>WLWD01001620.1_pt1 | contig 45921 bp, 27 predicted proteins | sample 6712731 | NCBI WGS metagenome assembly WLWD01 (sample SAMN12718690, study PRJNA576275) | sponge metagenome | isolation source: marine sponge | host: Mycale hentscheli | place: New Zealand: South Island, Marlborough, Capsize Point | collected 2014-11-01 | reverse complement strand
CTATTGTCATCCAACACATCTATTGTGCCTGTAGTAGCAACAATCATGGAGGTATTCAGCAGGTCTTCGAGGGATGGCAGGTAGATGAGCAGGCAATACAATTTCTCTTGCATGGACATGCTTTTGTTGCACATCTTGTTCTACAGGAGCAGCACCAAGTAGTTATGGGTGTCTCATCTTCAAGAATATTGAACAGTAAGCAATTATTTTTAGCTTTATAACAAACTTTACCATTACTCTGTTTTGCTTTAGTACTGCTGGACTCCTCTTTTGTGGATTTCCTACTTGCCTCATCCTTTTCCGCTACTACAGGTCAACACATGAATGCAGGGTTAACCTCAAATTTTAATGTTTACCTTTCTTCTGATGCTGTGCTTTGGAAGCAGGGTTGTTGTTTTTTGTGGGCTCTGTGCCTGCTTTCTCTAATAAGCAATTTTTTATCAGGTAAAAGTAACATAACTAAGTTTATTATTTTACTTCAATAATAGTTTTACCTTCCAGGTGTTGTTCTTCGTAATTGCTGGAGTTGCCTTCAATGAATTTCAAGCACGGCCTTTGCTGTGACACTGCTGTTTGATATGGAAAGATCTACCCAAATATTTGTTTAACATTTGGTAAACATACCTGTTTGTTGGCTTTGAGACAGAGCTAATTGTGATGTTAACCCAGGGCAAGTGTTACCAAAAGTTTTATTTGAGTACATCACACATTTAGCCTAAGAAACACATTAGAATTTGATTAGGGGTATGTTTACATTCATGTGAAATTTTATACCTGGCTACTGCTTAGCTTGAACATATCCTTAAGCAATGCTATAATTAGTTCAGGAAATATCACGTCAGCAGCATAGGAGAAAAACTAAAACACGTTTGATGTCATTCATTTGATCATGAAACACAACCCTTGCCTATCTGTCATTTCTAGGAAGAATAAATAATCTAGCTACATACCTGTAAATCTTTTCGGAAATACTTTTGCATTACATAATCAATTATTCCTTCAAACTGTTCTGATGAAATGCAGGAAATTAGATTGCTTGCATCCTTCAATTGTGCTATAGTGGACATAATATGGAGTGATAGTTTCATATATCTTAGGTAGTCCTATACTTTAAACTTACCTCTAGCTTTGCATGATAGAGAATTAAATGATTGAAGTGTGACAACCTTAATATGAATGACAGTAATATATAATATAATGACAAAAACAATAATATTAATTTAATAACTAGTGTGTTTGAGCACAAATATGGAGTGAGCCTGTCTAGTTAGGTTACATAAAACTACAGTATTGTTTCATATATTCTAGCTTCTACTCCTGTAGTTCATAATGACAACAGAGTATGTAGCAGTTGACTATAAACTTTAGCAAACAAATTACTTTCTTACCTTTATCTCAGAAGTTGTTAGGTAAGCCATTGTGACTTCTGTTGCCAGTGGCTTTTGGCTCAGCAACAAAAATAGGCCAAAGGCAGAGTTTTAAAAAGTTTAGACTGGTAAAGGATTTCAATGCCATGGCAACCACTCGCCCCAGGTTATGGTGACTTGAAAAAACAAGAATGCTAAGGAAATAACCGTACAATAAATCCTCCGAACAAAATACTATAGTCACAATTGAGGTTGTAATGACTTGAATGTTCTAAAATTGTATCGAAGTAAATAGTGATACAAAATAAAAAAAACTAGAAAGATTTACAACAAAACCATTTTAATTAAGAATTGATGGTTACTAACACGTATGTGGCTAACCTCTACTAAAGTCATAATGTTTATGTCCATACTGTACGAACCTTTCTAATTTTTTGGAGTGAAGACAACTTTGCTGTCAGTTCATTAGGAGGAAATTTTTTATCTCATCTATGTAGTGGTGAGGCTGAAGGGTTTTTTCGGGTGGAGTATGACCTGAAGTACAAATTGTATTAACTGTTAATATACATTTCCAAACCTACAGTGTAAAGTGTTAATACTTAGATAATACTTCATGGTTAAAATGGTGTTATAGCCATATAATTTATTGAATCCTACTTTAGTGACTCACAAGAGTCCTCATGGTAAGTGTAGCAACTTGTAGTGGTTTCCAAAATTGTACTAGATGCTTTCTTTTCCTACAAAAAAGTAACAGACATATACAATTTTATGATTTACTAGCCCTTGACTGTTTATATCATGAGGAAAGTCCATTAAATCTTTTGAAAGTAATGAATGCTTTGTCTATGAAATGAGAGAGCGTTTAGCACAGATTCTACACATGAGTTCACATACTATTTGTTGTAGACTTGGTGTACTCAAGGATACTGGTTCCAATTCTGAAAGTGGACTCATCTCTTTTAAATCATCATCCTCAGAAAGTGAACATTGAGGCTATAGAAGTGGGATGACAGGTATGTAGATTTCTTAACATAGAGGCTAACAAACATACCGCTCTGATAGGACTTGAAATACAAGAGGATAATGGGGATAACTCCTTTTGAGAACTCAAAGGCTACAAAATTTCAATTAGGTGTATATTACTAATTAATGATGAATTCAAAACTTCATTTACCGGTGGACTAATTGTTTTTCTCCTTTTCATTTTAGGTCTTGCAATGTCTTCTGATTCATCAGAATCAGAGAGAGGGGGCTCCAGTTCAGATGAAGAACTGCTTTGCTGTTATACACAATACATGCATAATATGCTATACCTCTTGATTACAATTACCTTGGAGGTTGACTTGTATTCTTTTAAATGGGCTCCATTCACTCTAGCTACTATATTATTGCGATTTGATATATCTTGAAGACGAAAAAGACCACGACCAAGACTACAAACAACTTTGAAAGGTCCAACCCATTTTGGATCAAGTTTACCACCTCTCCTATGTCTCCTCCTGAAATCCTTCTTGAGGACTAGAGCACCATTCCTAAAAATGTGTGGATTTGAATGCTTCTGATCATAAATTCTCTTCTGACGGGATTGGGCATGAACTATATTGGCTTTTTCTTTTTCAAGAATGCTAGTTCTCTTCCTTGTGTTGGTGAGGATCAGATCTAATATAATAACATTCGCTAAATTTCATTACAATTATTGATTACACATACCATCAGTTACTTCTGGAAGGTTTTCATATTGGCATGATGCATCTTCAGTTATATCAATTGGGAGTACTGGACTTCTGGAGAACATCAACTCAAATGGTGTGAACTTTGTAGATTCGTGTTGAGCTGTGTTGTAGGCATATATACATGTGTCAATGTAATCCTCCCAGGTCTCTTTTTCTTCCTGAACATATTTTACTAATATGCTCTGTAGAGTTTGATTGAACCTTTCAACCAGACCGTTAGCCTAAATTCAAGTTATAACATAAAAATTAGCAATAATAATAGTTATAATACCAGTACAAAGTGCAAGTAACCAGGGGGTGGTACGGTGTAGTCAGGCGATAGTCGATTTTTAGTAAACTCATGAGTTCACGATTCAATGAATTATTGAACTCTGATCCTTGATCTGAAGTCACTACCTTACAAATTCCCATTCTCATAAATACCTATAATAGTATATTCAATAAATTATAAGCTTCAAGATTTCATCATAGTGCATACATTTGACTACCTTGAACAATGCCGCAGCTACATTTTCTGCATATTTATTTTTCATAGGTATTGCCTCAACAAATTTTGTAAAATAATCTGTTATAGTCAGGATGTATTTGTTTCCTTGATGTGATGCAGGAGAAATGGGGCCAATGAAGTCCATACCAATGTGGTACCATGGTGACACAACTGGTACAGGATGGAGCTCTGGGGTAGATTGGCTTAATTTGCCATGAATCTTTTGGCATAGATCACAATTACTAACCTGGATGTATCATAATTAATAAATAACAACACTCTTTGTCATTAAGTGACCAACTTTCTCTTCTGTATGAGTTATTTATTTACTTACCAATTTATTGACATCATTGACCATTCCCTGCCACATAAACCGCTCACTAACTCTTCCCAAAGTTTTTTTTGTGCCTACGTGTCCAGAAGTGGGGTCATTGTGGCATGATGCCAGAATTCTGGATCTCTCGTCCAAATCAGTAATGTAACAAACCAAGTTGTGGAAGTCATTATGAACTTAACTCCTTTTTTATTTTAAATAGTAACATTTAACTGGATCAGTAACATTTAACTAGAGCTTTTTTTTAATGTACTGAACAGTCCTTGGTTAATCAGGTCTCTATAGCTATAGATGATGTATTTTGGTGTGGAAAATATATAGCTATATCTCCAAAAAGCATGCCTATTAGAAACTCTAGAAGCCAGTTACCTAAAATGCTAGATATTTAGCTATCTGTTGCAAATTATACAATTGTAAATATTGTTTGAAACTTGGTAAATATCTTCATGCCTATACAAACTGAAGCATCTCCCTTTTAATTACAGTATAATCTAGTCATCATCCAATAATGGTTTCAGGTGGTTTTGGTTTAGAGATTGCAATACTAAAAAATATTTTGAATGCTTAGTTTTAGTTTTTTTGCCTTTGAAGATTTTGCTAATTATTAGTTATTCTTCAATATTATGTAGTAGTTTGATAATATCAATTGACTTGTAGTTTTGGTTAATTTATGTAGTCTCAAATTCTTCAACAATGAGACTCGTAAAATAGAAAGTTTATGTAGTTTCCCAAATATTTTCAAAAATAGAATAGCTATTTCAATGAAAAAATAGTTAAATAAAGTATGATATTATTATATAGTTTAGAGAATAGCTAGCTAGCTATTTACTTATATCAGTGACACGATTCGAGGTGAATTGTTTACAATAAAAATTGCTTAGTTTTAGTTTTTGTCATCCACAAAATTTGAATAGAATACTGTGTCATCTAAAAATATTTAGTTGTAGTTTATGTACTGTAGCTACATCTTAGTTTTAGCTTATCAAAATGAAACACCCCATGAAAAGTAACGGGCTTCAGTTTTTATTTTAGTCAACACTACATGTTTTAGCTCTAATTTTAAATGATATTGAATAAAATCCTTTAACTAATCTGCTACACCTGCAAAATACATTCTAGCTAATCATAGTCCCATATATGAATATTTTATAGTTAACTAGCTACTACAAAACATTTTTGACTTTTTTCCACGAAAGATAAACATTTTATGCTGTACCTGAAGTAGCTACACCTTTTCACGTATCTTCTCAAACTTGCTACTACAATGGCAACAATGTGTAGATATGTGATTTTGTTACCTCTATAATGAAGTACTTGTACTAAAAATGTAATGAATGCCTAAACACAAATGGCTATTTAGAAACTCTCTTACGATAGGACATGCGAAAATAGCTAATTGTAGAGTTTCGAATTAAAAATTGAAGTAGCTAGTAGCTAGCTATATGTAAAAGTAAGTTATAAGACTGAGAGATTAACAATCTACTGGTTAAATTCTGCAATGACTGTCCAGACAACACATACACACACACAAACACTGAATATAACTAGCCATTGATCTGTGTTGTTTTGTGACTATAAATCAATTATACCTTCTTTCCATCTTTCTTACAATATACCACTTCACCCTCTTCAGTAATAGCCAATTTCTCAGCCTTTCTTCGTATTACCCTCTTCCCATTATTCCAAACACCTGCACAAACCCTTCCATTTGAATTGCGCAGTTGGCAGCAGCATATAACTGAATACCTACCTGCAGGATATTCCCTAGTCCGGATATACCTAAGCGCATCCTTGACCAGAAGTACATCCTTATCGGTGTCAAAATCAACCACAGGATTGGAATCCGCCATTGCGGCTATAATTCAAATTTTGGTTTAACTGGAGCGCACTCGGGCGGACCGAAATTAGCAGGGCGGACCAATTTTGGCTGCCAATTTCAGTCCGGCCGGACCGTATTTGGCGGGGGACCAAATTTCGCGTGACATCACACCAATCTCCTCCCACTTGTGACTAGCAGCCACAATTAGCTCAGCCAGATCTGAGACATCTTGAACTGTAAACAACACATCACCACACCCACTGCTATCAGTACCTCCTGCTACCTCCTGGTCCATCTTCTCCTTTCTCATAGATTGACACAAGCCTTTCATTTCCCCTCCAAGATCACTCAACACTCTAACTAGCCTCCCATATGCACTGCCATCTTCTCTAACTCTCTCACAAACATGTTGCAATAGGTACCTGACCTTAATCTTAGGTTGTAGGTGGTCCTGGTCGGGGTCCAGGATAGCCAACTTGTCAGACACTTCTTTAGACAAGACTACGTATGTTTGTAAACTTTTGGACAACTTTAAGAGGTCAGCATCTAGCAGAGCCGATTCTAGGCGGGACAGGTATTTCAGAAGTGCGTCCATCGCATGTAGCCACCAGCGACACTCCAGAAGTGTAAAGTGACTTGTTCCCCTTGCTAAGACAAGAAAAGACTTATAACTTTAGCTGGGCACCGCCTACACGCACCCAAATGCAGAGGTGTGAGGTTTACCCGCAATTGCGCGTAAGGAAAAAGGGTGTGGTGCCTTCAATCATGTATCAGAGTGTATCATTATGCTTGCTGGTGCAATTTTGCTCAGGTAGGTAGCTAGAGAGAGTTGAGCATCAGAGAAATCTGGACCTAATTACAGTGTAGGGTTGTAGCCAGTACTCTGCAGTTGCACCCAACTAACATCTTTACTAAAAGTTAGGGTCCTACAGTGATGATGCCAAATTTGAATGTTTCTTCTGGGCTAAGTTATGTGAAACTAAAAATTGAACCAGACTGTTTATCATCTCTGTGGTGTCTGTGATTTATCCCTGTTCTTTTGACCGGTTGGTTTTATGGTCATGTCATGTCATGATTTTATGCTTTTGTATTCTTGGTTTTTGCTCAGTTGTGCCTTGAGCTCTTTTTATGAAAAACTCAAAAAATCTTGTATAGCTAGCGAGCTATTGCAGTTATGATCGTGTCAACTTTATAGTGCACCTCTTAACTTGCACACAGGATCTCTATTGCTCTCTCACAGCACTTAGTCAACTGCACTCACAACTTAACTCAGTAACTTCATGTCATTTAGTGTACATTACATAAATTCACACAAAAATAACTGATGTCATAAATAATTATGCAGTACTGTCAGTGCTACTCATGTCAGGTTTGCTCATTCAGTAGTAGTAATAGTAGTAGTAGTAGGGGTGTGGTTCTGAGGAGGCAGGGCCAGTTGTCTGGACATGTGTAGCTTGCAACTGCGTTCTATGAAGGGTAAGAAGAAAGGAAGAGCACCAGAAGGAGGGAGAAGAGTGAGGAGCTCTTCAGGAGAACAGAGTTCCACCACATGATCCAGGGCAGCTAGGAATTAAAGAAAATAGAAAGAATACATAACATATGGACTGTTTGTTGTTACTGTTTCTTGTGTATTCTCTTCCTTACCTTTATAAAGAGAGATGTACATGTGGAGCTCTGGGGGAGGAGATGAATGTCTCAAATGTTGGGAAGGACTTAGAGATGGCGGTGAGGGAGGAGTCAGCACTGATGGTGACAAGTGTCCAGGAGGAGGAGGAGGAGGAGGTGAAGGGTGAGAAGTGAGAGGTGGAGACAACTGAGACGATGATACATGATGGAGATTACTGGGGAGACCGGCAGAGAGACAGTTATGGAGTAACAAGTCAAGAAGAGTCTTCCATTGTGTCAAATCTGGGCTAAAATAGGCGTGGCAATAGTCTACTATGAGGGCGGGGCACTGAGACAGTACCAGTTCTACTGCCTGGGAAAACAAACAAAGAAATGAACAAACAAACAATAAAAGATAGAAGATCAAGTGATGACAGTGTGGGTGTGTATAAGTGTTTGAGTTCTAGTTTACCTGTTCCATTTTTCCAGTGAGAGGATACACAAGTAACTTGAGAGTAAATACTCCAGGTAACCCCTCCTCAAGACACTCCTCCACATGCTGGGCCACACCCACCATGTGGGCAGGGCTTGTAGTGGCCTGCCCACTGGTTAACAGTGCCTGAAGCTGCATGAGATCTTGCAGAGTGACTTGGGCAGGCTTGTGAGAGCTGCCGTCAAACGGAGGCAAGCTGTCCAGCCACTTATGGCGAGACCCATACAGACTGAAGGGAGTTGAACTTGGAAGGGGTGTGGTCTTGGAAGTCAAGCGTGACACCAGTACGTCTACAAGATGAAGCTGTAATTGAAATGGAGGATGTGATAAATGATGAATGCATCCTAACTGTTCACCACTGATCATTCTTTTCCACGCACATTACAAGCAGTACAATACATTCTTACAGTCAACATAACAACTAACATACTTCCCACATCTTATCTCATTCCAGAAGTGTAGCAGTAGCACGCCCACATGAGATTAATCTCACACCACACAGCATCACCACTCACCTGTGCACGCTGCAGCATGTCCTTGGGCTGGTCTTTGACCTGTTTCAACAATACTCCTTCCAGGAAGTGTTTGAGGACCAGGTTGTTCACCAGACTCATTCCTGCTCCACTGTCACACTGGTCTGCATCATCTCCCTCAATAAGTACAAATAACATGTCATAACATCTCATAGTCAATCTATTCCTCCTCTCACACGTGGTACACACCCTACACATCCGGTGTGATCACACACACACACACACACACACACTCACCTGTTGTAGTAGAGTCACTATGAGATCCAGTGATAGAGTTCCATTACCAAGTAGATGATAGAGACAGTTCAATAGACACACCTCCTTTCTTACACGTAGCAACTACACGCACACACACACACATACATGTATACACACACTGCACCCAGTGAACACTGGTGCTACGATGAATTAGAGCAGCCTATGTGCTAAGTGCTAACTGTAATAATAGTTGCACTTTGTCTTCTCTATCTAACAATAGTAATTGTACTATATATAATTCACACCTTGCCCAAGCTAGTGAATGTATTTTCATCCATGCTGACAATGAAGTGGGTGTGGTTTATGAGGTAATCCTCCAATAGAGAGTCCTTCATGTCCTTCACTCTACTTGAGGCTTCACTGCTCATGCCCAGTCTCAATAACAACGTCACCTCACACAGGCTGCCTAGGAAACTACCCACCAGTAGGCGGAGTCACAGCAGTGTGAACATTATATGGATTACAAGCCTTACAATTGGTTTTCACTGAGAGAGTCTTGCTGCTTGAATTCCCTCACCTTCTCCAGAGCCTTGTCTAGAGAGAAAGAATAATTAATTAATCAATAAACATTCACAATATATATGGAAGGTAGTAAATGATTTCATAACTTAGTGGCACTGTCATGTATTAGTTTTAGTTGTAGGTAGCGAGTTGTTGCTCCTAATATAAGATTCTAATATTTCAAGAATATTTAGTTATAATTATAATACTTGTTGTACGAGTCAGCGTACAATGTAGGGACATATCTCATGAGTGTGTGCAAGTAACTTCACAAGCCCAAGGCGAGTGAAATACAAGTGTGAATGCCATCTCTGTATTGTACATAAATTTGTTTGATATAGATTGGAGGTAACTCCGCCCTACTTCTTGTAATTCATTGTACGCACAGCCACGTTGGAACGTTCAATACGAGAAAATCTTGAATGCTAAGGAAATATCCAATGTATAATAATATATGTATTTATATACAAGCTCATTGATACAGTTGAACAGATTGTACAAATAAATAATTAGAATTAAAAGAGAAAAGGAAAGAAACAAGAGCACATCCATACCAGGCGCTAGGAGTGGTCCCAGCCACGTCTCCATGACAACCATTGGAACATCTCGCAGTCTGAGCTCCGCATACAAGGACAGGACAAGGTTTGCTTCCTTTGGAGTGAGAGGTGGCGGATATGATGACACTTTACCATCTCTGAGCATCACATCCATGTAGTTGAGTAAAACTGTGTAGGCAGACGAAGGTTTCTAGAAAAACAACAACAAACAAACAAGAATTGTATCAAAGTGCTCTATTAATTTTTTGCTTTAATTATTAATGGGTCCGCCCACTAATTCACAGAACGAATTAACACTTTTTACTTTAATTTCACACACACACACACACACACATATTCATTATTTCTTGTACACAGGCCCACACATGCCGATTTCAACCATAGTAGCTGACAGAAATAGCCTCTATCTCCTAAAGATCATTCAAGTTAGTAAGAGTGGAGTTGAAACTGTGGGGACCAGCAGCTGCCTTGACAGAGTTCCTCCCTGGTTCCCACATTCTTCTCTTCATATAGTTTAGTGTGCATGCAAGTTTTAGTAACCCTTTCAACCATCTAGTGCATTCCCTGTGTTCATTGCATCTACTGACTAGTGTGGATTAGCCCAGGGCTATACCCACAGGAGAGGGGAGAAAAAAGACTACATCAATGAGACTGAAATATTAAAATCTTACCGTAGTAAATTGCTTGGTGATTGTGTTGAGGACCACGCCCACTGGCTGATTAGAGAGCTGCAGGTATCTAGGTGCCCAAGCCAAGCCGCTCTTACTGCTAGTGAACACACACAAAGACAGAGACAGAGACAGGCAGTTGGTGCGAATATCTCGCACCAACTTCTCCCTCTGGTCTGAGGTGATGCTGGTATTGAGTAGAAGTTGAGTACGCAGTAAGTTGTGGGCTTCATACAGAGCATGTTGGTAAAGGGGCGACGACGAATCCTTCATTAGGTCTGCTAGCTCCGCCTACAATAGGTGTGGCTTGAAATAAAGTGGTTTTAGATACTAAGCAAGCTTACAAATTGCTGGTGCATCGCCATGACCTTCTTCTGCAGGATATAGATGTTCCAACTGGAGTCTGGACTCTTCTTCATGGAACTACACACACACAGAGGGGAATACCCAGGGAATACCCGGTCACTTCATACAGAGCTAGTAAATTAAAAACAACAACAACAACAAAAAGTTAGAAGCATTAAAAACTTTATTCCTATGTATAATCATACTGGTTGCCATGACACTCACAGTGTTTTGCTGGATCGCACATGCTCAGTTGTGTATATCTTGGTGAGGACGACCATGTGGTCTACACTGCTGACAAGGTGACATTCATTACTGACAAACTTGTGGTCGGAGACTAAAGTCAGGTCCAGCGAAGGAGGTGGGCATGGCTGAAAGGTGTGGTGAAAATAACACTCTAGTAAAATTGATCATAGAAATGTAGACAGAATGCAATTCTCTCACACGTACCAACCCTCCCCATCTGAACCCAGCACACGCACACACACACAAACCTTTCTAAGCCAGTGTGTTGATATCTTGTCATATTCTACTCCAGCTGGCATTCTTGTGATAGCAGTCTAAACATCAAACACAACAATTATAGTGTCGCATGACAGACACATGACTCTCAGTAACCACACCCTTTACTCATAGTAATTAATCATTGAGGTGAAATTTTAGCTCCACAGAACTCAATCATTTTAGGGTACATTACATATTCTAAGCGTCTCTATTTGAATTCTGACTCCACCCACCTGCAGTGCTCGACTGGTATAAGTCTCCACTGACTTGTCTGACAGAGCGTGTAGGAAGGCGTGGTCACACACTACAGCCTGGGTGGGCGACATAAATGAGAACGAACATGACAGACATGCCCTCAGGTGAACATCATACTGGTAACCATGGTAACTGTTGGCAAGGAAACAGCTGATCCCAACCAATTACCTCCTACCTATATCATCTGAACACACATACATACATACAGAATAGACTCCATTGTGGCCAATATAAAATGCACTCTAGAGTGTTATCATTTTGCAACCTGTCACTATGATAGGGAGGAGTTGTACCGTGTGAAGCCATGCCCCTTGGTCCGCAGACTCAGAGCCTTGTAGTGGAAACCTGTGGATGGAATGTATGAAGATGTATTATAGGAAGCACAGAACACAGGTCAGTGTACTGTATGAAGATGTATTACAGGAAACACAGGACACAGGCCAGTGTAATATATGAAGATGTACTAGTGATGTGCTTGAGCACAAATGGCGAGCGAGCCTAAAGACTATACTATTTTTATATGAATGATTTTGACTTCTAACACTGAAGCTACTGAAAATAAGGTCCAGTTTTTAAATTTCGCATACACGGTAAAGGGATTTCAGTGCCATAGTAACAACTCTCTGCAACTGCTTGAATTGAAGGAAAAAAACAACAACAATACACGTTTTTTAAACGTTTTCTTTGTGATATTCTTTAGCTAAGTAGTGGTTGTAACACAATGTTTTGACACAACTGGACATGCACCTACACAGACTTACCTTAGCGGTAGTCTAGTGGACAATGTATTTTCAAGTAAATACTGTTGCGCACGGTTTATAACCACGACAAAGAGCGCATTGACTTACCACCGCCACTAACTCGAATAGAAATGGAAGTCCCTTAAGTTTTTAAGTTTTAACTGCACCCGCAAAAGAATTCAAAACGGTAAACAATTCAATTTCTAGGGTGATACGGGTACTGATCGATAAACCAGAGGATTCTGTTTAGTGCAATTTGGGATGGGGTCGACCACATAACTAACACAAAAACGCGAGGGTCAAAGTACAAAATGACATACGTACGTCCAAACATTATATACAAATAAACTAGTGGTGCGCTCAAATAGCGCAAATGCATGGCGAGCGAGCAGACTCTTTTTACAGAAAAATAGGACAGAAATTACATCTAACTGTAGTGCACAGTGTAACCCTTTCCATTCTCAGTTAGCATCAGAGAATCTAAAGTCTAACAGAATTACCTGAATAAACTTCGAAAGCAGTGGCAAAGAAGCGCAGCTTGACAAAGACTTCACAATTGTTTCAAGAAGAGAGTAGCTGTAAACGTTTTGGTTGAAACAAAGGATTCTCCGCGCTCGTTAATTGAAAAATACTGGAACTGTGAACGCTTTACCTAACTTACGTAATTAGAAGCGCGGGCGAAAACAGAGGTCTCACGTACCCCATAAACAGATAAATAAATAAATATAGCGAAATCTCGATTGAGTTACCCCTGATAGTGTCTCGCTCGCTTCGCTCGCTCGCCAATAAATAAACATCCCCGATTTTCGATTGTGCTACCCCTGTAAGTGTCTCGCTTGCTACGCTCGCTCGCCAATTACAGGAAGCACAGGACACAGGTCAGTGTACTGTATGAAGATGTATTACAGGAAACACAGGACACAGGTCAGTGTAATGTATGAAGATGCATTATAGGAAACACACAGTGTAATGTAAAATTGCATGTCAAAATTAGTTTAAAGATACCAATTACCTGCTAATAATTTCATTAACAGATTGTCTTATCAGCACTGCCATACAGTAGTTTGAAGTAACACCATGTGGATAATCATTGTATATTTGTTTGCATTGTCCCACTGAAGTGCTATAGCCCTTAGAAGTTAGCTCACTAATCATGAAATGAAGGTCAAAGTCTACAACACTTAGAGATACTTATCTCTAAGTGACTACGGAACTTTTAGCATATGGGGATCAAGTTCAGCTTGCTTCAAAATGGCAACTGGATGGTCAAATGATGAGGTAATAGACCCAAATTAACAGCGACTTTTTAGATGGTGACTCATGTAGACCAGATGGAGAAGACATTTAAACCAGGCGTTGGACCACAACTTAGCTACAAAAAATGCACGAGGAAGAAGACGTTATGCTGAAGGTAAATTTGCATTTGATTGCTAAAATTAATGTCTTTTGTTTTTGTAGCTTTGAACTTGTTGTCAAGAATTACAAGTAATTCAGATAGTCAGAATGGCTTCAATTTGATACTACAGAAAGTACCAATACTCAGGAAATTTAGGTAAGTAGCCATAAATGTCCAGAAACTCCGTAAATTGTCCATCCCATCCCACAGTCCCATGGGACAGTGGGACATTCCATCGGATGTCCACCTGTCCCTCTACAGATGCGTGTGTGTCCCACTGTCCATCCCATCCCATGGTCCCATCGAACAGTGGGATTGTCCGTCGCATCCCACAGTCCCATGGGACAGTGGGACATTCCATAGGATGTCCACCTGTCCCTTTACAGATGCGTGTGTCCCACTGTCCATCCCATCCCATGGTCCCATAGGACAGTGGGACATTCCATGGGATGTCCACATGTCCCTCTTACAGATACTCCCACTGTTCATTCTATTCCACGATCCCATGAAAGTATTGTCACAATGAACACTTAGAGTTAAGCTAGAGCGTACGCGCGAAGCGCGTGGCGCGATTAGCGTTAGATTAGCGGAGCGCCAAAGGCGCGACGACACACTTTGACAAGCCGACTGAGCAAAGCGAAGGAGGTGTCATGCTAGGTTTAATACGCAAGAAAGGGTAATTGCTGACAAGGTTACAAGTATATTAATAAAAACCACTCATTATCAGTACAAATGTTACACGCAATCTATTTCACAGACCCATGGGACCGAGGGATGGGATGGACAGTAAGATATTCATGTGTCAGTGAGAGGGACAGGTGGACATTCCGTGGAATGTCCCACGATCCCATGGGACCGTGGGATGGGATGGACAGTAGGACACATGCATCTGTAGAGGGACAGGTGGACATCCCGTGGAAAGTCCCATGGGGCTGTGAGATAGGATGGACAATCCCATGATCCCATGGGACCGTGGGATGGGATGGACAATTTACGGCATTTCTGGACAGCCCTCCCTAACTTGAGGCTCGCTCGCCATTTGTGCTCAAGCACATTACTAGTACATAAATGTATGTATATATGTATGTATGTATGTATGTATGTGGGTGTGTATGCATTCCCATAAATACCTTCTAAACAGCATTGTGACTCGTGACCTAGTAGGCGTGGCTTGTCCTGATGATGACACACCCGTTTCCAGCCTGACAGAAATGGGTTGTCCTGGTACATGTTCCACTGGTCCCAACACCTCCACTGCATTACGATCTGACACTTTGCGACTGCAAACATTAGTAATAGAGGGCAGTGATAGAGTGCCGATAATGGGGGCGTGGCCAGATACATCGCAAGAAGGTTGTCGTTGTATCCCGGGGAGTGTGATATCCACGAGAGAGCTGCTTGTGCTGGCAGGAAGACTACTGGCTACCTTCTCTTCCTCCCACACTCTGAGTGGTGACCACTTGACAAAGCCCTTGTCTGCAGCCACTGGATCTTCCTGCTACACACACACACGCACACACACAGAATGGAACGTGGCATTCTTACTTTGTCAGGAACTGGTGTTTACTAAGAAAGTGATCGTGTCATATTATCTCACATTTAACATGCGTACTAGTAATTTATCTTCATTTACTCTAAGAGTAGTAACGAGTGATGATGTGGTATGATTAGATACAATATGCTCATACCGGTCTGTAAGACTCAGTGCACGTGTGAGGGTCAACAGAGCAGCATCTCAAACAATGCAGTCACTTCTGAAAGTGTTACTGAAATGGAATATTGGACGTTGTATAAATCTTTAATGTATTTAAAACATTTAAATTAATCTACCTTAATTGATCTGATCCATGCAGTCTACGTGTGGTTTCTGTATTGCAAGTGAAGATGGTAGACTCCAGACTCCTATGTATTTATAGATGGTTGGTACTTATTATAGTGATATCTATGCCCAACAGTTATTGGTCAGTCTAAAAGTCTAGCTCATAAGTAACACAGTGAAAACTCTAACTTTCAATGTTTGTTGTCTTAATTGCATATAACCCATTTATAGTTTTCTTTTTATTAGTGTGTGTGTGTGTGTGTGTGTGTGAGGTGAAGTGACCCTATAGCAGTGGAGCAGAAAACAGTAAAACAAACAAAAAAAAAAAAAAAAAAAAAAACAGTTTAAGCTTATCTGTCGATTCACAGATATTTTCTAGCTAGAAACTCTTCTATAGCTATATCAGCAAGCTAAGGCCTTGTATCGACCATTAAACACTACCGGAATAGTGCAACAAAGTTCATACAAATAATTAACTTGCTTCAATAAAGCTGCAGACCGAAGTTCCGACGGGCACACAGCTATAACGAGGTCTGCACTTCATAGGTCTTCTGTTAGCTACTGATAGACTTTCAGTAGTAAAAAAATCTAAGACTAACAAGGCCCTAACATTGAGAAAACATCGATACTGTGCGGTAGTCAAGCTAACAATTCTCCACGAGACAACTTTGAATAGGACCTCAATTATTTTTTTACCTGATAAGCTCCACCTCAGGAGCCTGTAAACAAAAAAAACAGAATGTTTTATTGGATTAACAATTTTTTATAATTTCTCAGAGTGAGGCATGTGGTGAATGAGAAAGATTAAAACGGTAACGTGGGCTAACGGAACGGCCGCTTTTACCAAATGGCGTACCATTCCCCACCCGTTTTTTAATTGTGCATGGCCATTCTACGAAATGGAATTTAAAAAAATCAGATACGTCAAACACGACCTAATTCAAAGGGTGACGATACAGATAAAGATTGATAAACCAAAAGATTCTGTTCAGTGGAGAATGGGGACAGGGTCGGCCACCAAGCAAACACTAAAACATGAGGGTCAAAGTACAAAATGACATACATACGCCCACACATACATATGAACAAGCAAATATTCCCGATTTTCAATTGCGTTACCCTTGAGAGTGTCTCACTCGCTTATCACATAGGCATATAATATGTGAGTGTGATGTAAAAAACAAAAACAAAACAACTGGTGTAATGCTGTTTCACCACATGGATATAAGTTTAGAGGCCACGCCCCCTAGGTTCTCTCTCAGTTACTATGCCACTGATACATGCACACTGACTCACACACACACACACACACACACACAAACACATATCTCACATACAGACCACTGAATGCTCACACACATACATACATGACCACCACACTAAGCAACTTGGTGCTGATTTCAGTTCTCATCCACCCACCTACACACTATGACCACACCTTCCTCTAACATAATTCCACCCACCTACACATTACAACCACACCCTGCTACCTTGCAAAGGTTTGGGTATGATGTATAAAACTCAATCGAAGTCTGTGGGGAATTGAACACGCCACAAGTGGGAAGTCTGGAATCCCGTTGAAGAGGAGGCGGAGTTGGGGGAGGGGCATTCCTCGTCTGTATTGATGTGGTAGCCGTCCATTGTCCCCATTTCCTTGTCCACCACGTAGAAGAACAACCTCTCCTGTAGCTCCACCCACCAGATCATTCTTCTCCAAGTAAGGTATAAACTCCTAAAACAAAACAACCACAATGAAGCACCAAAGATGCGAACCCTCAGTGCTGCTATGCACTAGCTAGCTATTACAACATCCTCTCAGTGTTACTATGCACTAGCTAGCTATTACAACATCCTCTCAGTGCTGCTATGCACTAGCTAGCTATTACAACTACCTCTCAGTGCTGCTATGCACTAGCTAGCTATTACAACATCCTCTCAGTGTTGCTATGCACTAGCTAGCTATTACAACATCCTCTCAGTGCTACTATGCACTAGCTAGCTATTACAACATCCTCTCAGTGCTGCTATGCACTAGCTAGCTATTACAACATCCTCTCAGTGCTACTATGCACTAGCTAGCTATTACAACATCCTCTCAGTGCTGCTATGCACTAGCTAGCTATTACAACATCCTCTCAGTGCTACTATGCACTAGCTAGCTATCACAACATCCTCTCAATGCTGCTATGCACTAGCTAGCTATTACAACATCCTCTCCTCATCCTCTCAGTGCTACTATGTCACTAGCTAGCTATTACAACATCCTCTCAGTGCTACTTATCACTACGATCTATTACACCATCCTCTCAGTGCTGCATACTGCGCACTAGCTAGCATTACACATCCTCTCATTTGCTGCTATGCACTAGCTTATTACAACATCCTCTCAGTACTGCTATGCACTAGCTAGCTATTACACATCCTCTCAGTGCTACTATGCACTACGAGCTATTACAACATCCTCTCAGTGCGCTATCCTAGCTACTATTACCACTCCTCTCAGTGCTGCTATGCACTCGCTAGCTATTAACAACAGCCTCTCAGTGCTGCAATGGCAACTAGCTATTACCATCCTCTCAGTGCTGGCTATGCACTAGTAGCTATTAAAACATCCCTCAGGGTGCTACTCTCACTAGCTAGCTTGACAACTCCTCTCATGCCGGCTATGCACTAGCTAGCTATTACAACATCCTCTCAGTGCTACTATGCACTAGCTAGCTATTACAACATCCTCTCAGTGCTGCTATGCACTAGCTAGCTATTACAACATCCTCTCAGTGCTGCTATGCACTAGCTAGCTATTACAACATCCTCTCAGTGCTGCTATAATGCACTTGCTAGCTATTACAACATCCTCTCAGTGCTGCTATGCACTAGCTAGCTATTACAACATCCTCTCCTAAAACCTAGTCCATCCTCTCTACTCTATGATGGACCAGCTCCTAATAAACACACACACACACATACAAACATTTTCACTCATATGTACACATTTGACACGTATAATAAAATTCATTTGCCAGAGACTATCACAAGTCTGTTGGCCTAGCATTTGAACATGAGTGCCGTAGACACTAGCATAAATACAACCAATCAGACGAGAGATCATATTCTCCAGCATAAAATGAATACTATTGTGTACAGACCACAATGACCACTGCTATAACCTGAGGGGCTGAAATAACTCAACATAGTAACTAAAAACTCAAGAGATACAGGAAAATACTGTCTTAATTCAATTCTGTTTACTTCAATGCATTTCCTATGGGGCAGCAGTTTGGACACAGTTCAGTACACAATAAATACATGTTTCACGCGTACATGGCACATACGGTTCACAACACATTTGCACAACATGAAGTCCACGTCATGCTCTTGAATGTGGCATGGCATGTGCACCCAAACACATTCTTCTCCAAGTCATGTACTAACTCAAGAAACAACACATCACATAATTCATGACACATCATCTCAAACATAACACACAACACATGTGTAGACTATGTGTTGTACAAGTCAGTCATGTAAAGGTAGCACATCGTGTATTACACATGTGCATGCCATGTACTCACCAGTGCTGTGCGTGCTGTCATCCTCCATCTTGACTACCACATGAGAATGTTGCTGTTTGTCCCTTCAAATACTCGATAAGACTTGAACTATGTAATAATATACAATCACAGAAGTTACAACCTGAAATGGTTTATATTGTAGATGGTGTGTATGAACACAAAACTCTAGACACGTGAAGATAAGGATGTCTGAAACGTGAATATTGATTTCCACTCTACACACACACATACACACATACATACACACCACACCCACTTGCTCACCTAGAGTGCCACTAGGTCTCACCAAGTGTCTTCTTCATCTCATTCTCCTCTATATACAAACACAAAATATAATACATAAATAAATACATACTTAAGCAATGTATTCCCTTACATTCTGTAGGTAACCTTCTGCTGTCTGTTTCTATAAGATTTCTGAAGTTCCTTCTCTATGAGCACAGTGTACAAGTTTTCTTCATGTTTAAAGTAGATACAATGTTCTTTGTGGACTGTTGTGAAGAAGATAGTCAAGCTACTTTCAGTTGAAGTCAATGTGACAGAAGATAGTATGGGGGTGGGGCAAGCATGCCACGCCCACAATCTTCTGTGAGTTCCTTTTACATCCTTTTATTTTAGTAAAGCAGCATATCAGTAAAGGTTGACACGCCACACCCATTTTTAATCAGCACTTATCAACATCAATAATTTGGAGATACAAGTTTTGAAATGTCTTGAATAGTGACATAGTCATTGTTGGAATATAGTTCTAGTAGATGATCACAACTACTACAACATGGAGATCCATTCCATAGAGCTGACAAATGACCACCATCAGAACCAGGATATAGATCCAGTCTCAACATACTCTTATATTGCCATCCACTGACTAGAACTGCTGCACCATCTACACTAATGCTATTACGGCTGATATTAAGATGCCTCAAATATTTACAATACTTCATTATAGCAGATATATGAGCTACTCCATCAGATGTGATATTATTACGACTAAGATCCAACTCTTGTAAGTTAGTACAATGTTGAAGTCCCTCCTCTAGGAATACTAGACCACGTGTGCCAGTGTTATTATGACTGATGTCAAGTTTTACTAATTGTTTGCACTTCTTAAGTCCTACACTCAGACTTGCCATACCATCTACACCTAACTCATTATCACTAAGACATAGTGTATGTAGAGAATCTCCACACATGACATCTATCAGAGACTTAGGAAATGACTTACAATAACTGAGTCCAATATGTTGCAGATGGTTACACTTTATCACCTGACTCAGTGCAGTCACACCTTCTGAAGTGATGGCATCACTACTCATATCAAGTTCTAGTAAGTTAGTGTGATCCTTCAGTGCCTCAGCTATAGCTATTGCTCCTCTATCATCAATGTAATTACCAGATAGATCCAAACTACGTAGTTTCTTACAATGTTCTAGCATTCTACTAAGAACTTGTGCACCATCTGAACCAATGGAACAATGACTTAACTTCAGAGTGTGAAGATTAATCCAGGAGTACCAAATAATAAACTGACATTATCAAAGCTAATCTTAACACAAGACAATTGAAGAGATCTTAGTTGAGTGCAACACTTCACAGCATCGAATAATCCAGTATGTAATCTAAGTAACACTGGATAAGATAATTTAGTGAAGACACCAGATAATGCCAGACTATACAATGACTTGCAGGAATTTATACAATCACAAAGAAGATGGGCATTACGGGAACTTATTTCATTATCAAAAAAATAATCAATGTAGTTATAAAACATAATATTAATACTGCCAATGTCATGAAGAGTTGGCAAATGCTGTATGATTTTACACAAAGTTGGTACAGTGTGATCACTAATAGAAGGATAGTCCATGTACACTTCCCTAACATTCCCAACACATTGTTGGTCTACTACTAGTTTCTCAATGTTGTAAATATTATCACTGGATACATCTAGTGCTGGTAAATTCCCACAGTACAAAGCATTCTTCAGAGTATCTACATCTGTCTCACTAACACTGTCCCATGATGAAGTCAACTCCATACTTCTTATTCTGGTTCTTGTTCTTAGCTCTAGGACTGTATCAATACCTTCCTCTGTAATATTCACATTATGAAGATACAGATCTAGGTTAGGTAGACTCTTTGCAGCTTTAGCTATGGCTAATGCTCCTTTATCTCCTAGACTATTCCCCTGCAAGTCTAGTCTTCTCAGACTGGTACAATGGACTAGTGCATCTGCTAATGCTGTGGCTCCTGAGTCACCAATAGAGTTACACTCAATAGACACCTCCTGTACTACACTACATTTTGATAGGCAGTCAGCTAGTGCTATAGCTCCTGAGTCACTTATTCTGTTAAAATCGAGCACCAGATTCTCCAAGACTGAAGTGTTCAATGTGTTGGCCAGTATCTCTGCTCCTTCATCACCAATACAACAATTAACAAGAACTACTTCAGTACAGTGAGATAACCTCTCATGAGGGAGAGAAGGAGAGTTTTGTAAGTTACACAAGTATAGCCATGACTTATGATTGTCCTCAATTCTCTGAAAGTTAAATGCACAGTGAAGTATTGTCTTCAACATGGCATGACTTATGACAGTATTATAAAAATAATACAATACTTTATTAATCTGTTTACTACCAAATGCTAATTGTTTTAAAACTTTTAGAGGACAGGAGTAAATACACGATTCAGGAATCTTTAAAATGTTAAGATGGGGAAGTGTAACTCCAGTAGTAAGACATTCTATTCTGGACTTGTTTAGTGATAATCGTATTATATCCAACTCCTCCAAGTTAGGCAAGTGAGATAACAAATTATTCAATGGCTCTACTACTACTACTTTCTCCAGCATCACACCAACCTTTAGACACTTGAAGGACTGAAGTTTGCTGCTAGTAACCATGGATACAAATAACTTGACTTCATCATCCCTCATACACCTAAATTCTATCTTTCTTACTGGTTCAGTTGTTGTATTAATGACATAGCTTATGGCAATAATATCAGCAATGACTAAAGTGCTATATAGACTGACTTCTCCATCTTTCACAACCGGGTCACATATCTCAACTAGTTGAGACTCATAGGCACACTGAAATTTATTAATAAAACTATTACTATTACTCACGATCTGTTTCAGCCAGTCTATAGTTGTTGAATCTGCCAAACCAAAATAGAATCTCCAAACATTCTTAAAATGATAGTTAATTACTAACTCCTCATCTCTTAACTGAGTTTCGTGCATGTGAAATGCTGCTAGAAACTCTTGTAGACTCAAATGACTGAATGTGTAAAAATCTTCACTATAATAAAGTTTAGATTTGCGTTCTACTGTTAGCAGCCCTAGAGCTGAGTCAGTAAAAATAGAAACTGGAGCATCGCTCTGGCTGACAACTTGCTGGGAGTTAATAAGCATATCAAATGCTATCATACATATGGAGCTAAACAATTCTTTAATTTCACCACTTAAGTTCTTCAGTGACCTTACATGGAGCTCTTCTTTTTTACGTGCCTGATGTTTTGCTATAGTGGTGATTATAAATTGCTCAAGGATTTGTGTTTCTCTGTGAGGGATATCTCCTTCAAGTTCACTAAACAAGAAACATATCATAGCTGCATGGACTGGTAGGTAACACATGTGAAGAACATTGGTCTAGAAATTGAGTCATTTTGCAAGCCATGCCAGGAGAACAATCATTGAATGGGTAAGTTCTTACATAGCTGTAGATCTGATCTTTCGAAAACCCTACAACTTCTATTCTTGTTTTACATATAGTTTTTAAATCTTTTGTAGCCACAGGGCGTGATGCTACTATAACCATGGAGTGAGGAAGAAAGGTCTTTGAAAACAACAATTGATCTATTACTAAATTCTTCTTAGACTCGATAGGATACTCATCTAGTCCGTCTAGAATGAAGCACACTCCTTTACCCTTCCCTTCAGTGACGAAATCCTCAACAACTATACTAATACTCTTGCCATAAAATATCTGAAGTAAGTCTAGTAAACCCTTCTCTCTCCCTGAAACATTCAGTAATCTAAGAGTTACTAGAAACACTAATTTAGCTCCGTGCAAGACTTTCTTTCCTGTGGCCCAGTCTCTAGTTAACTTGTTCACTAAAGTTGTCTTCCCGCTACCTGGACGACCTTCAACAAGAACTAAAGCTCCTTCCCTGTATTCTCTAAACACCTCCTCGTACTCTGCTACTTCCTTGCTCTCTACAATGTCGTCCATGTCTCCGCGAATTGTATAATAGTTGCATGTACTCATGGGTTTCTGTTGGATAAGAACTAGATTGATAAAAGTGGGATTACCTACAGGAGGCCAGGAGTCTTGAGGTACGTCTCTGTCTGTGAGAGAGTAGAATTCTAATAATTCTTTCTTCCCTGAAGGATATATGACACTCAGACTTATCTCATCACTACATTCAGTCTCACTGCCTCGACTAACTCTACAAGAATACTTCCCTTCTGTACACTGGCTAGCTCTGTTGATGTATAGTATGTTACTACATACACCACAAAAATCAGCTCCATCAAGTAAAGGTTCACCATCTTTACTCCACTGGTAAGATTCACACCCACTACAACTAACTTGTACCTCTAGAAGTGTGGACTTGCCCTCAGCTACTTCAGTGTCACATGACTGATATTCTATAAGAGGCACACCTCTCAAACATAGCCGTTTAGAAGGAGGTGGACTATCTAATGGACTAGAAAATGCATCTAAATGTTGTGCCACATCAGGTAATTGTACTAGACTACCAGACAACACTGTCTTCAGACTAGTTACTGTGGTACTCTTAGCATCTTTATATTTGCCTGTAATCCATGCATTGAGAAGTTTAGATAACTTGAGAGGATTACTCCCAGCACTTCTACACTCTTCCCTCACATATTCAGGCACACCTAGTGCTACACCAATCTCCTCCCACTTGTGACTAGCAGCCACAATTAGCTCAGCCAGATCTGAGACATCTTGAACTGTAAACAACACATCACCACACCCACTGCTATCAGTACCTCCTGCTACCTCCTGGTCCATCTTCTCCTTCCTCATAGATCGACACAAGCCTTTCATTTCCCCTCCAAGATCACTCAACACTCTAACTAGCCTCCCATATGCACTGCCATCTTCTCTAACTCTCTCACAGACATGTTGCAATAGGTACCTGACCTTAATCTTAGGTTCCAGGTGGTCCTGGTCGGGGTCCAGGACAGCGAACTTGTCAGACAATTCTTTAGACAACACTTTGTTTCTTTGTAAACTTTTGGACAACTTGAAGAGGTCAGCATCTAGCAGAGCCGATTCTAGATCAGAGCGGTATTTCAGAAGTGCGTCCATCGCACGTAGCAACCAGCAAAGTGACTTGTTCCAGGAAAAACAACAACAACTGCTAAGACAAGAAGACTTACTCCAGTAGCTGGGCACCGCCTACAGGCTACTCCCCAAATGCAGAGGTGAGGTTTTACCGCGATTGCGCGTAAGGAAAAAGGGTGTGTGGTGCCTCCGATCAACACAAGCTTTCGTTTCACTACCCCACACCCCCCTTGAATCATGTAACAATAAAGAATGCGTTTTAGAGTGTATTATTAGTAAGTTCAGGTAGTTAGTTGGGTGTATGCAGAGTACTAGCTACAACCCTACACTGTAAATGCAAACACCTAATTAGTGTCCAGTTTTCTCTGATGCTCAACTCTCTCCAGCTATCATCGTTACTAAAAGTTAGGGTCCTACAGTGATGATGAATGCTTCTGCTGGGCTAAGTTATGTGCAACTAAAAATTGAACTAGAGAAGGTCAACGTTTTTTTTTGTTTTGCTTCCAACAACTGCCATTAGAGAGTCCCTCTGCTCTATCTTTAAGTTTTTGTTTATTTTTTATAAGGCTTTAAGCATCTTAATTTTCACCTCAATACTCACTGGACTGTTTATCATCTCTGTGGTGTCTGTGATTTATCATGGAATCAACCTGTTCTTTTGACCTGTTGGTTTTATGGACATGTCATGTCATGATTTTATGCTTTTGTGTTGTTGGTTTTTATTCAGTTGTGCCTTGAGCTCTTTTTATGAAGAACTCAAACAATCTTGTATAGCTAGCGAGCTATTGCAGTTATGATCATGTCAACTGTATAGTGCACCTCTTAACTTGCACACAGGATATCTATTGCTCTCTCACAGCACCTGGTAATGTGTCAACTGCACCACAATAACTCAGCAACTTCATGTCATGTAGTTACACATCATGTAATTATATAAATTCACACACAAAAATAACTTATGATGTCATAAATAATTATGCAGTATTGTTAGTGCTGCTTGTGTTGGGGTCTGCTCATTCAGTAGTAGTAATAGTAGTAGTAGTAGTAGGGGCATGGTTCTGAGGGGGCAGGGCCAGTTGTCTGGACATGTGTAGCTTGCAACTGCGTTCTATGAAGGGTAAGAAGAAAGGAAGAGCACCAGAAGGAGGGAGAAGAGTGAGGAGATCTTCAGGAGAACAGAGTTCCACCACATGATCCAGGGCAGCTAGGAAAAGAAAATAGAAAGAATACATAACATATGGACTTTTTGTTGTTACTGTTTCTTGTGTATTCTCTTCCTTACCTTTATAAAGTGAGATGTACATGTGGAGCTCTGGGGGAGGAGATGAATGTCTCAAATGTTGGGAAGGACTTAGAGATGGCGGTGAGGGAGGAGTCAGCACTGATGGTGACAAGTGTCCAGGAGGAGGAGGAGGAGGAGGTGAAGGGTGAGAAGTGAGAGGTGGAGACAACTGAGACGATGATACATGATGGAGATTACTGGGGAGACCGGCAGAGAGACAGTTATGGAGTAACAAGTCAAGAAGAGTTTTCCATTGTGTCAAATCTGGGCTAAAATAGGCGTGGCAATAGTCTACTATGAGGGCGGGGCACTGAGACAGTACCAGTTCTACTGCCTGGAAAAACAAACAAACAAACAATAAGATCAAGTGATGACAGTGTGGGTGTGTATAAGAGTTTGAGTTCTAGTTTACCTGTTCCATTTTTCCAGTGAGAGGATACACAAGTAACTTGAGAGTAAATACTCCAGGTAACCCCTCCTCAAGACACTCCTCCACATGCTGGGCCACACCCACCATGTGGGCAGGGCTTGTAGTGGCCTGCCCACTGGTTAACAGTGCCTGAAGCTGCATGAGATCTTGCAGAGTGACTTGGGCAGGCTTGTGAGAGCTGCCGTCAAACGGAGGCAAGCTGTCCAGCCACTTATGGCGAGACCCATACAGACTGAAGGGAGTTGAACTTGGAAGGGGTGTGGTCTTGGAAGTCAAGCGTGACACCAGTACGTCTACAAGATGAAGCTGTAATTGAAATGGAGGATGTGATAAATGATGAATGCATCCTAACTGTTCACCACTGATCATTCTTTTCCACGCACATTACAAGCAGTACAATACATTCTTACAGTCAACATAACAACTAACATACTGTCCCACATCTTATCTTATTCCAGAAGTGTAGCAGGAGCATGCCCACATGAGATTAATCTCACACCACACAGCATCACCACTCACCTGTGCACGCTGCAGCATTTCCATGGGCTGGTCTTTGACCTGTTTCAACAATACTCCTTCCAGGAAGTGTTTGAGGACCAGGTTGTTGACCAGACTCATTCCTGCTCCACTGTCACACTGGTCTGCATCATCTCCCTCAATAAATACAAATAACATGTCATAACATCTCATAGTCAATCTATTCCTCCTCTCACACGTGGTACACACCCTACACATCCGGTGTGGTCACACACACACACACACACACACTCACCTGTTGTAGTAGAGTCACTATGAGATCCAGTGATAGAGTTCCATTACCAAGTAGATGATAGAGACAGTTCAATAGACACACCTCCTTTCTTACACGTAGCAACTACACGCACACACACACACATGTATACACACACTGCACCCAGTGAACACTGGTGCTACGATGAATTAGAGCAGCCTTAGTGCTAAGTGCTAACTGTAACAATAGTTGCACTTTGTCTTCTCTATCTAACAATAGTAATTGTACTATATATAATTCACACCTTGCCCAAGCTAGTGAATGTATTTTCATCCATGTTGACAATGAAGTGGGTGTGGTTTATGAGGAAATCCTCCAATAGAGAGTCCTTCATGTCCTTCACTCTACTTGAGGCTTCACTGCTCATGCCCAGTCTCAATAACAACGTCACCTCACACAGGCTGCCTAGGAAACTACCCACCAGTAGGCGGAGTCACAGCAGTGTGAACATTATATGGATTACAAGCCTTACAATTGGTTTTCACTGAGAGAGTCTTGCTGCTTGAATTCCCTCACCTTCTCCAGAGCCTTGTCTAGAAAGAAAGAATAATTAATTAATCAATAATATAATATGGAAGGTAGTAAATGATTTCATAACTTAGTGGCACTGTCATGTATTAGTTTTAGTTGTAGGTAGCGAGTTGTTGCTCCTAATATAAGATTCTAATATTTCAAGAATATTTAATTATAATTATAAAACTTGTTGCACGAGTCAGCATACAATGTGGGGACATATCTCATGAGTGTGTGCAAGTAACTTCACAAGCCCAAGGCGAGTGAAATACAAGTGTGAATGCCATCTCTGTATTGTACATAAATAGTTTGATATAGATTGGAGGTAACTCCGCTATACTTCTTGTAATTCAAATGTACGCACAGCCACGTTGGAACGTTCAATACGAGAAAATCTTGAATGCTAAGGAAGTATCCAATGTATAATAATATATGTATTTATATACAAGCTCATTGATACAGTTGAACAGATTGTACAAATAAATAATTAGAATTAAAAGAGAAAAGGAAAGAAACAAGAGCACATCCATACCAGGCGCTAGGAGTGGTCCCAGCCACGTCTCCATGACAACCATTGGAACATCTCGAAGTCTGAGCTCCGCATACAAGGACAGGACAAGGTTTGCTTCCTTTGGAGTGAGAGGTGGCGGATATGATGACACTTTACCATCTCTGAGCATCACATCCATGTAGTTGAGTAAAACTGTGTAGGCAGACGAAGGTTTCTAGAAAAACAACAACAAACAAACAAGAATTGTATCAAAGTGCTCTATTAATTTTTTGCTTTTAATTATTAGTGGGTCCGCCCACTAATTCACAGAATAAATTAACACTTTTTACTTTAATTCACACACACACACACACATTATTTCTTGTACACAGGCCAACACACTAAATTCAATTTCTGTTTTGTAATGCAGTAGGTGGGGCCAGTGATTGATATGCTACGGTGGGTCCTAACCCACGTAGATTCATCCTCATGCTGATTTCAACCATAGTAGCTGACAGAAATAGCCTCTATCTCCTAAAGATCATTCAAGTTAGTAAGAGTGGAGTTGAAACTGTGGGGACCAGCAGCTGCCTTGACAGAGTTCCTCCCTGGTTCCCACATTCTTCTCTTCATATAGTTTAGTGTGCATGCAAGTTTTAGTAACTCTTTCAACCATCTAGTGCATTCCCTGTGTTCATTGCATCTACTGACTAGTGTGGATTAGCCCAGGGCTATACCCACAGGAGAGGGGAGAAAAAAGACTACACCAATGAGACTGAAATATTAAAATCTTACCGTAGTGAATTGCTTGGTGATTGTGTTGAGGACCACGCCCACTGGCTGATTAGAGAGCTGCAGGTATCTAGGTGCCCAAGCCAAGCCGCTCTTACTGCTAGTGAACACACACAGAGATAGAGACAGAGACAGGCAGTTGGTGCGAATATCTCGCACCAACTTCTCCCTCTGGTCTGAGGTGATGCTGGTATTGAGCAGAAGTTGAGTACGCAGTAAGTTGTGGGCTTAATACAAAGCATGTTGGTAAAGGGGCGGCGATAAATCCTTCATTAGGTCTGTTAGCTCCGCCTACAATAGGTGTGGCTTGAAATAAAGTGGTTTTAGATACTAAGCAAGCTTACAAATTGCTGGTGCATCGTCATGACCATCTTCTTCTGCAGGATATAGATGTTCCAACTGGAGTCTGGACTCTTCTTCATGGAACTACATACACACACACACACACACACACACACACACACAGAGGGGAATACCAAGGGAATACCCGGTCACTTATCATACAGTGCCAGTTTAAATTAAAAACAACAACAACAACAAAAAGTTAGAAGCATTAAAAACTTTATTTCTATGTATAATCATACTGGTTGCCATGACACTCACAGTGTTTTGCTGGATCGCACATGCTCAGTTGTGTATATCTTGGTGAGGACGACCATGTGGTCTACACTGCTGACAAGGTGACATTCATTACTGACAAACTTGTGGTCGGAGAGACTAAAGTCAGGTCCAGCGAAGGAGGTGGGCAGGGCTGAAAGGTGTGGTGAAAATAACACTTTAGTAAAATTGATCATAGAAATGTAGACAGAATGCAATTCTCTCACACTTACCAACCTCCCCATCTAAACCCAGCACACGCACACACACACAAACCTTTCTAAGCCAGTGTGTTGAATCTTGTCGTATTCTACTCCAGCTGGCATTCTTGTGATAGCAGTCTAAACATCAAACACAACAATTATAGTGTCACATGACAGACACATGACTCTCAATAACCACACCCTTCACTCATAGTAATTAATAATTGAGGTGAAATTTTAACTCCACAGAACTCAATCATTTTAGGGTACATTATAATTCTAAGCATCTCTATTTGAATTCTGACTCCACCCACCTGCAGTGCTCAACTGGTATAAGTCTCCACTGACTTGTCTGACAGAGCATGTAGGAAGGCGTGGTCACACACTACAGCCTGGGTGGGCGACATAAATGAGAACGAACATGACAAACATGCCCTCAGGTGAACATCATACTGGTAGCCATGGTAACTGTTGGCAAGGAAACAGCTGATCCCCACCAATTGCCTCCTACCTATATCATCTGAACACACATACATACATACAGAATAGACTCCATTGTGGCCAATATAAAATGCACTCTAGAGTGTTATCATTTCGCAACCTACTTGTCACTATGATAGGGAGGAGTTGTACTGTGTGAAGCCACGCCCCCTGGTCCGCAGACTCAGAGCCTTGTAGTGGAAACCTGTGGATGGAATGTATGAAGATGTATTACAGGAAGCACAGGACACAGGTCAGTGTAATGTATGAAGATGTATTATAGGAAGCACAGGACAGAGGTCAGTGTAATGTATGAAGATGTATTATAGGAAACACAGTGTAATGTATAATTGTATGTCAAAATTAGTTTAAAGATACCAATTACCTGCTAATAACTGCAGTTTTATGTACCTAACTTGAGGCTCGCTCGCCATTTGTGCTCAAGCACATCACTAGTATATAAATGTATGTATATATGTATGTATGTATGTATGTGGGTGTGTATGCATGCCCATAAATACCTTCTAAACAGCATTGTGAGCACTCGTGACCTAGTAGGCGTGGCTTGTCCTGATGATGACACACCCATTTCCAGCCTGACAGAAATGGGTTGTCCTGGTACATGTTCCACTGGTCCCAACACCTCCACTGCATTACGATCTGACACTTTGCGACTGCAAACATTAGTAATAGAGGGCAGTGATAGAGTGCCGATAATGGGGGCGTGGCCAGATACATCGCAAGAAGGTTGTCGTTGTATCCCGGGGAGTGTGATATCCACGAGAGAGCTGCTTGTGCTGGCAGGAAGACTACTGGCTACCTTCTCTTCCTCCCACACTCTGAGTGGTGACCACTTGACAAATCCCTTGTCTGCAGCCACTGGATCTTCCTGCCACACACACACACACACACACACACACACACACAGAATGGAACGTGGCTTTCCTACTTTATCAGACTAGTGTTTACTAAGAAAGTGATGGTGTCATATTATCTCACATTTAACATGTGTACTAGTAATTCAGCGAGCGAGCGAAGCTGACTCTCAGTCGTGTTCAATTGAGATTTCAGATATATATAGGTATGTATGCGTACGTCAAAAATTTCGCCCGCGCTTCTAATTACGTATGTTAGGTAAAGCGTTCACAGTTCCAGTATTTTTCAATTAACGAGAACGGAGAATCCTGCTGCAATGCCTTACGCAACTTTGTTGCAACAAAAACGTGTACTCTCTTCTTGAAACAATTGTGTGAAGTCTTTGTCAAGCTGCGCTTCTTTGCCACTGCTTTCGAAGTTTATTCAGGTAATTCTGTTTTGTTAACTCTTCATGCCTAATCATTGCTATTAATTAGCGATTTCCTTCACAAATCATCTTTACCTATACTCATATATTTACTCGCTCGCCATGAATTTGCGCTATTCGAGCGCATCACTAGTTTATCTTCATTTACTCTAGAGTAGTAACGAGTGATGATGTGGTATGATTAGATACAATATGTGACCATTCCTGAGAAAAGGGTCCTTGTCGCGCTAAAAAAAAAATCGAGTTAGTAGCACCATCGCAAAGCTCGTTTCAAGAGCTATATTATAATGAGCTATAAAGCGCTCTATAATTCTTAAAGAAAGCTGAACTACGACCGTTTTCGTACTCGACTTTCTCGGTTACGGTTTTTTAAAGAAATTGAGAAAACGCCCGTCAAAGTTAAGCTTCCGCAGTGATTAAAAACATCTGTTTTTCCCCGTATACGTAAGGGTGGGGCGAAGGTATGGGTGTGGTTTGTTATTGCCGGGAAAAGAAGGTAAACATGGCTAACGTCTCCCGTCAGCGCTTGTTTTTTTCGAAGGCAAAGGTAAGAAATAGCGCTAGTTTTAGCTGTTGGTTTTTAAGTTAGCTCTAGTGATACTCATCGATAGTGTTAGAAATAGAATTGTGATAGTCTAGCTAAGGTAACAATAGTTTTAGTAAGGGTGTTTTAAGCTAGTTCCTACATACAATACTTGGAGTTAAAAATAAAGTTATGATTGTCTAGCTGAGCTAGCTATCTTTATCTCCTGTGCTTTTTTGATGGTATTTGCCAGTGTGTATTGAGAAATTTAAAATGTATCCAGAATGTCAGTTGGAACTTCATAGGGAGGTTGCAGTGTTTACTTTCGCCGTGGTAATGACAGTTATCTTGGAACCAAAGTGCCCATAGGCATCTAGGAAAATGTTTACAATACAATAAAATGTTTAGTTTTGTGTGATGATAAAAGGAAATGCATGGCTAATGTAAGTATGGTAAACTGTAAAAGAGAAAAGTTATTTATTTGGACATCTTCTGGCATTGTGACCAGGTTTCCTACAAATGCCACAGTGACGTTTGGCTTTAGGACTGGCAGAGGGTAGTGAATCTGGTAATGACTCTGGTACTGAATCAAGCCTTTCAATAGTTGCAGCTATTTCTGGATTTGGATTTGGAGTTCCAGAACGAGAAACTGGTTTCGGAACCGCAGGTAGAGGACATGTTGTGTCTTTTTCAGGATCGGGACAAAAAGTACGTATTTTCTCGTACAAGTACCACTGTCTCTCTTGCGATAATCCATTTGGGAAAATCTGCTGAGGTAATGCTGATAGAGATGGAACCCAATCATCCTTCAGTAGTGAAATTCTAATTTTCTCCGAGTCACAACGTTCCTGCACATGAACAATACCTGGACAAGAAGAATCAAAGTGGAAGTGATGAAAACTCTTAATCCCAGTGATTCGCCTGAAGTGGATGGCAAAGTAGGATGACCAGTCGAATGTTGGAACGATCAAAGCTCCATCGGACATTCCAACCAACTGGACATGGTTACATGTAGCAGAAGCATCCACACACTTTGCTAGTGAATCAACGCTACCAATGTCTGTCTTTCGATATTTTTGTTTTAGTAGCCCAAAACACCAGTCTGGTGAGAACTTGGTGTGTCCCACTACAAGAAATGATAGCAAAATTTTTGTGTGTCTTTTGGTCATTATTCTCCACATTAAATACTGCATCATAAAGTTGTTTTTATTTTGCCCGCAGCAATTGTCTGCGTGCAAAAAAACTTCTGTTTCTCCAAACCCGTGATTTTCAAGAAAGTGATGCAATTGACTGATGACGACATTGGCTCCCTTGCCACAATCAAATGCTTCGTCTGTTAAGTAGTTCACTTGTCTTGGAACTCCTTCGCAATGGATGCCAAAAATACTGCATTTCCTGGGAACAAGGAAGTACATAGGGCCTGGTTGCAGGGGACTAGACGGGTAGTGAACCTGTTAACCAATTAACCCCGATTGACGCGTACACGCGTCTAAATTGGAAAAATCGATAACCGCGGAGGACGCGTCAATGCGTCAAGAATGCGTCTTCGCGTCCACTTCGCCCTACAGCTTTGTGGAGTCAAGGAAGCCACCAATCACAATTGCAGATGATTCTATATTGTTGTAAGTATATTTTAGGCTTATAAAATACATAGACTGCCATAAGAAAATGTTGAGTAAATTTTGTCACACAATAAGACTTCCTTCTTATAAAGTATAAATTGAAAATATATTTCATAATAATAATAAAGGTACACAGAATAATTTTTTACAAACCAATATTACTTTAGCTATAACTGCTCATGATATGACAAGTAGAAAGCTATCTTGGCAAGTGGAACACTGGTACTTCAGCATCCTAGTGATGAAGACAATATTCTTGACCTGGCACAGCATGGCAGTGACAAGGATGGCAGTAACTCTGGTGGTAGTGATGAGGAGTTTGATGACAGGAAGAATGACTTCAGTGCTGATGGGTGTAGTGACTGTAGTAGTTACTAGATGGTCAAGGACTCTGCCGAGAGAACAGAATTGATGATTCTGAAAGGTAGCGATTCTACAGGAATTTCAACCACATTCTTTATAGCAAAAAGTAAAAATAAATATTGTTATATAACAGGTGAGACTGCAGGGAGCCCTCTGACATATACTTCTATTATGTTAAGACCAGTTGCACTTGATAGTAAGATCACAAGCTATTCTGTCAACAATGCAGCCTACCAGCACATCAAAAGTAAAGACACCTTGGAGTACCAAACTGAATACACTCAAATATTCTATCATTCATTTGTGATGTACTCTTTTTCATACACAAAAGCCAATAAAAAAGCTTCTCTGTTCACAAAGTTTATAACAGATGCTCAGTTCAAAATAATACACACCCTAAATCAATATCAACAAATTCTTCCTGAATGTAAGACAGATACGTGCAAAAACACTTTCTCTTACCTCTATGATCAAGTAACAAGCTGCTTCAGCCATGAAACCATACTTCCAACCTTACTAGTGTGCTTACTAAGAGCCTCAGTGTGATGCCATAAAAGTTTTTGCCAAACGGTGCGAGTACTTTGTTATTTTTAAGTCGGGAACAGCTCCTTAGCGTCGAATTTATGCTTTCCCAATAGCCTAGAGCGTACTCTATCGTTCAATAATACTGTCCTAGAGGCAATCTTCAACCATTCGTCTTCTTTCTCTCGTTTAGTGTCACCCTCCCACCAAGCAATCAATCCTCTGTGTATCGCGTGCGCCCGTGACCGCATTACGTAAGGCGCAATTAAATTTTTTATTCGCGTGTAATCGGTTAATTCAATCCTGTTTACTTCAATGCATTTCTTATGGGGCAGCAGTTGGACACAGTTCAGTACACAATAAATACATGTTTCACACGTACATGGCACATAAGGCTCACAAACACATGTGCACGTTATGAAGTCCATGTCATGCTCTTGAATGTGGCATGGCATGTGCACCCAAACACATTCTTCTCCAAGTCATGTACAAACTCAAGAAACAACACAACAGATAATTCATGACACATCATCTCAAACATAATACACAACACATGTGTAGACTATGTGTTGTACAAGTCAGTCATGTAAAGGTAGCACATTGCGTATTACACATGTGCATGCTATGTACTCACCAGTGCTGTGCGTGCTGTCATCCTCCATCATAACTACCACATGAGAATGTTGCTGTTTGTCCCTTCAAATACTTGATAAGACTTGAACTATGTAGTAATATACAATCACAGAAGTTACAACCTGAAATGGTTTATATTATAGATGGTGTGTATGAACACAAAACTCTAGACACCAGAAGATAAGGATGTCTGAAACCTGAATATTGATTTCCACTCTACACGCATACATACACACATACATACACACCACACCCACTTGCTTACCTAGAGTGCCACAAGATCTCACTAAGTGTCTTCTTCATCTCATTCTCCTCTATATACAAACACAAAATATAATACATAAATAAATACATACTTAAACAATGTATTCCCTTACATTCTGTAGGAAACCTTCTGCTGTCTGTTTCTATAAGATTTCTGAAGTTCCTTCTCTATGAGCACAGTGTACAAGTTTTCTTTATGTTTAAAGTAGAGACAATGTTCTATGTGGACTGTTCTGAAGAAGATAGTCAAGCTACTTTAACTTCAGCTGAAGTCATGTGACAGTAGACAGTATGAGGGTGGGGCAAGGCTAGGGGGCAGGGTACTGTTGGACAGTCCAGATGAAAAGTGAGTAAAGACAGTCTTCTGTAGCCATTTCTTCTATTAGCAAGTGCAGCATGTGAAGAGTGTAAATGTAAACATGCCACACCCACAATCTTCTGTGAGTTCCTTTTACATCCTTTTATTTTAGTAAATGCAGCATATCAGTAAAGGTTGACCTGCCACACCCATTTTTAATCAGCACTTATCAAGATCAATAATTTGGATATACAAGTTTTGGCATGTATGGAATAGTGACATAGTCATTGTTGGAATATAGTTCTAGTAGATGATCACAACTACTACAACATGGAGATCCACTGCTTAGAGCTGATTCATGAGGATGATTAAAACAACCAAGTAGATGCAGTCTCAACATACTCTTATATTGCCATCCACTGACTAGCACTGCTGCACCATCTACACCAATTTTATTAAAGCTGATATAAAGATCCCTCAAATATTTACAACACTTCATTATACCAGATATATGAGCTACTCCATCAGATCTGATATTAATACAACTAAGATCCAACTCTTGTAAGTTAGTACAATGTTGAAGTCCCTCCTCTAGGAATACTAGACAACGTGTGCCAATGTTACTATAACTGATGTCAAGTTTTACTAATTGTTTGCACTTCTCAAGTCCTACACTCAGACTTGCCATACCATCTACACCTAACTTATTATATCTAAGACATAGTGTATGTAGAGAATCTCCACACATGACATCTACCAGAGATTTAGGAAATGACTTACAATAACTAAGTCCAATATGTTGTAGATGGTTACACTTTATCACCTGACTCAGTGCAGTCACACCTTCTGAAGTGATGCCATTAAGACTCGTATCAAGTTCTAGTAAGTTAGTGTGATCCTTCAGTGCCTCAGCTATAGCTATTACTCCTCTATCACCAATGGAATTATCAGATAGATTCAAACTACGTAGTTTCTTACAATGTTCTAGCATTCTACTAAGAACTTGTGCACCATCTGAACCAATGGAACAGACACTTAACTTCAGAGTGTGTAGATTAATCCAAGACTCAGGAGTACCAAATAATAAACTGACATCATCAAAGCTAATCTTAGCAAAAGACAATTGAAGAGATCTAAGTTGAGTGCAACTCTTCACAGCATCTAATAATCCAGTATGTAACCTAATGAAGCCACCACCAGATAATGTCAGACTATGTAATGACTTGCAGGAATTTATACAATCACTAAGAAGATGGGCACTATGATCATTAAACCTAAGAGTAATACAGCCAATGTGATGAAGAATTGGCAAACTGCCTATGATTCTACACAAAGTTGGTACAGTGTCACCAAAATAAGCACGGGATACTACTCCCCTAACATTCCCAACACATTGTTGGTCTACTACTAGTTTCTCAATGTTGTAAATATTAGTACTGGATACATTTAATGCTGGTAAATTCCCACAGTACAAAGCATTCTTTAGAGTATCTACATCTGTCCCACTAACACTATCCCATGATGAAGTCAACTCCATACTTCTTATTCTGGTTCTTGTTCTTAGCTCTAGGACTGTATCAATACCTTCCTCTGTAATATTCACATTATGAAGATACAGATCTAGGTTAGGTAGACTCTTTGCAGCTTTAGCTATGGCTACTGCTCCTTTATCTCCTAGACTATTCCCCTGCAAGTCTAGTCTTCTCAGACTGGTACAATGGACTAGTGCATCTGCTAATGCTGTGGCTCCTGAGTCACCAATAGAGTTACACTCAATAGACACCTCCTGTACTGCACTACATTTTGATAGGCAGCCAGCTAGTGCTATAGCTCCTGAGTCACTTATTCTGTTAAAATCTAGAACCAGATTCTCCAAGACTGAAGTGTTCAATGTGTTGGCCAGTATCTCTGCTCCTTCATCACCAATACAACAATTAACAAGAACTACTTCAGTACAGTGAGATAACCTCTCATGAGGGAGAGAAGGAGAGTTTTGTAAGTTATACAAGTGTAGCCATGACTTATGATTGTCCTCAATTCTCTGAAAGTTAAATGCACAGAGAAGTATCTTCCTCCACTTGATGACAGCATATCTACCTCTAGCATATCTACCTTTAGTATATCTACCACGCATAGAGTACAATACACGCTCAAGACTCATACTACCTAATGCTAATAGTTTTAAACTTTGTTCTGGATGGGAGCAAGATGTTATAGGTAATTTTATCTTCAAGACCTTAAGATGAGGAAGTTTAACTTGATTAGTAAGACACTCTATTTTAAACTTGTCTAGTCTCAAGTATGACATATCCAGTTCCTTTAAGAAAGGTAAATGTACCAATAGAAGATTTAACGACTGAAATTCCTGATCACCGATAGAGGAAACTTTGAGACATTCAACGGATTGAAGTTTAACTCCAGCAAATGAAACAAATAACTTCATTCCTTCACTATCCCACTTACAATACAATAATGATAATTTAGTTACTACTCTAGTACTTGTAGCAATTACATCACCTAATGCGATAAAGTCAGTGGAAGTAATAAATACATCCTTCAGCTCTACTTCATCGTGTAACACATAGTCACACAACTCTACCTGTTGAGACTCATAGGCACAATGAACTTTATAGAGGAACTTTTTCAGGTAACAAAAAAAAATACTCCTAAATTCAATGTTATTGTTGAATCTTAACAAGCCACAATAAAATTTCCAAACATTTTTTAAACAATCTTTCTCCACAAGCTCCATTTCTTCTAACTTGGCTTCACGTATATAGAAAGCTGCTAGAAACTCTTGTAAAGTTAGGTGACTAAAATTGAAGAAATCCTCCTTGCCATAATATAAGGAAGTACGTTCTACAGTTAGCAGACCTAAAACTGAGTCTGGACAGAGTGAAACTTTAGCATCACTTTTACTTATTAGTAGCTGAGAGTTAATAAGCATATCAAATGCTAACTTACAGATGGAATGGAACCACTCCTTATCATCACCACTTAAATCCTCCAATGACTTCAACTGAAAGTCTTCTCCTTTTCGTGTCTTGTGCTTCAGTATAGTAGCTATTGTGAACTTCTCGTAGATTTGTGATTCCCTATGGGGGAGGTTACCTCCTAGTATATTAAACAAGAAACATATCATAGCTGCATGGACTGGTAGGTAACACATGTGAAGAACATTGGGATGCTGGTCTAGAAATTCAGCCATTTTGCAAGCCATGCCAGGAGAACAATCATTGAATGGGTAAGTTCTTACATAGCTGTAGATCTGATCTTTTGAAAACCCTACAACTTCTATTCTTGTTTTACACATTCTTTTTAATTTCCCAGTAGCCACAGGGCGTGATGCTACTATAACCATGGAGTGAGGAAGAAAGGTCTTTGAAAACAACAATTGATCTATTACCAAATTCTTCTTAGACTTGATAGGATACTCATCTAGTCCGTCTAGAATGAAGCACGCTCCTTTACCCTTCCCTTCTCTGAGACATTGCTCAACAATTGTGCTAAGACCCTCGCCATAAAATATCTGAAGTAAGTCTAGTAAACTCTTCTCTCTCCCTGAAACATTCAGTAATCTAAGAGTTACTAGAAACACTAATTTAGCTCCTTGCAAGACTTTCTTTCCTGTGGCCCAATCTCTAGTTAACTTGTTCACTAAAGTTGTCTTCCCGATACTTTGACGACCTTCAACAAGAACTAAAGCTCCTTCCCTGTATTCTCTAAACACCTCCTCGTACTCTGCTACTTCCTTGCTCTTTAGAATGTCGTCCATGTCTCCGCGAATTGTATAATAGTTGCATGTACTCATGGGTTTCTGTTGGATAAGAACCAGATTGATAAAAGTGGGATTACCTACAGGAGGCCAGGAGTCTTGAGGTACGTCTCTGTCTGTGAGAGAGTAGAATTCTAACAATTCTTTCTTCTCTGGAGGATATATGACACTCAGGCTTATTTCATCACTACATCCGGTCTCACTGCCTCGATTAACTCTACAAGAATACTTCCCTTCTGTACACTGGCTAGCTCTGTTGATGTACAGTATGTTATTACACACACCACAAAAATCAGCTCCATCAAGTAAAGGTTCACCATCTTTACTCCACTGGTAAGATTCACACCCACTACAACTAACTTGTACCTCTAGAAGTGTGGACTTGCCCTCAGCTACTTCAGTGTCACATGACTGATATTCTATAAGAGGCACACTACCTGAATATGAAGGTGTAAAAACAAGTGCACTATCTAATGGACTAGAAAACACATCTAAATGTTGTGCCACATCAGGTAATTGCACTAGACCACTAGACAACACTGTCTTCAGACTAGTTACTGTGGTACTCTTAGCATCTTTATATTTGCCTGTAATCCATGCATTGAGAAGTTTAGATAACTTGAGAGGATTACTCCCAGCACTTCTACACTCTTCCCTCACATATTCAGGCACACCTAGTGCTACACCAATCTCCTCCCACTTGTGACTAGCAGCCACAATTAGCTCTGCCAGATCTGAGACATCTTGAACTGTAAACAACACATCACCACACCCACTGCTATCAGTACCTCCTGCTACATCCTGGTCCATCTTCTCCTTTCTCATAGATTGGCACAAGCCTTTCATTTCCCCTCCAAGATCACTCAACACTGTAACTAGCCTCCCATATGCACTGCCATCTTCTCTAACTCTCTCACAGACATGCTGCAATAGGTACCTGACCTTAATCTTAGGTTCCAGGTGGTCCTGGTTGGGGTCCAGGATAGCGAACTTGTCAGAGACTTCTTTAGACAACACTATGTTTCTTTGTAAACTTTTGGACAACTTTAAGAGGTCAGCATCCAGCAGAGCCGATTCTAGGTCAGAGCGGTATTTCAGAAGTGCGTCCATCGGCACGTAGCAACCAGCGACACTCACAGAAGTGTAAAGTGACTTGTTCCAGGTTAAAACTCTATCTGGGCACCGCCTACACCCAAATGCGAGCGTAAGGAAAAAGGGTGTGGTGCCTCCGATCAACACAAACCTTTCGTCCTACCTCCGCCCCCCCCCCTTCCCCTCTTGAATCATGTAAGAATGCAGAATGCATTTTAGAGTGTTGCATTATGCTTGCTGGTGCAGTTTTGTTCAGGTAGTTAGTTGGGTGCAACTGCAGAGTACTGGCTACAACCCTACACTGTAAATGCAAACACCTAATTAGTGTCCAGTTTTCTCTGATGCTCAACTCTCTCCAGCTATCATCTTCACTAAAAGTTAGGGTCCTACAGTGATGCCTAATTTGAATGCTTCTGCTGGGCTAAGTTATGTGCAACTAAAAATTGAACTAGAGAAGGTCCATCTTTTAAATAAAAGGGACGTTTTTTTGTTGTTGTTTTGCTTCCAACAACTGCCATTAGAGAGTCCCTCTGCTCTATCTTTAAGTCTGTTGTTGGAATCAACCGGTTCTTTAGATCTGTTGGTTTTATGGTCATGTCATGACACGTCATGGTTTTATGCTTTTGTGTTGTTGGATTTTACTCAGTTGTGCCTTGAGTTCTTTTTATGAAAAACTCAAACAATCTTGTATAGCTAGCGAGCTATTGCAGTTATGATCATGTCAACTTTATAGTGCACCTCTTAACTTGCACACAGGATCTCTATTGCTCTCTCACAGCACCTGGTAATGTGTTACGATCGTGTCACCTGCACCACAATAACTCAGCTACTTCATGTCATATAAAGTTACACATAATGTACATTACATAAATTCACACACACAAAAATAACTTATGATGTCATAAATAATTATGCAGTACTGTCAGTGCTGCTCGTGTCAGGTCTGCTCATTCTGTAGTAGTAATAGTAGTAGTAGTAGGGGCGTGGTTCTGAGGGGGCAGGGCCAGTTGTCTGGACATGTGTAGCTTGCAACTGCGTTCTATGAAGGGTAAGAAGAAAGGAAGAGCACCAGAAGGAGGGAGAAGAGTGAGGAGATCTTCAGGAGAACAGAGTTCCACCACATGATCCAGGGCAGCTAGGAAAAGAAAATAGAAAGAATACATAACATATGGACTTTTTGTTGTTACTGTTTCTTGTGTATTCTCTTCCTTACCTTTATAAAGTGAGATGTACATGTGGAGCTCTGGGGGAGGAGATGAATGTCTCAAATGTTGGGAAGGACTTAGAGATGGCGGTGAGGGAGGAGTCAGCACTGATGGTGACAAGTGTCCAGGAGGAGGAGGAGGAGGAGGTGAAGGGTGAGAAGTGAGAGGTGGAGACAACTGAGACGATGATACATGATGGAGATTACTGGGGAGACCGGCAGAGAGACAGTTATGGAGTAACAAGTCAAGAAGAGTCTTCCATTGTGTCAAATCTGGGCTAAAATAGGCGTGGCAATAGTCTACTATGAGGGCGGGGCACTGAGACAGTACCAGTTCTACTGCCTGGAAAAACAAACAAACAAACAATAAGATCAAGTGATGACAGTGTGGGTGTGTATAAGAGTTTGAGTTCTAGTTTACCTGTTCCATTTTTCCAGTGAGAGGATACACAAGTAACTTGAGAGTAAATACTCCAGGTAACCCCTCCTCAAGACACTCCTCCACATGCTGGGCACACCCACATGTGGGCAGGGGCTGGTAGTGGCCTGCCCCATGGTTAACAGTGCTGAAGCTGAATGAGATCTTGCCAGAGGACTTGGGAGGCTTGTGAGTGTGAGAGCTGCCGCAACGGAGGACCAAGATGTCCCAGCCTTATGGCGAGGACCCATACAGACTGAAGGGCGTTGAATTGGAAGGGGTGTGGTCTTGGAAGTCAGCGTGCACCAGTAAGTCTACAAGATGAAGCTGTAATGAAAGGAGGATGTGATAAATGATGAATGATCCTACGTCACCACTGTCATTCTTTCCACGCACATTACAAAGCAGTACAATACATTCTTACAGTCAAACATAACAATAACATACTGTCCACATATTATCTCATTCCAGAAGTGTGCAGGAGATCCCACATGAGATTAATCTCACACCACACAGCATCACCACTCACCTGTGCACACTGCAGCATTTCCATGGGCTGGTCTTTGACCTGTTTCAACAATACTCCTTCCAGGAAGTGTTTGAGGACCAGGTTGTTGACCAGACTCATTCCTGCTCCACTGTCACACTGGTCTGCATCATCTCCCTCAATAAGTACAAATAACATGTCATAACATCTCATAGTCAATCTATTCCTCCTCTCACACGTGGTACACACCCTACACATCCGGTGTGGTCACACACACACACACACACACACTCACCTGTTGTAGTAGAGTCACTATGAGATCCAGTGATAGAGTTCCATTACCAAGTAGATGATAGAGACAGTTCAATAGACACACCTCCTTTCTTATACGTAGTAACTACACACACACACACACACACACATGTATACACACACTGCACCCAATGACCACTGGTGCTACGATGAATTAGAGCAGCCTTAGTGTTAAGTGTGCAACTTCTTAACTCCTTTAAGTTATATAGTAATGTTCCAAAGTAGTCCTTAATAAAAACTAACTGTAACAATAATTGATAACACTTTGTCTTCTCTATCTAACAATAGTAATTGTACTATATATAATTCACACCTTGCCCAAGCTAGTGAATGTATTCTCATCCATGTTGACAATGAAGTGGGTGTGGTTTATGAGGTAATCCTCCAATAGAGAGTCCTTCATGTCCTTCACTCTACTTGAGGCTTCACTGCTCATGCCCAGTCTCAATAACAACATCACCTCACACAGGCTGCCTAGGAAACTGCCCACAAGTAGGCGGAGTCACAGCAGTGTGAACATTATATGGATTACAAGCCTTACAATTGGTTTTCACTGAGAGAGTCTTGCTGCTTGAATTCCCTCACCTTCTCCAGAGCCTTGTCTAGAAAGAAAGAATAATTAATTAATCAATAAACATTCACAATATATATGGAAGGTAGTAAATGATTCCATAACTTAGTGGCACTGTCATGTATTAGTTTTTGTTGTAGGTAGCGAGTTGTTGCTCCTAATATAAGATTCTAATATTTCAAGAATATTTAATTATAATTATAACACTTGTTGCACGAGTCAGCGTACAATGTGGGGACATATCTCATGAGTGTGTGCAAGTAACTTCACAAGCCCAAGGCGAGTGAAATACAAGTGTGAATGCCATCTCTGTATTGTACATAAATAGTTTGATATAGATTGGAGGTAACTCCGCCAACTTCTTGTAATTGAAATGTACGCACAGCCACGTTGGAACGTTCAATACGAGAAAATGTTGAATGCTAAGGAAGTATCCAATGTATAATAATATATGTATTTATATACAAGCTCATTGATACAGTTGAACAGATTGTACAAATAAATAATTAGAATTAAAAGAGAAAAGGAAAGAAACAAGAGCACATCCATACAGGCGCTAGGAGTGGTCCAAGCCACGTCCCATGAAACCATGGAACATCTCGAAGTCGGAGCTCCGCATACAAGGACCAGGACAAGTTTGCTCCTTGGAGTGAGAGGTGGCGGGATATGATGACACCTTTACCAATCTCTGAGCCATCAAATTTCATGTAGTGAGTAAAACTGTGTGGCAGACGAAGGTTTTAGAAAAAAAACAACAACAAACAAACAAGACGAATGTGTATCAACAGTGTCTATTAATTTTTTGCTTTTAATTATTATGGGTACGCCCACTATCACAGGAACAAATTAACACTTTTTACTTTAATTCAACACACACACACACACACACACACACTCATTATTTTCTTGTATGCACCACAGACAAACTTAAATTCAATTTCTGTTTTGTACTTCAGTCGGTGGGGCCAGTGAGTGATATGATCGGTGGGTTTCCTAACCACGTAGATTAATCCTCATGATGATTTCAACCATAGTAAGCTGACAGAAATAGCCTCTATTCCTAAAGATCATTCAAGTTATAAGAGTGGAGAAGTTGAGTGAAAACTGTGGGGACCAGGCAGCTGCTGGACAGAGTTCATTGCCAGGTTCCCCACATTTTATCTTCATATAGTTTCGTTGTGAATGCAAGTTTTAGTAAAACCCTTTCAACCATCTAGTGCATTCCCTGTGTTCATTGCATCTACTGACTAGTGTGGATTAGCCCAGGGCTATACCCACAGGAGAGGGGAGAAAAAAGACTACACCAATGAGACTGAAATATTAAAATCTTACCGTAGTGAATTGCTTGGTGATTGTGTTGAGGACCACGCCCACTGGCTGATTAGAGAGCTGCAGGTATCTAGGTGCCCAAGCCAAGCCGGTCTTAAGGAAGCCACCAATCACAATTGCAGATGATTCTATATTGTTGTAAGTATATTTTAGGCTTATAAAATACATAGACTGCCATAAGAAAATGTTGAGTAAATTTTGTCACACAATAAGACTTCCTTCTCATAAAGTATAAATTGAAAATATATTTCATAATAATAATAAAGGTACACAGAATAAATTTTTTACAAACCAATATTACTTTAGCTATAACTGCTCATGATATGACAAGTAGAAAGCTATCTTGGCAAGTGGAACACTGGTACTTCAGCATCCTAGTGATGAAGACAATATTCTTGACCTGGCACAGCATGGCAGTGACAAGGATGGCAGTAACTCTGGTGGTAGTGATGAGGAGTTTGATGACAGGAAGAATGACTTCAGTGCTGATGGGTGTAGTGACTGTAGTAGTTACTAGATGGTCAAGGACTCTGCCGAGAGAAGGGAATTGATGATTCTGAAAGGTAGCGATTCTACAGGAATTTCAACCACATTCTTTATAGCAAAAAGTAAAAATAAATATTGATATATAACAGGTGAGACTGCAGGGAGCCCTCTGACATATACTTCTATTATGTTATGACCAGTTGCACTTGATAGTAAGATCACAAGCTATTCTGTCAACAATGCAGCCTACCAGCACATCAAAAGTAAAGACACCTTGGAGTACCAAACTGAATACACTCAAATTTTCTATCATTCATTTGTGATGTACTCTTTTTCATACACAAAAGCCAATAAAAAAGCTTCTCTGTTCACAAAGTTTATAACAGATGCTCAGTTCAAAATAATACACACCCTAAATAAATATCAACAAATTCTTCCTGAATGTAAGACAGATGCGTGCAAAAACACTTTCTCTTACCTCTATGATCAAGTAGCAAACTGCTTCAGCCATGAAACCATACTTCCAACCTTACTAGAGTGCTTACTAAGAAACTCAGTGTGATGCCATAAAAGTTTTTGCCAAACGGTGCGAGTACTTTGTTATTTTTAAGTCGGGAACAGCTCCTTAGCGTCGAATTTATGCTTTCCCAATAGCCTAGAGCGTACTCTATCGTTCGATAATACTGTCCCCGAGGCAATCTTCAACCGTTCATCTTCTCTCTCTCGTTTAGTGTCACCCTCCCACCAAGCAATCAATCCTCTGTGTCTCGCGTGCGCCCGTGACCGCATTACGTAAGGCGCAATTAAAATTATTATTCGCGTGTAATCGGTT
>WLWD01003996.1_pt1 | contig 45926 bp, 42 predicted proteins | sample 6712731 | NCBI WGS metagenome assembly WLWD01 (sample SAMN12718690, study PRJNA576275) | sponge metagenome | isolation source: marine sponge | host: Mycale hentscheli | place: New Zealand: South Island, Marlborough, Capsize Point | collected 2014-11-01 | reverse complement strand
CTCTATATTATTGCGCATGCCGCCCGGCACCGGCACCGGAGTCAAACGGCAAATGCCCAACGCACGCCCTTCCCACGCCTCGTGGAAAGCGGGCTCGTCGGTCTCGATATCGATGGGGCCAAAACCGTGCATACCGCCCATATCGTGAATTCCGTCCATAACTAGGCCTTTCGCGCCGGGGCCATAAGCCCCATTTCACAGGGTCTTTTAGTCCGATGAATTTACTTTCAATTGCCCGTTCGATCAAACCCCGCCAAGCAACCATATTTCTATGATTCAAAACCCGAAAAAATGGCCATGGCCCTGTCACTGGGCATCGGCCTGCTGATACTCTTCATCAAAGTCGCGCCTTGCTCCTCACCAGTTCAACCGCCATCCTCAGCGACGCCGCCGAATCCGTCCTGCACATAGTGGCCGTTAGTTTTGCCGCCTATAGCCTCTAAATCAGTTATAAACCTGCCGACCAAGACCATCTGTATATCTGCGGCATTCCGGTCCCACAGGGTTTTTCTTTGGGCAAATTCTGTCTCAAACGCCGAGCCGTCCCAATGCGACCTGAGGTGAGAAAATATGAAAGACTTCCGATTCTAAGTAAAAATAGCCCTTAAATGGCCAGACACGCCCCAATTTCCACCTTCACTAGCAGCAAAAATACCCACCTCAAACTAGGAGGTTTTGCCCGCAGCCCTATCAAATGGCATGGACTTTGCTCATTTTTCAGTGGGAGGAATTGACGCGCCCAAGGAGGTGATACATGAACCTCACCAGGCTCAAAGCGCTTGCTCTCACAGCCCTCCTCTGCCCAGCCCTTAGCGGCCACGCAGCGGCACAGCCTCTGCACTGCGCCGGCCATTATCCACCCTCTCCAGCCGCGACCGCCAAAAGCGCCCTGAGCGCCCTGAGCGCCTCGCTCTTGCCCTCCCGGGGCCAGATCGGCGTCCTGGTCGTTTTTGCCGGCTTCAGCAACGAAGTCCAGGCCGGAGACCCGGCCCCTACTTTTGCCGACGCTCTTTTTGACCCCGATCTACCGGGTAGTTTTGCCCATTTCTACCACACGATGTCGCAGGGGCTGCTCAGCGTCGATGCCCTGGTCCTGCCCCGTCGCTACGCCGCTGCTGGGCCGGCCATTTCCTATCTGGCCACCGAGGAGGGCGACTACGGCGGCTACGGTCAGTTTGTCATTGATGTCCTGCGTCAGGTAGACCAGGATGTTGATTTTAGCCAACTGGACAACAACGGTCCGGATGGCATCCCCGATTCAGGGGACGACGACGGTCTGGTCGACTATATTTTCGTAAATATTCTCTCGACCCCACGCAATTTTATCATCCAGGGGGCTACCGGCATTGTCGGCCTGGGCTTTGACCAATTCTACACCAACGACGTCAGCCGCCTGGACGGCCCCATCCGCATTAGCGGCTCCAGAGCCCACGGCGCCCTGCAGGGAGAAGGGCGCAATTTGGCCCAAGCCGCCGGCTCCATGGCGCACGAATTTGGCCACAGCCTGGGTTTGCCCGATCTATACGATACTTCCTTTCTGAGAAACCAAGATCAGGATCCAGCCAAGGATAGCGGTGGCATTGGCCACTGGGGCCTGATGGGCTGGGGAGCGCACGGCTGGAACGGCGACGACGGTCCAAACAGTTTCAGCCCCTGGAGCCTGGCGCAATTGGGCTGGATAGGAATTGATAACGAAAATCTGGTGACCATTGCCGCCGATACCACCGGTCTGCTATTGCGCGATCTGTACCAAGGGGGCTCAATCTACAAAATTAGGCTGGGAATAGATGCGCTCAATACCTATGAAACCTGGCCCGACGTCTATATGGTGCAGGAAGAATACCTGTTGCTCGAATACCGTTCGCCGACGGCGCACCACTATCGGCGGCATATACCCGGCGAAGGCCTCCTCATCTGGCATATCAGCCCGCGCTCCTCGCTCAACGATGAGGAAACCGACAAGCGCGTCGATCTGGTCTGCGCCGACGGCCTCTACGCCGACGCCGGCTTTCCCCTTGGACAACGGCCGGCCGAACGCGGCGGTGGGGACAATCTCGACTTCTGGGCCCACGATGCCGAATATACCCACCACCACGGAGGCAATCTGGGTGATGCCACCGATCTATTTGATGGCCGCAGGCGCGCCCACTTTAACCCCACCGCCAATCCTTCCAGCAGTATTCTCTCCACTGCCAGCACCGGAGTGGTCGTAGAAAATATGGCCCCCCTTCAGGGCGCCATGCAGATTGATATCCGTACGCCGCGCTGGGCCGGACTCCTCAGCGAAGAGATCCACTGGTCCGGCGAGATCCGCCTAGACGGCGATCTCACTGTGGGGCCCCAGGGGCAGCTTACCCTCCTTGAGAATACTCAGGTACTGGTGGCTGGGGCCGATATCGGCCAGGGTGGCCGCGATCCCGACCGCTGCGAAATCTTGGTCCAGGGCGATCTCACCGTGCGGCTCTCTTATCCCTTTCACCGTTCCTACGCCAATTACGGAACCGACTTCGATTCGTGGTATGTCATGACCGGGGAAAATCCAACGCCGCCGCTGTTTTTTTCCGCCGCGGAGCCGGGCCAGACCTGGTACGGGATCTTGCTCGACCCGGCCCCCAACAGCCGTATCCTGCTGCCGCAAAGGGGCTTGGAATTAAACGATGCCCTCCACGGCTTGGTCATGCCCCGGGCCCCCACGGGCGAACAGGGTCTAAGTCTGAGCCACTACCAACTGGTAGACGGGGGCGCCGTGGAAACAGCCGAACCGACACCGGGCGAAAATTTCCACCTGATCATTGGCCTGGCCAACTGGTCGCTGGCCAGCTACGAAAACGTGCACGCCGAATTAAGCTGGAATTCGCCCCTGGTCAATACGCCCTCGGCAGCTTCAACCCAACGCGTTTCATCGGTCGATTTTTCTATCTACCCGGGTTGCCAGACCAACCTGAAATTGCCGGCTTTGAAATTACAGCCAGAGGCCAAAATCGGCGATCGATTGGATTTCACCCTACAGGTACGCGGCAAGGGGTACCTGTGGACCGATAGTCTGGCCCTGAAAATAGGTAGCCGCCAAGGGGAAGGGATTATCACAGCTGTCACCCAATTCCCTTCCGAGGCCCCCCAGCAAAACTGGCTAGGCCCCCCAGCCCCCAATCCCTTCAATGGACGCAGTGCCTTCGCTTTTCATTTGCCTCGGCAACAGTACGTCCAATTGACCCTATTCAACCTGGCCGGCCAACGCGTCAAGACGCTGGTGGACCAAGTGCATCCAGCCGGGCGCTACCGCGCCACTTGGGATGGCCGGGACGCAAAAGGCCAGGAACTGGGCAGTGGCCTGTATTTTGTGCAAATGCGCGCCGGCTCCACCCGCCTGGTGCGGCCGCTGACATTGATCAAATAGACCAGCAAGGCGAAACTGACCGACGACAAAAAAATGACCACACTTAGGCCAAGGGCTCTTGTTGTGCTAATTTAGTGCTCTAGCAAAAGCCGGAAATAAAACGCCCTGCCCGTATTTAAAACGTTTTGCGGTCTGCCAGACCAACTAAATCCAATGCGACCAACAGCAAAAAGAACCTCTATAGCGATCTACATCCTCCTGTACGCCCTTTGGTGCCTGCCCTTGATGGCGACGGCTCAGGATTCCACCTTGGTGGCTTTCAAACTCAAAGATCAGTTCAACCGGGAATACAGCGACAAAACATGGGCTCACCAACTACTCGTCGTCATTGGTAGCGATAGGGACGGCAGCCAATACAACGAACCGTGGGGGCGGGCCCTGCGCGATTCACTGTCAACCAGAGCACAAGGTGCAAAAGTTCATCTCGTCGGCTTGTCGGATCTGCGCGGCGTGCCTTTTTTCCTCAAGGGCCTCATTAAAAGCAAATTCCCCCAAGAACGGGACCATTGGGTGTTAATGGATTGGGGCGGCTTATTTCCCAAGACCTATCGCTTTGTCGAAAAGCATTGCAATATTCTCGTCTTTGCCCCCAGTGGACGCCTGGTTTGGCAAACCGCCGTAACCCAGGTGCAGCCGACCCAGATGCAATCGCTGTTGGCCGCTCTCGATAAACAGCTCGACCAATTGCCATCTGATTGATCGGAAAAACACATGCCAGCAATAGAAATCCAGCATTTGCGCAAGCAATACGGCGGCTTTACCGCCGTCGATGGGCTCAGCTTTAGCGCCGAGGCCGGCGAGATCTTTGGCCTTTTAGGTCCCAATGGAGCCGGCAAATCTACCACTATCGGCTGTATCACCGGCCTTGTCGAACCCAGTGCCGGGGCCATTTCCATTCAGGGGCTGGACATTCACCGGCAGGGGCCCCAGGCGCGTCGAAAATTGGGCGTGGCCCCTCAAGAAATCGCCCTCTACGAGGATCTGGCCGCCGTCGAAAACCTGCGCTACTGGGGCGCCGCCTACGGTCTACGCGGTTCCGACCTCAAGCGACGGGTCGAGCAAGTCCTGGAGGATATCGGCCTGACAGACCGGGCCCAGGATCCGCCCAAACAATTTAGCGGCGGCATGAAACGGCGGCTCAATTTCGGTTGCGCCATCGTCCATACTCCCCAGGTCCTACTCTTGGACGAGCCCACTGTGGGCGTCGATCCGCAATCGCGCGAACACCTCCTCGATCTAGTCCGCCGACAGGCCGAAGCCGGCACCTGCGTCATCTATACGACGCACTATATGGAAGAGGCCGAAAGACTGTGCCAGCACCTGTTGATCATTGACGGCGGCAAAATCATCGCCGCCGGCACCCTGGCAGATCTGCAGGCCCAACTTGGAGAAGGAGATATGCTCGTTCTGCGGGGTACTTTCGATCCGGCGAAAATCTACCGGGCCTTCCCCGAAACCGGGGCTATCCGCTGTTTTTCGGTGGCTACCGATAGTATTCAACTGGCCGTCCCCAATGCCACGCGCGATTTGCCCCACGTCTTCACCACCCTGGACAAGGCCGGGGCGCAGATTAGTGAAACTACCATCAGCCGGCCCAACCTGGAGAGCCTGTTCATTAAGTTGACCGGCAAAGAATTGCGTAAATAGCCATGGCTTTTCTCTCCTACGCACTGCGCAAAGAACTATCTCAGGGCTATAAACCGGCGGCCCTGGTGCTGTGGATTGGCGTGCCTTTTCTGGTGGGCGCGTTGATTACCTTAACCGCCAGCGGCAGCGGCCTCCCCCGACCCCACGTTTTAATCGCCGACCAGGACGAAAGCCTGGTCAGCAACCTGCTGCTGGGCACCCTAGCCCTGGCCCAGCAGCGGCAATTGGTCGAGGTGGAAAAGGTCGATTTCGACCAGGGGCTGGATAAATTGCACCGCGAAGGCGCCAGTGCCCTGATCGTTTTGCCCCGTGGCTTGGGGACGGCACTCCTAGGCGATTCATCGATCACTATCCCCTTGTACAAAAACCCGGCCCAGCCGATCCTGCCCGAGATCGTCGAGCAGGCCCTGCTGTTGCTGGCAGAAGGCCATTTTTACCTACGGCAAATCGCCCACCTGCCAGAGCCGCAGCCCTTGGAATCCCCTCTTTCAACCGCCCTCGGCTCTGGGCCGTGGGCCGGCTTCATCCAGCAAGCCGGCCCTCTAACGGACAAGGCCCACCGCTACCTATTGCCGCCCGTCATCCAGATACAGGATGCCGACACCCAGCCACAGACGGGCTTCGCCCTATTAATTTTTCCAGGCGTCCTGCTAATGGCCCTGCTCTTTACCGCCCAGGGTACCTGCGACCTCTACTGGCAGGAGCGGCAACAGGGCACTCTCACCAGGCTGGCCAGCACGCCGGCCAGCCTCAACGCCTTGATGGTGGCCAAATTGATGGCCGCCAGCGCGATCATGGGCGCGGCGCTGGCGGCCCTGCTGTTGGCCGGCGGTCTATTCCACCAGATTGCCCCTGTGCGCCTGCTCCTGGCCCTGATCGGCCTGCTGCCCGTAGGCGCGCTATTCTACAACCTGTTCATGGCGATCCAATTCGTCGTCCCCGACCGCCGCACCGGGGCCTTGGTTTCCGGCATGCTCACCTTGCCGCTGCTAATGCTTGGCGGCAGCTTCTTCCCCATGGAAACCATGCCTCCCTGGATGGCCCAAATTGGCCAGTGGACGCCCAACGGATACGCCGTAGGCCTGGCCAAAGATATTCTGGGCGGCCGCTTCACCGCCGCCGGACTGATTGGCTCGATACTGATCTACACCTTGGCCAGCGCACTGTTGTGGACTTTTCTGCAAAAACGCAACCAGACCATCGCCCGAGGCAATTGAAATGTTCGGCCATATAGCCTTTATCGCCGGCAAAGAACTCCGCTTCCTGCTGCGGGAAAAATGGGTGCTGGTCTGGGTTTTCTTGATGCCGATCCTTTTCTTCTACTTTATCGGCACCCTCACCAGCGGCGGCGTCCCCGGAATCGCCACAGAGCCTTTACCCCTGGCTTTGGTGCAAACAGACACCAGCGGCTACTTGACCGATCAGTTAGCCCGCAGACTAGCCGACAACGGCTTTATCCCAATCCCTGCTGCCAGGCCTCCGAACAAAGGGATGCGCTATCTGGTCCTGCCGCCACAATTTGAAAAGGATGTCCTACGGGGCCGCTCGGTTTCACTAACCTATCGCTCTCCGGCTTCAGGGCCCCTGGCCAGCTATGAAAAATTGCGTTTGCAAAAAGCCGCCTACGCCCTGCTGGCCGATATGGTCGTGGCCAGCCCGGACAGCGCCCCAGCCACGGCGACGGATCTGGCCCGCTTCAATGGCCTGGACAAGCATTTGCAAATCGAAACCATGTCGCTGGAGACCGAGTTTTCCGTGCCCAGCGGCTTTGCCCAGGCCATCCCCGGACTGATCGTCATGTTCGCCATGTTCGTGCTGATCACCAACGGCGCCCTACTGGCCCTGCTCGAACGCCAGCAAGGAATGGGCAAACGCCTGGCTTCGACGCCCATCCGCAAAGGGGAGATCGTCGCCGGCAAATGGCTCGGCAAAATGCTACTGGGGAGTTTTCAGGTGGGTATTGGTATGACTATTGGCTCACTGGCCTATGGTATGGAGTGGGGCGCCAACTGGCCGATTGTCATCGCCGTCTTACTGGCCTGGGCCAGTTTTTGCGCGGCGCTGGGGTTATCGATCGGCAATCTGGCCACCAGCGAAATCCAGGTCAACGGCCTGGGCTGGCTACTTACCATTGTCCTGGCGGCCCTGGGCGGTTGTTGGTGGCCCATTGAAGTGATGCCGCCAGCCATGCAAACGCTGCAGAAATGCCTGCCTTCGGGCTGGGCCATGGACGCCCTGCACCGGCTCATCCACTTCGGCCAACCCCCCACCGCCGTTTGGCCCCATTTGTTGGCCCTGATTGCCGCCACCCTGATGCTCAACGCCGCCACCGTCAAGCACTGGCGCCACGATTAGTTAGAAACCCACTTGGGCCACAAAGCGATTTCCCAGCCTCTTACCCCATCGCGCTGCGGTACTCGTCCGAATCCCAACCCGGATATTGCTCTTCCAGCAGCGCCAGGGTCTGTTCCGTATAGTAGGGATGCCCCGCCGGGGGGAAGCGCCACAGTTGGCGTTGCGCCGCCGTTAAGCCGCCGATAAATTCCTGCCAGACCGGTGCCCCCTTGCCCAGATGGGTATAGTGCTTGAAGCCCTCCCAATAGTGGTCGGCCCGACCAAAGGAATAGCCCCAGGTAAAGCGCTGGCCGTCGGCCCGGGTATAGGCGCTGGCGCTGTGCCAGCTAAAATTGGTAAAAATGCACAGGGTACCGCCCCTGCAGACCAAGGGCACGCATTTACTCATATCGCGGCCGTATTTCTTGGCAATAAGCCTGAGCGGGGCCTGATCTGCGCCGACATCCTCCAGATGGATCCAGAAACCAATCTGGCCAAATTCGCGCCGCTCCTGACTCAAGGGCAAAAGCGAATTATTGCCGTTGTCGATATGCAGCCCCGAATCGTCGAAACCGGTGCCGCCGCCGGTATGGCCGGGATAACGGGCGATCAGACATCCCACCCGCATGTGGATATCTTCGGTCTTGAGCCATTTGCGGGCGAAGGCAATGCTCTCTTCGTCCATGGCCCCCTTGTACAGTTCCATTTCCTCGTGCGGAAAACACACCAATTGACTGTTGCCGGCCTGATCCTGCGGCGGCTTGTCCTTTATTTCCTCCCAGGTGGGCAGGACGCGTCGCTGAGCTGCCTGTAATCGCTCCAGTTCGGCGCCGGCAATAAAATCCGGCACGACAATAAAGCCTTCGCGGTCGAGTTCCTCCAAGTGTGCATAGGTCAATTTGCTCATCACCAGCTCCTGGTTGGTTACTGTTGCTCGGTCGTATCCAATTTGCTGCGGAACGCCAGCCCCAGCGCAATGGCAACACTCTGGACCAATCGGGCTCAAAATAGGCCCGCGAAAACGGCCCGGCAAGCCAGTGGCCCATTTACCCGCCGCCAAAATTTGGACGTTTTTGCCTATAGAGTGAAGGCACCGGATATTCGTATTGCACCCAGCCGCCTTTTGCGGACTGCCCATTTAACGGAATACCCATGAAACGCCCGCCCTTTTTTTACGGTTGGCTGATGTTGCCAGCCGCCATGCTAGTAAGCATTTGTACCTCGCCAGGACAGACCTTTGGCATTGCCGTTTTCAACCCCTATTTACGCCAAGCCCTCGATCTTTCCAGCAGCCAATTGAGCGGCGCCTATATGGCCGGTACCATGCTGGCCTCCCTGCCTCTCACCTATGTCGGGGCCTTGATGGACCGCTACGGGCCACGCCGCACATTAGTGGGGGTGGTATTCCTCTTTGGCCTCACCTGCGTGGGGGTGAGCCAGGTCTCGGGGTTATTCACCCTCTTTCTCGCCTTTTTCTTTTTGCGCTTCCTCGGCCAAGGGGCTATGAGCATGCTGGCCCGCAACGCTCTGGCCATGTGGTTTCACCGCCGCCTGGGCCTGGCCAGTGGCCTGTCCAACCTCGGCATGGCCGCAGCCCTGGGGGCCATCCCGGCCCTGAATATTGCGCTTATTGAAAGTTTTGACTGGCGCGGTGCCTACGCTATCCTGGGCGTCTCAGTGTGGTTTTTGCTCTTTCCCTTGTTGGCTTTTGTCTTCCGCGACCGACCCGAAGATATGGGCCAGGTACCCGACGGCGGCCACCGCCCTCAAACCGGCCCAACGGACCGCGCCGGCTCTGGCGAGCACTCCTTTACGTTGCCCCAGGCCCTGCGCTCGCGCACCTATTGGATTGCTGTTTGTTGTATGGCTTCGTGGTCGATGAGCGGCACCGGCGTGCAATTCCATATCGTATCTATTTTTGCCGACCGCGGCCTGGAGGCAGGGGCGGTGGCCAAAATGTTCTCGATTTACGCCGTCATTATCGCCGCTTGTCGGGTCTTGGGGGGCCTGCTGGCCGACCGCTTTGCCCTGCATTGGCTCATCTCGGCGGCCCTGGCATGCCAGGGCGGCGGCTTGATTGCCCTCAACACCGTAGCGGCGGAGTGGTTACTCTTGGTCTACCCCGTTTTTTCGGCGCTGGGCAGCAGTCTTTTGATGTCGGCGGGCGAAACGCTGTGGGTGCGCTATTTCGGCCGCCGCCACCTGGGTAAGATACGCGGCTCGGTGACTACTATAGGCGTGGCCGCCTCCGGGGTTGGACCTTTTATAATGGGGATGGCCTACGATATCCTAGGTGGTTTTACCCAGGTACTGTGGGCCTGTGCTGGACTGGCAGGCGTCCTAGCCGTATTGGCCCTAGCCGCCAAGCCGCCCGCAAAGATAAAAACCAACACTGAATCCTAGGCCAACCAAGGCTCTGGTGGCTCGCCCGTACAGTGGAAGGAGCCCTGCCCCACCTGATACGAAATATCCAATTGCGGGGTGTCCAGGCGCACATGGCCCTGAAGGCGCGATTCCAGCACTGTGTCGAGGATACCGCTGACCAACAACGTGCGCTCCACCGGATAGGTCGCCACGCCCGAGTGAAACATCTCATCGATGCCAAGAATGAGGCCGTCAAAGCTGCGGTTGTCGGGTTTATTGCGCCACATCATAGTCGACAGAGGCTGCTCCTGCCCCTCGACATCGACGGCGACGCAGAAATCGGTGGCGCCTGCGGGCAGACGAAAAATAGCCGTCTCGACACCGTCGCGGTGCCAGACCCGGAACAGGGCCGCCTTGGGATCGCTGCGCAGATCGTCGCGCCGCTCCTGGGAACAGGCCAGGGCGGCCTCGAAAAGGCGTTGGGCCCAGGGCGTATTGTCGAGAAAACGCCAGATATCCGCCCCTTCCAGGCACTGCACCGCCACCACCCCCGTCTCACCGCCGGCACGCCGCTCAATTAGGCACTGTACCGTCTCCAGCATGTGGAAACCGTACGAGTCGATGGGCCCCGGCGCCACTACCACCCCATGACGGGTGCGGGCACCCCAGGGGAATTCGATTTCCGGGGCCCGATAATTGACCGGAATAGACGAACCGGCCATAAAGGCAAAATCCAATTCCTGCGCCAATTCGTACATGCGCTGGGCATTGCCCCAACTATAAGACAGATGTTTGTCGTTGAAGACCGGCACCGCACGGCCGCTGCGGCGAAAGGTATCGACGATTTGCAGGAATAATTCAAAACGCGGGTACAGCTTCTGCTCTTTATCGTTGAATTCGTAATCGCCGTGCTCTGCTATAAGCAACACCCCATCCACCGCCAGGGCATCACCCCCCAGGGTCAACGCTTCGTGGACGGTGCGGAAAACGGGCACCCCAGCCTGCTCGCTCCAGGCGCGGCTGATATCGTCGCCCGGCGTCTGATGGGTGTAGAGCGAAGCGATCTGACAACGGGGTCCAGGCGCCTGTCCGTCTTCGTTGAAGCCGAAAAGGTATTTGCCGACAATGGTGCGGGCATGCGAGGCCTTATCCTTCCAAATTACCGTCGATATCGCCGCTAGTTTCTTAGGCTTTCCTGGGCTCATTTTGTCTCCTGGTAAAATACGCTGTAGTCCAACTGCAAAGCCAGCAACTACCCCTTGCAGCACCGGTCTGCTCGTCCAAGTCTATTGCGCTTCGCCGCCCGGCACTGGCGGCGGCTGTAAGGTGCTGAGAAAATCGGCTAATTCCTCCCAGATAGCCTCACCAATGGAGGCCGTGGCATGGCGGATGCTGTCCTCGACCTCGGCAACGGTGCGTGGCCCGGTCAGGGTAGAGCTGATGCGCCCCTGGCGCAAGCTAAATTGCACGGCCAGGGCGCCCACTTCAACCTCACGTGCCGCGCACCAGGCATAGATCTGCCGGGCCCGCGCCAGATCGCCGTCGCTGGGCCGCCGCACCGGGGCACTGAGATCGATCCCGGCCAGCAAACCGGCCTGATAGGGCGAGCCGTTGACCACCCCCACACCGGCCCCGGCGGCCACTGCAAGCAAGGGCTCGAGCGACTGGCGGATGGGATGGTAGTCGTAGGAGGGCAATATCACATCGGCCCGCCCCGATTCGATAGCACGCCGCAGATAACGATGCCTGCGCACCCCCAGGCCCAGAGCACGGATCTGACCGCCGGCCTTGAGCTCTTCAAGAACCTCAAAGGCCCCGCCCGGAGCTAAAATAGTGTCCATATCCTCGTCGCTCCTCGGGTCGTGGACGAAGACAATATCGATGGGCCCGAGAATTTCCCGGCTGTTTTCGTACGACCAACGGATATCCTCGGCTCCGTAGCCCCCCCGGCGCTGGGGATGAGTGCCGACCTTGGTCGAAACGACAATCTCGGCCCGGATGACCGGGTCCAGGGCGGCCAAGCCGGCCCCCAGATGTCGTTCGGCCAGGCTACCGCCATAGGCCGGCGAAGTATCGAAATAGCGCACGCCCAATTCAACGGCGCGCTGCACCGCCGCCACGGCGGCACCGCGGCGGCGCTGGGAGTCATCGTCTTCCAGCAACATACCCAGGGCGGCCCCGCCGGTCCCCAGCATAGTGACCTCGACGCCGCAACGGCCCAAGGTTTTAATCGGCAACATATAGATACCTTCCAAATTGAGTTAGATTGGCTGGCCTAAAAGACAGCCCAAACAGGTGAATTTTAACACCGCGCATCAACTCGGGCAATACCCTTATGAGTTCTTAGGCTGCTTCTTGCACCCTGTTGGCGCAAACGCACAATAAGTGTCAGTTTCAACCCTTAAAATAAAGTATTCAACCAAACCATGGAGCAGCTATGCTGACAGTCGGAGTAGCCGGTTTGCGGCGGGGCCGAAATCTGCTACAGACCTTTGTCCAACACCCCGAAACCCAGGTATTAGCCGTATGCGATGCGGATCCGCAAAGGCGTGCCGAAGCAGCCCGTGAATTCGACGCGGTATACGCCGATTTTACCGAGTTGCTCGCCGCCAACCTGGATATCGTGGTGGTCGCCACCCCAGCCCCTCTGCACGCAGCGCAGTCCATCCAGGCAATGGAGGCGGGTGCGCACGTTTTGAGCGAAGTGCCGGCGGCCTGGAATCTAGACGAGTGCGCTGCCCTTGTCGATGCCGTACAGCGGACGGGACGCACCTATATGATGGCCGAAAATATGAATTACCACCACTATATCCAGACCTGGAAACAACAGCTTCAGACCGGCCATTTAGGACACGTCTACTACGCCGAGGCCGAATATATCCACGACTGCCGGCAGCTCATGCGCGGACCTAAGGGCCAATTGACCTGGCGGGCTTCAATGCCGCCCATCTACTATTGCACTCACAGCCTGGGGCCGCTGCTGGATATCCTCGACGATCGCTGCATATCGGCAGTGGGCCTGGAGACAGGCTCACATTCGGCTCCGGAGCTGGGTTCCACCGATATGGAAGTGGGCTTATTTCGCACCGCTGGGGGTCGGGTAGTCAAGATCTTATGCGGCTTTACCGTAAGCCGGGAGCCAGCCATGCACTGGCAAATTTTTTACGGTACCGAAGGCACCCTGGAAAACGGACGGGTACCCGGAGAACAGGCCCGGCTGTTTCGTCCCGGCCAAGACAAGCCCGTATCCGTAGCGGCTGAAATAATCGACCCCAACGCGCCGCCCGAGGCCCTCAAAGGCGGTCACGGCACCTCCGAGTACTATATGGTCGATGAATTCATTCAGGCTGTGCTGGCGGGGGCGGCACCGCCCATTGATATCTACCGCTCGTTGGATTTTTCCGCCCCGGGCCTGTGCGCCCACCTGTCGGCACTGAATGGCGGGGAGCTGGTGGAAATTCCCAATTTCAGGGATTAGTCCCTAGACGCTGTCTGAGAATCGCTTTGCGGCCAAAGCACGGCCGCACCGTCCAAATATTTCTTCAAATAAAGCCTAGCCAACGGGGGTGGTCGGCACCCAAATCGTTCCAGCCTCTGGTCAATAGGCGGCTACCCCGACCCTGGGCATCGACAGTCCAAATAGCCGGGGATGCGCCGGTATTCGCACGGCAAAACAACACGAGCTCGCCCCCGGGCGAGGGACACTGGCGAAAATCCCACACCGACTTGTCGCCGGCCGTGAGCCCCTGAGCGGTCCCATCTAATTCAATGCGGCGGATTTGCACCCCACCCCGAGCCTGCTGCGGCCTAAATTCGCGATTGAAATGATCGACATCGGGCCGCTCCGCCTGGTATTGCCAAGGGACGCTGGAATCAGGCAAACGGCAAGCTGCCAGGAGGGCTCCGGCCGATGTCCACACGGGCATATTCGATCCGCCGCCGTGGCGCTGGCGCGGCCCGTATGTCGCCGCAAACCACAAATCTTGCCCCTCAGTCAGCAGCCGCTGTTGCCTCCCGTCCGGGCGACTGACACACAGATCGGCCCAATCGTGTCCGGGATCCTGCCTATAGAGACAGGCCTGGTAGGCCAGCCACTCGCTGTCGGGCGACCATTGCGGGCCAAAATAAAGGTAGTCGTCATGGGTGGCCACCAGCTGCCGCTGCTCACCGTAGGGATCGCTGGTCCATATCTGGTACCCCGACGGACTGGCCAGATGATAGGCCAAACGTCGACCATCCGGACTCAGGCCAAATCCGTAGGGTAAGCCTTCGCCTAGTCGGGTCACGGGACGGGCATCGCCGCCGTCGAGATCGACATTGTAAATCTGGCCACCGGCATCGCCGACTACTTGCACCAGCAATCGACCATCGTTTAGAAGCAGTTGCGGCGTCTGGAAGATGGCCAAACGCGGTGCTGTTACCACTTCGCGCAGACTGTTCTGCGCCAGATCATAGACCCAGATATGCGTCGGTGTCTTGTGGTAGTATTCGGCAAAAGGTCGACCGGGCCCATCGCGCCGGGCTTCCATGCTCAGGAGGAGCAGACGTCGTCCATCGGCAAAAAACGCCGCCGGCTGCCAGGTCTCCTGGTCGGGCACGTCGAAGTCCAGGTAGCGCAAATGGCTGCCATCGGCTGCCATCAGCCCAATGCGGCCCTGGGAGGTAAAAAGAATACGCGCCATCAGCTGCCTTTCATGGCCTTTGTCTTCTAACCGCTCTTTTTGCGCATATGCACGACCAGGTATTTATTGGCCAGGTGCAGCCCATCAATCTCTTCGCCTTCCTCAAAGACAAAAGTCTCTTCAACGGCAAATCGGTAGCCAAATACTTGCTTGAACGAATTTTCCGTGAAGTAGAGATCTTCGCGGTCGTTGACCGGCGTAAAGTCCGGATGGCGCGGGGCATGGTACTATCGCGGGCCATCAAGCCCTCGCGCAGCATCTCGTCAGAGGGAAAGCGCACAGCGACGACCGCCGGCGCGTCGATAGCCAGCACCTGGTGGAGTTCCTTTTGCGCAGCCAATAACTGGCCGGGCTGATAGATTGTGCAATACCCGCCAGCAAATCGCCCCACCCACCACCCCGTCCTCCAGATCCAGAGCCTGGAGTTCAGACAGTCTAAGAGTGGCTTCCGGGTGATTCCGCCGCGCATCCTGAAAACGCTTGCCAATAGTGCGCGGATGGTACGATGCCGATAACTTGATGAAGGGAATATGGCGGCCGTTCCAGCAGCCGATATCGGCCAGGTATTTCACCCCTTGGAGATGGGCAGCCAAATACTGTTTGCCGCGCGTGCGGATGTGCTTTGAAGCCTCGGACGATATCTGGCAATCATGGCCCCCGTACCAGGGCGCACTCTGGTTTTCCAAATGGCTCATAAATCTACGCGATAAGTGCTTTTTGCAATTCGTGCTACTTAGTCGCTGTTGGCAATAAAACGCGACTACTGGCGACCATGGACCTTTCTCGGTCGGCCACGCCTGTCATTACAAAAGAAGCCCCCGACGAGTTGGAAACGCTCTCCGGGGGCTTCTCTAAATGGTGGGCGATACTGGATTTGAACCAGTGACCTCTGGTATGTGAGACCAGCGCTCTAACCAACTGAGCTAATCGCCCTAGACACAGGGTATTTGGTGGGCCCAGTAGGACTTGAACCTACGACCAGCGGATTATGAGTCCGCCGCTCTAACCAACTGAGCTATGGGCCCTTTTTTCTTGCCCATGGGCCCCTTCCGCACTCGTCCGGAACCCCTCGCCTCGTCGAGGCTTAAACATCCTCAAAAAATAGGGCCTGGGACGGGCCTGGTCAAGCTTGGGGAGCGCTGCTGAGTTGCTGTTTGGCCCGCAAGAGTTCCATCATCTGCTTGCTCAAACGGGCCTGGGCCGCCTCGTCGCCGGCGCTCATGGACTGCTGCCAAGCCTGTACCACCTGCTGAAAACGTCGGTCCAGAGCAGCCGTTTGGAACGTGCGAATCGAATCGCGCCAACTCTGTTCCACCTGATCGGCATCAAAGCTCTCCATAGCGCAATCCAAGATAAAATCGGCAACCGCCCGGTCTTCGATCCGCTCGGTAAGCAGCGCCGGATCCAGTTTGCTGGCCTGGCGGTACTGGTCAAAAAGCAACTGGGCCAGGCGCTGCGAGCGTGAATCCGCAAAGGAATCGGGGCGCAGACTGGCGGCGGTGGGCTCGATAAAGCGGGGGTGATTGAGCAGCAAACCGAAAAAAGCCCGCTCTTTCTCCGGGGCCGGACCTATTTGCACTTCGACCGTCTCGCCAGGCGCCTCATCGACGGACTGGCTGTGCCGTTGCCTCTGATTGCCCCGCCGCCGCTGCTGCAATTGCTGGCGCAGCGATTTTTCTTCCAGCCCCAGGCGCCCGACCACCTCGCGCAAAAGCAAATCGCGGCGTACCGGATCTGCACAGCTTATCAACAACGGCTTAACCGCCTCGGCCGCCCGGGCTTTGCCGTCTACCGTGGTCAAATCCCACGACCGGGCCCAGTCCTGCATCAAAAAATCGAGCGCCGACCCCGCCTCATCGACCAAAGCAGTAAAGGCCTGGCCGCCCTCGGCTTGGACAAAACTATCTGGGTCGTGCTCGGGTGGTAGAGACAGCACTCGGGCGTCTATACCGGCCGCCACCAGCATTTCCAGACCGCGCCGGGCCGCCGCCGAACCGGCCGCATCGCCATCGAAAACCACTACGACTCGCTGGGCATAGCGCCCCAAGGCGCGACAGTGCTCCCGCGTCAGCGCAGTACCGGACGAGGCCACCACGTGCTCTACCCCGTGCTGCACCAAACTGAGCAGGTCCATATAGCCCTCGACGATAAGAGCGCAGTCCAGCCGCCGGATGGCGTCGCGCGTCTGATCGAGACCGTAGAGCACCGAGCTTTTGTGGTAGATAGGGGATTCGGAAGAGTTGAGGTATTTGGGCTGCTGCTCGTCCTTGAGAGCCCTGGCTCCAAAGGCGATGGTACGCCCCGACAGATTGGCTATGGGGAAAACCAGGCGGTCGCGAAAACGGTCGTAGTACTCCCGCCGCTCCTGATTGGCCGACACCAAGCCGGCCTGGACTAATTCCTCGGCCTTAAAACCGCGCCGTCCGGCCATCTCCAGTAAAGTCCGACCCGATGGGGCATAGCCCAGCCCAAAACGCTCGACAATCTCGTCTGCCACCCCCCGGCGCTGTAGATAGTCGAGGGCCCGGCGTCCTTGCGACTGGGCCAACATATAATGGAAATACTTGCGCCCCAACGCATTGGCCTGGTACAGGCGGTCGCTGGCCTGGGTTTCGCCGGTGTCGTTTTCCCGATCGATGGCAATTCCTTTGCGGCGGGCCAAAAAAGAGACGGCCTCGACAAAGCTGACCCGATCGATTTCCTGGATGAACTTGAAAACACTCCCTCCCACCCCACAACCAAAACACTTGTAAATCTGCAAGTCTGGATTGACGCTGAAAGAGGGAGTCTTCTCGTTGTGGAAAGGACATAGGCCGGAAAAATTGCGTCCGCTTTTGCGCAATTGGACGTATTCGCCCACCACCTCGACAATATCGTTGGCGTCTTTGACGCGCTCTATAGTTTGCTCGGGAATGCGCGGCATGGTATTTTGGCCAGGAACTGCGACCTTCTGGTTTCCACAGATCCGCCTATCGTGGACGGGACGAGTGTAAGCATATAAAATAGGGAGTCGATTAGCATATACCTAAAACAAGCTAAGTGTTGAAAACGACAGGTAGGGCCAGAAATGACATCGGAGCTTCCCTATGTTAGCTTACTGACCCTTACGCAGCGGCGCTACATCTTGCGGTTTAAAGAAGCTTATTGCCCCAAGATCTTGGGGCGAAATCGTATATTTTCCGAGAAACTGCGTAACGTCTTCTAGCCTAGAAGACAACGCCAATCACCTTCTAGGCCTACGAGCGAGAAACTCCGATGCTTTGCTTGAGCCGTCTGCCCCAAAATGTATCGTATTTCCTGCGCGGGCCCCGACAGTTTTTTCGGTTTCGCCATCAGCTGGTTTTTAGCTGGACACTGGTCTTGTTGTTGGTCTGTTCGGATTAATCGACCCTGGCGGAGCTGGCCCGCTTGGGGCCTAAGCATGTGTGTGAATGGCACATGCGTCGTTTGTTGAGTGCGTCCTATTGGTGCTGGCGTGGTGTTGTGGTGGATGGTCGAAGCCGTTTTGCAGGTGTTGCCTCCCGCCGAAGAGGGCACAGTGTTGCTGGTGGTGGATCGTACCCACAAGGCGAAAACGGCGAAGAAACACCCGCGGGTCAAAAAGAGTCGTTTAGACCGGTGTGGCCCCTATTTTCGGGGCTTCGAGATGGTGTCGATCATGCTGCAGTGGGGCCCTTTCGGATCCCGCTTGATTTTGAATTGGTCCGTCCCAAAACGGCGGCCGATTATCAGACGGCCAATGCCCTGTTTCGCCAGATGCTTGACCGGTTTGTCCCGCCCCCTTGGGCCCACAGAGTCATCGTGGTGGCCGATGCCGGCTTTCCGGCCAAGGAGACGCTGCAACAGATTCAACAGCGCGGCTTTTTCTTCGTCTTGAGTCTGGCTCGCACCTGGAAGTTGGCCGCCGGCCATACTCTCAAAGACGGGATCACCTATCTGCCGAAAAAATACTACCGCAAAACCTGGTTTACCCCCACGCTCTCTAAGCGACGGGTCTATTGGACTATTTGGGTCGTAAGTGCCTGCGGCACATCGGTGATGTCACCTTGGTATTAAGTAGAAAACGGCGCAACGATTCGCCCAAAAAGACCAAAATCCTGGGGACCAATCTCCCCAGTCCCACGGCCCGACAGGTCCTGGCTTTGTATATCTGCCGTTGGGATGTTGAGCTATTGATCAAAGAGCTAAAGGGGGTGACCGGCTTGGGCCAGGCTCAGGTCACCAAACAGCCCGATCGGGTCGAGCGCTCGGTAGCCCTGTTGGTGATGGCTTACTTGCTCCTGATCCGTTTTCGCTATCGCGATATGCCCACCCAAGGCCCTGGAGTGCCTTTACCTTGAAATGAAACTTTGCCTGGCACATCGCCCAGCAACAGCTCGAACACACCTGGAAACTAAAACTCAAAAGGGTCGCCTAAACACAGACAACCTGTCGTTTTCAACTAAGTAGTAACGTATGAATTTTCTGGTATATTGCATGACTTACTGGAAAGTGATTTTATATTGAGACCCGCCCTTCATCAGAATGTCTTCCACCGCCTCCACCAACGTCTGGAAATTGAGATAGGCCGAAAAAGGCAACCACCCATACTTGATAAAACGCCACAAGATTTCGATGAGATTGAGTTCCGGTGAGTAGCCGGGTAGATAATAGAGGGCCAAGCCCTTCTTCTCCCAGGCAGTCCTTTTTTTCTGAAATGCTTGACTGGTATGAAGGGCGCATTGTCGATAATAACCATGGTTTTTCGGGTAATGGTCTGGCAAAAAAGATCAAAACATCCGATCACTATGTCGGTGGTAACGCTCCCTTCCACACAGAAAGGGGTGAGATCATTATCCGTGTTGAAAAAGCCCAGCACATTGAGCCGCTGGCCCTTGGCGGCCGGTAGCTCAATCGTTTCTCCTTCCGGCTGTCAGGCATAGGGGATACTCGGGTCCAACGAAAAGCCCGCTTCGTCAAAGCAAACCAGGTCAAGGGTGCCGGATTGCTGTTTTTTTTAACCCTTCAATAGAGTGTCTAATTGGTGCAAAAATCGACACTTGATGTCCACTACTTAATCCAAGTTGCGGCCTACAGGGCGGTGATGCCCAAGGCGAGGATGGCCAAGACGATCTTCAATTCAAAGCCCCGCTGCGTGGTGGCATGAATGTGGCGGGGTAAGAGCCGCTCCAGCCCACTGCCGGTGCGCTCGATCTGCTTTCGGTGGCGCTCCTGGACAAAGGCCACAGCAGGGGCTAACCGGCCGGGTAGCGTTTTTCTTGCGGGCGGGCTGTAAGGTGATCTGCAAGGCCTCCTCCAACAGGTCTTCGATGGCATAGTGGGTGTAGGCACTATGGGGATAAACGATGCTACCGGGGGGCCGGTCAAAGGTCCACCACTCCAAGGCCTGGACATCTCCTGTGCACCCGGGCGAGAGGAAAAACTCGACGGGCTGCCCCTGGCCGGTGACCAACAAATGCAGTTTGAGACCATGGAAATAGCGCCGTTTGCTGGGGCAGTAGCCCCGATAGGTTTTCTCTCGGTAGAGGCGACTCCGCTGCATACGGATGGTGTCGCAGGCCGGGAGGGGAAAACTGTCGAGGACATAGGCACCGGCTCCCTGCAGCTGGATCCAGACCTGGCCCAGGAGGGCCTGCAACTGAAGCCGGCGCCGATCGAGCCGATGCAACCGTCGATTGAAGCGGCTCCGACTCAAAATCTCGGGCATGTAGCCGCCCACCTGCCGCACTTGGCGCCCGGTCTCGAAGTTGCCGCCGAAGTAGCCAGCCGAGACCAGGGCCATGGTCATAATTTCGGCGTCGGTGACTCGACCTTGAGACTCCTCGCGACGATCGAGGGCTTGCAGCCACTCGTGGCAAAATATGTAAATGGTTATTATCTGATCGTCCATGGCTTTCTTCCTGTCGACGGGTGAAGTTTGGTCGCTCCGCCCAAAGAAAAAACGCCATGGACACTCCAAAAATTATAGGTGGCAACTTGGATTAAATAAATTGACAGGCCACTAAGGGGCTCCTCGCCAATCCAGCACAAGCCTTTTGCCGGACCCCGTAAATGGCTCGAAAAAGCAAGTTCTTAAAATGGCAAATATGGAAGAATTTGCTTGACTTAGGATATTTATGGCCTAAATTTACGTCATTCTTGTCTCTCGATGGGCGGCAGGGATTTTGTTTTTGTCTGAAAAGGACATTCATCTCCTTTTCCAGGCAGATAATTTATGAAGCCTACCAAGTCAAGGCCTAATATTTGTCTACTGATTCTTTCTTTTCATTTTATACCCGTGTATCCCTTTGGACCAAGCAGAAATAGATCGCAGCATTGAGGAGGAGAGCGAACTATGTTGAGAGGTAATGGGGTTTTTTTGGCGCGTCTCACCCTACTTGGCTTGGGGTGCGCTGTATTGGCCTTGAGCCCAGCTCTGGCCGATGGGCATTTGCCCACTTCGGGGCCCGTCGGCGGCACCGATGACCTGGCGCCAAACGCGCTTGCTAGCGTCGAGGCATTCGCCAATAACGTCGATTTTCAAAGCGAGATCAGCTGGAGCTTGTCCGCCGAAGATTTCATCCGGCTTTCGCCGACTACTGGGAATTTCACCTCGGGCGGCGTCTCTGTCCCTGTCAACGATATTGCTGGCTATAATATCTGGCGCAGTGAACAAGGAGCCGACTTTATTCTCGTCGGCAGCGTTGGTGTGGGCGAAACTTCATTCGTCGATGTAGGCGATGCAGAACCCAGATTGGTCGCCGGTCCCACCTATTGCTACGCTGTCACGGCTTTTGATGCCGCTGGCAACGAAAGCGTTCCCACCGAAAACGCTGATTGTGTCTCTTTTGGCGACCCCCCTCTGACCGATGCCGGCACCTGCGATATCGTCTTTGGTGATTTCGTGCGGATACCGGGTGAAACCATAACTATCGATACCGATTGTGGCGGCGAAATCACCGGCTCTCGCGGCGTCATCGACTTTGATGATTTTTTCGCCTTTGCCAATAACTTTGGTTCCCTTCAGGGCGACGGGGTCTTTGACCCGATCTTCGATATTGCTCCGGCCGGTGGCGACGGCCAGATCGATTTTGTAGATTTTTTCGCCTTTGCCAATAATTTTGGTCGCGAGGGCGTTTACCCCGTTTTCGTACCGCCGCCACCACCACCGCCGCCACCGCCACCGCCCGAACCGGCGACCCCTTATCCGGCCTTCTTAGCCGAGCTCATTGGTGCTAACGAAGTACCGCCTGTGGTCACCGAGGGGCTCGGTACCGGTAGCTTTGCCCTCAACGATGCCGAAACCGAACTGGTCTTCCTCATTGATGTCCTGGGCTTGGAGAGCGAATTCACCGGCGCCCATTTCCACGGGCTGGCCGAAGCAGACGCCAACGCCGGGGTCATACGCGGCTTCACCGATGACGAAATCACCATCAACCCCAACGGTGCCATCCGCATCCAGGGCACTTGGAACGTCACCGAAGAAGATGTCGATGCCCTGCGACGTGGCCTAGTCTACGTAAATTTCCACACCACGGACAATACCGGCGGCGAAGTGCGCGGCCAGGTTATCGGCTTCTTCCCCGAAGCCCAGCCCTTCTCCTTCAGCGCCGACCTAGACGGCAATCAGGAAGTGCCGGCCGTGGCCACCGAAGCCGTGGGCGTAGGCGCTTTCACCTTGAGCGAAGATGAGTCCCAGCTGGATTTCCTCATCAACGTCCTGGGTCTGGAAAGTATCCTGACCGGCGCCCACTTGCATCTGGGCGTGGCCGGTGAAAATGGCGGCGTTTTGCGCGGCTTCACCGAAGATGAGATCACTGTCAATCCCAATGGCGCCATTACTATTCAGGGCACCTGGGATCTGACTGCTCTCGACTTGCTGAACCTGCGGGCTGGCGAGATCTACGTCAATATCCATTCCGAGCCCAACCCCGGTGGCGAGGTTCGAGGCCAGGTGTTGGCCAACGAGTAAACAGGTTTAATTAACTGAGCTCTAGGAAAGCGCGGTGTCCTTTGGACACCGCGCTTTTTGCGTTTAACGCGTTATCCTCCGCTTGACTTGGCCGGCAATTACGGCTACTCTTAAACCAAGAAGCCGGACGCACTCCTGCCCACTTTCACAAAGCCTTGTCCAGGAGAAAGATATATGCGATTTGCCGCTCGAATTTTATCGGTCCTGGCCGTCGCCAGTGCCATGGCGGCCCACGCCCAACTAACGACCTCCGATCCAGTGAGGGCCGTCGATAATATCCCGCCCGAACCCGCCACCAATATTCGGGCCTTCGACACCCCCAATGACCGCGGCGAAAGCATTACCGTGCGTTGGAGCCTATCAGTCGACGACGGCAATTCTTTTACCACTTTCGGTGACGCTGTTGTCGTCCAAGGCGGTGTCAGGGGTTACAATCTGTATCGCCGAATTGCCGGCGACGACAGCGAAGCCCTGATGGCCTCCCTCGGCCCGGGTCAGTCCGAATATATCGACACCAGTATCGAAATCTCGGTTACCTATATCTATACCGTCCGCCCTTTCGATCTGGACAACGAGACCGATCCCACCATTGAACCCGATTCGGATGCAGACTTGGCCCGCGTCGCCTTTGCCGTCGACAATCTGACCGAGCCGCGCGACGCCGACGGCGTGCGCATAGTCAGTTGGTTCGACCGCTCCGACGCGGTGATAGATTTCAACGATTTCTTTCTCTTTGCCGATCATTTCGGACTCACCGCCGACGAAACGGCCTATGACGCCCTCTACGATATTGCCCCTCAGAGCGGCCCCGACGGCATTGTCAATTTCGACGATTTCTTCCGCTTTGCCGCCGACTTTGGCAAACGGGTGGCCAACTTGGAATTGGACGGTTAAATCCAGCCCTTAGTGCTGCGGCCGACGAATCTACCCGTTAGATTCGTCGGCCGGCGGCCGTCTCCCGTGGCCAGGTCTGAAAAACTTCTTTACAACCATTATATCTGCTTCTGGACCGCCCATTTTACCCCAAGACTAAAAAAACTTGACACCTGAAGGCTTCCTGTATAGTTTTTATCCCACCTCGGTTACAGTGCAACGCCTTCTTTCTACATACCTCTCATATAGTTAGACACCCTTTAGTCACAGATATCAGCGTCTTATATTGCCCCCGATACTTTGGGGAGCTGTACGTATCTGCTGTACGGAAGTCCAGGGCTCGCTTCGGTAAAGGGGCCTGCCATCCGCATATTGAGCAGACAAGCCGGTATCCATCGACCCGCGTCTGCTCCTCTGCTCGATCGTCCCTGGCGCACGCCAGACGCCCAGGTCATTTTTCGCTGCTACAGTAGGGGCTTGGCATCCTAGTTGGATAGGGTTCTCTCGCTCCCTCTTAGGCGTTTCCAGAAAAATAAGCACTCCGCATCAAGTCGGCGTGGGTTCCATGTGGACAAACCACTTGGGTAAGGCCGGACACCGGACCCATCGCCGTTCCAACGCCGCCATAGCTTTGTGGGTTAAACGTTGGCCGGTCTGATAGGTTTTCTCGACCCACTGGACGATCGGATGCTGGCCGTTCCAGGTCATGGTTTGCGCCCAGTTGAGGACCGTATCGATTCGATCCAGCAGTTGCCCATTCCAGTGCTGTTCCAGGATTCCCCAGACCCGTTCGATCGGATTGTATTTACTGTGATAGGGCGGGTAATAGGCCAACTTAATCGTCATCTCAAAGGCATCCACCAAGTCGATGAGCCGCTTCATGAATTGGGTGCGCCGACTGTGATTCTCCGGTCCATTGTCCAGGTTGATCAGTAAGGTTTCGACCTGGGGGAAGCGCGCCCGATTTTTCCGCCAGAAGTCCTCCAGGCAATCCACGATGAAGTCACTGGTCACCCGAGAGGGGGTGAAATACAGACTCAGCTCATCCTTATCAGGCAGGAAGATCCCAAAGGGCGTTAGCTTCTCCTCTGGGTGAAAATCGTGATCGGCGGCCGCCACCTCGAAGCGTGCTTTTCCGCCTCTCGAAAAGGGGCCAATCAACACGGTGGCTTTGGCATCCAATGACAGGCGTAATACCGTCTCATCCTGGGCCGCTTCGGCATGGATCTGGGCTAACTGATCGAAGATGGCATCGGTTTGGGGGATCTTTTTTTCGGCTGGCTCTTGCGCACCTTGCGTAAGTGGTAGCCCAAGTGATTGAGTTTCACCCGGATCGTTTCTTCCGTCGGCAAGCTCTCCTCCCGGTAGCCTTTCTGCTCGATAAGTTGCTGGCGGACCTGGGCCGCACTCAAGCGCGTATACAGCCGGGTGGTCTCAAAGGTCGGATCGGTTTGGCTTTGCCCCCCCGCAATCGCTTGAATATCTTCCAGCAGGTGGGGCAGATGGGCTTCGGCCGGTTTGCGTCCTCGGGCCCAATAGGCGTCCACGCACCGAAGGCCGCTCTCCAATTCGTGCATCCCTTTGCGGATGGTCTGGCGATTCCAACCCAGCACCGCTTCGGCCCGACGCTGCCCTCCCGGACCCAGACTCTTGACCACCCGGGCCATAAACTGCCGACGGTCGCTGCCTTTGAGCACCTGTGCCGTTTCGATATAGGTAACTTTCTCGGCTTCACTCAGTCCCATGGGCGATTCTCCTGGTTGGGGGAACCCAAGATAACCCAACCGCCCCTATGGAACGACTTTTTTATTGGAAACGCCTAAGAGTCTCCTCAAGAAGGAAGAGCAATGCCCTCGGAAAGATCCCAACCTCCCCCCGCTACAGATCGACCTAAAATCCACAACTCGTCCGAACGCTCCAATTCCCAGGCCACTGCTGACCGACCCCGCTCTCCCAATGGGGGTCGATCTCGAGCGGCCGCCGGCGAACGATCGCGCACACAGTCGAACGAGCGTTCGCGCGCCCAGCAGTCCAATTCGGGCGGCAAACAACAGGGCCAGGAGCGGCCGCGACCGGCGCGGATGAATATCTCCGAGCTTCAGCGCATGAATATCCTGGACTTACAGGAACTGGCTCGCAAGCTGGAGGTGACCGAATTCGCCTCGCTGCGCAAACAAGAACTAATCTTTGCCATTATCAAACGTCAGACCGAACGCAGCGGACTCATTTTCGCCCAAGGTGTCCTTGAGGTCCTCCAGGAAGGCGGCAATCCCACTTTCGGCTTTTTGCGTTCCCCCACCTATAATTACATGCCCGGGCCCGACGATATCTACGTGTCCAACACCCAGATCAAGCGCTTTGGCCTACGCACCGGCGATACCATCTCGGGCCAGATCCGACCGCCGAAAAACGACGAAAAATACTTTGCTTTACTACGCGTCGAGGCCATCAATTACGATTCGCCGGAGGTAGCCAAGCACAAAACTATTTTCGAAAATTTAACGGCGCTGCACCCCACCGACCGGCTGAAGCTGGAGTGGAGCGCCGACGATATGACCACCCGCATTCTCGACCTGTTGTCGCCGGTGGGCAAAGGCCAGCGCGGGCTGATCGTGGCGCCCCCCTTCACCGGCAAAACCGTCATCCTGCAAAAAATTGCCAACGCCCTGACTAAAAACCACCCCGAAGCCGTGCTCATTGTCCTGCTCATTGACGAACGGCCCGAGGAAGTCACCGATATGCAGCGCTCGGTCCAGGGCGAGGTGGTCTCTTCCACCTTCGACGAGCCGGCCGCCCGCCACGTGCAGGTGGCTGAAATGGTGATTGAAAAGGCTCGCCGCCTGGTTGAACACCAGCGCGATGTGGTGATTCTGCTGGATTCCATGACGCGGCTGGCCCGGGCCTACAATACCGTCACCCCGCATTCGGGCCGCATTCTTACCGGCGGGGTCGATTCGACGGCCCTGCAGTGGCCCCGCAAGTTTTTCGCCGCCGCCCGCAACATCGAGGAAGGCGGATCCTTGACCATTATCTCGACGGCGTTAGTGGAGACCGGCTCAAAGATGGATGAGGTGATCTTCGAGGAATTCAAGGGCACCGGCAATATGGAGATTAAGCTCGAGCGCAAACTGTCCAACCGGCGCACCTTTCCGGCCGTGGACGTGACCATGACCTCGACTCGCAAGGAAGAGTTACTGCTGTCCGAATACGAATTGACGCGCTCGTGGATCCTGCGTCGCATTCTCAACCAGATGGGCGTAATAGAGGGTATGGAATTCCTCCTCGAGCGCATGCGCGGCACCCCTTCCAACGAGGAATTCCTCAAAGCCATGAACGCCTAAGCCTGCCCTGGTTCCTTACCTTTAGGGCAGCAGGGGAGGACCTATTTGCGTTTTGCACCGACGGCTTTTATTTTATCTAATCTATTTAGGAATTCAATAGAGCCCAGTATCGGGCTTTTATCCGGAGACTGGCCACGTGAAAGCAGAAACCCATCCCGACTATCAGCAGGTCATTTTTCTAGACGTGTCCTGCGGCTATAAAATCCTTACCCGCTCCACTCTGGTCTCGGAAGAGACCATGGAATGGGAAGACGGTAATTCCTACCCCGTCATCCGCACGGAAATCAGTTCGGAATCGCACCCCTTCTACACGGGTAAACAACAGCGCGTCATGGACCGCGGTGGTCGCATTGAACAGTTCAACCGCCGCTACAAAAAAGAGCAAACGGAGTCAACGGACGAGGCCTAACCCTCATCTACCCGCCCTGCGAGGCGATAAGCTCCCCCCGCGCCCTACCGCGTGGTAGGGCCTTATCGCCTTTTTCGCGTACGGAGGTTGGTCGCCCATGGAGCATTCGCCCACCAAAGAACAACTGACCGAGGACCTGCCCGTAGGAGGTCAAGCCGTTCTCGAAGGTGTCATGATGCGCGTGCCGGGTAAAATCGTCACCGCCGTGCGCGCTCCAGACCAAAAAATCATCGTCAAAGAAGAGAGCCATATCGCTCTTACCCAGCGCCACCGCTGGCTCAATATCCCCTTGTTGCGGGGCGCTGTATCTTTTTTTGAAATGATGGTTATCGGGCTCCAGGCCCTCAATTTTTCCGCCGATGTGGCCATGCAGGGCGAAGAGGAAAATACCGCCGCCCAAACCGAAGACGACAGTTGGAAGAATCGCCTTGCCTTAGCAGGCACCCTGGCAGTATCACTGGGGGCTGGGGTCGGTCTGTTTTTCTTTTTACCTTTGTTCGCCGCCCAGCTGATCGATGTCCGGCGCGACGCCATGGGATTTAATCTGACCGCCGGCCTGGTGCGCACGCTCCTTTTCCTGGCCTATTTGTGGGGCATTAGCCACTGGCGCGATATACAGCGCGTCTTCCAGTACCACGGCGCCGAACACAAAAGTATTTTCACCCTAGAAGCCGGGGCTCAACTGACAGTGGAGCAGGCACGCGATTTCGGCCGCCTACATCCCCGCTGCGGCACCAGCTTCCTGCTCATCGTCGTGCTACTGTCCATTTTCGTATTCTCTCTGGCCGATACCGGCTTCGTCTACGTCTTTGGTCATCCGCAAAATCTGCTCGAGCGTTTTTTGACCCATTTGTGTTTCCTCCCTCTTATTTCCGGCATCAGTTTCGAATTGCTCAAATTCTCCGGTAAAAAACGCAACCATCCCCTTACCCGCTTTCTCATTGCCCCCGGCCTGTGGCTGCAACGCATCACCACCCGCGAACCCGACGACGATCAGATCGAAGTGGCCCTGGTCGCTTTGCGTCGGGCCTTGGGGGAACCGGCGCAGACCAATTTTTCGCTGGTGACCGCCGGAAAAACACCTTAGCGCGCTCTTTCTTAGACTTGCTGCCCCACCCTCCCTGGCCCCAGGAAACGCTCTATTAGACGAGGTTTGCTACTGTGTTTGATAAATTGGCTGAATACGAAAAACGCTACGACGATTTGAACCAGCAGCTGGCCAATCCACCCGCCGGCCAATCCGGACTGTACCAGAAATTGGCCAAAGAGACAGCCTACCTGCGGGCTATCGTCGAATTGGGGACCCAATACCGCCGCACGGCGGAACAGCGCCAGGAGGCCGCCACCATAATCGCCGAAGAAGAAGACGAGGAACTGGTGGAAATGGCCCGCGAGGAAATCGGCGAACTGGACGAGACCGTTGCCGATATGGAACAACGCCTCAAAGTCCTGATGATTCCCAAAGACCCCAACGACCACCGCAATGCCATCATTGAAATCCGCGCCGGCAGCGGCGGCGACGAAGCCGGCCTGTTCGCCAGCGATCTCTACCGGCTCTACAGCCGCTACGCCGAACGCTGCAATTGGAAACTCGAACCCTTGGCCTCCAGCCTCAACCCATCGGGTGGTTTCAAGGAAACCGTCTTCATGATCTCCGGGCAGGAAGTCTTCTCCAAACTCAAGTTCGAAAGCGGCGTCCACCGCGTTCAACGGGTTCCCAAAACCGAGACCAGCGGCCGCATCCACACCTCGGCCGCCACCGTCGCCGTACTCCCTGAGGCCGACGATATCGAGGTGGATATCGCCCCCCAGGATTTGCAGATAGACGTCTACCGCTCCAGTGGCCCGGGCGGCCAATCGGTCAATACCACCGACTCGGCCGTGCGTATTACCCATCTGCCCACCGGCCTGGTGGTCTCCTGTCAGGACGAGAAATCGCAGCTTAAAAATAAGACCAAAGCCCTCAAGGTCCTCAAGGCGCGCCTGTACGATCTGTACCAAGCCGAGCAGAACGAGAAGATCTCACAGGAACGGCGTTCGCAAATTGGCAGCGGCGACCGCAGCGCCAAGATCCGCACCTACAATTTCCCCCAGGGCCGGGTCACCGACCACCGGATTAAGCTGACGCTCTACCGCCTCGAAGAAGTGCTCGACGGCGATATCGGCGAATTTGTCCAACAGCTGGCTCTAGCCGCCCAGGACGAAGCCTTAGCCGCCGACGCTCTGGAGGCCTGAAAACCTATGGGCGACCGCCCCTGGAAGCTGCTGACCATTCTCGAACAGACCAGCACTTTCTTTACCCAAAAGGGCCTTGAAAACGCCCGCCTGCAAGCCGAACTGCTGCTGGCAGACGTGTTGGATACCGGCCGGCTGGATCTCTATCTGCAGTTCGAGCGCGTTCTCACCTCCACCGAAGTGGAGCGCTATCGCGCCCACGTCAAAACACGCCTGCAGGGTGTACCCGTCCAATATATCACTGGCGAGGCTGGTTTCCGCCACCTCGTCCTGGCCGTCACACCGGCCGTGCTCATTCCCCGGCCCGAAACCGAAATTCTGGTCGACGCTATTCTCGAACGCCTCGAGGGCAATCCTGCCCCTCGTGTCCTCGACCTGTGCTGCGGTTCGGGCGCCATCGGCCTAGCTGTAGCCAGCGAATGTCCCACCGCCCAGGTCGTGGCCACCGATCAATCGCCTGAAGCTCTAGCCATGGCCCAGGACAATGCCCACCGCTGCGAAGTAGGCGAACAGGTGCATTTTTTTTGCAGCGATCTCTTTGCCGCCCTCGAACCAGAGAGCGATCCCTTCGACCTGATCGCCAGCAACCCCCCCTATATACGCCGCGGCGATCTGGCCGGACTGGACCCAGAGGTGATCGAGCACGAACCTCGCATGGCCCTCGACGGCGGTGAGGATGGGCTCGACTTCTACCGTCTTATCGTCGCCCAAGCCTCTTCCTTCCTCAAGCAACAAGGCCATCTGGTGCTGGAAGTGGGCGATGACCAAGCCGCTGCCGTGACCGACCTGGTGCAGGCCCAGTCTGCCCTGGATTTGGAGGAGACCCGTCCCGACCTCAACGACGTTCCTCGGGTTCTGGTCATCCGACATTCCGCCTAGCCGCCCTTTGCGCCGGTTGCATCTTCTTTCTGTATAGCCTAGAACGGCCCCACTGCTCTATACCTTCAGCCAGGCGACTGATTTTATGGCCAAGAAAAAGACCCGGTCCCTCTATGTATGCCAGGAGTGCGGCCAGACCGCCCCGCGCTGGTTTGGCCGCTGCACCGGTTGCGGCTCGTGGAATACCTGCGTCGAAGAACGTCCGCCCGAGGTGGACACACGCCGCCAGGAGCGCCTAGGGCCGCAGACGGCGCTGCAACCCATCACCGAAGTTTCGGGTGAAAATCACGACCGCCTGATGGTGGGCATGACTGAATTTGACCGAGTCCTGGGCGGCGGCATCATGCCCGGCTCGGTAGTACTGGTAGGCGGCGATCCGGGTATTGGCAAATCGACCCTCTTGCTGCAAATGGCCGGCCAGCTAGCCGCCTCGGGACTGAAAATCGCCTATATCTCGGCCGAGGAATCGGCCGCCCAGATTCGCCTGCGCGCCAGCCGCATTGGCGCTTTGAGCGAGGATTTACTGGTATTGTCCGAAACCAATCTCGACACCATTTTCGAGCAGCTCAAGCAGCAGGAAGCCGCGGCCCTCGTCATAGATTCCATCCAGACGATCTACCGCCCCGAAATGGAAAGCGCCCCCGGCAGCGTCACCCAGGTGCGCGAAAGCGCCGCCCGCCTGGTATATTTCTCCAAGGAGAGCGGCATTCCCGTCTTTCTAGTGGGCCACGTCACCAAAGAAGGCACCGTGGCCGGCCCTCGGGTCCTCGAACACCTGGTCGATACGGTGCTCTATCTCGAAGGGGAGCGCCACCACCACTTCCGCATTCTGCGGGCGGCCAAAAACCGCTTTGGCTCGACCAACGAAATCGGCCTCTTCGAAATGCGCGACGTAGGGCTCATAGAAGTGGCCAATCCCTCCGAAATCCTCCTCGCCGAACGGGCCGAAGGCGTCTCGGGCTCGGCCATTGTCTGCAGCATGGAGGGAACGCGCCCTCTGCTAGTAGAAATCCAGGCCCTGGTCTCCCGCTCCAGTTTCGGTTATCCGCAACGGGTGGCCACCGGCATCGACCCCAAGCGACTGTCCATTATTATCGCCGTCCTGGAAAAGCGCGGCGGCTACGATCTGTCCTCTGAGGATATCTTCATCAATGTCGTCGGCGGACTCCGCCTGGATGAACCCTCCGTCGATCTGGGAGTAGGTCTGGCTATCCTCTCCAGTTTCCTCAATCGGCCGGTAGAATTCCAAACCGTGGCCATTGGCGAAATAGGCCTGGGGGGCGAAATCCGTCCAGTCAACCAAATTGAGCGCCGGGTGGCCGAAGCCCGCAATTTAGGTTTTGAACGCTGCCTGGTGGCCCGTACCAATCTCAAAGGCTGGAAGAGGCCCCGCGACATGGAAGTCGTCGGTCTAGGGGGCTTGGAAGCAGCCCTCGACTTGGCGCTGGGGGACACAGTATCTCCCCCTAGGACGACCGATTGAGTCCAGCACTTTATATTTGTTAGACCTCCCACATATATATTCGAACCCCGTTTGAGCCTCGTACAACAAAGCGCCGGTCAGATACGCAGAATTGCACTTAACCACTAAGGCGTTTCTCTCCTCGCTCAAATGTATCCCTTTCGATCCACTTCGCGCTCACTCGAATATCTACTATTATTCCTAAGTATAAAATAAAACAGCTACTTAAACATTTTCGTAAATTCTGGTATGGATTTTGTTCAAGTATTTTCTGCCCAGCTCTTAAGGAGGGCAAAAATTACTTGACGACTGCACAAATAGATAGTATATTTTTGTGCAGTAAACATATGGGCCAACAAGCGTCGTCCCCGATTTTATTCCCCGTCGCTCTGGCCGGCCTTCCCACACCGCCTCTCCAGGGTCCAACTCCCGTTGCGCGAGGCATTCCAGGAGGAGATCCATGGCTTCCCCCAAAATGCAAAAAAGCCCCACCACCAAACCCGACGACAAGCAGAAGGCCATGGATCTGGCCCTCAGCCAAATCGAAAAACAATTTGGCCAGGGCTCCATTATGCGCCTGGGAGAAAACCCCATCGCCGACATCGAGGTCATCCCCACCGGCTCCCTATCGCTCGATGCCGCCCTGGGTGTCGGCGGCATTCCGCGCGGCCGTATTATCGAGCTATTCGGGCCCGAAGCCGCCGGTAAAACCATGTGTGCTCTGCACATGGTCGCCGAAGCACAGAAGCAGGGCGGCACCGCCGCCTTTATCGATGCCGAGCACGCCCTCGACGTGAGCTTTGCCCGCAAATTGGGTGTCGACGTCGACAACCTCCTAGTATCCCAACCCGACTGCGGCGAAGAAGCCCTCGAAATCGCCGATACGCTGGTGCGCAGCGGCGCCATTGACGTCATTGTCGTCGATTCGGTCGCCGCCCTGGTGCCGCGTTCCGAACTCGAAGGCGATATGGGCGATTCGCACGTGGGCCTGCACGCCCGGCTCATGTCCCAGGCCCTGCGCAAGCTCACCGGTTCGGTACAGCGCTCCGGCACCACTGTCATCTTCATCAACCAGTTGCGCATGAAAATTGGTGTCATGTTCGGCAGTCCCGAAACCACCACGGGTGGCCGGGCCCTATGCTTTTACTCCTCGGTGCGCCTCGATATCCGCGCCATTGGTTCGATCAAAAACGGCGACGAAGTAATCGGTCGCCGCACCCGCATTAAAGTCGTAAAAAACAAGGTCGCGCCCCCCTTCCGCCAGGCCGAATTCGACATCATGTTCCACGGCAACGAAGTGGGCATCTCCAAAGAGGGTGACCTGCTCGATCTGGGCGTCGATAACCAGATCATTGAAAAGAGCGGCACCTGGTTCTCCTACGATGGCGAACGCCTGGGCCAGGGCCGCGAGAATGTGCGCGGCTTCCTGCGCGAAAATCCCACTGTCGCCGGCCAAATCGAAAACCGACTGCGCGTCGCCTTCAACTTGTCGCCCCTCGCCGATGAAAAGGTCGAGAAGGTCGAAGCCGTCGCCGAAAAACCCGAAGAATTCGCCCTGGCCGGCAACTAATTATTCCTCCTCCCCGTCTACCCTCGGATCAGGCCTGCGCTCCCCCGGCGCAGGCCTGATTTTTTGCCCGGCCGGACTGGAGCCTGTGTCCAAATCGAAATAGTCTGGGTTTTCCAACCGTATATAGAGGCCCCAGCCCTGGAATTAGCTATATTTAATCCGTATTATATTTTTCTGCAAAGATGTGAAACCAATTCGCGAAAGGAGCGTGAATGGCCGTGCAAAAAGTACTGGTCACCGGGGTATATGGACTAATCGCTGGAGCGATTTACTCCAGTTTGCAAGCTCAGCCCGACAAATACGACGTATATGCTCTGGCCCGCCGGCGCTATCCGTCCGACCGGGCCCCCCAAGGCCGGGACTTGAATATTCCCGACGACAAATTCTACCTGGCCAATCTGGCCGATATGGAAGCCTTGGAAAAAGCGGTGGCCGGCAAAGACATCGTGGTGCAACTGGCTGCCGATCCACGTCCCGAGGCCAGTTGGGAAAGCCTGCTGGAAAGCAATGTCATCGGCGCCCGCAATATCTTTGAGGCCTCCGTCCGGGCCGGTGTCAAGCGCGTCGTATTCGCCAGTTCCATCATGGTCTCCTGGGGCTACCAGCTCGAAGAGCCGTACAAAAGCATCGCCGAAGGTCGCTTTGCCGATATCAATCAGGAAGATATGCACACCGTCACCCACGAATGGCCGCCGCGCCCCACCGGCCTCTATCCGGCCAGCAAAGTATGGGGCGAGGCCCTGGCCCGCTACTACGCCGATCTCCACGGCATCTCGGCCCTCTGCTTGCGTATTGGTTGGGTCAACGCCGAAGACCATCCGCACAAACCCGAATCCAGCGCCATTTGGTGCAGCCAACGCGATATTGTACAATTGACAGAACTCGCTATTGGCGCCCCCGATTCGCTGCGTTTCGACGTCTTCTACGGCATTTCCAACAACCGTTGGTGCTGGGTCGATATCGAACACGCCCGCCATGTTCTGGGCTTTATTCCGCAGGACAGCGCCGAACAAAAACTCGGGCTGACCTGATCTCCTGTCGCCGCTACCGATTCCCTTGCTGACGGATAGTCGACCTTACACCCAGAGCCTGGGAGACGGTCTTTGCCTGCGCAGTGTGGCAAACCAGCAGGATGCAGACCGAGTGGCTGCCTTCGACGGGCAGATCCACGGCGAGGGGGTCGCCGCCATGACTCGGGCGCTCATCCTCGAGCACCCGCAGACTCGGCCGCACCACTGGCTCTTTATAGAAGACCAGAATAACGGCGCCATCGTTTCCTCTTTGGGCTTTATTCCCTGGGCCTTGCATATTGACGACCTGGAGATAAAATCCGGCGAAATGGGTATTGTCGGCACCGCCGAATCGCACCGGGGACGGGGCCTGGTCCGCCACTTGGTCAGCCGCCACGCCGCCTTGCTCCAAGAAGAAGGGTGCCTGCTGAGCCATATCCAGGGCATCCCTTATTTTTACCGCCAATTCGGCTATGAATACGCCATCCCCCTGGAGAGTCACTGGCGCCTCGAACTGCACCAGGCCCCCAAAAATCCAGGCGGCTATCGGCTGCGTCCCGCCGATTTGCAGGATATACCCCAGTTGCAGCAGCTGTACAAACGCGAAGCCCGTCGTTTAACCATTGGTAGCCGACGCGATGCAGCGATCTGGGGCTATTTGCTGGGACCGGGGAAAAACACCGAAACGGCAACGGATATCTATCTGCTCGAAAATACGGCCGGAACCAATCAGGGCTATATCTCCATACCCCATCGCGGCTTTGGTGACGGTGTAATTGTCGCTGAAGTCGCGGGTCTGAAGGATGAATCCGCCCGGGCCGTCCTCGCCTGGCTCTGCAACCGGGCCCGGACCCAGGAAAAACCCTATCTCCGGCTCAACCTGCCGCCCACCAATACCCTGGTGCAAACGGCCCGATCCCTGGGCGCCTCCGACCAAGGCTCATACGCCTGGCAGATCCACCTACCTGATCCAGGCCAATTGCTGCAGCACCTAACGTCCCTTTTCGAGCGCCGCCTGGCCGCCAGCCCGCTGGCCGGAGAGACGCGGATACTGAATTTGGATCTGTATCGACGCGCCTGGCAATTGCGCTTTGATCAGGGCTGTCTCGACGCTATCAGCCCAGCCAACCCGGGAGACGGCAATGCCCTGCGCCTGCCCCCCCTGCTGGCAGCCCCCTTATTGACGGGCTACCGCAGCAGTGACGAGCTAATCGACCAGCACCACGACGTCTATGTCGATCGCTCTTGCCAGCAACTGGCCGCCGTATTATTCCCCCGTGTCCACTCCTTCATTCACACCATCTATTAGCGGCCCAAAAGGCCCCTCGTCCCCTCTATGCCCATGGGCCCGCCTGGGCACACTCGCCTTCGGTTTGCTGCTGGCGCTACCAGTCCAAGGCCTGGAAGGCGCTTGGCAACGCTTTAGCGGCGAAGATGGCTTACCCGGCGAGCGCATCCTGGCCATTGCCCAAGACCGCGACGGCTATTTGTGGTTGGGCACCGACAATGGCGCCGTGCGCTACGATGGCAGTCAATTCGAGACCTATACCCGCCGCCACGGCCTGGCCGGCAACCAAGTGCGCGCTTTGCACCTGGACAACGCCGGTCATTTGTGGTTGGCCACCAACCGCGGTCTAAGCCGACACGACAGCAGCGGTTTTGTCTCCTTTGGTCCCGAAGACGGCCTGGCAGACGAATCGGTCGAACAAATTTTCGCCGACCGGGCCGGCCAGTTGTGGTTTACCACTCCCGCCGGCGTTTCGCGCTACGACGGCAGCGAACTGACCAGCTTCACCACCGAATACGGCCTTATCGACGATCACGTGCTGGTCATGGCCCAGGGCGAAAAAGATCATATCTGGTTTGGCACCGCCCAGGGCGCCAGCCGCTACGACGGCCAATTATTCACCAGTTTCACCCCTAAAAACGGCCTCTCCAGTCCGCGTGTTCAGACTCTTCTGGGGCTGACCAACGGCATTATGTGGCTGGGCACCGACCAGGGCCTCAACCGCTACGACGGCGAAGAATTCACCAGTTTTTTCACCGCCGCCCAGCGGCGTTCCATTCACGCCCTTTTCCAGGATCGCCAGGGCCAGCTATGGCTGGGCACCGACCAGGGCCTCAACCGCTACGACGGGACTACCTGGGAAGCTCTGCAACCCCTTGAGGGCCAAACAGGGGCGATCGGGCAGATCACCCAGGACAGCAAGGGCGCCCTGTGGATGTGGGAGGGCGAAAACGCGCTGCATTTCGACGGGACTACCTGGACTTCATTCGCCTTAGGACGCACCGAGACCAGCCCTGGACCGGTTTTTGCCGATCGCGAGGGCTATCTGTGGTTTGGCAGCGACCGGGGCCTGCACCGCTTTGACGGCGGCGTCTGGCAACGCTTCACTCAACACCCGGCCAATGCCCTTCTCGAAGACAGCCAAGGCCGCCTGTGGATGGGCAGTGACCGGGGCTTGCACCACTTTGACGGACACACCTGGTCGGTGCCGCCGCAGGTATTGGCAGCCCCGACCAGTGCCCTATTGCAAACCCGGGACGGAGTTTTGTGGCAAGCTACCGCAGGCCAGGGCCTGCGCCGTTACCGCCAGGGCGCCGACCATATATTTACCGCCGCTGCGGGCTTGGCAGACAATTGGATTTATGCCCTGGCAGAAGACCCGGCAGGCCCGATATGGGCCGGCACCGGCGCTGGTCTCAGCCGCTTCGACGGAACCAACTGGATAACCTTCACCCAGGCGGATGGACTACCCCACGACTATATCTACGCCCTTTTGCACGAAGGCGAGCAGGGTCTGTGGGTGGGCACCGGCGCCGGCCTGGCCCATTTTGACGGAGCGGCCTGGCAACGAATCGATGCTATCGACGGCCCGCCCGAGCAACCTGTGAGGGGACTCCACCGCGACCGCAACGGGGACCTGTGGGTGGGCTCCCAGGCCGGCCTGCACAGATATAATGGGACTAACTGGAAATCGTACAATACCAGTGACGGCCTGCCCGACAACCGAATCCAGAGTATTGTAGAAAGCAAGGACGGGCACCTGTGGATCGGTACTGCGGCAGGCCTGGCCCGCTTTGACGGCCGCCTCTTCCAAACGTTGGAACGGGCCGACGGCTTGTCCGGCCATTCGGTCCAGACCCTGCGCCAGACCGGCGACGGCTCCATTTGGATCGGCACCGAAGCGGGCTTGAGTCGCTTCCGCCCCCCTGCCCCTGCCCCTCCAGCCATCTTCCTCGACGCGGTCGTGGCCGACAAGCGCTATACGGCAGGCGATTCGCTCTCATTGCCGTCCAACCTGGCCGTAGTCGCCTTCCAATTCCACGGTATCAGTCTCAAGACCCGCCCCAACGGCCTGCTCTACCGCTACCGCCTACAAGGCCGCGATGCCTCGTGGAAGTATACCCGGCAGCGCCAAGTGGAATACGACGAACTGCCGGTGGGCCAGTACCGCTTTGCAGTACAGGCCGTAGACCGCGACCTAGTCTATTCGCCCGAACCAGTCACTGTGCCCCTCACCGTCCACCTGGCGCGCGAATGGCTGCACTGGCTGGCCGCCCTGGGCGCCGTTGGTCTCCTCTGCTTAGGGTTGGCCATCCGCCTGGTCCAGCGCACCCGCCAACTGAACCGCCGCGACGACGGCGACCTGGAGGGCGCCCACCGCCAACACCGCGCCCTCATGCCCAGCGAAGAATGCCCCATGCCCGGCTTTGCCCTGCAGGCGCGCTGTCTGCCGGCACCCAACCTGGGCGGCGACCTCTTCCACTGGGAGCCGGGTCCCGATAGGAGCTACGCCGCCCTGGTGCAGGTCGATGCCCAGGGACAGCAGGCGGCGAGTGATCTATATCTATTGAGCGGCATCCTAAAGACAGAATTGGCCCATTCGGCCTCTTTGCCCCAACAGCTCGAAACAATAGATCGAATAATCGGCCAACTCAGCCGCCCCCTGCGCAGCGCGATCCTGGCCCAATTGCAGGTAGACCCGACCCGCCTCGGCCTGGTGGGCCGAGGCGGAGCCGAAGCTTTCCACTTTGCCGCCGACGATGGCCAGGTAAAGTCACTGCCACTAGACTCTGCACCATTGGAACTAACCCTTGCAGCAGGGGATCGCATTGTCCTTTGTTCGGCGGGCCTATTGGCCACCACCGCCGCCGACGGCACCGCCTTTGGCACCGAGCGCACCGCTGCTGCCATTGCCCAGGCCTGCGCCCAGGACCTTGACACGCACCATCTGTTGCGCTTTCTCATCGGCCAGGTAAAAGCCTTTAGCCGGGGACAAACACAGACCCAGGACCAAACAGCCATGGTACTGGCCGTCCCCACTGCACCGTCCGGCTAGCTAGCCGCACCCGTTTTGCCGGCGGCGGCTTTTGCTTATCTTTCGCCTACCGCCCCACCCACCGCTCGTTGCTACTAGGAGACCTTCCCATGGCCACCGCCCAGACATGGGTTCCTTTGGAAGCCGAAAATACCGCCGCCGTCCTCCGCACTCTGCCCGGCCCCCTCGACGATTTGGCCGCTGGCCATTTGCCGGCCATTGTCCTGCGACGCGCCTTTCCCCCCGACCACTGTCGCGGTCTGGTCGAACGCTTTGCCCAACGCGGTTATCTCGACCCCGAAACCGTGGGCAAAGAATCACAGCTCAGCGGCGGCCCCTATCTCGATCTGGGCACCAGTCTGGGCCGGGTGGGCGCCAACCCGGAGGCCTTTTTCGCCCATGCCCAACGCACCCACGATCTGTTCTCAACGTTATTCGACGGCTTTGACGATCCAGTTCAAACGATGTACTCGGCCCTGGCCGATCTGGCCCCGGACAAAGAGGTCAAAACCGCGCGCGAAACCGGCGACCGCCTCTACGGCCCAGCCATTTTCCGCATGTACCACGCCGCCGAAGGCCACAAGCCCCATTTCGATTCGGTCGCCAAGCGCTCGCAACCGGCCTCCGACTACGCCGTAGCGCGTTTTCAATACCAATTTGCCGGCGTCCTCTGTCTGCAGAGCGGCCATCAAGACCAAAGTGACGAGCCTTTTATCTATCCCTGCCGTGGCACCGACCCGCAAATGCAGGAAATCCTCCAGCAAGACCGCTTTGCCGACTACGTCGCCGAGCACGACCTCAACCCCGTACAGGTCAGCCTGGAACCGGGCGACCTCTATTTTTTCTGCACCGAGAATATCCACGAGGTCGCCCGCATGGAACGCCAGCGCCGCCGCATTGTGCTGGCATTTTTCTTTGCCATGTCCGCCGACGATCCGGAGATTTTCGTCTGGTCCTGAACAGCCATGAGGATCCTATGCTATCCGCCCAGCAAATCGAACAATTCACCCACGACGGTATCCTAGTAGTTAAAAACCTGCTCGACGAGGAACAATTGGACCGCCTGCGCCAACGCGCCGATTGGGTGGCCAGCGGCCAGGCTCCGCACGTGGCCCCTTCCCACCTGCAGGTAGAACCCCAGGTACGACAGGGCGAGGCCCAAGCGGATAAGTACTCGGATTCGCTGCGCAAAATGAGCCATATCGCCTTTGTCGACGAAGTCTTCCAGGCCCACGCCCGCAATCGCCGCATCCTCGACTGCATCGCCGCCCTTCTGGGACCAGATATCAAACTCTATCAGGACCAGCTATTCATGAAACCGCCGCGCATTGGCTCGCGCCAGCGCTACCATCAGGACCAACCGCTGGGTTTTTACGTCGACCCGCCGCATATGGTCACCTGCTGGGCGGCCCTGGACCGGGCGACCATAGAAAACGGCTGCCTGTGGATGCTGCCGGGAACCCATCGCTATGGCCAAATACCCCAGGAACGCTGGGAGGACTATGAAAAACAGGCCCTGGCCGGCCAGTTGCCCCAAGAATGCCCCATCGAATTAGAAGCCGGCGATTGCAGCTTCCACCACGGGCTCATTCTCCATTCGAGTCGCCCCAACCAGACCGGCCAACGGCGCCGCGGCTACGCCACCCACTACGTCAGTGCCCATTGCCGCTATACCGGTCCCCCCGACCGAACCAATGACGCCCTGCTGGTGCGTGGCCACGAGCAACCAGGTTGTATCTAAATACGCATGTACCGCGCCGCTTTTAATAGACGAGTCCACCCATGAGTGATCCTGCCTTTTGTCTCTCCGTAGACCGGGCCAGCGCCTTTATGAGTGCCGTGCTGTACCAACTGGGCGCCCCGCCCGATGCCGCTACAACTACCGTCGACCAGCTTCTCGAAGCCAGCCTGACCGGCTACGACGCCCACGGCATCATGCGGATCCCAGCCTATGTATCCTGTATTCAAAAAGGGAGTTTTATACCTGCGGCCCGACCCGAAATCGTCAAGGAGACCCCCGCCAGCGCCCTGATCGACGCCCATTGCGGCCTGGGCCCAGTGGCCACCCGCCTAGCTCTGGAGTTGGCCGGGGAAAAGGCCCGCACCGTTGGTATCGGTTGCGTCAGCATAATCGGCGCCAACGATATCGCCTGTCTGGGCAGCTATCTGTGGCGCCCCGCCCGGGCCGGCCTGATCGCCCTGCTCATGGTCAACGACGCCGGCGGCGGCCCTGCCGCCGTGCCCTGGGGCAGTACCCAGGCCTTTCTCAGCACCAATCCCCTGGCCGCCGGTGTGCCCCGTTCCCAGGGGCCACCGCTGGTCATCGATATATCGACCAGCGTCTCGTCCTTTGGTCAGGTGCGCATGCGGGCCAACCAGAACCAGGACGTGCCAACCGATTGGCTCATCGACGCAGAGGGGCAATTCACCCAGGACCCGCACTCGCTGACAGGCCCCCGGCGCACCAGCGCGCTGATGCCCCTGGGCGGCACTAGCGCCGGCCACAAAGGCTTTGGACTCAGTCTCCTGGTCGATATTATGGCCGGGGCCCTCAGCGGCGCAGGTTGCAGCACTGGGGTTGAAAACGATCTCTACCGCAACGGCGTCTTCGCTCTGGCCCTGGACCCGGAGGCCTTTGTCGGTCTGGGGTCTTTCGCCGACCAGGTCGAGGCTTTTGTCGCCGGCCTCAAGCAAGTGCGCCCGGCTCCCGGAATCGACCGCATTGTCCTGCCCGGCGAGCGCGCCGACACGCTGCGCCGCCAACGTCGACAAACGGGCATCCCCGTAGACGTCCCGACTCGCCACGCGCTGGTGCAAATTCTCGACAAGCTGGACCTGCCCGACGAGTACGGCTTGAGCTGATCAGCAAGGCCGCCGATAGTATTTTTCTACCGGTCCCGAAGGTTCAAACCCCAATATCCGCCGCGCCTTGTCGATATCGTACTTGCCCTGCCCCATATAGCTATGCCGCCGCGGCAGTAACCGCCGCTGGCTCGCCGGCATGGACCACCGCATCGATACCGCGCACCGCCTGCCTGACCATCGTCGGATCGAGCAGGCTGCCTTGGACCACTTCGGCCCCTTCCAGCCGGACTAGCGGATCTTCGCCAATAAGTCGCAAGGTATGCTGCGGCGCCAATTCGGCGGCCACTGCCTGACCCAACCGCCTGGCCGTCCCAGTAATCAGTATTCTCATTGGGTCTAATCCTGAAAGCGGTGGCGGAATTCGGCGATCAGATTGTCCTGAGGCCGGTACCCCAACACTTCGACGGCCCGCGAAATATCGAGAAAGTTAAGCAGGTAGCCATCGCTATTACCCGAGGTACCGTATGTCACCAAAAATCGTTCTTCCCCCTCATAGTCAATCGCCCGGGTGAACAGCTGGACCCCATCGCGCGGGGTCAGCAATGTCGAGCACAAGCGCAGACTGCTGGGCTCGCGCCGTCCCGTAAAGGTGCCGATGCGGAGGGCGATAAAACGCATATCGTGGGCGTCTACCAAATAGCGCCCAGCGATTTCGGCCATACCCTTCATGGCCCCGTACCAGCCATCGGGACGAATCACATCGGCGGTGGCCAGCGGTGGCGGCGAGCCCAGGCGTTCGTGCCAACCCGATGCGTGGTTGGAACTGGCATAGACGATTTTGCGCACCCCGGCGCGGCGGGCCTCTTCAAAAAGCATCATCGCCACGCCGATATCGGTCAGCCCGTCCGGGTGACGCGGATCATCCAAGCGCAAATAAGCCAGATGCACAAGGACATCCTGGTCGCGGCACAGCACTGCGACGTGAGCGGGGTCACGGATATCGCCCTGTTCACTGCGAGAGCGGGCATCCGTCACTGGCTCTCGATCGGCCAGAGTCAGCGTATAACGGTCCTCCTCTTCCCAGGCCCGCCACAAAGTGGAGCCCACCTGGCCGGCGGCCCCAGTGATGAGCACGCGCAATTTTTCAGCCATATTGACGTCCTTTCCCTACTTGGATGAATCGACGGCCGGTAAATGTAGGCCAAACTGGCCAGCGGGCAAAAAAACGGTCATACTAGTCGATTGACAGACCCTGGCGCTTTGTGCTATCATCTGGCTTCCACCCGAATCCCGCCAGCGAAAGGCCGCCCTATGTCCCAACTGCCCGCCATTGAAATCTACTCCATCGGCACTGAATTGCTGATGGGCCAGATTCAGGATACCAATTCCTTCTGGATGAGCCAGCAAATCGCCCAATTGGGCGGCCATATCCGCCGCATCGCCATCCTCGACGACGATATGGACGATATGATCCGAGTCTTCGGCGACGCCGTCGAGCGCGATACCCGCATTGTCATTACCACCGGTGGCCTAGGGCCCACGCCAGACGACCTCACCGTCGAGACCGTTGCCCAGCTTATGGGGGTCGATGTCGTGGTCAACGAGTCGCTTATCGAACACTTTATGGAAAGCCGCAATATCGCCCAGCGCCAAGACGTCAGTCCAGGCCTGGCCAAAATGGCCACTTCGCCACAAGGATCCCAGGTGCATACCAATCCGGCCGGGGTCGCCCCCTGCGTTGAATCGCAGATCGGCCAGACCACGGTTTACAATCTACCGGGTCCACCTCGTGAGGTCCGGGCGCTCTTTGAAAAATGTCTTATAGGCCCTATCGCCCGACTCTACAGCGGCACCAGGGCGACCCTGCGGGTCGTAGTCAATCTGCCCGAATCGGAATGCGGCCCCATACTCCACAAAGTCATGCAGGAATATCCCAATACCTATCTAAAAGCCTTTGTCGCTCTCACCCAACGCACCGCCGACGGTCAGCGTCTGCCGGTTGACATCGTTGCCCGGGGCGACGACCAGCAAAGCGCCCAACACTTGCTCGACCAGGCCCTGGCCGCTTTCCGGACCTTGGCTGGGGAAAAAGGCCGTGAGGTAGCAATAGCCGACGAGGAATCCTGACCGGACGGCCCATTCCAACGATCTGGCCAACTCTAATCTATAAACAAAGACGGAAAGCGACGCCTGACCACCGTCTGCCTGGAAAAGAAAATGACTATTCTCTGCTGGAGCCCGTTGCACAAAGCCGTCCTCAGCGGTGCGGTCGCAGCGCCGCACGACGATTGGCAACAGCAGCGCCAGACCGGCATCGTCGCCCAGCTTCAACCCCTGGCCCAAGCCTGCGGCGCGACCTTGGGCCAATTCGCCCTGGCCTGGCTCATGCACCTGCCCGGCGGCGTCATCCCGCTGGTGGGCACGGCCAACCCCGAACATATCGCCGAAGCCGCCGCCAGCGATATAAATCTGCCCCGCGACATCTGGTACGAAATGATGGTCATTGCCCGCGGCCGGCCCATGCCGTGGGGCCAACAACCCTATTTCTACACCAAAGAGCGCTGAAAAAAGCCGTTCTGACAGAAGCCTTTTGGAATGAACTTTATGCCCATTACCCACATCGACCCGAGCCAATTTCCCGAGCTCTGCCGAGAAAAAACCTATCCTTGGGGTCCTACTCGCGCCGTCTTCGAATTGGGCGTCCAGCCCCCCGCACATCTTATCAGCAATATCAATTTTGTCCCCTTTATAGGCGATCAGTGGCTTATCGTGCGCCACGATCGCGGCTGGGGCGTCACCGGCGGAACACTGGAACCTGGCGAGACTTATCTGCAGGCCATTGGGCGCGAATTGCGCGAAGAAGCCGGCGCCCGCATGCTATCGTGCCACCTGGTCGGCGCCTGGCACTGCCATTCGTTGGCGGCCCAACCCTACCGTCCCCATCTGCCGTGGCCCGAATTTTATCGCCTGTTGGCCTATGGCCAGGTTGAACGGGTCGGCCAACCTGAAAACCCACTCGGGGCCGAACAGATCGAAGAAGTAGCCGTTTTGCCCTTGGCAGAAGCCTGCCGCCGACTTGCCACGAAAGCAGATGACGGCGCCGAGCAGGCGGAGATGTACCGGCTGGTCGCGGCGATAAAAGAATCAGCCGAAGGACTTTGAACCAGTCGGTGCCTGCAGCCATTGGGAATATTCCAAGGACCAGCAGCACAAAAACAAGCAACAATAAACAGCTTTGGCTAAATTATCTTTATGGGCAGAGATCGTCTGATTCTATCACCCAATAAAAGGAACCCAGCATGATCCTCAAGCAATACTACCTGGGCTGCCTGGCCCACGCCTCCTACCTGATCGGCGACCGGCAAACCGGCACCGCCGTCGTCGTCGATCCGCAGCGGGATATCGACCAGTACCTGGCAGACGCCCAGGCCCAAGACCTGCGTATCCGCCACGTATTCCTCACCCATATCCACGCCGACTTCGTCGCCGGCCACCTCGAGCTGCGCGATCGCGTCGGCGCCCGGATCCACGTAGGGGCCCAGGTACAGACCGAATACGAGGCGACGCCAATGGCCGATGACGACCAATTGTGCTTTGGCCAGGTAAAGTTGGTCACCCTGCAAACCCCGGGGCACACCCCCGAGTCGATATGCATCCTGGTCTACGATCTGACCCAAAGCGCCGAGACCCCGCAAGCCGTGCTCACGGGCGACACCCTGTTCATCGGCGATGTCGGCCGCCCCGACCTGGGCGCCTCGGCAGGTTGGAATTCGACCGATCTGGCCGCCCTGCTCTACGACTCGCTACACAGTAAATTGCTGCCGCGCCTGCCCGACGAGACTCTGGTATACCCGGCTCACGGCGCCGGCTCGCTGTGCGGCAAGAGCCTCAGCGAGGAAACCTATTCGACCATGGGCGTACAGCGACAATACAATTACGCCTTGCAGGCGATGGATAAAGACACATTTGTCAACTTGGTCACAGCCGACCAACCCGAAGCACCCAGTTATTTCAGCTACGATGCGGCGCTCAATACCAAAGAACGGCAGACGCTGGAAACAAGCCTGGCCAGCAGCCTTAAAGAGCTGCCCCTGGACCAAGTGCTGGCCCTGCAGCGCAGTGGCACTCAAGTGCTGGATGTACGCGAAGGCGACGATTTTGCCGGGGCCCACCTGCAAGGCAGCGTCAATATCGACCTCGACGGCAAATTCGCCAGTTGGGCCGGGGCCCTGCTGGCCCACGACCGCCCCATTGTCCTCATCGCCGCTCCAGGTACCCAGGAAGAGGCGGCCATGCGTCTGGAACGCATTGGTTTCGACGAGGTCGCCGGTTATCTACAGGATGGTATGATGGCACTGGCCCAGCGGCCCGACCTGGTCGCTTCCATCGAGCGCATCACCGCCCTCACCGTCGATGAATTGGGTCGCGAAGGGGACCAGCTCCACCTAACCGATGTGCGCGCCCCCGGCGAATATGCCGACGGCCATATTCGCGGCGCGGTGAATATCCCTCTGCAGCAATTGCCCAATGAACTGGCGCAACTGCCCCGCGATCAGCACCTTGTCGTCTACTGCGCCGGCGGCTACCGTTCGGCCATTGCGGCCAGCCTACTGCGCTTGCACGGCTTCGCCCAAGTCAGCGATCT
>WLWD01004241.1_pt1 | contig 45932 bp, 36 predicted proteins | sample 6712731 | NCBI WGS metagenome assembly WLWD01 (sample SAMN12718690, study PRJNA576275) | sponge metagenome | isolation source: marine sponge | host: Mycale hentscheli | place: New Zealand: South Island, Marlborough, Capsize Point | collected 2014-11-01 | reverse complement strand
TCCTTAGCATACGGCATTCTGACTACCAATGGCTCTTGACAACCAACAATCGGCACTTCGTATCCCCCTGAAACGGCGAAGTTTTGAAATTAAGTCTGGAAAAGGGTCTTCAATGCCATAGTAACCGGTCGAATCAACTTTTTGTGTCCTAAAAAATAAGTGATTTCGCCGGAATTTTCTCACACTTCGGAGCTTAAGTTTAAAGTAAGGCTTGCTTAATGCTGTTGTTGTTGGTCAAGCCTAAAAAGTCGTGTTTTTCGGAGAAAAAAGTTCCCCACGCGCGCGTTTAAAGGGCATACGTACCATCCATACATACATACATACATACTAGTGATGTGCTTGAGCACAAATGGCGAGCGAGCCTAAAGACTATACTATTTTTATACTAGTGGTGTGCTTGATCACAAATGGCGAGCGAGCCTGATAGTTAGGTAACATAAAATTAAGTATTGTTACTATGTTTTAGCTTAGTTCATGCAAACACTACAATAGCAGTTATGACCTTTTATTTCAGCAAACAAATACAAAATTACTCTCTTACCTGATTAATGATAACTTTTGTAGTATCAAACATCTGCCATTCTGATAATCTCAATCACCAGTAACTCTTGAACAAGCTCTCAGCTACGATAAGAAATAAACCAGTGTTATTATTTGTAATTTTAGCCAACAAATATGGAATTACTACTTACCTCATTCTTGAGTATTGATAACTTCTGCAGTATCAAATTGAAGTTACTTTGACCATCTGAATTACCTTGAATTCTTGACAACAAGCTCTCACCTACAAAAACAAAAGACAATCAATTTTAGCACACAAATACAAAATTACTTTCTTACCTCATTTTCTTGAGCAGTGGTAACTTTTGTAGTACCAAATTTGAGTCATTCTGACTATTTGAATTTACCAGTCACTGTTGACAACAAGCTCTTAGCTATAAAAAAGAAAGGCCAGAGTTATTTTGCATATTTAGCTAACAAATATGGAATTGCGTACTTACCTCGGCATCCCTCGAGTAGTAGTAGCTTCCTTAGCATTAATACTTTATGTGCTTACATAAGCTTTTCAGAAGTAATGATAGCTCTCTTAGTACTGACTACAGGTGGCTCTTGACAACTAGTAACAAGCCACACTTAGCCGGAAAAAAGGCGAAGTTTTGAATTTAAATCTGGTAAAGGGTCTTCAATGTCATAGTAACCGATCGAATCAACTTTTTGTTTCTTGAAAAGCAAGCGTTTTCGCAGGAATTTTCTCACACTTTGGAGCTTAAGTATAAAGTAAGGCTTGCTTAATGCTGTAATTTCAGAATAAACTGTGGTCAAGCCTAAAAAGCCGTGTTTTTTGAAGAAAAAACATTCCCCGCGCGCGCGTTTAAAGGGCAAACGTACAATCCATACATACATACATATAAATATATATACATATATACATATATACATATAACATATACCCGATTTTGCATTATCCACCCCTAATACTGTCTCGCTCGCTTCGCTCGCCAATGAATGATTTTGACTTCTAACACTGAAGCTACTGAAAATAAGGTCCAGTTTTTTTTAATTTCGCATACACGGTAAAGGGATTTTAGTGCCATAGTAACAACTCTCTGCAACTGCTTGAATTGAAGGGAAAAAACAACAACAAAACAATACACGTTATTTAAAAGTTTTCTTTGTGATATTCTTTAGCTAAGTAGTGGTTGTAACAAAAGAATTCAAAAAGGTAAACAATTCAATTTCTAGGGTGATACGGGTACTGATCGATAAACCAGAGGATTCTGTTTAGTGCAATTTGGGACGGGGTCGGCAACCGAACTAACACAAAAACGCGAGGGTCAAAGTACAAAAATGCCTTACGTACGTCCATACCTATATACAAATAAACTAGTGATGTGCTTGAGCACAAATAGCGAGCGAGCCTAAAGACTATACTATTGTTATATGAATGATTTTGACTTCTAACACTGAAGCTACTGAAAATAAGGTCCAGGTTGTAAATTTCGCATACAAGGTAAAGGGATTTCATAGTAACAACTCTCTGCAACTGCTTGAATTGAAGGAAAAAAACAACAACAAAACAATACACGTTATTTAAAAGTTTTCTTTAGCTAAGTAGTGGTTGTAACACACAATGCTTTGACACAACCGGCACTCCGTATCCCCCCATAAAACGGCGAAGTTTTGAAATTAAGTCTGGAAAAGGGTCTTCAATGCCATAGTAACCGGTCGAATCAACTTTTTGTTTCTTGAAAAGCAAGCATTTTCGCAGGAATTTTCTCACACTTTGGAGCTTAAGTATAATGTAAGGCTTGCTTAGTGCTGTAGTTTCAGAATAAACTGGGGTCAAGCCTAAAAAGCCGTGTTTTTTGGAGGAAAAAGTTCCCCGCGCGCGCGTTAAAAGGGCATACGTACCATCCATACATACATACATATATATAACATATACCCGATTTTGCATTATCCACCCCTAATACTGTCTCGCTCGCTACGCTCGCTCGCCAATAAATAAACTAGTGATGTGCTTGAGCACAAATGGCGAGCGAGCCTAAAGACTATACTATTTTTATATGAATGATTTTGACTTCAACACTAAAGCTACTGAAAATAAGGTCCAGTTTGTTTATTTAGCATACAGGGTAAAGGGATTTCAGTACCATAGTAACAACTAACTCTCTGCAACTGCTTGAATTGAAGGAAAAAAACAACAACAAAACAATGCACGTTATTTAAAAGTTTTCTTTGTGATCTTTAGCTAAGTAGTGGTTGTAACACACAATGCTTTGATACAACTGGACATGCACCTCTACACAGACTTACCTTCGCAGTAGTCTAGTGGACAATGTATTTTCAAGTAAATACTGTTGCGCACGGCTTATAACCATGACAAAGAGAGCATTGACTTACCACCGCCACTAACTCGAATAGAAATGGATGTCCCTTAAGTTTTCAAGTTTGAACTGCACCCGCAAAACAACAATTCAATTTCTAGGGTGATACGGGTGCTGATCGATAAACCAGAGGATTCTGTTTAGTGCAATTTGGGACGGGGTCGACCACGTTACTAACACAAAAACGCGAGGGTCAAAGTACAAAATGACATACGTACGTCCAAACATTATTGGCGAGCGAGCGTAGCGAGCGAGACACTTACAGGGGTAAAAATGAAAAAATCGGGGATGTTTGTTTATTTGTTTATATATATGGACGTACGTATGTCATTTTGTACTTTGACCCTCCGTATTTTTGTGTTCGCTCCACGTTCGACCCCGTCCCAAACGCTTTGAATTGTTTTGCGGGTGCAGTTAAAACTCAAAATCTTGTGGGAGCTCCATTTCTATTCGAGTTAGTGGCGGTGGTAAGTTAATGCGCTATTTGTCACAGTTATAAGCCCTAACTGAACAGTATTTACTTAAAAATGCAACCACGAAGGTAAGTCTTGCGTAGGTATGTTCAGTTGTGTGAAAGTATTGTGCGTTACAACTACTATTAAGAATATCACAAAGAAAATTTTAAATAACGTGATTTGATTTTGTTGCTTCTTTTTCAATTCAAACTGTTGCGGGAGCGGTTACTATGACATTGAAACCCCTTTACCTCATAGTAATGTAAAAACTCGACTTTATTTTAATAGCTTGAGTGTTAGTTGCTAAAATTAAATTTAACAATAGTGTAGTTTAAGGCTCGCTCGCCATTTGTGCTCAAGCACACCACTAGTATACAAACTAGTGGTGTGCTTGAGCACAAATGGCGAGCGCGCCTAAAGAGACTATACTATTTTTATTGACTTCTAACACTGAAGCTACTGAAAATAAGGTCCAGTTTTTTAATTTAGCATACAGGGTAAAGGGATTTCAGTGCCATAGTAACAACTCTCTGCAACTGCTTGAATTGAAGGAAAAAACAACAACAACAAAACAATACCGTTATTTAAAAGTTTTCTTTGTGATATTCTTTAGCTAAGTAGTGGTTGTAACACACAATGCTTTGACACAGCTGGACATGCACCTACACAGACTTACCTTCGCAGTAGTCTAGTGGACAATGTATTTTCAGGTAAATACTGTGTGCACGGCTTATAACCATGACAAAGAGCGCATTGACTTACCACCGCCACTAACTCAATAGAAATGGAAGTCCCTTAAGTTGTCAAGTTTGAACTGCACCCGCAAAAGAATTCAAAACGGTAAACAATTCAATTTCTAGGGTGATACGGGTACTGATCGATAAACCAGAGGATTCTGTTCAGTGCAATTTGGGACGGGGTCGACAACCGAACTAACACAAAAACGCGAGGGTCAAAGTACAAAAATGCCTTAAGTACGTCCATACATATATACAAACTAGTGGTGTGCTTGAGCACAAATGGCGAGCGAGCCTGATAGTTAGGTAACATAAAATGTTACTATTTTTAGCTTACTACATGCAAACACTATAATAGCAGTTATGACATTTGATTTCAGCAAACAAATACAAAATCACTCTCTTACCTGATTAATGGTAACTTTTGTAGTATCAAACATATGCCATTCTGATAATCTCAATCACCAGTAACTCTTGAACAAGCTCTCAGCTATGATAAAAAATAAACCAGTGTTATTATTTGTAATTTTAGCCAACAAATATGGAATTACTACTTACATCATTCTTGAGTATTGATAACTTCTGTAGTATCAAATTGAGGTTACTTTGACCAAAAATTACTTTCTTACCTCATTTTCTTGAGCAGTGGTAACTTTTGTAGTACCAAATTTGAGTCATTCTGACTATTTGAATTTACCAGTCACTGTTGACAACAAGCTCTTAACAGCTACAAAAAAGAGTTACTTTTGCATATTATTTAGCTAACAAATATGGAATTAGTACTTACCTCAGCTTCCCTCAGTAGTAGTAGGTTTCCTAGCATTAATACTACGGCATTCTGACTACCAAAATGACTCTTGACAACCAACAAGCGGCACTTTGTATCCCCCTAAAACGGCGAAGTTATGAAATTAGGTCTGGAAATGGGTCGTCAATGCCATAGTAACCGGTAAAATCAACTTTTTGTTTCTTGAAAAGCAAGCGTTTTCGCCGGAATTTTCTCACACTTTGGAGCTTAAGTATAAAGTAAGGCTTGCTTAATGCTGTAGTTTCAGAATAAACTGGGGTCAAGCCTAAAAAGCCGTATTTTTTGGAGAAAAACGTTCCCCCCCGCGCGCGTTTAAATGGCATACGTACCATCCATACATACATACATATAACATATACCCGATTTTGCATTATCCACCCCTAATACTGTCTCGCTCGCTTCGCTCGCTCGCCAATAAATAAATAAACATCCCCGATTTTTTCATTTTTACCCCTGTAAGTGTCTCGCTCGCTAAGCTCGCTCGCCAATTAGCCAACAAACATGGAATTACTATTTGCCTCAATTTCCTATTTACAACTTCTGTAGTATCAAATTTAAGTTACTTTGACTATCTGAATTACCTTGAATTCTTAACAACAAGCTCTCCGCTACAAAAACAAGAGACAATCAATTTTAGCACACAAATACAAAATTACTTTCTTACCTCATTTTCTTGAGCAGTGGTAACTTTTGTAGTACCAAATTTGAGCCATTCTGACTGTTTGAATTTGCCAGTCACTGTTGACAACAAGCTCTTGGCTACTAAAACAAAAGACAATCAATTTTAGCACACAAATACAAAATTACTTTCTTACCTCATTTTCTTGAGCAGTGGTAACTTTTGTAGTACCAAATTTGAGCCATTCTGACTTTGAATTTGCCATTCACTGTTGACAACAAGCTCTTGGCTACAAAAAAGAAAGGCCAGAGTTATTTTGCATATTTAGCTAACAAATTACTTACCCCTCAGCTTCCCTCGAATAGTAGTAGCTTCATTAGCATTAATACTACGGCACCGATGGCTCTTGACAACCAACAATCTGCACTCCGTATCCCTCCGAAAACGGCGAAGTTTTGAAATAAGTCTGGAAAAGGGTCTTCAATGCCATAGTAACCGGTAGAATCAACTTTTTGTTTCTTGAAAAGCAAGCGTTTTCGCAGGAATTTTCTCACACTTCGGAGCTTAAGTATAAAGTAAGGCTTACTTAATGCTGTAGTTTCAGAATAAACTGGGGTCAAGCCTAAAAAGCCGTGTTTTTTGGAGAAAAAAGTTTCTCGCGCGCGCGTTTAAAGTGTATACGTACTATCCATACATACACACATATAACATATACCCGATTTTGCATTATCCACCCCTAATACTGTCTAGCTCGCTTCGCTCGCTCGCCAATAAATAAACTAGTGATGTGCTTGAGCACAAATGGCGAGCGAGCCTAAATACTATACTATTTTTATATGAATGATTTTGACTTCTAACACTGAAGTTACTGAAAATAAGGTCCAGTTTTTTAATTTAGCATACAGGGTAAAGGGATTTCAGTGCCATAGTAACAACTCTCTGCAACTGCTTGGAAGGAAAAACAACAACAACAACAAAACAATACATGTTATTTAAAAGTTTTCTTTGTGATATTCTTTAGCTAAGTAGTGGTTGTAACACACAATGCTTTGACACAACTGGACATACACCTACACAGACTTACCTTCGCAGTAGTATAGTGGACAATGTATTTTCAAGTAAATACTGTTGCGCACTGCTTATAACTATGACAAAGAGCGCATTGACTTACCACCGCCACTAACTCGAATAGAAATGGAAGTCCCTTAAGTTTTCAAGTTTGAACTGCACCCGCAACAGAATTCAAAACGGTAAACAATTCAATTTCTAGGGTGATACGGGTACTGATCGATAAACAAGAGGATTCTGTTTAGTGCAATTTGGGACGGGGTCGACAACCCAACTAACACAAAAATGCGAGGGTCAAAGTACAAAATGACATACGTACGTCCATACTGTATACAAATATCCCCAATTTTCGATTGTGTTACCCCTGTAGGTGTCTCGCTCGCTCACCAATTACTGCATGTCTCCGGGACACCACCAAGAACTAAACCGGTTGCAAGCGGATTGAAAGAAGTCAAATGGACTTACAGTGTTGTTTCATTCAGGTTTACTTTACTATTTAAAAAAATGTGTGACCATACAAAAATGGGTGAGGAACAAAAATCAGGTAAAGGGTACATAACAATAAAACGAGTTCACTGTTAAAAATGGGGTGTTTGGTTAATCTAGTTATGGTGTTAAATAGGAGGCACTGCCTGAACACCCCAGAGATGTTATTTAAGATCCCCCGTTATAACAGTGTTCATATTAACTTTGATTTATGATGTACAACATACGGTGACAATTGCAGATTACACGGATTATGTAGAAAAGTAAATGAATTAGGAATTATTAGCTTCTTTCTTCTTTTGTTTGTCCTGCTATTAGTGAAGCATGTACAACAATAGCTTATATCCTTTAGTTTCTTCATTTCAAATATCTTTTAACGTAAAAGGTGAGGATTAGAAAACATTGGAAGTCCAGTGAGAAAAGGAGACCATTTCCAGTGGCAGTGAAAACAGAGCAAAGTTCCAAAAAGCTGGAACTTTTTGTCCAGTGGCACAACATAAAGAGAAGCAATATGTTGTCTGTCACGCTGAGGAGATGGAACCTTCCTCCCAATCCAAGAGGGAATTTCTCTTTTGCCAATCTATAGATGAAATGGGACCTTCTCTCCAATCAAGGACGGAATGTCTCTTTCACAAATCTATAGATAAAATGGGTTTTTTCCCCCAATCAGGGACAAAATGTCTCTTTCACCAATCTATAGATGAAATGGGACCTTCTTCCCAATTAAGGAAGGCATGTCTCTCTATCCAATCCAACCAATGTGGTATAGATGAAATGGGACCTTCCTCAGCATCAAGGAAGGAAGGCCCCTCATACCAATTTGCCACAGAAATGGAAGCTTCTCCAGTAACATGGACTAAGGAAAAGAAATATACTTCAAACCAATTGCAGTGGCGGATCCAGTAGGGTTCGACTTGATTCGTCCGAACCCCCCCTTTACACACTGTCACACGCCCCAAATTACTTGCTCTTTATCCCCACCTCGCTGCACTATTACCTTTAGTCGTTTCCAGTGTATAAACCTCTTACCGACTATGCTTTTTCAGCCCAAGCCTTCCGTTTGTAGTAGTATAGGCAGATCGACACGGCTGTTAAGACGAGAAGCCTGAGCCCTTCGCTTAGTTGGCAAATCGACGCGGTTGGTAAGGCGTCACTGAAGCTCGAGGTTTACTAGTTAGTAGTAGTGATCGAATTGGTGGAAGCACCTCAAGCTCAACATGAGCCAGAGAAAATTAGATTGCTTTTTTAGAAAGTCCTGTTCTCCTCCTACAAAGTAAGTTGTTGTCGAGCAATATTGGGAATTCTGTTCTGTCCGTTGTCCGGAACTCGGAAGGTCCGCATCTCGGAAGCTCCTAATATACAATGTTCAATAGGAAATCCATCCTCCGTAGTTTTGTGTTTGTCCGCTGTATCGTGGTAGTCCATTTTTCGGAAGGTCCGTTGAACGAGGTTCGACTGTATAACAGTTTAGTTATAAATGAAGAGTCGTAAGGCAAATGCATGTTTCCATATAGTATTAAGAAATATCATGCATAAGCTGTAAAGCAATGAAATTAATGAACGAATAAAAAGAATGAATGAGAATGAATGAATGAATGAGAATGAATGAAGGAATGAGAATGAATGAATGAGAATGAATGAATGAATGAGAATGAATGAATGAATGAGAATGAATGAATGAATGAGAATGAATGAATGAATGAGAATGAATGAATGAATGAGAATGAATGATTGAGAATGAATGAATGAATGAGAATGAATGAATGAGAACGAGTAAATGAATGAAGGAGAACGAACAAACGCATCTATTAGATTCCATTGATATAACACCTTGGTATTGCAGTCTCAAGGGGCCTAACCCTTTACCAAGCTAAAAAATGCATATATATTTTTTATTAGTCATAATAATTTAAAATTGTGTTTATTATTATCATCACTACAAAAAGTTCACATTAAAAACATGTGACAGGCTCTGCAAAAACCAGGAATTTTAAAAACAGTAAAAATACTGACTGTGGTCAAAATTTGCTGAATTTTTGAATTTTTCACTTATTATTAAGTACAGTATTTGTTCTATCATTATGCCAAATTTCAAAGCTTAAAAGTTTGTATCATATCAAGTGCACTATTGAAAGAAAATCATTTTATTTCTTCTCAGCTTATAAGGAAATTAGCAATACATAAAGCGTGGGATGTGTGGGAATCCCGTGTGAGCAATAGCAAAGTTTTCAGGGTTTTCTGGTTACTCGCAAAGTTGGTAACTGTTCAAGTGATTCTTACCACATTAGCAAAATTTTCAGGGTTTCTGGTTACTCGAAAGGTTGTTACTACAAATACTGCAACCCTTGGTTAATTAGCTACTCACTATTGATCAAGTGATTCTTACCGTACTTTAGAAAAGCCTATTCTTTTTAGTAAGTGGCACACCAGAAACCCACTCCATTTTTACTCACATTTGAATGTCCATAGTAAAAATCCTGTGTACACTATGTTATGTGGTTCAAGTTGAGTAATTTTCAATAGGTATCAGGATTTTGAATTTTTTAAGCAAATTCCTGGATTTTGCAGAGCCTGTCACATATAGCTATACATAAAAAATTTTTTTTTGCACAGTGTATACATCCTGCATGTACATCTGTAAATTCCAAGTATTAGTATCTGTAAACTTACCACTTCAGTAAACTCCAGTAGATGCCTAGTACACCTCAGGTGTTACTTGATCTGTTGTGCCTGTACACATGTCTTGGTAAAAGAAAGGAAACTATGATGTATATGCTGCATATAAATTTGTGAAAATCCTTGTAAACTGGGCTTTGTCATGTAGTGTAAATTTAACAATAAATAAAAAAAATGCATAAACAAATAATAATGAAACAAGGAAACAATGACTAAGTAATAAATAGCTAATTTTAGAAAGAAAATTTTTATTCAAATAACAGCTGTTGAACAAAGTTTAGCTATAAATGTGAACAGATGGAAACACAAGCCTCATTTATTTAACGTTTGAAATTTCTGATATCATGAAATTTCAGCTACAGTCCATGTTTCATGTTCCATGAAATAGCTATGGAAATTCCAAATTTCATGTTTTCATGAAATTTTTCAGGAATATCACATTTCATGGAATTACATTACCAGGGCATCTCATATTTCATGCACATCATGAAACTAGAGTAGAATGTGAAATTTCCTGTACCTGATAGTTCATTTGTAACTCATGAAAGTCAAGCGTGACATTTCATATTAATTTCTGACTCAAACTGTACTCAGGAAATGCCAATTTTTTTTGTAGTGTGTGTAAACCGGTACCTATGCATAGAAGAAACAGATTAGTGACCCTGGTGTTTCTCATATGTATAACAAAGTAATCCTTATGCTATACACCGGTGTATACTGAAGATTTTGCATGGTGATTGTGGCAACTTAAAATAAAAATTTTTTTAAAATGATAGTGAAACCAAGAAGGCATGGATTTCTTAGGGTCCTCCTCAGCCTTGTAGTAATTCATCACTTCATCAACTAGAAGGCTATCCAAGCCGAGAATTTATGGAATAAACCTTGAATCTCTGGTTAAGTATCTACATCTGGTTAGCTACTGTTGCCAGTCTAACTGACTGCTAAAACTATCTTAAAGCTGAGGGTTAATAAACACTCCAAATTTTAGAACATTGGCAGCATTTGGTACTTTGGCAGATCATGGATAGTTAACAGATACAAAGTTTATCATGTCTGGGACAAACAATAGAAAGAGTACAATTCCATTGTGGGACAGTGACTAAGCCAAAGCGATAAATTCGGGACTAGAGCTTACGGGACAGTTGACAACTATGCCAATTTTAAGAGTAACGGTAAACCAACATGTGACTATGGAGAGTAACCACACGAAACTAAACTGGTCAAGGGGAGTGACCACACAGAGTGACCACAAGGAGTATCCTAACTAGGAGGAGTATCCTAACCACACCAAAGCTGGGAGTTGGTCATTGTTAGAGACCAGGCTGGTAGTGGAAATGAGTATGCATTTTTGTACCACAAGGAGTATCATAACCACACTTTGCCGCTCGTATATTTAGTGAACGGGGCAGCGCCTGCTTATAAACTTGGTATCGAAGTACTCCATAATAGTGCTCAACACAGTGGTTGAATAACCCATTTTTCAATTTTTAACGCAATTGGTCCCTTTTCCCAAGTACTGTTTCCTATCTAGGGTGGAATAAATATATACAATTATTCCACCCTAGATATCTTCACAATCATATTTTTAGGTATGTGATCCATGAAATAAATCACGCTTTTTCAAGGTATTATTTCATTGTGCAAGCTCCTTACCATAGTAGTTATAGTCCATGAGCCAATCACCCAAATTGTGAATTTGAGTATCAATTGGGGGAGTAATTCTAACTTTGATTTTCAATTACACTGGTGCTTGCATTATTCAAAAATGTGTGATGGACCTATCGCAAAGGTATCTTATTAGGACTAGGGATGCAATCTTTCTAAATGGCAGACTATTCTAGAGGGTTCTCTTTGCATGGCTGCTGTTTTGAATACAAGGAGCTAGAGGTCAAAGACCATGCATGGGAATCTCCACTTTTAGAAAGGAGTTTTGAAGTGTGAAACCACATTATTACAGCCGACGCTACACTGGAAAGTTGTGAAACCATTTTTTTTTATAGATTATGATACATGAATGACTTGTGATGCAAATGATAAATGAATATAGCTTAAGTTCTTAAAATTTGTAAAATTTGTTATCATATCTTGAAGAGTAATTGGCAATTTCAATATAATTACAGTAAAATCAATTACAACCATTAATTACTTTTTTATAGTCCAATTACCATTACAATCACAAATACTTTGTAGTGTGTAATCATTGTAATTAATTACAAATACAAATTGCAACAACACTGATGACTTCTCACTTTAGAGGAATACAATTTTTTTAAGAAAATTAAGTATGAATTAGTAATGTCTGTCTTTGATTGTTGCTAAATTAAATATTCCACTTTACTTACGTGTCATGAATTAGAAAATAAGCACATTTAATCCTGAATATCAAGTTATGTGTTATATTCGAACTCTAACAATGACTTTCCTACAAAAATAAAGTTCTCTTGACTTCTCATGACATCAGAGGGTACACACAAGGCATAGATAACATTGCAGACATTTCTTTAAAAAAATAAAGGTACATATTGTTATCACAATAGTTTGACAAAAATAAATGCAATCATATTCAACTAGCTACAACTCAGTTATATACAAAGACACACCAGTTAGTTATTATATCTAATAAATCTAAAATGCTACCAGCTAAGTAAAACAGTCATATTGCATTTCATAACAAAGTTATTGAATATAAAGTTCAATTTCTTCAATCAGAGTGTCTCCCCATCGAACGTTGGAATACCCACAGAGACGCAATTCAATATTTTGATTAGTAGCTGCTGGTAGGGTCTTGTGGAACCATGGGGGGCTGTTGACATAGCAACGTGGAGGTATGTTTGAATCACCATCACAACCTCCAGGCACTCCATCCCACAAAGGATGATCCACGTATACTCCATTTTGTGTTGTAGCATTAGGAAAAGCTCCACTGTCACAGAAGTAATCATTTGTTATGAATGATGGTATATTTGCACCTGGTAAAGGACAATAAGATGTTCCAGTGCCAGCAGTATTAGAAGCTGTAACAAATGACCAAATGTGTTGTCTGGTGCCTGAAGGACCATAAGTGAGACTGACTCCATCCAAGTATGATTGTTCAATGTTTGTGCGACCCCAAAAAGAATATTCAGTGTTTTCTTGGTATCCTTTTATTCTTCCACAAACTTTAGTATAAAACTGACTATTGACTGCTATAATCGAGTGGTTACAAAAGTCATAATTATTACTTTGAGTGCGACCGCATAATCGAAAAGGATTTGTGTATAGAGTGAGTCCCTCAGGACAGCTATCACTTGGATTGGACATATCTATGTCTAGTATTTTTCTCCATCCATCTTCAGCTCTACAAGAATTAATTTTGTCCACCACTTCAGACGTGATATTAGCTCGAACTTTTTGAAATCCTTGTCCATTGGGACATGAATTTGTAGTATAGGGAGTGACTCGAACCACTTCAGACTGGCAGGCATGAAAAAGTGCGTGCATGAAAAATATGGTGGTAGGTAGAAAAGTCATGGTGGTAGTTATTCCTCTAGTCTAATTATTCTCTTTTCTAACGCTTCTTATGAGGTTGTGATTGGGGGTAGTCAATGGAGTGGCGGTCGAGCTTCTCCTTTCCGATCCCTTTTAGCGTTAGCTAAGCCACCGGGATTCCCACTGCAAGCTTGCAGCACACTCGTTTGACCTTGTAGTAGGTGCGCCTGGTATATATGTAGCCCCGACTCCGGGACAATCAAGTTGAGCTTTACGTCTTGAACAGATTTAATGGGAACTGAAAGCCACAAAACGGTGCATATATCCGGTCACACCAGGGAGCACAAATAATTGGCGAGCGAGCGTAGCGAGCGAGACACTTACAGGGGTAACACAATTGAAAATTGGGGATGTATGTTTGTTGGCGAGCGAGCGTAGCGAGCGAGACAGTATTAGGGGTGGATAATGCAAAATCGGGTATATGTTATATGTATATATGTATGTGGGATGGTACGTATGCCCCTTAAACGCACGCGCGGGGAACGTTTTCTCCAAAAAAAACGGCTTTTTAGGCTTGACCCCAGTTTATTCTGAAACTACAGGATTAAGCAAGCCTTACTATACTTAAGCTCCAAAGTGTGAGAAAATTCCTGCGAAAATGCTTGCTTTTCAAGAAACAAAGTTGATTCGACCGGTTACTATGGCAGTGAAGACCCTTTTCCAGACTTAATTTCAAAACTTCGCCGTTTTATGGGGGGGATACGGAGTGCCGGTTGTTGGTTGTCAAGAGCTGTTGGTAGTCAGAATGCCGCAGTAATGCTAAGGAAGCTACTATACTTCTCGAGGGAAGCTGATGTAAGTAGTAATTCCATATTTGTTAGCTAAATATGCAAAATAACTCTGGCCTTTCTTTTTTGTAGCTAAGAGCTTGTCAACAGTGACTGGTAAATTCAAATAGTCAAATTGGGTACTACAAAAGTTACCACTGCTCAAGGAAATGAGGTAAGAAAATAATTTTGTATTTGTGTGCTAAAATCTATTGTTTTTGTTTTTGTAGGTGAGAGCTTGTTGTCAAGGATTCAAGGTAATTCAGATGGTCGAAGTAACTTCAATCAGAAGTTATCAATACTCAAGAATGATGTAAGTAGTAATTCCATATTTGTTGGCTAAAATTACAAATAATAACACCGGTTTATTTTGTTATCATAGCTGAGGAACAAGAGTTACTGGTGATTGAGATTATCAGAATGGTTGATGTTTGATACTACAGAAGTTACCATTAATCAGGTAAGAGAGTGATTTTGTATTTGTTTGCTGGAATAAAAGGTCATAACTGCTATTATAGTGTTTGCATGAACTAAGCTAAAACATAGTAACAATACTTAGTTTTATGTTACCTAACATCAGGCTCGCTCGCCATTTGTGCTCAAGCACACCACTAGTTTATTTATTTGTATATATGTTTGGACGTACGTATGTCATTTTGTACTTTGACCCTCGCATTTTTGTGTTAGTTAGGTGGTCGACCCTGTCCCAAATTGCACTAAACAGAATCCTCTGGTTTATCGATCAGTACCCGTATCACCCTAGAAATTGAATTGTTTACCGTTTTGAATTCTTTTGCGGGTGCAGTTCAAACTTGACAACTTAAGGGACTTCCATTTCTATTCGAGTTAGTGGCGGTGATAAGTCAATGCGCTCTTTGTCATGGTTATAAGCCGTGCGCACAGTATTTACCTGAAAATACATTGTCCACTAGACTACTGCGAAGGTAAGTCTGTGTAGGTGCATGTCCAGTTGTGTCAAAGCATTGTGTGTTACAACCACTACTTAGCTAAAGAATATCACAAAGAAAACTTTCAAATAACGTGTATTGTTTTGTTGTTGTTGTTTTTGCTTCAATTCAAGCAGTTGCAGAGAGTTGTTACTATGGCACTGAAATCCCTTTACCGTGTATGCGTAATTGAAAAACTGGACCTTATTTTCAGTAGCTTCAGTGTTAAAAGTCAAAATCATTCATATAAAAATAGTATAGTCTTTAGGCTCGCTCGTCATTTGTGCTTAAGCACATCACTAGTTGGCGAGCGAGCGAAGCGAGCGAGACACTCTCAGGGGTAACACAATCGAGATTTCGCTATATTTATTTATTTATCTGTTTATGGGGTACGTGAGACCTCTGTTTTTGCCCGCGCTTCTAATTACGTAAGTTAGGTAAAGCGTTCACAGTTCCAGTATTTTTCAATTAACGAGCTCTGAGAATCCTTAGTAGCGGTGGTAAGTCAATGCGCTCTTTGTCATGGTTATAAGCCGTGCGCAACAGTATTTACCTGAAAATACATTGTCCACTAGACTACTGCGAAGGTAAGTCTGTGTAGGTGCATGTCCAGTTGTGTCAAATCATTGTGTGTTACAACCACTACTTAGCTAAAGAATATCACAAAGAAAACTTTTAAATAACGTGTATTGTTTTGTTGTTGTTGTTTTCCTTCCAAGCAGTTGCAGAGAGTTGTTACTATGGCACTGAAATCCCTTTACCCTGTATGCTAAATTTAAAATTTGGACCTTATTTTCAGTGGCTTCAGTGTTAGAAGTCAAAATCATAAAAATAGTATAGTCTTTAGGCTCGCTCGCCATTTGTGCTCAAGCACATCACTAGTTTATTTTTTGTATATATGTATGGACGTACGTAAGGCATTTTTGTACTTTGACCCTCGCGTTTTTGTGTTAGTTCGGTTGTCGACCCCGTCCCAAATTGCACTAAACAGAATCCTCTGGTTTATCGATCAGTACCCGTATCACCCTAGAAATTGAATTGTTTACCGTTTTGAATTCTTTTGCCGGTACAGTTAAAACTTGACAACTTAAGGGACTTCCATTTCTATTCGAGTTAGTGGCGGTGGTAAGTCAATGCGCTCTTTGTCATGGTTATAAGCCGTGCGCACAGTATTTACTTGAAAATACATTGTCCACTAGACTACTGCGAAAGTAAGTCTGTGTAGGTGCATGTCCAGCTGTGCCAAAGCATTGTGTGTTACAACCACTACTTAGCTAAATAATATCACAAAGAAAACTTTTAAATAACGTGTATTGTTTTGTTGTTGTTTTTTCCTTCAATTCAAGTAGTCGCAGAGAGTTGTTACTATGGCACTGAAATCCCTTTACCCTGTATGCTATATTTAAAAACTTGTCCTTATTTTCAGTAGCTTCAGTGTTAGAAGTCAATAAAAATAGTATAGTCTTTAGGCTCGCTTGCCATTTGTGCTCAAACACACCACTAGTACATACGCACAGAATCACTAACAATAAATACGTTACGACCTTTACGTACGCTAATCTAAATGACACAAAAATCAAACACTAAAACTAGTGATGTGCTTGAGCACAAATGACGAGCGAGCCTAAAGACTATACTACTTTTATATGAATGATTTTGAATTCTAACACTGAAGCTACTGAAAATAAGGTCGAGTTTTTTAATTGCTCATACATGGTAAAGGGATTTCAGACAACTCGCAGCAACAGTTTGAATTGAAGGAAAAAACAACAACAAAACAATACACGTTATTTAAAAATTTTCTTTGTGATATTCTTTAGCTAAGTAGTGGCTGTAAAGCACAATGCTTTGACACAACTGGACATACACCTACACAAGACTTACCTTCGCGGTTAGTCTAGTGGACAATGCATTTTCAAGTAAATACTGTTGCGTATGGCTTATAACCATGCCAAAGAGCGCATTGACTTACCACCACCACTAACTCGAATAAAAATGGACGTCCCGTAAGTTTTCATGTTTTAACTGCACCCGTAAAAGAATTCAAAACGGTAAACAATTCAATTTCTAGGGTGATACGGGTACTGATCGATAAACTGAGGATTTTGTTTAGTGACGTTTGGGACGGGATCGACCACCGAACTAACACAAAAACGCGAGGGTCAAAGTACAAAAATGCCTTACGTACGTCCATACATACTGATAAACAAACATCCTTGATTTTCAATTGTGTTACCCCTGTAAGTGTCTCGCTCGCTACGCTCGCTCGCCAACTACTGATGTGCTTGAACACAAGTCTCTGTCTTCTTCTCCATGTTCTCTTTACCTACTCTCCTTCTTCTATCTGTCACTGGAGGCCAGACCCACACCTACTACTAATTTATGCTTTGTTTTTCATACTTTGTGGGTAACTTTTTATACAACAAACAGACACAATTTATAAAGAATAAATTATTTGAGATTAAAAAACGAGTTGGCGTTTTTATAGTTCAGCTCCTACCATTATATATTCCATTATAAACAATTCAAATAATTTTTCATCATAATTTGAAGTTTTACATTGAAATAGTCAAAATTATGATAATTTCTCTCTTATTTCATTATCCTTAATATGCACAGCCCTATTAAATTCATTATGCAATTTTAATCACAGGTCTAATGTTTGATTCATTTTTAATAATTGTTGAATCATTAATACTACATGCAGCATACTTCACTCACAGCAATAGCTATTAAGATCGAACAAGCAAATTCATCACTGTTTTTCATGTCACCTCCACATAGTAGCTGGTTTAAATTCTTTGAAAAGATACTTGACTTGTGAAGTTTGAGATCAGCTTTTACGACTGACAACTCATAAGCAAGAAAGAAATGAGTCATCACTAATGTGATTACTTGAATATTAATTAAAATGTGAAAGTTAGTATATAATTGTGTAAACCTAACATGCTGTTAAATTATGGAGAGAATTGTTTACATAATTAGCTACATATTTATAATTTTAGATATGTTACACAACAAGTTAGGTGAAGATCAAACAAAATCCGTGTGATAGAACAATCATGCCGCCCGAACATGTCTGTATACTAACTATAATGTGTGTACAATACATATAATATTTAATTGTGAAGACAAATATTACAAACAGATCAAAGAAATAGCTATGGGTCTCCCTTATCTCAAGTTCTTGCATGGAAGAATTTGAGAAGAATTCACAGTAAACATCACAATTGGAAACCAAGTCTCTCCGTCATATAGGTAAACCATTGTGTATTGTGGCCACATTCGTCAGTAAAGTTAACAGATTTCCACTGACACCTAAACAAACCAAACTGATTCAATACAATTCACTATGGAACAAGAACAGAACAATCAATTGACATTCATGAATATACTTATTAGAAAAGATGACAAGCAATTGTATAGTATTAGGGTTGGTAACTCTTGGTATAAAATTGGCCACAAAACTTTCTAGGTCTTCCTACACCCCCTGCAGATATTTTAGCAGCTGCTCTAACCTGGTTGGATAGGCTTCACTAGAGGAAGGTAGCTATAATAATACAGACAACTAGTAAGCTAGGCTGGTTGCTATAATTATTAGGGATCCAGAGGGTAGTGAGCTTGGCAATATATCTTGTGATAATGCCAGTTATCTCACTGGTCAAATACCTAATATTAACATTGTGAAGATATCTATTGTGGAATTAAATCACTTTTTCAACTGTTTATTAAGGTTCTTAGTACTTTCTAAGTAAGTATTCATAAAGAGCCCATGTCAATATCATAGTAAACATTGCCCAGAATTTTGGTGACTTTGAAAAGCAAATATTTGGAATGAATCATCACGATGGTTTTAGCCTAATTCTAACATAAGACTTGCTTATTACTGTACTATAACAAGAAACTTGGAGCTAGCTAAAAAAGCTGTGTTTTTAAAGGAGAAAGGAACCTCATGTTCGTTCAAAAGGGCATAAGTACAAATTCATGCATAATCAAATATATATCAGATTTTCAAATTGTACACCTCTAGAAATATTTTGCTCATTTCGCTTGTTCCATAACTAGTGTTATTCTTGAGCACAAATAGCAATCGAATCTTCCTAGTTAGGCTACATAAAACAAATTACTATTATACGAATAAATTTATCTTTTAACACTCTAGCCAGTTAAAAATGGTCTATAGTTTTTAATTACGTATAAATCGTAAAGGAATTTCAGTGCCATGGTAACCACTACGGCAGCTATTTGACTTAAAAAAAAAAATGAAGCAACAAAGGTGTGAACCCTCAACGCTACTACACACTACCAAGATATTACAATATCATCTCAGACCAAAATTTAAAAGAAATAGATTAGATATTTTAATTTGGCATCAATATTGCTCGAGCAATGAAATGCACCATGCAAAAAATGTTATACTTATGTGAAACCACGTATGTATAACAAAGTTATACTAGTAGTATACATACCCTATGTAATCTTGATGTTTACTTGTGGAGTATAACAGAAGCATACTCCACTTTAGAAAGCCCAATGTTTTATCGTGGTGTGTATACTAAAATGATGGTCAAGTCCAATGTTTTATCCTGGTGTGTACACTAATTATGCTCAAGTCCAATGTTTTCACTAGGTGTGTATACTAAATGTACTCAAGTCCAATGTTTTCACCCGACTTGTTTAGCTATGATATGATGATGTTCACTAACACTTTGTTTTAATTAATTCATTATGTACTGAATTAAGGGAGTGTTCCTGTTAGCTCTCTGCTAACTTAAAATAGCTTATATATAATAATGAAAGATATTCCAATGCAAATACTAGTTTCTTTTGAGGTTACCTTACACAAGAAGAGACTTAAAAAGCTTTGTGAACCTGAACTTTAATTTAATGTATGTTGTTTACAATTTGCTTTACCAAGCAAAGTGTACAAACACAGTAGACTAAGTAACACCTGAGGTAAACTAGGTATCTAATTTGCTTTACTGAGCAAAGTGTACAAACACAGTAGACTAAGTGACACCTGAGGTAAACTAGGCATCTACTGGAGTTTACTGAAGTGGTAAGTTTACAGGCAGTACCACTAACAATACCCGTAGCCAGGGGGAGGGGGGGGGGTTCGTCGAACCCCCGCTTTGAGTGACCCGAAGTAAATTATTTCGCCACACCTCACATTTAACTTAAGGAATATCGTATCGCAGTGGAATTTTCTGCTATTTAGCTATAATCCCAGGGTATACTTCATACTCTATATATGGACGGCCTAGTCTGATTTCAAGGTTTCAGTGGCACTGATAAAGCAAGCTACGCTACAAGTATTCTTTTTATGGTGTGCCGTAAGTACTTATTTAGATAACTTATAGTACGAAAGGCCTATTAATGGTTCACTGTTTGTGTACAACTCACGGTAGTGGTTAGAAGCCTGGTTACACGAGAACGATATAGCGCTAGCAGTTTACCGCTTATTGCCGATAGTCAGCTGTTCAATGAATATATTAATAGAACACATAGAACATCAGACAAATTATTAGTTTTGGCATAGGCTCCAACTGTCCTGGAATCTGCGGGACAGACTCAAATTTTACCTTTGTCCCAGATCCTTGTTTGACATTGCTCACCTTCACTACTAAGTGCGAGTAAACTGCGCCACGGTTATCTTTTCATCTGGTAAAAGGTCACATTCAATCTACGGTTTCATTTTGTGCTGCAAAAAACAATTACTGATCAACATCCAAGTTTGAAGCATTGATTTTCAATTCTAAGCAATATACCCTTTGCAGTTACGTAATTATTAATGACGTAATTTAGAGGGCGGCCATTTTGGTGCACAACCTACCCGTGGCTTAAACCACCATCAGCTGAGAGGGCTGCGATACAACTGCCAGCCAAAAGGAAGTGTATGTTGCCAGGGTATTTCTTGTCTTTGCAGGACAAGGACGGAAGGAAGAGGTACGTGGAGAAGTTGATGGCCATTGGGGGTGTAGATCCTTATGAAATACCAAAGAATGAGTGGCAAGATGATGTAGATTTGTGGCATGGTATAACTTACATCAACTTGGGAATGTATTTACTCCTGACACCTTTTAGTCCATACACTAGAGAATATCTTGTGAATTGTAAGAGTTTAGATTATTACAAAAAAAATTGTGTCTGGATGGGTCAGGGAAGTATTGGTGAAAGATTTTTCAGGTGTGAGAGCTGTTATTGGTAAGGTAAGAACTTAACATAATTAGTGCTTCACATTATTTAGCTGTGTTTAAAATTGGATAGGTGAATCAGTCAATGAGCTTAAATAAGAAGCCTCTTACTCCCTGGATCATTGCTGAAGGTACTGGGAAAATTATTTCTGCTCACTGTGACTGTATGGCAGGCCTGGGGGAGTCCTACTCTCATGTTGCTTCTCTGCTGTGGGCAATTGAATCAGGAGTCAGAATCCGAGATTCCGTGGCGGTAACCCAAAAGAAGGCTTACTGGGTTATTCCTAATGGAATCAAAGAGTCCCATATGCTCGAGTAAGAGATATTGAATTTACTGAAAAAAGAAGTGTTGGACAGCTGTTGAAAAGGTGATTTTTCAGTAAATTCAAGATCTTCACGTTCTTCTACACCAAGAGCAGCAAAATCGCCTTCTCCTATAATCAAAACAGGAGATTGTATTAGCAGGATGAATAGTTTCTTGGTATCTTTAGCAGGTTGCTTATCTAAGCCAGCTATTCTCTCATTAGTAGAGCCCCACATCCAAGTATATTCCAAAAGCTGCTGATGGTAGTCTTCCACTGTGTTTAACTACACTCTATAAAGCTTCTTACTTAAAGTAAGAATTATTCAGAATTGTTGACTATTAGTAAAGAAGTAAAAATTGAAGTGACAAAAGAGGAAGTTGACCAAGCTGAAATTATTACTCGCTCCCAAGTTCAATCACGTTTGTGGCAAAAAATGCGTGCAGGTAGAATTACTGCTTCACGCTTTAAAGCTGTGTGCCACACTGATCCATTAAATCCCTCCAAAAGTTTGATTATGAGTAATTGCCATCCTGAATTGTCTAGGTTTAAAAATGCAGCAACTCAGTATGGTTGTGAGCATGAAACAATTGCTAAAAAAAAATACACCACTAATCAAGCCATGTCCCATCATAAATTTGAAGTGAAGCCATCAAGATTTTGTATTAGTACAGATTACCCTTTTGTTGGTTCTTCTCCGGATGGCTCAGTTAATTGTTCTTGTTGTGGTGATGGTATCTGTGAAATTAAGGTAATATTATAAGCATGAGTAGCTAGCCATTTTAATCAACTATGTTACTCACCAATAAATGTATACAGTGTCCCTATGGTCATCGGGAAAACCATATTGTACATGCTGTGAAAGATACTTCATTTTGCTTGAAAGAAGATAGTGGCAAATTTCTATTGAAGCATGATCATGCCTACTATTACCAGGTATATTCTTAGTTAATGTTTAAAAAAATTATTTAACACCCTTATTTTCTGTATTAAGGTTCAGTGCCTGCTATTTTGCTTACGGAAGAGGTACTGTGACTTTATAGTGTGGATGGAAAATGACATGAACGTTGAAAGAATTTATCCAGATGAAAACTTTGGAAAGTTAACATTAAAGCTAAAGCTCTTTTTGAGCGAGCAATTCTCCCCCAGACAAACCTCAACAACTTACTGATAAAGAACTGCATTTTTTACAACAATACAGCAGTTGTTGGGGCTGCAGTTTACCTGCAAAGTGTTGAAACGGTGGATATAGCTCCTCTTCTCAAAATACCACAATTGATTGGAAAATTTTATTCTCGTGTTAACACACATGAAGAGAATCAGACATGCAGTTCATTGGTAGGCCCCGAGTATTCTAAAGTAGTATTAAATATTCCTGAAAGCTCTGAAGAAGCATTAGATATTTCAGAGTACCCTGCTGAAATATTAAATGTCTCTGAAACCCAGGTAATGAAGTGCAAATATGTCATAGTGTAGATATTTACAAAATATGTTTATATATTAAGGAAATGACATACTGCTATTGCAATGGGCAGGAAGAGGGTGAAATGGTGGGGTGTGATAATCCAAGCTGCAGCTATCAATGGTACCACCTCCCTTGTTTGAAAATGGATTCTCCACCTAAAACTAAATTCTGGTACTGTCCAGATTGTCAAAAACTGCCCAAATTTCAAAGAAAACAAAAAATACAAAAGTGTTCATAGGCGTAACAAACTATCTGTTTCTCATGTAGTTTTTTATTGTAAAATATTATTAATGCAACAGTCAAAAATGAAATTCCATCGAAAAGGAACAACTAAATCACAAAATTTATCAGTCCACATGACACACGCACAATTTTGTTAAAAGTTGTTACTATAGTATCATTTTGAGTGAGAAAATCTATTGCACTCAAAATTGAATACTTCTTTCTGAGGTTGCCAATGACTCTTTCCACATGAATGTGAACATTAGCTATACTCCTTGTTTGCTCTACATCTATCGCATAAGTTGATTTTTTCCTTTTGTAAAGGCTGGAATTTTTAACTGTGAACTATATGAGCCAACAGAATCATGTATATCAAAACCACGATCTGCTAAGATGGTATCGCCAGGATTTAAATTTTCTAGAAAATTGCTGTGCTCTGTAATATATTTGTCACTGGTCCTCCCACCCCAGCCATCTGATATGTAGCTAACAGTTCCTTGTGGAGTTATTCCAATTAAATACTTTACTGTATTATGATGTTTGTAAGCTGAGTATGTTTGTGCTCTGGCCAGTAAATTGGTAGCTTTTTCGTAAAAATCTCAAAGCAGTCAATAATGACTACGCAGCTTGGGCAGAACTGCCTAAAATCCATAGGCATAGTTTTTCTCAGAGTATCTCTATCTGGCCACAATATTAATGGCTTTAATTCTGCATACAATATGTCAAGAACAAAGTGAAAATTACGACTAATTGTAGAACAGTGTACTTTGAACCTATATGCAAGATCCTGGCAAGCAAGATTAAGCCGCAATCGCATAAGAACCACTAGTAATTGCTGAAAAGGGCTTAAAGCTGATCGCTTCATCAAGGAAGGTTTATATGCTTAAATAAGGTACATACAATCTCCCAGTTAGAAAGACCAGTATAGTACAGGACCTTATCGTCATTCTTCAAAAAAACTTCTTTCATCCAAAACCATAGTTTCAACTTCTTCTTTTAGTCTTTTCACCTCTTTTTCTGATTCACGTAATGTTGCACTCACCATCTCCAGCTCTGTTTGCAAACCATTCATTTTGTCTTCAAAAACAGGTTCCAGCTCACAGTTGGCTGCAACCGGACTTTCAAGATTAACACTTCTTTGAGTAGCTTTATCAGAAACACCATCATGACTTGTCTTTTCAATTATATCATCAGCATCAGAAGTCAACATCTTTTTGGAGCTTGGCTTAACAAGTGTGGTAGCCAACCTCTTTTTTGAATTTCGTTCAGCAATCCTAGCAGAACGCTCCTGGCTACTTTATAGTTTGATCCAGTTTCCATGTTCTATAATTGAATATCCTACACTTTGTAACATAGCCCAACAGCACACTTCAACATTAACTCTCAGTGACCTACTGCACCCACAACAATCTAAGGCCATGAACAAGACAAAATACTTTTTCACAGAATTATTGACACAATAAATTAAATAACGATCAATTCTTTAAATGATTGATCAATAATATGAATTAATTTGAATCATTTTGAAGCCTACAAAGCAATACAAGTACATACTACAAGTCCAACCACAGTCTGTAAATTGATAATAATTAGTCACATTTGTCATACCAGATTTTTTAATATCAGACCAAGCTTAGTATGTTCTGATATTTTGTCTGAGCATTGATGAATAGTTACAATCCACACTGCATACATACATACGTACATACATATATACTTATTTTTAATTACCCGCACACTAGTGCTGTTGGGTAAAATGATTGCATTCATTTTAATTGTCCATAATATATTATATTCCATGCATTCATTTTAATTGTCCGTAATATATTATATTCCATGCTTGATATCTTCACAATAATATTTTTAAGTTTATGACCCATGACATATTTTACGATATCAAAGTTCATATCTAAAATGATATCTCCATTGTTTGGTAAGACACAATCATACATAAAGAATTCAACACATTTCATGCAAACAGTTAATAGTGTATGCTTGAGATCTGATGAAATGATGGTGAGTTTTGATGTGTCTTTGCTGTTCACCAATGTTCCAATAGACGAGGCAGTATCTGAGATCAGAGTTAAGCTCCGGAATGATGAAAGTCTAGATGAGAGAACATGTCTATCTCCTGAGTGTATCACAGAATTATTAGTGGTCTGCCTTAAGTCAACTTACTTTAGGTACAACGGGAACTGTTATGAACAAGTAGATGGAGCAGCCATGGGTTCTCCTGTTTCCACAGTTGTGGCCAACTTGTACATGGAATTCTTTGAGGAAGAAGCTTTAAACTCAGCTCCAGTTAAACCTGTATTATGGAAGTGATATGTAAGATGACACCTTTTACATAGTTAAGAAAGAAGTGAAAAACATTGTTGGACCATTTAAACTCTGTAAGACCTTCTATAAAATTTACCATGGAATCAGAGGAAGATAGTATAGCTACCTTTTTTGGAGTGCTTTTTAAAGAGAGAGTGTGATGGTATGCTTACATCCACTGTGTACAGAAAACCTACACAGACAGGTAGATACCTTCACTTTAAGTCTCATCATCCTAATCATGTAAAGAGAGATGCTTGTATCAGAGAGCTAGGAGGGTAATTAATATGAGTGAAAACTTGAAGGAAGAAGAGAAACACCTACACAAAGTACTTCAAAGTAATGGCTATGACAACGCAACCATTAGGGCAGGCTCTAAAGAGTTAACTTCTAAAGATCACACAGATACTGAGCAAGAGAAAGGTTTGAACTATTCCGTACATAGCAGAATTGAGCGTGAGCATTCAGAGAGTGTGTAGAGACTTTGACATCAAAACAGCATTTAAGTCGGGTAAGACATTAAGATCACATCTTACTAAAGTCAAAGATACAATACCTATTACAACAGAATCATCCCATAATGTACAGTATACCCTGCAGTTGTGGTAAAGTATACATAGATGAAGCAACTAGAAGGCTTGAGCAGAGAGTAAAAGAACATCAGGATGCTTGTAAGAGAGGTGATGAGAATGTTTCATCCATTGCTTAACATGCTTGGCAGCAGCATCACCCCATTTAATGGGAAGAGGTAAGAGTTGTAGATAGAGCCAGTAAGAATGGTGAGTTGATAATCATGGAAGCTCTACATAATATACAGATGACACCTGACAACAACAAGTTTAACAGAGACATAGGTTTATAGCTTCCAGGATGCTGGCTGTCCATGCTGCGTGCAAATCACCCTCCAGGATATAATAAACAGTAAACGTGCCCTCCAGAAATCTTGCTGTTTACTTCTTGTTATTATATCACCACGGAGAGTTCAACCTCAGTTGACCCCTGAAGAGGACTTCAGCAAGAAATTGAAACGTCGGGTTAAGTTATAATAAAAAATATTGGCTGTTAAAAAGAGAAATATTTCCTATTAATACATTCATAATATCAAAACTTAACTGAGTTTCACTGAATGTCTCACTTGATTTGAGATGAGTAAGTCCCCACCTACATGTAGTGTTTTTGGGTCAACAGATATGCATAACATTTATAGCTATTGCTGGGAAATATTTTTTAATAAAGTATTTTGACTAATCTAATACTATTTAATAAAAATGTAGATGATCCAGATTCTGACCTATAGTCATAGGCTGGTCAGTCTAGCTCGAGATAACAAAAAATAGAATCTTGTAGCTTAAATTTAGTCTTTTGACACCTATAAAGTTTCAACCCTGAAGACATGTGTATGTTATCTACTGTACACAAAAGATGAGATGTATTGCTTGGTGGGGAGTGGGGGTGCATGGAACATACCTGTACTAGGTCAGATTGGACACATGCCTATGCATCTGGTAGAAAGTTATTTAACTTAAATCTGGTGCAATCATGCCCTAATGCTATCAAGGGGCTAAGACTACTTCACCTTTTAGGTTATTTTTACCACTGACATTTGTGCATCAAGTGGTAGTTAATGGTTCACACAAATCTGTAGCTCTGTTCATTTCCCACAAACACATGTTTAAAATATAGACTCTGCAGATTAATTGTAACAAGTGGCTATGTCAAGTTGTTAAAGAGAACTACTACTATATAAAATGTGGTTGTGGTTGCTTTCCACTGATACCCAGCAACGAAACCCAACAAACCGTCAGTGGATACAATGAAGCAGCTTGATGTCTACTGCCAAATCAAAAGGTGAAGTTTTTTGGTTGTTTTTTTTTTGTTTTTATTATATATTTGTTGCAAACAGTACTCAAAATAATTAAGAGATGTGCTTCAATTGTAGACACCTTAGCTTTTGCAAAGCCCTCCTGGCTCTCACAAGGAAAGGTTGTGAGTACACTGAATTTGTGTGGGTGTGCATTAAAATGCTCATAAAAATATTTACCTCTCTCTTTAGTTAATCTTTAACCTGCTATAGCTATTTGAACTACATTTTTTATTGCACATTTACTGGAAATTGTGTTTCTGACATTTATAAAGATATTGCTTTGAACTTCAATAAATTTGTTCTCTTCCCAGCTAATAAATATAAACTCATACTAGGATGTTCTATGATAATGCTGAGGCCATTGCATTTTCAAGAATTTATATGTTGTTAGTATGTTGCTTTTTTCACCACTTTTTATCTAACCATTGTGGAGATTAATTTACTCTAAGATGAACTTCTTCAAACCCTATTCAATTGAAATTTTCCATTCTTCAACCCAATGGGCACTCACACTAACTGAAAAGTATGGGAAAGAGGTTGCTGCCCTTCTTTTACCTCTTATGATGCACTCTCTGATATCCTGCAATTAATAGCACTATAATGTCATCAAAATGTATTCAAAATTAAAGACCTAAGCTTAACTTCAAAGTTAATACTAGCCAGTATCAAAATTTCAGTCAAGATTACCTTTTCATAGGCTAAAAGTACATAATAGAAATGAGAAAAAATTATCTCAATCCTTCTAAAAACACCGAATGTATATTCATTTTATAGTCATTAAGAATTAACATAACACTAACGAGAGTGTGTTTAATAAAACACTAATTGCTTGATATATTGAGCATGTTCAAGTATGTTTTCTTTCATAATTTAACATGGAATCCTCTCTCTCAGGCGTCTGATTTGGTCGTTGACTCACCTTCATCCAAGCATTATACGATGCCGCTGCTCCAATTGTCAGGCCAGAAAATAAACCAGTAATTGCTCCAGCTACTCCTCATGGCAGCATCAACGGCCATGCCAATGGGTTCCCCAATGCTCCTGCTGCTGCACCAATTCCACTTTTCCAGCTCCAGCTGCTCCACCAGCAATGGTTGGCCCCACTGTAGTAACAACAGCCTTGAAGTTATTTGATGTTAGTTTTCCTTGCAAAGGTGCTGTTTTGGTATTGATTTCATTCATAGTCACCATAGTCCAAACTAACTGCTTCAGGAATGCCTGGAATTATGTTGGGGTTGTGTTCAGACTCATCAGAATCAGGACATAGTTCCTTGCATATGGGTACAGCAACTATTCCAGGGTAGCCACTGTTTTGTCGAGTGTATTCATTCTGGTAATCAAGCGCAGTATTTACTTTATATTCTTTGTTCAAGGTACTATTAAGCAATTCTCGAAAGGTAGTAGAGTAATCAGTAATACATCGTTTGTACCTCTCTTTGTCACTTGTACTCCGTACTAGATCATCACTAAAGGTAGGACACATTTTCCCCATATTCTGTCATGGAGGCAATCTTGCAATTGGATCAAAATATTTCGATTTGTATCACTATTAATATTGCCAGAGTTTATGGGCAAGCACGATAGAAGAGTAATGTCCAACCCTTTAATAGCGTCTGTTGACAATTGTTTCACTTTTTTATCAGGTATCTTTGTGCTTCCAAATCCAGCTGTGTCTACAAGTATGTATGACCGTCGTTCTCGTCGTACTTCTCTTACAGCTGTATCGTTATTAGAACTTGCTTCTCAAAGTTTGTTCCAAAAATATTATTCAAAGCGGTAGTCTTTCCTTTTTGAGCTTCTCCTACGGCCATAACTACAATTGGTCTTCCATCTGTCGGAGCAGTCATGTTTAAAACCATTCCAAGCCTAGACAAAGTCGTTCGAACTGGTAAAAAAGCCGAGTCATTACCATCTTTTATAACGAGCGAATTACGTAGTGGAGCGAAACGCATAAACCAGCGGTATCCGTAGTCTCGCAGGCTTAGCCAGACCCTTAAAATTAGACTGGTGGCGTTATTACATAGAACTAGTTCAAAACCCTCCAGATCCCAGTGGCTTATAAGGTATATACAACATACTAGCTTGTAACAACAACGTACCAATACAAGTGCAATACAAGTACATGTCAATCAATTTGCTAAAGGATAGTTCATAATACTCCGAATTCTTTTGTACAAAGATTCTGAATGCCAAAACTAAACCCCCCCCCCCCCCCAAAAGCAACATAATAACACAAGTCTTTAATCTTTCTATGTATATCATTGCATATTAAATTATTGATAATAACAATAAATGTCACAATTATCAAGTTTTGACCCTTCATAAAAACTAGATTTAAACTTTCTCACCTAAAGGGGTCTGGAAGAAAGCAAAGGAAAAATGTGTCTTTGCTTTTTCCAGAACCCTTTAGGTGAGAAAGTTTCAATCTAGTTTCAATCTAACAATAATGTATAAGCAAACAAACAAGTAATCAAGTGATGCACTAGCATCATCTGGCTTCTTTAAATCCTGCTCTTTAAACAGATTATTTCTTTTGTGATTTCTGTTCCTGCTATCATCCAGCATCTGAGTGCTATTTAACTTCCTGAAAATCAATACCTAACTTCACCATACAAATTAATCATAGCATTGTTTTGTTCATGGCATTGATCCTATGTCATGCATATAACTTTGTACTGGCTTTATACACCACGTACTCAAATGCCATTATAGATGTGTAAAAGAAGTCATCTAGAGTATTGCATGTGATCTGGGCAACCTTCTATGTGATCTGTGATAAAGATTTTACAAGTAAAGCTTGATATTATTTTCTTCACAGAGTGACCTCTATATTGCAGCAGAAGAAAGATTGAGGACTGGTCTCCTGCCAGCAAAAATTAATGTGGTTTCAGTATGTATATTCAACACTCAACTTCTCAGACAATAATACATCTGGTAGTTCATTGTTGATGTCACTACATAGGCATCCTCATTATAACCTTGTTTCAGAGAAGTGTAAAAATGTCCCAGTTACCTTGTGTATGGTGTATATTTGGCGAGCAAGCGGAGCGAGCAAGACAGTATTAGGGGTGGATAATGCAAAATTGGGTACATATGTTATATGTATATAATTATGTATGTGGGATGGTACGTATGCCCTTTAAACGCGCGCGCGTGGAACTTTTTACTCCAAAAAACACGGCTTTTTAGGCTTGACCCCAGTTTATTCTGAAACTACAGCATTAAACAAGCCTTACTTAATACTTAAGCTCCAAAGTGTGAGAAAATTCCTGCGAAAATGCTTGCTTTTCAAGAAACAAAAAGTTGATTCGACCGGTTACTATGGCATTGAAGACCCTTTTCCAGACTTAATCATAACTTCGCCGTTTTATGGGGGGATACGGAGTGCCGGTTGTTGGTTGTCAAGAGCCGTTGGTAGTCAGAATGCCGTAGTATTAATGCTATGGAAGCTACTACTTCTCGAGGGATGCTGAGATAAGTACGGAATTCCATATTTGTTAGCTAAATATGCAAAATTAACTCTGGCCTTTCTTTATTGTAGCTAAGAGCTAGTCAACAGTGACTGGTCAATTCAAATAGTCAGATTGGCTCAAATTTGGTACTACAAAAGTTACCACTGCTCAAGAAAATGAGGTAAGAAAGTAATTGTGTATTTGTGTGCTAAAATTGATTGTCTTTTGTTTTTGTAGGTGAGAGCTTGTTGTCAAGAATTCAAGGTAATTCAGATGGTCAATTTGATACTACAGAAGTTATCAATACTCAAGAATGATGTAACTAGTAATTCCATATTTGTTGGCTAAAATTACAAATAATAACACTGGTTTATTTTTTATCGTAGCTGAGAGCTTGTTCAAGAGCTACTGGTGATTGAGATTATCAGAATGGCAGATGTTTGATACTACAAAAGTTACCATTAATCAGGTAAGAGAGTGATTTTGTATTTGTTTGCTGAAATCAAATGTCATAACTGCTATTATAGTGTTTGCATGAAGTAAGCTAAAATTAGTAACATTTTATGTTACCTAACTATCAGGCTCGCTCGCCATTTGTGCTGAAGCACACCACTAGTAATAATAATAGTTAGCATTCACTGAATAATTTGCTGTTTCAGGTAGTACAAAAGCATCCATCCAGCCACCATCTTTAAAGCCAGTTACCCTTTGAGTGTATCTATACGTACTTTCATTCACAATATACAAGTTAGTATCTTCAATTACATAAAGTAATTATAATGTCTAAACAGCGTGCCAACTATTTTGTGAGAAACTGAACATTTATTGAGGCTGAACCGTGGTTGAGCATGTTAAATTGGTGCGATTTGTGTGACCCTTGTCAGCTAGTTACAAAAAACCCTGAATTCTTGAGTCCATACTTAAATCTTACTTGATAAATTGTCTGTGTTTTTGTGACCCTTGTTGACCAACATAATAAAGTCCATTTTTTCATGTACCCTAGTTGAACTAGGGACACAAATTTTTGACCCTTGTACAGAAAAAGAGTTATTTTCTGAGACCATGGTCTAACTAGGGACACAAAATTGTGACCCAGGTACAGAAAAAGAGTTATTTTCTGAGACCCTGGTCTAACTAGGGACACAAAATTGTGACTCAGGTTCAGAAAAAGAGGTATTTTCTGAGACCATGGTCTAACTAGGGACACAAAATTGTGACCCAGGTACAGAAAAAGAGTTATTTTCTGAGACCCTGGTCTAACTAGGGACACAAAATTGGACTCAGGTTCAGAAAAAGAGTTACTTTCTGAGAACCTTATACCGATAAAAACAACTTGAATTAACATAACATAATTATTCAGTCATTCTCGGCTGAAATAATTATAATAATAGTAACAATTTTACTGGTTCTCACAGCCAATATTATGTTAAAACCTAGCTACTTTAGACATAATTGAGTTGCATCTTTATGGGTATACTATAGTGGGAGAGATACTATCCTTTAAGAATTTGTATTTTATTTCAAATAACTTAGACACATTACTGTAACTATTAGTTTGCGACTTCTGGCCAAAGTCCTCTTCAGGGGTCAACTGAAGAGGACTTGGGCAAGAAGTTGGAAATGTTGGGTTGCCAATAGGATCTTGTGGAACATGACGGATTGTTGATACAGCATGTGGAACCAGGGGCATATCGGGGGGGGGGGGGGATTCAGGGAAGTACCATAACACTTCTTTCAAATTATAATTCATAGCTCATTGTAAAGCTGGTAGCTAATGTAATTCATGGTGGTCTCTTCACTGGTATAAGATCCTTTAGGCTGCCTTTATTTTGAGGGACTATGAATGGTTATAACACAACAATGTTATTCTGACACGACATGGAATGAATGCAACTAAATGTGCTTAAATGAATAAAAAAGGTAGAAGAATTAAGATATTCTATTATATTTTGGTAAGAAAAAAAAAATAGCAAAAGAGAAGTATATGACATGGTTCACTCAATGAGATCATCAAAAACTGCTACAGAAACTGAACACATTCCTCTCACTTATATTGCCAATGAAAAAAAGTTAATCAAATAGTGTGTGTTAGAAAAGTATTTTTTTTATAGAAGTCAATGTGCTAGTTGTTAGCTTGTCATTTCAAATAACTATAATATAGTTATTTGAAATGACAAGCTAACAACTAGCATTATTGCAATGGCATTATATGTGACACGGCATATAAAAGGGTGGGACATGTATAAGTGCAAAAATTTTAGAAAAATTATTTTTTTAAGTATGCCTTCATCCAATCCTATTTGGCTAAAACAGCTGCATCGCAATAATAAAGTTACAGTGGTTAGTATTTTTTTTTGCACTAGGAATAGACAGGCTCTTCAAAAACCAGGAATTTGTTTAAAAATTGAAAATCCCAATTACTGAACATTACTCTATTTGAACTATACAACAAGTGTATAAAGAATTTTAACTGTGGACATTCAAATTGCAGTTACGACATCCTAAAAACATGTATTTTTTTGTGAAATGCGATTGCAAATTTATTTCAGTTGAATTCCATATACTATAGTCCAGGAATGTAATACTGAATGTACTCTGTAAACAAAAAAATGGTGCTAGTTTCTGGTGTGCCATTTAAAAAATACTGGTGTAGGAACAAGGGGGCCACAGGGGCCAAGGTCCCCCATGTTTCAAGACAGGGGGGCAGGGCCCCCTTATGTTTACAGATCTGTGTACAGGGTGATTTTTTTAATTGAAACTAGCAAGAGATTTCAATAATAATGTTTGAGCAACCTCTTCTTTCCTATGAGTGCCTAATTACATACATATAGGTTCTGAAAAACCATAACAGAACTGAGCAATGAAATTTTCAATTGTTTGTTAATGACTTTTTGTGCATTGAAATGAAGAAATGACGCTATTCTTGTGGCAAACCTAAACACATGAATTGTTGTGTACTTTGTCAACTAACAATGCATAGTCCACTTATAGCTATTAGAGCCACTAACAGCAATTCTTTTCTAGTGTCAGTATTAACATGTGTTGACCACATCAACATCTTCTGCTAGTGGATTGTAAGAGTCTTGAAAGACATAGTATACTGAGAATATGGACAACACTAATTAATAAAACAGCAATAACAAATATCTTGTTTACTGACATTAATATGAAATAATAAGAGAAATTAAATAAAAAAGTTGTTGTTCAAAATATGACACACAAGGGTTTCCAAAAATATAGCTATCTGTAGTATATTCTTTACTTACAAACAGTTACTAATTTAGGGCACACAGAAAATTAAAATTAATTGTCCAAAAGTGCTTCCCTCAATTCTATGAATGTTGTAGAAGGATTTTCTGCCACTTGATTTTGGGTTATAACTGATGAAATAGTTTTCCTTTCTTGGCTTTTTGCTTTCAGTATATTATTCATTCTCTTGCTGCATTTGAAGTTGTTTCTAATCAGGATAATCACATGATATGTCAGCACAATTAAGAAAACAATAATTGAGAGAGTTGTTGATGCTGTTAAATAATTACAATAATCCCGTTTATATTGCAGTGAAATAGACAAGACTCCCAGGTTTAGTAAATAGAATATTTCCAAAAGATCAACAAATTTGCTGCGATAAACTTTGCTGCAAAGGCATAGTTTCACTGTAAGTATTAATACAATGGCAATACTGATCCAGTATTGATTCTTGTACAAATCATAGCTAGTGCCAAATACTGCAAAGAGACAGCAACGAACTACCAGTCCCAGTCCTGTCCAGTAGCGATTGTGTTTAGAGTAAGGAGCGTGATAGGAATCCAATACAGTAGAGATAGCAGAGTTATGCAGAATTTCAAAAGCTAACTATTTATATAAATTTGTATCCTGTAAGGTAATATTTAAAAGAGGGGGACATCGAATCCTAGAGCCAGTGTTTTATAATGTATGACATAGAAGTGAAAAGTGCACTTCACTTCTGACACTTTTGTTTATGGGGAAAATTGGGTTCATTAATGGTTATATATATATATTTATTGCAGCTTTGATATTTTTACTTGAATATTTCCGCATCACGCGAGCGTTCTGTATTCTCCCATATTGTACGGTTTATATTGTACGCTCGTTGTAGCGCGCGCGTAGCGAGTAAAATCAATGAAAATTGTATTGTAACCGGTTGAGAAAAATTTCAAAGAAGCAATAAATCACTTATCACACTCGTCGTACAATATGGGAATGATATTTTACTCTCACGCCACATTTTCACTCGCCTTTGGCTCGTGAAAATATTTTGCGTGCTCGTAAAATATTTTCCCATATTTTACTCTGACTCGTGCTATAAGTATTATATATATATATATATATAGATATTATATATATATATAATATATATATAATTATATATTTCATTGCTTTATTGGAAAAATGCAAAATTGCACATGATTAGCTAAATAGCTAATAAAAGTTGAAAAGTTCATTGTCTAATGTAGGAAAAAACCCCGAACATTATCAATTTTCCTGTCCAATTAAAACAAATACTTTATTTGTAACAGGTGCACAATGTTTTTCCATAAAGTATTGTATTAATATCATCAGCTTGGGACCGAAGAATGTAGATTTTGTGACATACTGCAAAATTACACACAAATTCGCTACATGCAATTAATTATGTCAGTCTTACTACTACTAAAGTATGCATTCTTTAAAAATATCCTAATGAATCTTTCACGAACAGTGTTATTCATGACATTTAACAAAAGACACACATATGCATAATGAAATGAAGTATACATGTAGTTTAACATAGTTAATGCTAAATGAAGCCCATGCATCATGCGCACAGGTTAACAAAAAAACCTACAAATGTGACCGTCTACAGGAAAATCGGGCACAACGCGGCCCAGACGAAATTTTATTTATTTACACTTACACACTCCTCGGCAAGCAGATATTAAGCTCTCCAAGTTTTATCGCCGTAGCTTAAGCCATTCCCGCTATATATCACCTAACCGTTCCCTTCGTTAGGCTTATTTAATACAATTTTAAGAACTAAATTGATCTTTTGGCGACGTCTACGCATGCCCCGTTGTGCCCGATTTTTCCATAGACTGTCACAAATATTGTGACCATGTGCAAATTAGTCAAAGAAGCAGCCACACTCAGACACAATATCTTAGTTCTGAGACCTAGCAGCAACTGATAGCCACAGTTTGCAGTTGCACCACCTCTGCATGCATTCAAATTACATAACTGAGAAAATAGCTTGAAATACTTTATCCTTATGGTGGATGTGATTTGAGCTGACGAAACTCTGGAAATACAGGGAAAATAACACCGGTAATTGCCACTGACCTGCCAAGTCTCTCACCTTCAAGGCCACAACACTGCCTCACGCAAGGAGTATGTGCACACATGACTGTTTTTACATTTTGAAAATTTACTAGTTTTTATGTTTACTGCTTTGCTGATGTCTTGTAACTACATTTTACACTCTGCAAATTTCTCTTAACCATTGTTAGTGGTAACTAGTATGGTATGCTGAGATCTTATAGCTGTAATATTACCTCATGTTTCACCTACTGATGTTAATAATCAATATCCAATAATAGCCTATATAAGAGGAGTATACGTTATTGTAAATCTTTTTGATGGGTATACTGATCATTATTCATACATTGTAATTTTGGCATTTAAATGCAAGTGTGTTGATGGGGTTAATGCCAGGCAGAATTGTCTGTGATGGGACATCTGTGGTAGGTAAGGATCTGGAGAAAATGCGAGTTGACTGGGCTATATAATAGTGGTCAGTTTATCCCCATTGAGATTACGCAAGGAGTTTAAGTGAATATATTGAGGATTCCATGCATACAAGCTAGAAAATATCAGAATGAACATCAGTTATAGTTGAAGCTATTATGCAAGACATCAGTGTAGTGTAAACTACAAAATATCAGCATGTATTAGATTAAGCTTTCAGACATCATCATGTATACAGTAAGTTACAAGACATTACAAGCTGAACCTTTTAGAGATATTTTGTTATACTGAGTAAGCCACTGGCTGTATAAACCAAAGCGGTAATATGAATGTATGAGTTTCAGAAAAGCCACTATAAACATTGAGAGGGAAGGGGGGGGGGGGGGGGGGGGGTGAGGAGGAGGAGGAGGAGGAATGAGGAGCAGCTAAGCTGGGTATGAATTTGTAGTAAATATGACAGTGATTAATCAGCTAAAGTCACTACTAATATAATCCAGGGATTGCTATGTGAACAGGAACCTCCCCCCCCCCCCCCCCCCCCCCCCCCCTCACTTGAAAGCCTAAAGGTCCACAATTCTGATAAGTAGATAAGTGATGAAGAAATAGTTTTTATATAACAAATGTATCAAGTCCTATATTATTAATTCTCATTGATATTTAATGGGTTTAGACTGATTTTACAAACACACACACACACCCCAACCCTAAAAAAATCTGGTATGAAACTCTGGACACTGATAAAGTACCATTAATAATGACAATGTTTACTTACACACATATAGCTACTTTGAAGATTCATAATAATTTTTTTTTTAAATAACACCATTAACTTTTGTCGCTTTTGTTGGTGAGGGTACTTTTAATGTGTATATAGTAATGTTAATTAAATTTAAACTAGCTTAAAAATAGTTGTATTATAATTATTGAAAATTATCATTCTAATCTAGTGTTCAGAATGAACAAAGCTTATTGTTATATCTGTGAGTCGAAGGGCACAATATAATAATTGAAACTTTTATTAGTTATAAACTTAATTCTCGTACAATAACAAGGCAAAAGGAATTTTTCCACCAGTGCTAATAAAAGTACACCTATTGCAGAGGAACCTGACAGAGTCAGTGGCGGGAAAGATCCAAACTGAATCAAGCTAATTTACCACATGTTTGTTTAGACTGTTCCACCAATCCATAGCAGCAACCTGACCAATGGTGCCATATCTTGTTTCACCTAGTACAGTAAGGCTTGCGTTTCCTTCTTCATTATGGTTCAGTGCCAGAACCTGAAATTGGTACATTGTATCCGTATTTAGGTCAGTCACTTTATAACTTCTTGCGGAACTCTCTTTTGTTGCTGATGTTGTCCACTCACGACAATCTTTAAGTCAATACTATACTTTATTTTTAGCTACTCACCCTGGACTCTGAGGTGGTGGCATCCAGCGAATTTTAAGCACTTCTGGCAATCGTTTAGAAGAAATTCTAACATTTTTAGGTGGTCCTGGAATTACACAATCAGTGATGATTTCACTATATTCACTGGGTTCTCCTTCCCCACAGGAATTTATCATTCTGACTCGGAACCTGCAGTACTTTGTATTGGGTTCCAATTGGCCAATTAGCAATCTGTAGACATCCATATCCACGTTTTCCAAGTTAAGGTTTAGTGAGGTCCAATACCACTCAATCTCATTAATTTGTTCAATTCTCATGTATTGAACTTGGCATTGTGTGACTGCACTTCCATGCTCTTCTTTTTGTGATAACTTCTTCACTTCTACTCTTACGTTTGTTGAAGATAGCACTGTAAGTGTAGGCTTCTTAGGCTTGGCTGGCCGACTTTTGAATGCAAAAGTAACACAACTGCTCCAAGCACTGGGACCAGACCCATTTATAGCTCGTAATTTCAAGGTGTATGTTTCACCATGAATTATTTGGGGATCTCCAAGTCTCATGGTACATATATAATTTCTAGAAGATACTTGACTGAATGGAATTGGAATAATTTTGCTGCTCTCATCATCAAACATGAGTTCATAGTGATCTATGTCAATTCCATCACTTTTATTACTAGTCCACTTTAACTTCACTAGATCACCTTCTGAAACTAATGATACGGCAAAATTTTTAACGCAACTCGGTCTGGCGCCATGAGGTTTCAAGTTCATTCCAGCTTTCTGATGTAGAATGGTCTTCTTTACATCTTGATTTCTTTGCTTCATATCCTCCTTAATTGCAGAAGTTTGAGAATTAGTTGCTACACTTAGAGCAAACTATAGACCATCCCGTGCTTGCTGTGTATTTTTGATAATTTCTCTAACTCTTGCTTGTCAGAGGAAGCATCAATCATTCCCTTAATCATAGTTTTTTCCTGCTACTCTTTTGCATTGGACCACAATAATCTGCAACACATCTTTTACTTTCACTAGTTCCTCAACTGTGGAATCAGATACACAGCCCTATTGATTGATTTTTTTTTAGTTGGTCTGCAAATTTCTCTAAATCTTTAATGTTGTCTATAATCGGCTTGGAAAATTTGCTGTTAGCCTTAGCTGCTTCGGCTTGCTCATATAGAATTTTTGCAACTTTGTAGACACCTTCCATAATAGCATTTATTATTGCACTCATGGCTGCAAGTTAACTGTCCACTATATAGACATAAAAGATGAATTAATGGTATTTTTCCCCTCCGCTTCCTGCTTGAATTCACTTTTGACTAACTTCCTTTTGATATGGAATATTCATTTCTATCACACTATAAATTATGGGATTTTAATTAAGTACAAGATTGGTGCTCATGTGCAACATGGTACATAGATTTGCACTTTCACTCTTACGTTTTGTGTTCGTTTGGTGATCGACAGGCCCATATTTAACTATATTTTATGCAATACTTTACTACCAGTATCCTAGGAGGATTTAATTGGCGAGCAAGCAGAGTGAGCGAGACAATTATAGGGGTGGCAGCTTGGGATGGTCTAGGAGGTGAATCTGTGCACCACCACTTATAATCATCTCACACCCACCCCGTAAGTAAGAAAAGACCCTCCCTGTAAATAAAAAAAAGACCTCTTTTAAGCTTGCGATAAATCCCAAATCTTATGGGAGGTGATCACTGCCAAAATCAGTGCAACATTTTGAATAGGTGCTCCAAACTGAATAGGAGTGCTGCAGACTTAATAGGAGTGCTATGAATAGCATTAAGTTGCTGCACATCAGAATAGGAGTGCTATGAATATCATTATTAAGTTGTTGCACATCAGAATAGGAGTGCTATGAATATCATTCAGAACTCTGAAACTAAATAGGACCCCAACTTTATAAATAGGAGTGCTATAGATCTGAAACAAATAGGACCCAGAAAGGAATGCTATGAATATCATTTTCAACAAACCAGTTGAAGGAGCAACTGTTGGAAGCTGTTGAAAGGCTTCAGAGTTCGAATGTAAGAGAAAAGGTGAGTATGGAAACTTCCATATAGAAAGAGTAAATCAGCATGAGCAGAAGCTAGCTGGCTGGTGCTCTAATACCAGAGGTGTTAACTTGTGTCTGTTAAGATAATTTCAAAATTTTATAATAGCATCATATTTTATATAGTTGAATAATACTATCTAGGATTCGCGTGAAAAGAAACCATTTGTGGGGAATGAAAAGTATTTTTTGGGTTCCAAAAGAAGTAGAGCACCAGAAAAGGGAAAGAATGTCAAAAGATCGAGAATTTCTACATGGACGCACACATTTGTGTGTTTGTCACGAAATGACCAAGAAAATGTTTTTGATAGTGATGAACGTGGCAAACTTATGATGGCTGGTCTGGGTGGAAAAAAATTATCTATTCCACTTGATGCCAATAATAGTAAAATTAATGGAGAATTGCAATATCACTTTAAAAAATTACCATACGCAGGTGCAGGTTTGAAATGTTGCGCTTAGCAGATAGTGGATTGAAACTATTGCAAGTAACCCATTCTGCCAATGGGGTACACTGTACCTTATTTAAAAGCTGTGGTACACAATGCTAAAATTTACGTAAGGCCTCTGCAAAAAAATTTGGACATTGATTTCTGTCAAAATGAGGCGAGTTAAAAATGTCTTAACTTAAAGTTCACTGTAAAAAATAGGGTGTTCCACTGCACCTTTAATGGGGTGTAGTGGAACACTTCTGTATTGTGGGGTGTTGTGCTACACTCTGAAGTGTTTGGTAACACTGTGGAGTGTAGCATGACACCCTTATAAGCTATAGTGACTTTACTACACTTCTGTGGAGTGTATCAGTACGCCCATGCAGACTTGCTACTTTAAGAGGTGTTCAACTACTAATACAGTGGTAGGAACTAGCTAGTGGGCTGACTACAACTTTGGCCAGTGTGTTGATGAAAATAATTATTGAATGTTTCTAATGTGCATATCATTATGCTGGTCTTATGTGGTTCACAATTTAGTGGGCAAGATTCTATAAAGCACACTTTATGCGTCATTGTAGTGGCTAGCTTTACTAAATTTTAATGTTTTTATTCACAGCACTAACAACGAGGAAGCTGAAGAGCTTAAAGTTCTAATGAAGAATTTCAAGGCATGCTTGGTAGCTAAGTTTGAGAACAAGACAGCTAAATATGCATATGTGGTTATTTCTAATAATTATTAAAATTATATTAGCTATGACATTAACATTAACCTTCAAGTAATGAGTCTCATTGGTTTCATCTGCCAGGGATAGTCTTGGCTTTAAAAAAAAATAGGAGACAATTAAATAAAACCTGAGATTGCAGCTTACATCTTAATATGGTAAAATTGTCAACGCAATTCAAGAAAGTAAAAACAGCATTTGTCTTTGCACAAATCAACTTACCATAGTAATTGAAAAGGTGACGCTTTACCGAACCACTTTGAGAAGCCGTTTAAGATGAAGTAACCCCTTTACCCAATTAATTGATTAACACAGGTGCGTACAAAAACCCTTGAATATGAACTCGAAACAAATTAGTTGTAAGACACAAGGATCATCCGTGCATTGGGTAAGAAGCTGTAAGCTTAGAATTTAAATCAACTGCTTTTGGTTTGTGTAGGCTTTACTCACTGTTCTATCACGGTGTTGCTACCAAGACTGAGTTCAGTAATCTAGTAGCTCCGTAACCGCCCGTGGCTCAACGCAAAAAAGCTACATACATAATAAAGAGGGCGAGACCCTTTACCAATCTAGAACCTCTACACTCGATTAGCAGTTGGTAAAGGGATTGGGTACAGGAGACTAACTTTTCATTATGGCGGTTCGGTTAAATGAAAGTATCTCAGTCAGATTTCAAGAGTAAGTTAAAAGATTTGCACCCCTTAAAAAAAGTAATGCCAATCTAGTAATACTCTAGTGATGTGGGAGAGGAGGACTGTCTAATAATTCTGTACATTAGTTTCTTAAGTAGTTTGAGATAAATAGTGTGTACAAGGTGCCTGTTTGAGTTTGCTAGTATGTAAGTCTGACAAAAAATGGAAACTGGTTGTTTGCTATGTAAACTTGACATATATATCTAGAGTCATCTTCAGTGGTTTCACAAGACAGCTGCATTAGGCTTGCATGTTTGTCCATCCATCTAATCCTATCATTAGTTAGCAAGTGTCTAAAGAGTACTACTTGTCACTCGTAATAATATCAGTGAATTAAAAAATTCGCTCACCTAATGGTTAGACTAGAGTAGCTAAATGGAATGGCGGCACAACTATAAAAATTGAATGGAATCATATCCATGTAATTTTTATACAGCAGGACCACAACTGTATTATCTTGTCCAGTAGTGATGGCATTTCCCATTGGCTTATTTTGCAGATAGCAGCATGCTGCTGATGTATCAAGGCTAGTCAATATGAGATGTTGGCGAAGCAAGTGTCATGAAGTAAGTTGATAACGGGTGTGAACATAACCAGGCCTCATCCCTAATAATGATAATGTTAGTGGCCCTGCCTCTTTTATTGTCTAGGTACTAATCTTTCCAGGTCTTTTTTGTTTGTTTGTTTTTGTTTAGGGGCACGACTTAGGTTCACCTGCATTGAGTCTACCACACTGGATTTATGTCCAACCAAAAAGTTGAAGACTTACTGATATTCTCCTATCACTTGTTACAGGGTGGGCATAATTAGGGTAAACTTGTAGTTGTGCATTCCCTGGCTGCTTTGGCTGTCTCTTTAGCCTATGGTTTCGACCCATTCTTGGTTGATGCTCACACTTTGCTGGCAAGTCTATACATGCTTTATTAGGTGACAGTCTCATTGCACTGCTCATCTGCTGATGCTATCCCTTACCTTATGACCTTACCATGCACCCTTCACTTGGCTATTCTTTTGTACTAGACCTTCCCTAGTATCCTCAAGTTGTCCTCCAGCTCCCACTCTTTGGGCCCTAATAACACTAGAGTTGAAACAAGTATGAAAGTGTTGGTTGGCCTGTGCTGTTGCATATAGAACAGATATATATATATATATTATTTATAGGTGTCAAGTATCATAGTTGCTGAGGCTAGTGGTTCTGTAGTATGAAATGAGATTGGTGTCATTGGCCAGATTGTTATTATTAGCCCTCAGCATGCATGCGCAAGTTGGTAATAGTAGTCGTCCCATCTGTTTGTCTGTCAGCTGATTTTGGAGATTACTGACAATTAACTGTTGATTTAAGTATGATCTTGCTCAGGATGATGATTTAACAAGCTGTCTGCTCCGTGTAGGTTCAAATTTTTGTAGGTAATGTCCCCTATCGTCATGTCGCAATCACATGGGCAAATAATTTCTTTAATTCCCACGTTAGTTTTTGCTTCATACTGAAAAGTTAATGAGAGCTGGAATTCAGGTGTTTTACGTTGAGACTATATACTGGTGAGAGTGTCCTGCATGTTTAGCTACTTCTTTAGACAGCAATTGGCTACATCTATGTTTTCATTGCTTGAGCTGTATTGATAAGGAATAGCCAAATATATTATTTTTTCGGTCTGAGAAATGATTTTGTTCTAGCTAGCTAGTGTATAGTAGCGCTGAGGGTTCACACCTTTGTTGCTTCATTTGCTTGGCTTGATAACTAATTTTCTTTTCCATTAGAATTAATATTGCCATAACTTTTATTTGCTCCCCCTAACACTATGAGAATGGTGGGGTTAAGTGTGTCTTGTACCAGGATTTAGAATGGCTAAATTTCATGCTAGCAAGGAATAATATGAAGTTACTTTTTTTTTTCCTCGTGGATAATTGATTGAAATTGATGTTTTATATATAGTCTGTACATTATTCTTCTGGAGCTGTTCGTGAATAGCAGATCAGTAAGATTCTCCTTCTGGATCCAGGTCTCCTACAATGAATGGAAGGATATTTGCCATCAGCCCCACTTTTGTTCAGCTTCATGTGGTAAACATGTAGAATTAATATAAAAAAATCAATATAGTAATACACTTGTGTGTCTGTAACGACAACAATAGTGACCAACGGTGTGTGTATTCATGAATAATTCATGATGTGATTAGAGTTGGTAAAGCGTCGTCCTTTACTGAGTGGGGGGGAAACATTTGCTAGCACTGTGCACACACATAGTACTAACACTGTGCACGCACATAGTGCTAGCACTGTGCACACACATAGTGCTAGCACTGTGCACACACATAGTGCTAACACTGTGCACACACATAGTACTAACACTGTGCACGCACATAGTGCTAGCACTGTGCACGCACATAGTACTAACACTGTGCACGCACATAGTGCTAGCACTGTGCATACACGTAGTGCTATTACTGTGCACGCACATAGTGCTAGCACTGTGCACGCACATAGTACCAGCACTGCGCACGCACATCTAACACTGCACACACATAGTAAACACTGTGCACACACATAGTACTAGCACTATGCATACACGTAGTACTATTACTGTGCATGCACATAGTGCTAGCACTGCGCACGCACATAGTACTAACACTGTGCACGCACATAGTGCTAGCACTGTGCACACACATAGTACTAACACTGTGCATGCACATAGTGCTAACACTCTGCACGCACATAGTACTAACACTGTGCACGCACATAGGGCTAGCACTGTGCACACACATAGTACTAACACTGTGCACGCACATAGTACTAACACTGTGCACGCACATAGTGCTAACACTGTGCACACACATAGTGCTAGCACTGTGCACACACATAGTACTAACACTGTGCACACACATAGTGCTAGCACTGTGCACACATAGTACTAACACTGTGCACACACATAGTACTAACACTGCACGCACATAGTACTAACACTGTGCACACACATAGTGCTAGCACTGTGCATACACGTAGTACTATTACTGTGCACGCACATAGTGCTAGCACTGTGCACACACATAATGCTAGCACTGTGCACACACATAGTACTTACACTGCACGCACATAGTACTAACTCTGTGCACACACATAGTGCTAGCACTGTGCTAGCACTGTGCACACACATAGTACTAACACTGCATGCACATAGTACTAACCTGTGCACACACATAGTGCTAGTACTGTGCACACACATAGTGCTAACACCAAACACTCAGCACGCACTAGTACTATCACTGTGCACGCACATAGTGCTAACACCAAACACTGTGCACGCACATAGTACTAACACTGTGCACACACATAGTACTAACACTGTGCATACACATAGTGCCCACTTCATATGGTCACAATGTGTCCACTTCATTAGGTCACCATGGTGTCCACTTCATTAGGAAACCATAGTGTCCACTTCATTGGGTCGTCATGTGTCCACTTCATTGGGTCACCATGTGTCCACTTCATTGGGTCATCATGTGTCCACTTCATTAGGTCACCATGTGTCCACTTCATTAGGTCACCATGGTGTCCACTTCATTAGGAAACCATAGTGTCCACTTCATTGGGTCGTCATGTGTCCACTTCATTGGGTCACCATGTGTCCACTTCATTGGGTCATCATGTGTCCACTTCATATGGTCATTATGTGTCCACTTCATTTGGTCACCATGTGTCCACTTCATTAGGTCACCATGTGTCCACTTCACTAGGTCACCATGTGTCCACTTCATTAGGTCACCATGTGTCCACTTCATTAGGTCACCATGTGGTCCACTTCATTAGGTCACCATGGTGTCCACTTCAGGTCACCATGATGTCCACTTCATTAGGTCACCATGTGTCCATTTCATTAGGTCACCATGTGTCCATTTCATTAGGTCACCATGTGTCCACTTCATTAGGTCACCATGTGTCCACTTCATTAGGTCACCATGTGTCCACTTCATTGGGTCACCATGTGTCCACTTCATTAGGTCACCATTTGTCCACTTCATTAGGTCACCATGTGTCCACTTCATTAGGTCACCATGTGTCCACTTCATTAGGTCAC
>WLWD01003187.1_pt1 | contig 45972 bp, 15 predicted proteins | sample 6712731 | NCBI WGS metagenome assembly WLWD01 (sample SAMN12718690, study PRJNA576275) | sponge metagenome | isolation source: marine sponge | host: Mycale hentscheli | place: New Zealand: South Island, Marlborough, Capsize Point | collected 2014-11-01 | reverse complement strand
CCCCCCCCCCCCCCCCCCCCAAAAAAAAAAACAAAAAAACTCGGATCGGACTTGTTCATTAAAATTTTGAAAAATTTACTAATATCTATATAGTAACAGGGGTTCATTTAGGGTGGGGGGGCAGGGGAGACACTCGCCCCCTTGAAATATTCTTAAAATATCGTAAGCAAAATGTGTAGTTGAAAAGTGAATATTTAAGGTGAAGGGAAATGCTTAAATCATGCCCATCTCCTTTCTCATCATAGTTCTGCACGAAAGTTGTGTCACCCTTTAGATAGCACAAATTCAACCTCGCCCACTCTTAAAGTGATTTCTAAATGAATCCCTGAATATTACGCTTGTGTGTCAAATAACAACAATGACCATGTGCGTATTCATGAATAATCCATCAGCTTAAACAGTCTGGCAAAGCATCATCCTTACTTCAATGGGTAAAGAGTCATCACATTCAGTAGAGAGTGATTAATTGTTACTAAAAAGTGGGTGGAATAGATGAGGGAAGGCAGTGTAGGTTTCAAAAGTTTCGTGGAGCGTAAGTCCACAATCATGATGGTAGGACAGAGATTCAGAAGCAGGATAATTAGACAAAGGACTCTATGACTCAAGAAGACAGAACTAAAGAAAGGAAATATGGGGGATAAGAAAAGCTTAGATAGTTTAAAATGAAGAGAGCAGGAGAGGAAAGCTAATTAACCGTACTCAATAGTAGAGAATGATAACTGAGCAAAATAACTTCAATACGTCAAGCGCCACTGTGTGGCGGGGTACTTGATACTAGTATATTATAATATACATTATATAATTCCCCTTCAAAAATATTTCCTAATTTAGAATCCACCTAACCTTGCAAGCCACTTTTACTCGATTGCATAGTCTACCACACATGTGATCTTCTTATCTTGTTGTATAAAGTCCTGAACAATCAATAAATTAAAAAATTCTCAAGAATTTCTTAAAAATCAATGTGTACTAAATAATCATACCAACATTGTAATTAAGGCCAAGCGCCTCCTCATAGTGAACATTTTGAAGAAACTATCTAAATATGATACTCTAGTAAAGTTGCACAACATTCGAATCCAGCACCTATCACAGTTCAATAGTATCTGAGTGAAGTATGCAGTTAGGCAGTACTCAAAATTGCAGCACTCAAACTCATAATAATGCCATGCTAATTACTCAAAGAATCTATATAATAATATGCTCGTGTGTCAGTAACAACGATCAATAGTGTGTATTCATGAATAATTCACGAACTTAAAAAGTATGGTGGTAAAGCATCGTGATACCTTGAATAGGTTGTCCCATTCAGTTGAAAGTGATTAATAGTACACTAAAAAGAGGGTTGAATGGACAAGGAGAAGGCAGCTAGTGAAATCACTGAGTAAAGGTGGCATAAGTTTCAAGAAGGAAGGGGAAAGTGCGAAAAAGAAGGTAACATTTCAACAAAGCCCAAGTCCACAATCATGATAGAAGGACAGAAATATTCAGAAGCAGGAGAGACAAAGAAATAGAAGGGACTCCATGACTCGAGAAGAAAGGTGAAAGAAAGGAAAGGTTGGGGATAAGAAAAGCTGGATAGTTCAGGAAAAAGAGAGCAGAAGAGGGAAACTGATGTAGAGAATGATAACAATGAATAAAAATAACTTATGCCTGCATTCTTACTGTGCAATAAGTCAAGCGCCACTATGAGGTGGGGTACTTGCTAGTTGTAAATATTTTTTGTCTTGCAGCCTAAGGGTGGCGGATATGCCCTAACTCCTCCCACCTCTTTCCAAACAAAATTTCTAGATAAAACCCTGACTATAATAAATTTCTGTTATAACAGTAATATTATTATTAATAATAAAACTGTTGCTCTTCTTGATAAGAAGCTACTCAACTTTATTGTAAATGTTGCAGAACTAGAGTGCTCCTAATGTCTATCATCAAATATCTTGTGGCTACATGAAAACTAATCATGAAAGAAATTAGTAATACAACTGGTAGACATCACTCAAGTGATAAAAGCATAAACCACAGCCTACAATTTCTCTGTCCTAAGGCTTAGAAAGTCCAAGAACTACAGTTCCAATAGAACACACAAACATCACCAGCTCATACATGTGTCTATTACCATGTGACAGGAGTCCACATCCTTCACCTGTTCAATAAAAACTGATGCATATCACTCATACCCTATCTCCTCCACCTGGACTTTTAATGAAACTAGCCCCCTATCACATCCCATTCAAAGGTCATATCCTGTCAATTCTTTCCCCTCCCCCACCCTGCAAGCCACACAGCAACAACAGGAAGGTCACAAACATCACCTAAATCAGGTATGCCCTGGGCATCATCATAAAATAGTTTGAAGAATCACCTCAACCAAAATGATGAACACTCAACTCAAATGAGACATGTACACCACAACTTGAGACTTGCTTGATTCCATCTATATTGAGGACTTCGTCAAGAACAAACACTTGCCATTAAGTCTTGCCTCGCAGGTTGGTTATGAGCCAGCTTGTCTGAAGTCAACTAGGGCAAGACCTTCAACTTGCCAGTCAGTCCAGTAAACCTGAGTGTTTTATTCACATGGTCATAATAACCCGTAGCAGTTAAAAATATTATGTGACACAATCTGGGCAGTGTGTAGAGGAGGCTATAGGGGCAAAGCCACCGTGATTGATATCAGCAGTGGCGTAGGCAGAGGGTGGGGGGTGGGGCTTCAGGCCACCAAAATTGTGGGGCATAATCTAACAAGGCAACTTCTCACTTTTAAACCCCCGACCCCAAGAAAACGTGCCCCTTTACTAAACATCTTCCAACACCGCTGATCAGTCGTGTGACTACTACAAATACTAATGGCTAGCACAAGTATTCGACAATAGGCTTCAATTGTATATTCCACAGATTATTTGTAAGGTTACTCTGGATTGACTGCCTTAATGTACAACAACTTAAACTAAAATAGTTTAAACCTACACGACTAACACTTGCACAACTCATTCAAAGTAGAGTATATTATAGTTATTTCACATTAATCCCACCCCTACACCACCGCCGCATTGTATCTAACGCCTGAGCCTACCTAATCAATATGACAGACCACTGTAGCTCGTCAAGCCTCTTCTCCCACAACATTTCTTTCCACATGCGCTGCGTGTGCAATGTATCTGAACAAATGACGACCGTTGTTTTGCCTAATTGGGCGGTACCTTTCCGTTGCTATAGTTATAAGAGAAATAAAAACAATAACAAATCCATCACCGTGCGAATGGACAGGTTTTAAAGCGTATAAAGACAGCTAAGACGGTTTTTTCGATAAAAAAGGATTGATCCATCACTAAATTGAGGGGTGTCCGGCCTGCAGGTATCTTCTGACGAGTAAAGCGGCATACATCACCCCCAAATAGCTATCTGACCTCCAGTAGGAATAGCTACTTCATTATTTTGCAAAATGAATTGCTTCTATTAAACTATAATATGCAATAAAATAAATTGCTGTTACTGCTGATAATATACAAAATCTGTATACTTCAATGGCATGATGAACAAAACTATTTTCATCAGAATGGTTTAGCTATACCAGTGGATCTAGAACCATATAGCTATATAGCTACTCTGAGACTTGACAAATTCATAATCTTGTAACTGGACTAGATAATAGATAATACAAACAATGCAGTGATTTATAATAATGGTATGTATAAGTTACTGATATGACATCCAGACTTTATCCCTACCATGGTAACATTGTATGTGAAAACTGTATAACAGGCACTAAACGTTGCACTAAAGTGAACTAAGTTTTCCAGTCAGTTTTCCGTCAGAATGGTTTAGCTATACCAGTGAATCTAGAACTTTACAGCTACATAGATATTCTGAGACGTGTAACTAGACTAGATAATACAAACAATGCAGTGATTTAATAATGGTATCTATAAGTTACTGATACGACATCCAGAACTTTATTCCTACCATTGTAACATTGTATGTGAAAACTGTATAACAGACTCTAACATTGCACTAAGGTCAATTGATAGTTTTCCAGTTACTCAACAGAGAAAATATTTTTTGGGTTATTATTCAATTGTAGGCTTTATTTGATGTGGCTATAGCTATAGTGTCTTTGAAATATGACACATGTGTATACGTGATCGCTACTCGGATTTATCATAAGTCTTAAGTATACAATTAGATTATTAGTAGTACAAATAACGACAGCCTGAGCTTCCTAAGTCAGGCAAATTTTAAAAAAAATCCCACTCTATGACTGCTTCTACATTTCCTTGCTGTAATTGTAACAGCAACACAACAACTTAAGTTGCTTTTCTCTGGTGGCTAAAAGTATTTTCCTTTCAAATTCTGTAATGAATATTTCAGGGTAGAGGGACTAACTGTGCCCAACATTTCTATAACTAGTTCGTTTAGATCTATACTCTGCACACTTCTTCACTTGACTGGCTTTCTTAGCATGTTTTATCTTTGAAGATATCAGGGGAAATTTTATCCTATTCTGAAGTCTACCACTGTTCCATGAAACAAAGGTCATTACTTTTAGCTTTTGGCACCAGACCTCGACACACCATAAGAATACTGTACATAAAGCTTATGACAAAAGTACAATACTTTTGATGCTGCTTTCTTATTGATCTTTAGCAGAAATTCTCATTTCAATATCTAGCATTTAACAATGTCTCAAATTTTAAGAAAGATGAATACATAAACTATAATGTATGGAATGATGAATACGCCATGAAATAATTCAGGAATTAAAGGAGTAGGTGAGTGTACAATGTAACGAAGGTGCAATATTCTTTTCTCAGGATACAAAATAATAAAAAAACATGATGAATGTGTAAATTAATAATTCACACAAAACAACAAATATTTTTCTCCAGCATTATGATCAGACATTCTGCTATCCGTCATCAAAGTTAGAAGTGTAGTGTCTAGGAATTTTCCGTAGACTTCATAATGAACAACCTTATCATGCCATCTTCTCCTAGAGAAACTTCACTTGACCTCATCTAAATCTAAAATAACAAAATAAAAACAACAAACAAACAAACACATAAACAAAAAAGACTGATAATCATGTGTTTATAGTTGTCTGGGTTTCATACACACTGTAGAGTAGATAGAAACCTAACCTCCGCCCCCCCAAGATGGAACCTCCCTTCCTCAGAATTTTTGAAAGTTAATTATAGTAATTAGATTACAGTGAGTTGTAACATCATGCTGTGATTGATTAAATGTTGATCAGTATGAATACTCTCATGTAGCAGAGTTTGATACAGAAAAATGGAGGGGGAAACTGAAAAATTTCCCTCTCAAACAGAGTTCTTCCTCCCCCCTTCCCTCCCCAACTATAGCCGTTCTTCTCCATGTATTCAGTGTTGGACGTAGGAACAGGAATTGGGCAAGGGGAAGGAGTGGTGTCAGTGTTTGAGGGTGGGGCTACACAGATTTAGATGTGTACACATGCTGTAAATTACAAACGGATAAACAAAAAAAAAATCATATCAAATCGACTCATAAATCATATATCTTATTTTCTCTTTCTGGAGTGGAGGGGGGGGGAGGGGGTATGGGGAGTTGAGGGAAAAGTGGGGGGAAGACTTGTGCATCAAAGTAAAAATGGTTTAAATTGGTTGTGCTCAAGAACTACATGTGGGCACATTGGAGCATTCATCATGCAGCGTTCAGTATGGGAGAATATTGAATGCTCGTGTGATTCAGAAATTCTTATACTCAGTAATTACTATACCCACTTTCATAACAAAATGTGGACATATATTTAGCATGTGGGTATTCAGGGGTTCATTTAGGGAGAGCCAGGGTAGTGCTCGCCCTCTCCCCTCCCTTGAAGGCGTTTCGTCCCCCCTTGAAATATTTTAAACTTTCGTAAGCAAAAAAGCAAAGTTAAAATGTGAATGATGAAGATTGTAAATGATTAAATCACAAGTCCTCTACTATCTTAATTATGTACAAAAGTTATGACCCCTAAGATAGTGAAAGCTCAGTCTTGCCCCCCCCCCCCCTCCCTAGATTAATTCCAAAATGAACCCCTGAGTATTGGGGATTGGAGGGGGAGGACAGAAGTTAAACCAACAAACACATCCATCTCTTTATGGTCATGGTAACCAGTATAACCATCATGAACAGCAAAAGTCATCTACTAGGCAGCTATAAGGATACTCAGCCCACTATGGTTGGAAACAACCAACCTCTCTGTATTCTAATGTGTTTATATATGAGATTAAACAATTACAATATATATGAGTTCACTCAATTATGGTGTAGATTGTGTAATAAAGTGCTTTAATTAGAGAAAACACCTATCACATAATTGTTATAGTTCACAGTCACACATATCTTAATGATATTCTGTGAGATATCTACTCCATACTGAACTCCATTAGAGTTAGCTCATTAAACCTTATTACTAATAAGTCCACAATAATTACCAACTCTACAATTAAGCAAGTATGTGTGTGAAGTTAAAACTCCCTGTAAATGCATTTATAAAACCAGATCAAGCAAGTATGTGTGTGAAGTTAAAACTCCCTGTAAATGCATTTATAAAACCAGATCAAACGAAGTATATATTAGAGATAATATATGGCTTACAATTAGATTGTGCAATAAAGTGTGTGTTTTAGTTCACTGGCATAATGAAGCACCATAAGTGCGAACCTTCAGCGCTGTGGGACGACATCCCAACTAAATTGGTGGGGCCGCCCACATTCCAGGAACTATGAATTGAACATTATATGTTTGTGCTTGTTTTGGATTCAGTTACATGTATTTTCGGTTATGGGACTTAGTTAAATTTTAAAGTCATGTCACCTGTGTGTGTCTACATCTTGTTGTTCATTGTTGTGTTGTCCGGGCTGTGCATATAAGACTTCGTGTTTTGTGTGTGCAGTCAGTCAGTTCTCAGCTGCCATTTGTGCCATCTGATCTCGTTAGATTAAACTAGTATAATCCTGAGTCCACCTTTCGAGGGGGGGCTGTCGAGGGGAAGGCATACTGATTCTGGTGGCAGCAGCTTAATTGCTGTCACCATTGTGTGAGCCTGAAGGAGGAACTCATGAGCTTCACTGAGGGAGGCCCACAAGTGCCACTATACACTAGCAAGCTATTTACAAAATCATCTCAGGACCAAATGAATGATTTATTGGCTATTCTAATTAGGTATCAATATAGCTTGAGCAATGAAAACAGTATATGTAAAAGCTGTCTTCATAAGCAAAGAAGCTAAAAGGCCAGAGACATTTACCAGTATCCATTTTCAATGTTAACCTAGAGCTACAAAATGTAACACTGAAGGTTAACAACATATGTGACCGGTTTTGGGAAAATCGGCCTAAACGCGGCAAACAATTTTTTTTCAGTATCCCCGGGTAAAGCCTTATGGGTAGATTTTTTTCGAAAAAATTTTTATGGCAGAAATGGATAGACACCAGCTAGCTCTAGCTTATGACGCAGTTGTAAGCTCTGGCGTGCTCTAGAACTCACACTAGGAGGCTAGAAACACTAGCCGGTTGGACTCGTGCACGGAGAGTTGCTAAGAAATTATTGGCGGGCTTTTCACTAACAGCAGGGAAAAAACTGTAGCTAACTAATTCACTTACTATTCTACATAATTCACGTACTCACGCAATTCTCGCCATCATAGTTTCTTATGGAGCCCTGCATTAAGCCTTTTAGACGTCTTTCAATCCGCCTGTAACCGGTTCATTCCATAGTGTCCCGGAGACACGCAGTAATAGTATACGGACACAAGGCACGCCCCCTGACCTAGCAACGCCTTTACCCGGCGTTTTTATTCGAAATCAGCAATAATAAGTTTAGCAAAAATACTGAAGTGTTGTAGTGCGTAGGGCGAAGACGGCTTGTGCTACAGCTTCCAAATTAGGAGGAAGGCATCCCAAGGCCCCGTGCAGCCTACTGGTAGAATAAACTAGAAAACTTTAGATGCCGCGTTTAGGCTGATTTTCCCAAAACCGGTCACATATATATATATATATATATTTGGCGAGCGAGCGAAGAGAGTGAGACACTATCAGGGGTAACACAATTGAAAATCGGGGATATTTGTTTGTTTGAAAATATGTGTGGACGTACGTATGTCATTTTGTATTTTGACCCTCGTAACTCCAATTCCAGCACTCGTTAACTTTACAGTACAAAGCCAAACCATGATGGACAGCAAGAAATTATTTGCTCAAGTAATTATGAAGTAATGATAAGGGGAAAAACCCACAAAAGCTAGTACTGATGCAGAGCTGACAGCTTCGTGTTTCTCAGCCTGAAATTTCAAAATGGCACCATAAAAGGTCTTAAATGGTTGTTTTGAATTAGCTCATACCTAAATTAACAATTAAGTGTAGTAATTGAGCATGACAGACAAACGGACAGAACACAAGTATTGTAATCCTTTTGCACACACGTGGTGAGGGCTAAGAATGAAAGTTCCATGAGATATAGTAGTATCTCCATACTGAATGTTGTTCATTCATACTCCTTAAAATATTGTACTAGCTGTTCGGGCGAGCTATTGGGGGTGTGGTTGGGGGGGGGGGGGGACGACGGAAGTTATTTAATAATCAAGTAAGTCACGAGGTTAAATTCTTGTGATAGAGATAAACTCATACAAGATGAACGCCATGATTTGTGATAGCATTGAAGGAGATGTGGGACACTTGTATCATGAGCTCAAAAATGCTTATTAAGCCTCAGCTTGTATGTGCAAGAGAGTTATAGTAGTCGTCTCGTCTGTCACGCTCTGATATTGGAGATTACTAACAATTAACTGTTGATTTAGGTATGAACTTACTCAGAACGAAGATTAGGACCATTCATTGTGCTGTTGTTTTTTTATTTCGGGCTAATTGTTGAGAAAATGCGAAGCTTTCACCACCGCGTAGGTACCAGCTTTTGTGGGTTACGCCCCCTATAGCATCACGTCACAATCACATGAGCAAATAAAATTACCAAGTTCAAAGAAGTTAAATTTCACGTTGAATATGTATACCGGTGAGTGTTTCTGGCTAGTTTAGCATCTTCTCTTATGAAGACAGTGTTTCTATGTACCATTATCTTGCTCGAGCTATAATATAGCTCGAGCAAGATAATGGTACATAGAAATATTATTGTTGCCTGATTAAAATAACTAATAAATATTGCTCGTTCTTTTGGTCTGAGATTATATTGAAATAGCTTGGTAGCTGTGGGGCCAGAAAATTCAGCGAGTGACTCCACCCAGAGGGCGGAGCCACAGAAGCAGATACCTAACAGAGAAGCAAGCAGGAGCAGGCTGAAGAGCCTGAAAGAACTTGTTAATATAATAGAACTCATTAGCAAGTAGTTAGAGAGTTTGTGGGTGGGTGTGTGTGTGTGTGAGGGGGGGGGGGGGGAACTAATTAGTGGTAGCTCCAAGAACATTCTTGTCCAAGTGTGTGTGTGTAGCGTTTATTAGAGTTTTGTTCTAGAAACTTCCTTTTGTAGGCGTGTCCTGGCCTGTACTATTTAAGGCCAGTCCACGCAAGGTCATAGGTCAAGTCTTTTCTATCCGTTTCTGTATTCTATGTCATCATACTTGCGTATTTGAATTAAAACTTAAATCACTTGACGCTTCAGGAGGTAGCTACCTAATCATTCTATCTGGGAGCTGTGATAACTGGAACTAGTGGCAGCAAGTACCAAGGCAGCCTGGTTCCTGTTCCTACATAATCAAGCAGCCCGGAGCGCAGCCTCACAATAGCGCTGAGGGTTCGCACCTTTGGTGCTTTCTGTTTAACTTGTTGTTATCAGGTTGTTATGGACTCTTCACTCTATACCATATGAATATTGTGATGCATACATTTTACCTCACTGCTATGTAATTCACCCTCTTATTTCTTTCTTTCTAATCCTATCCATACATCGATCTATATATTCCCAGTTGTGTACATCTTGCCTAATTCATTGCATATAAACCCTTTACCTCACGCATGCGTGAATGGATTGTGAACAGACTATATCATTGTCAGCCACTCCCCTCTCAGTTCAGATTTCCCACGTGTTCAATAAGTTACAACAAGACTTGAGAGTGTATGGGATTTCCCTAGTGGCAGTGACTTTGGAGGGAGGAAAGTGGCCAGAGCTGAGACACCTGCTGCTCTACTCCATTCTACTCCTACCCATGGGTCGAGGCTACTGAACTCAGGTGTCATCTGTATCTGTGGAGCTTCCTTGATCTTTAACTCACGATTCTTACTGGCTCTGTCTACAACTCCTACCTCTTCCCCTTTAAGTCAATCTCCTCACTTCACTAAGACTAACTGCGACTCATAAGACCAGCACAGCCACACAACTTCTCGAGGGGTCCATGTTGTTATCCCAGATTTGGTAATGGTCATCAAAATTTAGAAAATATAACTTGATAGTGTTAAGCTAGCCAAATTTCCCATCGTTGCCACAACATCAATCACGAAACATAACACAAAGTGTAATGTTACGTGTGTGCATAGGCAACAAAAAAAGCAGAGGATCAGTGCATGTACTTCATTATGTTACATAAGTAGGAAAATAAGTCAAGAGCACATTAACAGTATGGAAGAAGGGGGAAAAGCCTCATGGAAAAGGTGGGCTATATAAAGAGAGTACTGTTAGCCATTGATACAGCTAAATTTTACTGCACAGGATATACAGTGTAAAGTCAGAGTACAGCTAGATACTATCCTGAGTGGTCATTTTCAATCAAGAAGCACTTTGGCACATATGTACACATGAACATTATCAGATATTATTCTTGCACAAGAACAGCTACAAACCCTGAATATGTGTCACCTACAATCACTATTTGAATGTCAGACAACTTACAGTCATAAAATTCATATAAGTTTAACCACTCAAGCTACAGTATTATGAAATCATCAAAATAAAACTTGAGCTTTGATTTTATTACATGTATACCCTTATAAACGCTCACCTACATGATAACATAGGAACCATGATAGTGTACGAGTGTGTATACATGTATGTATGTATGTATGTGTGTGTATGTATATACGTGTGATATGTATGTATGTATGTATGTATGTATGTATGTATAGAGCTGGGCGATATACCGGTATTATCGTTGCACCGCGATAAAAAACTGATATTGCCTTTTTTTCAGAAAACTGTTGGGGTCGTTAAACTAATGCATGAACTTCATGCGCACGACAGATTAAAGGAACAGCCATTTCGCGGTTTGCAAACATGTCCGTAATGTACTAGCAAAGTTTTAAAAGTAGCTAGCAGTGGTTGCGAGTTAAAATTCTGTCTAAAGAAAGCCAACATAGTCTTGCCCCACGGACTAACTTTGTCTGGAAAAAATTTACTTTGTTAAATATTATTTATGAAATATCATATATCGCTCTATCGCGATAATGCAGGTAAGTATCATATCGCCTGTGATTATCCAATATATTGCCCAGCTCTGTGTATGTAAGTATGTATACATGTATGTATGCATGCATCTATGCATGTATGTATGCATGTATGTATGCATGTATGTATGCATGTATGTATGCATGTATGTATGTAAGTATGTATGTATGCATGTACACTCAATCCCCTCTTAACCAGGCACCATGGGACCCGAGGGTGTCTGTATCTCAGAAATGCCAGCTACAAGGGAATTTTTCCAAGCATTAAGTACAGTCCTCTTTCACTTGCAACCCTTAGTAGGCTTCTCTACAATTTATGGAACCAGAAATAACCGGCTTGTGCTGACACAATTGGGTAATGGTGGTCAAATTAGCGAAATTGTGAGGCAAGAATTGATTAATTGAGTGGCTAACTTGTGCCCTGCCCTGTAAAGAGGCGTGCCTGTAATAGAGGTATTTGGATAAAATAGGATTGAGCGTACGTATGTATGTAATGTTTTAACAGTGCAGACCTGTGTATGTGTGTATGTAGATACAAACTAGTGTAATAAGTGTTTTCATAAGCACTCTGAATAAGTCCACAGTGAGTGCACCTTTGCTATTACAAATATATTATATATAAATTACTATATACACATACACACGCACACAATTTAGCGAGTGAGATATGGAGAAACTTTGGCGGTTGAATCAGAATTCTACAGATCAGAAATATCTCATCAGGAGTGAATTTTAGCTCACTGGCCAAGGTTCGTAAGTACAAATCTTGTTGCTATTAAATACGTATGTAATGTATTAGCACTACATTTTTTAATTAATGCTAGTATGTGTCTCACTATCATCATCCCCTGCTCACTTTCTTTCAACAGTATCTTCGGCAGATTGTACAACATAAAGAGAGAGGGCCGAGTAAATGAATAGGGTACTACTTTCTACATAACACAAATTACACGGCCGGCTGACCAAAATAGCATTTCTCCTCTCAAATTTAATATTGAGAGGACATCATGTCTGCTAAAATTTCACTTCTTATCAGAAGCCTGTATAGACATGTACTATTAAAAACAAATGGGTGCATTAATTTTTGAGTATGTGTATGTGTTATTTGTTTATCGATATACAGGATTTCAACGAATTGCTCGTAAAGTGACTAGAGCCTAAATTTTTCCATCGCACCCTATATATTTCAGGTTGTCTAACTGTGCATTAAATGAAAATATGTATGAGTTAGTCACTAGAGTATGTATATATATAATTTACCTAGAAGAAAAGGTAAAAAGCCTCTTTTCTTATTAGTGTAGGTTAAAAGTTATTCAGGATTCCTCACCTCTTATATTGAAGTCCAAGAGTAGCTATTAGCACACTCTTCACGGAGGAACATGGAGTCTTCTTTTAATGATACTTTTGGACATGTGTTGACCCTGTGGAGTTGGGTTTCACCTCCTACTTCACAACCCTACATACAGAGAGTCACAAGTAAAATTAGCTTAAATACAGTTCATTTAAACTCAAGATCCTTAGATTGGAGTTTGTGCTCTGCATTATTATGTAGCCAGCCAGGCTACTTCAGTAGTGCATAAGTAGTTGTTCAAAATTTATACCTTCATCAGGGTATATTATCAAGGGTAAAATTTCAAGGTCTAACATTTTCAAAGTTTCAGGGGGCAATCAGTGTTGAATCAGCAATTTCCGTAAAAATATGGATGAATCAGTAAGGTGGGAGGCTCTGTTCTATGGACACTCCACATATGTTAAATTCCCTTCACTAGTGTTCACCTGTCCCAAACTCCGTTCCAGTGATGAACTCCACTCTGAAGTCAAATCTCTTCTCTCTTCCCCCCCCACGACATGTCGAGACAGAGTGGCACAATTTAGAATTTAGGTAAATTGATAGACCAACCAGAATGACAACAGGGCACCAATTACTGTCAACACTATTTCTCATACCTCATACAGTAAAGCTTAGTTAAAGAGACATCAACTGTTGAATATATTATTGTATATATTAATTTCAAAAGAAAAATGGCTTATAGTTGTTTATCAGTTAATCACCAAGCTTTTTATCTTTCTTATGCAATGTGCTATACACGTTGATATAGCTAGCAGAACATTATAGTTTTCATTAAAAATTCCTCACTAGCAAGTACAATACAGTTATGGTGCAACAATGAAGACCACAGAAATTTGATTCAGTGGCTAATGGGCTTGCTAGCAAAACAAAAATGAGAGAAGGGTACTAACATACTTGCCCTATGCTACTTGAGGCACTACTGAAGAAATACCAGTCTTTGAATTGACCAATACGGTTGTTCAGTTTTACACCGCTTTAGTCTAGTGCGGACAGCAACAGAGTACACTATAAGCGTACCAGTTGTGTTTTCACTCACCGGGATAAAAATCCATGAACGCCAGTAAGAGCAGACCAGAAGAGGAGATACACAGGCGTATTATCACTCTTGCTGTAGAGAACTTCTGTGGTATTAGCAACCCTTTACCATTTCTGATCTGGTGTTTTAAAATATAACCCTTTACCAATTTCGAGTTTGAAACCTAGCACTATCGACCTTTTACCTCAGTAATCAGGAGTGTTAGAAGAGAGGTGGTGGTAAAGGGTATCAGCACAATATGCGTGCCGTACACGCGGTGGTGGGCACAGTGAAGAAGATTGAGCTAATTTCTGCCCTGTGTGATCTTACTAGACTGATTTACAGGCTGCGACAGCAAGTAGAGAGCGCGGTGTTGTTCAATTTTATTGAGTAAGTATGAAAACGCTAATTAGTGATATCTAGGTGATTCTTTAAGTGTTATTGGATCTGTGGATGTAGGATTGTAATTTGTACAAGTCATTGATCACCAATACTAGTGTTTGAAGTATTACCGTTGAGTTCATTACCTTGTTTCTTTGTTAATGCAGGAATGAACTAAAGAGGTTGCAGAGATGAACTTGAGATATTGCAGAGATGGAGCCAAAGTTCAGGAACTGTTGTCTGATGCATCATTTTTTTCATTTATTTGTACATGGTCATAATTATTTATCTCATATTCTGGTAACAATGGATAAATTTTGAAGGTACAGGATTTGTGTAGAACAGGTTGCACAAAAAGTGCAGTTTAACTTCAGGATTGCTGCAGGAAAGGTGTGTGAAGAATAGTTGCTTTGTGTAGGAAAGGTGCATAAAAAGTGCAGTTTTTGAGTACAGGAAATCTAAAGGAAAGCTACACATTTTCGCACAGACAGCTACCTAGAATGTACAGGAATAGTTCAGTTTTAATTCAGGAAATATGAAGGAAATGTGATATGATATATGCAGTACAAACCATATGGCATGTAAAGGAAATAGTGCAGTTTATGTCAAGGATATGTTCAGGAAATAGTGAAGGAAAGTACGCCCTATACAGTACCCGGAATGGTTACCACCAGCTCATCTGTCCTGAAGTTGGAAATGTGAAGGACATGTGATCTGTGAGATAGCTATACTTAACCTTTCCTATAGCAGGAAATTCCACTTTTCTTCCAGTGTGAGTGCTTACAATATCAAAATAATTCAATTATTTATCATTCTTTCATTTAAAATTTTAACTTTCGTTTGTAAGTTAACATTAATGTCAGAAGTTAGAAGTTGAAGCATCTGAGACTTCGAGACTTGTTAATGTACGACATCATAACTATATTCGTACAAAGTTTTAGCTATGTCAAATAAAAAAATAGCACCTTTAACTCTCAGTGAACTTGTGCCACCATATCAACACTGATATTACACACAAAAAAAACAACAACAACAACAACAACAATGCTTAATAGGATTATTTAAGAACAACATGGAAGACTCTTCATATTTTGTATCAGATGTTATGATTATTTATTGTATGTACGATAGGAAAGCACGATCTTATTATTGCATGCTTTACCAGTAAGTTTTGATATGAGATAAAAAGATCTTGAACAAATCCCGTTATGTTGTCTGGTTTGCTATATACATTAGTTAATTGATGATAATGCACAAGTTGAATGCGGGGGCGGGAGGGGGGGTGGCGGCGGGCTCTATACAATTCTGGTCACTCAAAGTCCCCTCACTACGGCAGGTATACAGTTTTTTATACTCCATCCATATGTGACCGGATTTGGGAAAATCCGCCTAAACGCGGCAAACAATTTTTTTCAGTATCACCGGGTAAAGCCTTATGGGTCGATTTGTTTCGAAAAAATTTTATGGCAGAAATGGATAGACACCAGTTAGCTCTAGCTTATGACGCAGTTGTAAGCTCTGGCATGCTCTAGAACTCACACTAGGAGGCTAGAAACACTAGCCGGTTGGACTCGTGTACGGAGAGTTGCTAAGAAATTATTGGCGGGCTTTTCACTAACAGCCGGGAAAAAAATGTAGCTAACTAATTCACTTACTATTCTACATAATTCACGTACTCACGCAATTCTCGTCATCATAGTTTCTTAAGGAGCCCTGCATTAAGCCTTTTAGACTTCTTTCAATCCGCCTGTAACCGGTTTATTCCATAGTGTTCCAGAGACACGCAGTAATAGTATACGGACACACCGGCGTTTTTTCGAAATCAGCAATAATAAGTTTAGCAAAAATACTGAAGTGTTGTAGTGCGTAGGGCGAAGACGGCTTGTGCTACAGCTTCCAAATTAGGAGGAAGGCATCCCAAGGCCCCATGCAGCCTACTGGTAGAATAAATTAGAAAACTTTAGAAGCCACGTTTAGCCGGGTTTTCACAAATCCGGTCACATATGTATTACATTTGGTCTAAAAATTAATTTTGTAGCTACATACTGGCTAGCTAGCTAGCTAGCTAGTATGTAGTGGCGCTGAGGGTTCACACTTTTTGTGCTTCATGCTACTTATCTCTACTTTAATCACTTCACTCAACTCTATGTATCTTACATTTTTGATTAAAAACTGCTTATTAAATGTACGAGCTAGACATTAGTATGTTTTTATTTCTATATAGAACAATATCAAGAGACATTCGCTCATTCAAACAAAGGTCAATATATTCCCTGATTTACAGTGACATCCTTCAATATAAAACGGTAAGTGCAGACTAATTATTTTTCAAGTAAGACAAAGAAAATTGTAAAAATTTAATAAAGCTTCCCCAAGTACTCTAAATATTTGAATAATAGGTTCATATCATCATAAATTTCTCAATATTTTCATTGTCATCAGTTCATGCTAATTGTTACACATCTCAGCTAAGATCTATAATCCATGACTCACAGTTCCAGTAGCATAATTTAGCTAATATTCAGAGATGTAGAAATCATACTTGAATCTGCACAGCTATTGAAGCCACACCCTGTTTTGTTAAGCAAAAAGCCATAACCACGACAAACATGTTATCCTTTTATGATGATAATAGTCATTACAAGGTACACTAAACCTGTGAGACCATAGCCCTAGCCATTGCTGTTTTTCCAACACTGATGTATTCCATAGTAGACTTTGTTGCTTGGACTATGAATACAGCTTTTAAGGACGTTTTACTGTATTCTTGTTCTTTCCCCAGTTTTGTTCCAAGAAAAGAATTGGGGGATAGTAGGTCACTCTTGGGAATACATATAAGTATAATTTTGACATTCAAGTAGTTGTGGTTTCAAGCTTGGTAACTTTTAAAAGCTAAGATTTATCAGATGCAACAAGAAAGCCATACTTTATAGAAAGCCAGCTGTGATAGGTTATACAGCTAACATCAGACACATAATATATTTAACTGTTTTTTGTTGTTAGTTTGTGCTTTTGTTGTTTTTTTTCTTTGTCATTTTTCATTTTTTATGTACTAATAATTTTCCTGTTAGTTATGTACAACACTGTGTGCCATATAAATTTATAGGTTAAAAAATGCTTGCAGAAGATGTTAAATACAACTCTGCTGGATGGTGTAATCTTATCTCTCAGACTCCTGAACCACTCTTATGCTGCCTATACACAGTAGTAGGGACACATTAAAAAAATTGCATGATTACTACTAATTAGTAAATACACTGTAATTCTGAGGAACAGAAAATTAAGGCTAATGACGACTTAAGTCATACTGATGATATGAAAATAATAGAAATACTTTATTTTTAATACTACACATTCTAAGCATTCTAAACCTGTAACTCGCTCGCAATGAAAGACAAAAAAAAATTATTGCTTTTAAAAAATTGTTCTTCCCTTTTAATCATTATGAAGTCAAAACCAGCTAGCCTTCCTGTCTATTGTGTTTAAACACCACGCAATGGCGAACAATGCATTCTCTCCTGGAGACCTTAGAACATAAAATACTACAGGCTAGTTGCCAGGATTTTAATGGGAATTGTTTTGAAATATTTTTATAAACTACTTAATAGCTGCACCTCTATTGTAATTGCACAATTTTATAATTGGATGGTAGTGTTAATTGGAAATGAAATTGCTTTCTCCATTTTGCGCATATGTGTCAGTATAAATTGTTGTACATATTATTAGTTCTATAATATAAATTGCTAGAATACTAAGTTGATCTCGTGTAATCATTCAAACGATATTGGGAGTAAGCTCAATCTTTCAATCATAAGCTCGATCAAGGGAAGTCCACAAATAGCTTCAGTATCTTACAAATTGAATGTTCTGTAAATCAAGTTTAGTTAGAGTCTGTTTTATACAAAGAAACCCTTGCAGTGCCTAGAAACATTATGCAAATTAATGATCATCAATGATTTTCATATTTGAAAGTCAAAATGTAGTACGAAAGGACTAGAGGGAGGGGGCAAAGGTTTATCAAATGCCCCTTTGGCCCCTCTTAAATGCAACCCTGATATTGTCCTATAAGAAGCAAAAAAAATCTTCATCAATGAATATCATTAACTTAAGGGTTTGGGAGGAGGGGTGAGGGTTTTTTACAAACCCTTTAACCCCCTTCCCCCACTTCCCTAAGAATTATTTTTTTCAGATGCACAACTAAGGAACTACCAGGTCATAGTTTATGTTGTCTCTATTTTTAATACAAATATATCATTCCCAGTGTATCTAATTCAAGGTATTTTCTAATTAAAAATCCATATAGGGAAGCAGCGAGATCAACGCATGGTCTAAATAGTGTCGCAGGCTAAACTCTTTGCCTAATCGCTCTGCTCGGAAGCAATAGGTAAAGGTTCTGCCTTGCGAGACTATATAGAATGTTTGGTATTTGCAGTTTCGTCCCTTTGGGGAAACCCTAAGAGAGCACAACACGCCCTTTTGTGGTTAACCAAAACCTTATGAGCTTCATTAAATGAGCGAATGCGCAGTCGCACACTCTATGGCCAAAATTAATTGGTGGCTTTGGAATTGTAGTTCATTGGTTGGTGCTGCTCTGAGCGTGTTGAAGTTTTACCGGTAAGCTGAAGAGGGCGTAATTTTCAGCAGCGCTGCCAAGTAAGTTAAGTATTAACTTCTAAACTGTGAATTTCGAACTAGAGGATCCCTTAGTTAGTATTATCGAGAGAGATCTGTGGAGGGTTTAATGTGGGGTCTGATAACATTAGAATAGGTACATGATTGTATGGACTACTCGCTATGAGTAATACTATGAAATCTGTTCATAGGGTTTTCATTTGGGACTTAGTAAACACATAGTTGCCAAGTTTCTGAAAAATTAAACCTGGAAAAAACCACACCCCAACCATATCCGCCATTAATATCATTGAATATGATTAATTATTGATGAAGTGACTTGTAGGTAGCTCTCGTTTAATTAACCTATGAGTGTGCTCGAGGCTTGCTGAGCGCAATGGACGTTCTATTTTTATCCACCAATGAGTGTGCTTGAGGCTCAAGCTAACTGAGTGCAGTGAATCTTCTATTACAATCCACCAATGAGTGTGCCTGAGTATTTTTATCAACCAATCAGAGCGCTGAGGTAAGATTATGTAACATTAGTTTTGACAGTGTCTAGACAAAAACCAAGGAAAAGTCCTTCAACCGGGCAGGGGGGGGGGGGGGGGGGGGGGGGGGACCAGGGAAATGCTAAAAAAGCAGGGATTTCCCGTCAAAACCGGGAAGGTTGGCAACTATGTGAACAGTGTTGGCTGTTTAGTCAAAACAGTACGAGACGCAAAGGTAAAAACTACGGTAAAAAAACTACCATTTTATGGCACTAGTACAGAACAGAATCCAGAACTTTATTTTGTCTCCTACTGTAAGATTTATCAGATGCATAAAGAAAACCATACTCTGTAAAAAGCCAGCTGTGATTGGGTTTACAGCTAAAGTCATACTCAACAAGGCAATAATAAAACTGTGTGGAAACCAGCAAACAAACAAATATTATTACATAGCTATATATACTATATAAATATTATTACATAGCTAGACACTATATAAAGTCGGTGATTTGGTATTTAAATATTCACATACTGTGTAATGTGACTATATCAATTACGAGATTAAGAGATTAGGAAAATAAACTATACAGTATTTTAAGCCTCTGTAATTGTCCATTTAGGAATTATGGCTGCTCCAGAGAAGAGAGCTATAATAGCCTGTAATAGGCATCTTGTAGATGGCCTAGCGAAGAAAGCCATGGAGAGTATTGCTGATGACTTGTATTCCAACGAGCTCATCCCTAGTCATGTCTACTATAAAATACTTTCTTCTTTCGAAGATAGGGAAGAGATAGCCAGAGACATAGTCAGCAATGTGACTGAGATATTGGAAGCAAATTCTAAGAAGTTTGTAATATTCATCCAAGCTTTGAAAGATAACAAACTGCAAGAATTGGCAAAACGTCTGGAAGACAAATTTGGTGAGTATATTAAAGGGCCACTAGACATAATAAATGTACGATGCATAAACTATTGAGTAGCTGTTGTTGTTAAGCTAAAGTGTGCTGACATTTAAACAATACATGCACTCTATATACAGTAGTCTACAATATAATTGTCCATGGGTACTAACTCATTAACTTACCAAAATTGCCAAGTGAGCGTTTAAGTTAATCGGCAGGTTTATTTTTTTTTTTTATTATGCAAGAATTTGCACATGGTTCAAAATTGCACAACACTTTAGATAACCTTTGCATACGTGGGAGACACTACTGTTTATATGGTACAATAGAACCTGTGTTCAGTTCTGGGCTCTCTATAGACTTTGTTACAGCTATTCTTGTCAGAACTCAGGGTTCTCAGTCTGTCAAATTCGTGCAGTGAAGAGATCTTAGTCCATATTGTGGGGCACATAGTTAATGATCACTACCTATTTGGACATGGTATTATATACTCTGGTGGTTATCTGGTAAGTAGGTAATCTCATTTAACAGATAAGTGAACAAAATAGCCTCTTACGAGGTAGTGATCGGCCCCACACAGTTTACTGGATTTCTGCCCATAGCATTCTATTGATGTTTTATAGTGGTTACAATTTCATTTCTCTTTTCTATTTGTCCTCCAGTTGAATATGGTGGTGACAGAAGCAGTCTGGGAAAAACCACTGAATCATATGGTAAGAGTAGTAAAGCAACTACATAAAGCCAGGACTAAATAGACTACATACCAGTCAAAACTGTTTTTTTTTAATATCCTCCTTATGATTAGTACGAGCTTGAAAAGCTCTATTTAATGGTATTTTGTTTTAGGTTGTAATTATCATACTTGTCAAGTTACATTGAAATTATTCTGTTTTCATTTAAGATGCAAATATCAACCCATAATCATTAGACCAAGGTTCCAATTCACACTTCAATATGATGTGATCTCTACCTAGAAATTAATCTATTTGATCTAGCAAGATTTGTTGAACCTTTTATTTTTTTTGCAAGTTTCTATATTTTCTGACTGTGGTCAGGAATAATAACTCTAATTCATTGGTAACGATATACATGAATGGCAGTAGAAAGTACGTAAAATTTGTCTGAGTGTAATTGTAGATTTGCAGTACTGTTGCAAACTATACCCTCAGAAAACATTCTAGAGCTGGTCCAACTCATAGCAAATGGAAGCCAGCCTTCAAGTTGGACTGAAGATCCTATAAAAGTGTGTACTACCCCAGAGATGACTAGTCATAATAGCTAATTATTATAGAGACTATCTGTCCCCTCAACTGAGTTTAGAGTCCGTTTATAGAAGTGTCAGTGCTTACTAGTCAGTAAAGATTCCTGATAAGGGAAAATCTGATATCAACCTCATTTAAAACTTGGACAAATTGTTGGATGCTATGGCATTGGACCAGCTCTAGAATGTTTTCTGATTTCTTTAGACCACAACAAGCAGAAAATGTGAAAACTATCCACCTTTGAGTTCTTTTAATAAAAGGTGCTCCTTTTAACCTGCGCACTGTAGCAATTCATTGACATCAGGGTAGTTGACATGACAATACCATGAATGCTCTAGAATGTTTTCTGATTGCTTTAGACCACCAAGCTAAAAAAGGTGCTCCTGAGTTGTAAAGCGGTAAAGATAAAAATTATATCTTTGCCATAAAGCATACAATTACTGTCAGATTTTGAATAATGTATATGTATGTATATACATATATATATAAGCTACACTAGTTTTCAACAATAGCACATCTGTAAAAACTACGGTAAAAAACTACCATTTTGTGGCAGTACTACGAAACAGATTTAATCTCCTATTGTAAGATTTATCTGATAACAAAAAACCCAAACTGTGTGGATAGCCAGCTGTGATAGGGTTATACAGCTAAAGTCATACTCAACAAGGCAGTACTAAAATTGTGAAAATAAACAAACAAACAAATATTATTACATAGCTAGACACTATATAAAGTCGGTAATTTGGTAATTAAATATTCACATACTGTGTAATGTGACCATGTCAATTACGAGATTAAGAGATTAGGAAAATAACCTATACAGATTATAAGCCTCTGTATTGTCCATTTAGGGATTATGGCTGCTCCAGAGAAGAGAGCTATAATAGCCTGTAATAGGTATCTTGTAGATGGCCTAGCAGAGGAAGACATTGATAGAAGATTTGCTGGTTACTTGCATTCGGAAGGGCTCATCCCTAGTCATGTCTACTATAAAATACTTTTTTCTTACAAAGATAGGATAAAGAAAGCCAGAGACATAGTCAGCAATGTGACTGAGATATTGGAAGCAAATTCTAAGAAGTTTGTAATATTCATCCAAGCTTTGAAAGATAACGAACTGCAAGAATTGGCAAAACATCTGGAAGACAAATTTGGTGAGTATATTAAAGAGCCACTAGACATAATAAATGTACGATGCATAAACTATTGAGTAGCTGTTGTTGTTCAGCTAAAGTGTGCTGACATTTAAACAATACATGCACTCTATATACAGTAGTCTACAATATAATTGTCCATGTGTACTAACTCATTAACTTACCAAATTTGCCAAGTGAGTGTTTAAGCTAATCGGCAGGTTTTTTTTAAATTTTTTGATTATGCAAGAATTTGCACATGGTTCAAAATTGCACAACACTTTAGATAACCTTTGCATACGTGGGAGACACTACTGTTTATACGGTACAATAGAACCTGTGTTCAGTTCTGGGCTCTCTAGACTTTGTCACTGCTATTCTTGTCAGAACTCAGGGTACTCAGTCTGTCAAATTCGTGCAGTGAAGAGATCTTAGTCCATATTGTGGGGCACATAATTGATGATCACTACCTATTTGGGCATGGTATTTTATAGTCTGGTGGTTATGTGGTAAGTAGTTCATCTCATTTAACAGATAAGTGAACAAAATAGCCTCTTACGATGTACACTACAAAAAAAGTGGCATTTCCTGAGTACAGTTTAAGTCAGAAATTAACATGAAATGTCAGGCTTGACTTTCATGAGTTACAAATGAACTATCAGGTACAGGAAATTTCACATTCCACTCTAGTTTCATGGTGTGCATGAAATATGAAATGCCCTGGTAATGTAATTCCATGAAATGTGATATTCCTGAAAATTTTCATGAAAACATGAAATTTGGAATTTCCATAGCTATTGTATGGAACATGAAACATGGACTGTAGCTGAATTTCATGATGTCAGAAATTTCAAATGTTAAATAATGAGGCTTGTGTTTCCATCTGTTTACATCTAGCTATAGCTAAACTTTGTTCAACAGCTGTTATTTGAATAAAAAAAATTCTTTCTAAAATTTACTTAGTCATTTGTTTCCTTGTTTCATTTGTTTATGCATTTTTTAATTTATTGTTTAATTTACACTACATGAAAAAGCCCAGTTTACAAGGATTTTCACAAATTTATATGCAGCATATACATCGTAGTTTCTTTTTTTTTTACCAAGACAAGTGTACAGGCACAATAGATCAATTAACACCTGAGGTGTACTAGGCATCTACTGGAGTTTACTGAAGTGGTAAGTTTACAGATAGTTTAACACTAATACTTAGAATTTACAGATGTACATGCAGGATGTATACACTGTACAAAAAAAAAATTTTTAATTCATTTGTATATTATTTTTAATGTGAAGTTTTTGTACGTGATGATAATAATAATAATTAATAAACACAATTTTAAATTATTATTACTAAATTAAAAAATATATGCATTTTTTAGCTTGGTAAAGGGTTAGGTCCCCTTGAGACTGCTACAGTGTTATATCAATGGAATCTAATGGATACATTTGTTCATTCTCCTTCATTCATTTACGTGTTCTCACTCATTCATTCTCATTCATTCATTCATTCTCATTCATTCTTAATTGCTTTACAATTAATTGATCAAAAAAAATACACCACTACACTGTCTATTTAAATAGCTATTTCTTAATACTAATGGAAAAAAAATGCATTTGCCCTCTGACTGTTCATTTATAGCTAAACTGTTAGTAAACAATACAATAACCTCTATCCAGAAAACCCTTTACCAGTGATATCACCAGGCCAAATGTGTTAAAAACGCTTTACCATACAAAAGTAATAATATTGACTGGAAATGGTCGTCCGAAGCATTGTCAAAGTTAATCTCTCGTCGGGCCAAAGATCTCCTCTGGCTATAACTACGCTAACTACCCTAACATGACGCGCGGCGGAAGGATCAGGGTTAGTAAAAAGACCGGCCCCGTGAGACTGCTGTGCGAATGTGTTGCACCAATATGGGTGGCGTGGATGCGTTCCTATGGTACATAGGCTTCAGCGTCGAGGTGAGTAGTTCACAACTGAATTATGGTATTTCTAAATTTCCTGTGGGGATAAGCAGAGGTTACCTGAATTATAATAGAGATTATTTTGTCTGTAACACAAATCTTTAAGACGGTATTATTCCCAATTGTTTTTCGTAGCACACTAGAAAATTTAGTTCAAGGATAACAGTAACAACTAAAAAAAATATTTTGTGTATCTCTTTGGCCATGGCAATAATTTTTCAGTTACTCATTCAAAATACTCACAAGTGCTACACAGCTACAATGAAAGCAAAAGCATCCGTGTTAACTTTTATCTGTGGTGCCATTCTAATTAATGCTGTCTTGAATAAAATTTGGGCGATGATTTGTTGTTTTTTTTGTTGTTGTTTTTTATTTCTGAAATCAATGTGTGACGTAACTTACGTTTTTTTATGATGTGGAGTGAGAATGGTAATTTCTTTGGAGTAACATTGGTTTCCTATAACAAGGTGTACAGTGTATCTTTTCACATAAAAGAAGATTGAGGCTAGGAACCATGGCAACCATTACAACCTATCTTTAGACAACTGGGTACATTCGCAAAGTTTTGATGATCTTTTGCCCCAATGTAATTACTGCTATTCCTACTCACATGCTGGTGTGTCGAACACTCACTAATTTACATGATAGTTGCTCCTCCCAATCTGTTGATTTAATACAGATAGGACATTCGTGCTAAGGAATGAAATAGTCTCCACCTATAAACTATCAAACTGTGTGTTTCAAGGCTAGTGCTGCACGCACATGTGTTTATTCGTACTATTTCACTTTTAAAGCCTGTAAACTAATCCAAAGATCTTTAGTTTTATGCTTTCAGTGATTCAGTCATTCTCGGCTGAAATAATTATAATAGTAGCAAAATTTTTCTCGCTCTAACAGCCAATATTGTTAATTAAAACTTAAGTTTTAATTAACAATATTGGCTGTTAGAGCGAGAAATTTTTTGCTATTATTAAAAGTTATGCTTATTAACACTAGTGCACATGTGTGAGAGGGTTACAGTAGTCATCCTGTGTGTCTGTCACACTCTGATTTTGGAGATTACAGACAATTGACGGTTTGCCGCTGTGAAGTTAATGAAGTTGCTGGAAGTGGAGTTTTGCATTGAAAATATATACCAGCGAGTGTCTTTGGCCTGGTTTAGCTTCTTCTCTTATGAAGACAATGTTTACATGTACCGTTTTCACTGCTCGAACTATATTGATGCCTCATTTAGAATTGTCATGCCAGCATGCAGAGAGCGACATGTTCAATTGGTTACAAAGTACACATCACATGAACACACATGGATACAGAGTGTGGTATTACAATATGAGTGGGCAGAGTCAATTATACTCGGAAGTGTAATGTGTATGTACACATAATTATAATGATACGGGACTTAAATAGAAAGCTTACCTGAGTGACAGATCTACAGTTTTACTCTTGTGGAGTAGATAATATTTCACCTTCAACTTTCACACTCCTACTTCGAAGCATCAAAGGTGTGAACCCTCAACTTTACTATATACTAGCTAGCTATTACAAAATCATCTCAGACCAATAAATAATTTATTTCGCATAATTTTTTACTACAATAGTGCATGCTATATGCATTGAAATATATATACAGGCCCGGAGGAACCGGTCCGGTTGGTCCGGTTTTGGCTGGACCGTCATTTGAAATGGGAATTCAGAAATAACTGTTATCTTCAGGGGGGGGTGGGAGGGGGGGGGGAATCCCAAATTGACAACCTTTACCGATAAATTTCATTCTCCCGAGGCTCGTTTAGCGATGGCTTAACATTTTATTGATTGCGATAAATAAGAAGTCTAAGATTTATTTATTTATCACCATTGTAAGTACAGTTTGCAATGTAGTTAGTATTGTCAGTAATTATTCTAGCTACATGTATGATGGCATCATTCTAAACTTTAGCTAATACAAAATTCTTTTTTAATTTAGCAAGCTATTACAATTATAGTGAATAAAAGTGTGTATAGACTTGTCGCACCCATGAATTATCCTTAGCCACACCCATGAACTGTTTTGGTCACACCCATGATCTGTTTTGACCACGCCCACTACTGGCCGGACCAATTCATGAGAGTGTCTTCCGTCCCTGATATAGAGTGGAAGTTATTTTTAAACTTTTGGACTAATTTTTTACACATTCACTTTCTTTTTATTGAAATCTAGTGTACTTATGCACGCATACGTCTGTAATAAGTGTATGTATCACCAACGTATGTACCAATTTTGTGTTGTATGTTAGAAGATAAGAGTTGTTTGAGCATGTGTAGGTTAGTGTTCACGTGTGGGTTAGTGTTCACGTGTGGGTTAGTGTTCACGTGTAGGTTAGTGTTCACGTGTTCACGTGTGGGTTAGTGTTCACGTGTAGGTTAGTGTTCACGTGTAGGTTAGTGTTCATGTATAAATTAGTGTTCACGTGTAGGTTAGTGTTCATGTGTAGGTTAGTGTGGGTTAGTGTTCACGTGTAGGTTAGTGTTCACGTGTAGGTTAGTGTTCACGTGTAGGTTAGTGTTCACGTGTAGGTTAGTGTTCACGTGTAGGTTAGTGTTCACGTGTAGGTTAGTGTTCACGTGTAGGTTAGTGTTCACGTGTAGGTTATTGTTCACGTGTAGGTTAGTGTTCACGTGTAGGTTAGTGTTCACGTGTAGGTTAGTGTTCACGTGTAGGTTAGTGTTCACGTGTAGGTTAGTGTTCACGTGTAGGTTAGTGTTCACGTGTAGGTTAGTGTTCGTGTAGGTTAGTGTTCGTGTAGGTGTAGGTTAGTGTTCACGTGTAGGTTAGTGTTCACGTGTAGGTTAGTGTTCAGGTGTAGGTTAGTGTTCACGTGTAGGTTAGTGTTCACGTGTAGGTTAGTGTTCACGTGTAGGTTAGTGTTCACGTGTGGGTTAGTGTTCACGTGTGGGTTAGTGTTCACGTGTAGGTTAGTGTTCACGTGTGGGTTAGTGTTCACGTGTGGGTTAGTGTTCACGTGTGGGTTAGTGTTCACGTGTGGGTTAGTGTTCACGTGTGGGTTAGTGTTCACGTGTGGGTTAGTGTTCACGTGTGGGTTAGTGTTCACGTGTGGGTTAGTGTTCATGTATAAATTAGTGTTCATGTGTAAATTAGTGTTCATGTGTAAGTTAGTGTTCATGCGTAGGTTAGTCTTCACGTGTAGGTTAGTGTTCACGTGTAGGTTAGTGTTCACGTGTGGGTTAGTGTTCACGTGTGGGTTAGTGTTCACGTGTGGGTTAGTGTTCACGTGTGGGTTAGTGTTCACGTGTAGGTTAGTGTTCACGTGTAGGTTAGTGTTCACGTGTAGGTTAGTGTTCACGTGTAGGTTAGTATTCACGTGTAGGTTAGTGTTCAGGTGTAGGTTAGTGTTCAGATGAAGGTTAGTGTTCACGTGTAGGTTAGTGTTCACGTGTAGGTTAGTGTTCATGTGGTGCACATAACTATCGTCCTCCATTATGCTAATTTTATTTATGGGATTAGCCACAGCCATACATAAGTATGCCTATGATTGCTAAGCAAGTCTAGAACTCATCCCATCTTGTTTTTAACCCTCAGCGTGCATGCACAGTAGAGTTGCATTACTCAGTCTGTCAGTCAGTCTTTCTGTCACACAGCAGCGGATCTGAGCTCTCTGCAATGTGTTGTGGACTGGTTGGTTCCAAGCCATTGTGAACCCGTTAATAGCAAGTTTTGGCCATAATTAATTTTATGAAATATAATATATTTTGATGGCTAAATCATTAAAGTATCAGAAGACCAACTGAAGTACATTATGATTGGTTTTGGGAAACCTGGCCTTTGTTGTACATACATACATACATACATACATACATACATACATACATACATACATACACACACATGCAAGCCAGATTCACTAGAAGGCTCACCCATAGCCGAAAATTCATGAATATATCTGACTCAAAATCTCTGAAAGTACCACATCCTGAGTAGTTCAGTAGCCATATAGCTACATAGTTACCAATACATACACATGTGACTTTATTCTATGTTTCTTTCCCTGTCTTATCCTTATCTTCTTTCCCATGTTACCTGACTCTCAGGACTTTTTATTTTTATTTTATTTTTTTTAATTTTATTTTATTTTATTCGTTCATTTGTTGAAAATTATAATATTAACTAAATAAGTAAATAAAGGATAATGGTAAATTTATTTATTAAATATGATCACAATCTTTGTTCACTTTAGCTGACTATATATAGTTGGCCTCACTTCAAATCTTTTCAGTTGTGCAAGCCAGGCTCACACATAGCCGAAAATTCATGAATATATCTGACTCAAAATCTCTGAAACTACCACATCCTGAGTAGTTCAGTAGCCACATAGCTACATAGTTACCCATACATACATACATACACACACATGCATACATACATGCATGCATACGTACATATGTACATACATACATTAATTCATACACACATACATACAAACAAACATACATACAAACAAACATACATAAGTTGTCATTTGTTGTCATTTCTATGTTTATTGTTCAGCCTCACTGTCATTGGTTTTGCTTTGTTTTGTTTTTATTTTTTTGGCTTGTCAAAGTAAGTTAGCCTGCTCATGAAATATCTTGCCGTATCACACTCTGACTCATGTAATTAGTATTATATACGTGTGTGTGTGTGTGTGTCATATGTGCGTAAGTATGTGGACAATAATTTTGCAAAAATAACCACTGCTATTTTTCCAAATCGCTGTTCACTCTCAGCACTAGTGTAGTTTGGATTTTGTGTGTGTTGTCACTGCCAAGGCCAAACAGAAGAGGGTTAGGCAGCTGTAATTTTGAAAGCAACATGCAGACATGTCTCACTCTCAATTAATTCTATTGACGGCCATAGTCACACATACACGATCATTGGCAATTCTGTTCTCCCGAGCTATTCCTTGAAAGTCATCTCCTGCAGTGATCCTTTGCCTGGGCATATATGTGAGGGTTTCTGTAAATATTTCTTCTATGGTTTTTTCAACTTGGACTGAGAACTGATTCAAGGCTAGTAATTGGGGTGAAGGTAACTAATTGTGGTCACGGAATGAGTAACTACAATTACACTGTAGCTGACTTATTTTGTTGGTTCATGTGGCAATTTTCACCTAATTTTTTGTAACCATACATATCAGCCCACTGTTATTTGCATTTGCCAAGTTATTGTATATCAACTGTAACTGCTTTTTAAATGTAATTGTATCGCTCAGATCCAGGGCTTACCTGGGCTTTTTGTATGAGTAATAGCACGGGTAATCGTGCTATTCGGGATTAATAGCATGAGTAACGTGATTGAAATAGTACGAGGCGAAGCAGAGCGCTATTTCAATTGCTTTACGAGTGCTATTGATCCCTAATAGCACAGGTTACCCGTGCTATCACTCGCTAATAGTAGGCCAGCTTTTTAAAAAGTCATTTGCAATTGTAGCTATATTATATAGTTCACTCACTATCTCCTTATTTCAGGATTAGCTTCCGCTGGAACTTCGTTTTCAACGTGTGGCTCCTCCTAATCCATTGAAAAACATTCCGTCTAATACGGGTAGAGCTTCTGTGGTGGTAAAGAATGACATTGTCTCCAACTAAAAACTACTCGAGCTGTGCGTTTCCAAGGTTAACACTGCACACGTGCGCACTTTACCCATACTATTTCACTTAGCTACCGAGGTATTTCACTTAGTTTCCACTTAGTTACCGAGGTATTTCAATTAGTTACGCGCTATTTCACTTTCCCCATGCGATTTCAATTGAACAGCGATTTTTCACATACATTTTTAATGTACTATTAGCTACATTATTATGATACAATATAGTCATTTCACACTCTGTAATATATTGTAGCACACTGGCTTCGGTAGAGATTTTTAGTGTATCAAATACTACATATCTGAGTATTTATAATTGTAAAATGGTATAACTGTACTTTTACTGTGTGTGTTGTGTATGTGTGAAACTTAAAAGGATTGCCGATGCGAAGGCCTGCTCATGGTCCAAGATGATGGAGTGACAGGACGATTAGAACCGAGAAGTAGACGTGGTGTGTGACCACATAGTACAGGAGTAGCTGGATGGGATAGTGCATAGCAGGGCTGGAGAATGAGGCAGAGGGAAGGCTGAAGAAGGAAGGGCAGAGGAGAAAGGCTACTGCTCAACTGGATAATCATATGCCCTTTATCTTGCCAACGGATCTTCCAGAGAAGGATGAATTGCCTCCTCAAGATGACTGGAAAAGAAGCTGTGAACATTCCAGCTTAACTTGTTTGTTTACACCTGCTGCTATGCATTCTATCATATCCCACTTCATTTGTGCACTTCTTCTTGAACCCCAGTCATCAAGCAATTTTTTTTTTTCATGCCATTATTTTTATTTCTACTTAAGGTGATTGCTATAACTTTATCAGATGTGAAAAAGAGTACTGAAGTGCTGTCCTGGTGAACTTCTAGTGATAATAACATTATACCTTATGTTTGAGGGATCATTATAGGTTTTGACTAGTTCATCAACTCCTTACAGATTCCTCCATAAACATTGTGGGAAACACAAACTCCACTATTAATATTCAGTTGTAGCATACGTGCTGGCAAGGAATTTAATAAGCTATAACATTGCCATGCAAGATGTATGAATAATAAACTGTGCTTATACTGTGACTCCTTAGAACTGGCCAAGAAGCTACCATGAATGTTGCATATCTATATAAGACTGCCAGCCAACTTTTTATAGGAGTCTTGGTGAAGCAAATAGCCTTAATGAGTTGTGTCTAATAGCACAAAGTGCATATCACAGCTGAGTGTAGTCTATCTGGAGAAGTGACTTACACTGTAACAATTACTAAAAACTATAAGGAAGAATGTAATAATTATAATATAGCTAACATTAGTAGCGCTATAATATAGTGATTTCAAATGTCTCAACCTGTTTAATATCAATAATGACTAATATTGATTGAATAAAATTTGTAGCTACTTCTACAGCAAGAAAAGAAAACCGTTCATCGTTTTGTATTATATAAGGTTAAGTGCCTCATTGCAGTGAACTATCAGATTTTTTTTTCTTTCAGTAACTGTAACTAGCTATAACACAATCGACGCCTTCTGAATGAATGAAATATAGGGAAATAATAATAATAATAATAATAGCAACAATAAAAAGCTGCCACACAACATGTATCTCTGGTGACGTGTCTCCTGTAAGATAATGCAAAAAAGTGTCTGGACAAGTGGTATCCCACACTAATTGTCTCCCAGCTCCATGGCTCTAAAGTCATGCCATCTATTTTTTTTTACCATCATCTGGAGAGGCAAGGAGGTTCCAATCTGGAGGGAATTTAAGCTGCTGACAGGGTGATGCCAATTCAGTTCATAGTTTCAACATTATTATTAACTACACAGCTAAACGTTAACAGATTAGCTTTATAAGGTTAAGTGCTTTACAAAAGATCAGTGAACTATAGGATTGTTTTTTAAGTAACTGTAACTATAACAACAGTCCGCGCCTTCTGAGGGCGCTTTGTATATGGGGTCTCGCCCCCGCCCTTGCCGATGGAATTTGCTGGGGGGGGGGGCGGCGCGGGGGAGACAGAGACTAGAGAAAGCGTACGCTAAGGTTAGAGCAGAGAGTTTATTTCATGGTGAGTAAAACTGCGTGTACGCTAGCTCTTATGAGACTAGTGACTGACTGTATGGAAATGTTTTTTATATGTTGGGTTGGGTACTTAGTTGTATCATTATAATAAGATTTAGTCGGTCACCAACTACTTTAACCTGAGCTTTCTTTTGGTGTTGGTAATGTAGCTAAGATTAGTATGTTTAATTTGCTAGTTGCACGTGTATGGTCTCGTTTATAGTAGAACTAAGGATGCTAAATAACATAATCTATTTTACATTTTCTAACAGAGCTTTTTTTTTTTTTTTAATGATCACGTACTGAATAGTGGGGGTAGTATTTTAGTTTTGCTTCTGTTCAGGGTTGTAAAGCCTGAATATGCCGCTACTTAGAAACTATGCTAAATAGATCAGTTCAGAATCGATATACTAATCATTTAACATTTATCCTTAAGTAGGAAGAAGCAAGCAGAGTAGTATGAGAAATGAGTATGATATAACAATTAACTGAACAAAATACTGTGGATATAGAATATATGAGAGATGCAAGGGCCTCCAATGAATGGCCTTACAACAAGTGTGTTGACATAGGAGTCATAATGTTACAGATATGTGTGTTTGTGTGGGTAAATGTTATATGAACTAAGTAATTTAGGTAGGGAGTGGTGTTGCTTGAAATGTTATGAAAGAGATGGTGGGTAGAGTGTACAGGTGATTAGTGGCTAATTGGTACAAATTAGCTAACTGTAATAGAAACTTTGATATAATCAAGTTCACAACAAATTTGATGATGTACTTTATACTGTGAAGCCTGTTAAACAACAGTAATAAGAACAACTATTCTTTTATTATTATTATTATTTTTTTTGCCAAAGAACAAGATGTTCTTATTCTACCTTGATTCTGCTACAAGTAAAGAAAGAAAAAAGAAGAAAAACCTCTTTGCTGTAAGTATGGGAGCCTGTATTATAGACTTCTAGAATTTTTTTATTTTCCGATTTCATATTACATAACTTGAAATGTTTACTTTATTACTTTTATAATGCTGGTAAATGTTTATTAAAAATTATTTAACTATAGCTATAGTTGACTGACATCAGGTGAAACTGTAAAGACTGCAGTAGTTTGAACAGGTGTTCATGCATTGATTATATATAGGGGTACAAATTTAACTTATGTAGTCTCATTTCTTGTATTTTTCACAAGTTGTAACCACTCACCTTCTTTTTGAGGCCTGAGATTGAATACCAAAGCTTCTGTAATGTAATTTTTCACATGTCTTTATTAGTGAAACAGATGTTTTATAGCTGGCTTGTTGGTGTACTATATATTATGGTGTAAATTGAAACAAGTTTTTTTTTATGTTTATCTTTGATACAAATTGGTATCATCATCATTTTAAGTTATCTTTCTATCATACTCACTTGCCACTGTACATTAGCAGTTAGAAACCACAATCTCATTATGACTGAGAATAAAGCCACACAAACTACACAAACTACATTTCTAATATATTGGAAAATGTGACCAGGGAGGAAGGTCATTATTCATTATTTACTATAGTTGACTTCTATAAGAAAAAAATTGAATTGCATATAGCAAGTATGAGGTAGTAGTGGAGCAGTGGGTGTGACCTGCATAATAAATTTTGAAGCAGTGGCTGCATCACCCAGGCAGATGTTGTTGAGAAACAAGGTATTTAGTTGGTTTGGACTTAAAGTAAACAAACACTTATTCTATAAATTGAGGAGGCTGTTAGCTACCATGTTATGTTTGATTTTTGGTTCACTAATTTTTTTTTACACCTTCAAAAGAGACTGAGCTGATATCTATCTTTGCATTGGTTGCAGTGTGTACATGTGTTGCAAAGTTCAGTCTGAGCTTTATGTATGTGGTTGTGTGTGGTTAGACCTGGTGGTTGTACCTGGAAAACCTGAGCAGCTGTAATTGAGTTCAGTCAAGTTGCTGTAACTACATTTTCTCCACATACACACATTTCATTGAAGTGAGATGTGACAGGTGTACTCAGGTATGTGTATGAGATAAAATTTATTTGAGGCTATTTTGTATGCACAAATATGATCTGCAACCAGCATGACCCATAAAAGTTTTAATTTCAGTCTGCTATCAAAATGTATTTAATTAATTATGATCTAAGGACATATAATAGAACTCTGTGTGTGTGTGTGTGTGTGTGTGTGTGTGTTAGGATGATGAGGATATTGCAGTATGCATGGGTTGTGTTGATCAGCCAATAATGATGGTTACTTCAAGTGTTAGTAAAGTTCCTTTTGTTGAAATTTGTGCTAGATAACCAAAGCAAAATTGAATTTTAATAATTCAGATTTTTTAATATGCCAGGTGAATATTTTTTAAGCCTTTGCTACAGGTCTATATACTATTCCAGTTAACCTCCAATTTGCATCAGATTGAATGCAATTGGAGCCAAGAAAAAAATTACAAGAGAAAAAAATTGATAGTAACTATATTTAGTTATAATGCATTATCATTATATTGCTAGCCATAGTTGTATTACCTGTGTTTATCAAAACAAAAAATTGTTACTAGGGATTGTATCAACTAATTTTTCAGTTTTCCAAGTTTCATTGCTCAGTGTTATGATCATTTATGAGGATCATTATGTTACTGTATTATTATTGCATAGTTGTCTTGTCTCCAGTTGTATGCAATGGTTTGTATTGATATACGGTTGGTGAATAAAGATGCACATGACACGTATGTCAGAATTACTGGACTACCGTATGCTATGGGGAAGATGGACCAGATTTTGGGGATTAAAGTTTATCATTATTTTTTTTGAGGAGGTGGCATAGGGTATGTGTTTGCACACACTCATGCTAGTGACTACTTGTAATCTCTATAAGTAAGAAGTAAGCCTCAATTTTTAAAAGTATGTTGTCCCTTTGTTTGGTTAGTTATGTTTGAGATGATTGGAATATTTATGATGATGACCAGTACAGATGGATGGAAGTGATAAAAGCGTAAACCACTGCCTTCAATCTCTCTAGCAGAAAGGCTTGGAAAGTCCAACACAAATTTTTTCGAGTCCTTCACCTGTACCATATCAATAATGACTTTTAATTCAACTAACAACCTATAAATCCTTTATCATTTTAAGGTCATAGAACATAGTGTGTCTCCTGTCTATTCCCTCCCCTCTCTCTCTTCTCTCCCACACACACAGCATCATCTGGAAGGTCACACTGATGTCACGTAAATCAGTTATGCAACATCCAATGAAGTTTAATGCACAGCATTAAACTAAGTTAGCATGGGAATTGGCCCGCTCGGGCGCGTCTATTAAAGGGGGCGCAGTAATTGGGAGAAGGCGGGCTAACCAAGCAACACGTGGCAGACTGTACCAAGGCACCAGCCACGAAAGTGAACTGTCCTGAACTGTCTAGATGGAACCACCGCAAGCCGGCGAAGAAGTTAGCCTGAACAACGCCACGCTCCAGGCAATAATAGAGGGCGTGGCCGCCAAAGTACAGCAGAGCACGCAGCAGAGGCAGGAGGACCTGGACACAGCCGGCACCGCTGCAGCTGCTGATGCCAGTCACCCCAGGACAGATGGTAAGGATTACAATTAATCTAGTTAATCTAGCGGTCCCCCTCCACCCTGTTGGGTGTGAACTTTAGTGGGGCGCATGCATAGTTAGTAGTACTAGCTGTGGGGTAGGCTTCCAAGGTAGGCATCCAGGGTATAAAAAAAAAAAAATAAAAAAAAATAAAAAACAGCCCACAAAGCTACAGAGCAGGAGGGGTTGGCGCCCCAGAACAACAATAGCAGGGGGGATAGTGGGCTTGTAATTCTCACAATAGGTGCAAGACACCTGAGCAACCGTTGCTAAGTTAGGTACTATAGGCCCACGCCACAAAGGGCACAGGATGAAGGGGCAGTGGCCCAGGCTATTAGCTTGCCGTATGAAGGGTGCAGTGGCCCAGGCTATTAACTTGCCGTAGGAAGGGTGCAGTGGCCCAGGCTATTAACTTGCTGTATGAAGGGGTGCAGTGGCCCAGGCTATTAACTTGCCGTACGAAGGGTGCAGTGGCCCAGGCTATTAACTTGCCGTATGAAGGGGTGCAGTGGCCCGGGCTATTAACCTGCCGTATGAAGGGGGCAGTGACCCAGGCTATTAACTTGCCGTATGAAGGGGTGCAGTGGCCCAGGCTATTAACTTGCCGTACGAAGGGTGCAGTGGCCCAGGCTATTAACTTGCCCAGGCAATTAACTTGCCGTATGAAGGGGTGCAGTGGCCCGGGCTATTAACCTGCCGTATGAAGGGGGCAGTGACCCAGGCTATTAACTTGCCGTATGAAGGGGTGCAGTGGCCCGGGCTATTATCTTGCCGTATGAAGGGTGCAGTGGCCCAGGCTATTAACTTGCCGTAAGAAGGGGTGCAGTGGCCCGGGCTATTAACCTGCCGTATGAAGGGTGCAGTGGCCCAGGCTATTTACTTGCCGTATGAAGGGGTGCAGTGGCCCGGGCTAGTAACCGGCTGTATGAAGGGTGCAGTGGCCCCAGGCTATTAACTTGCCGTAGGAAGGGGTGCAGTGGCCCGGGCTAGTAACCGGCTGTATGAAGGGTGCAGTGGCCCCAGGCTATTTACTTGCCGTATGAAGGGGTGCAGTGGCCCGGGCTAGTAACCGGCTGTATGAAGGGTGCAGTGGCCCAGGCTATTAACGGGCCAGGCTATTAACTGGCAATATGAAGGGGCAGCGGCCCAGGCTACTATCTGCTATTAAAAAAACAAAAACAAAAACAAAAACAAAAAAAACGGCAGTAGGAGGGCGCAGTGGCCCAGGCTAGTAACAGTCAGCAGGATGGGCGCAGTGGCCCACTAGTTGTTGGCAGTACAAAGGGCGCAGTGACCCATGCCATTAATCGATGGGTACGGGGCCCGATGGACAGTACGAAGGGTGCAATGCCCCACTATGAAGGGGCAGCTATGAGGGCTGCAGTTGCCCACTAGTAATATGCATGATGGGGGCCCGGATTAACGTCACCATTGTTACCCACTCTTCTCTCTCCCCTCCCCTCCCCTCCCCCTCCCCAACACGCACACACCCACGCTCCTCGTGCAATGCAGGCGAGGATCACCAAGCTGAGCGGCTGGCTGCAATCGGGCTCCGGACATTCACTGAATGTAGAAGCGAGGGCGAAGCCAAGAACAGAGCAGAGGGCACTCCGGTACCCGCCCCCACAGTGGCTGGGCAGAACAACATGGTGGCAGTGGGTCCGGGCCTACCGTCCATCCCAAAGAAGCTACTAGACAAGATCCGCAGTGGGGACTACGTAGATTTTGGCGAACTACCACCAGCAAAGGGGAAGGGCCGTCAGGTGCAGCAAGCTGGAGAAGGCCATATAGTTATCCTCCAAGCGGCAGACCTGACGCCAACACGCAAGGCCATACCGGACCTAGCGACATGGTTGCAGTGCTTTGGGCTGTACGTTGCGGCACTAGCACCAGGCCAGCCACATCGAGTCCCGGAGCTGATGGCCTACCAAGCCATAATCGCGAAGGCCAGCCAGACCTACCGTTGGCCATCATGGGTAGTATATGACCAGTCATTCCGCCAGGAGATGGCTGGCACCAAGAACCAGTCATGGGCTAGAGTAGACCCGTCGCTGTACTCGGTCTGCTTCTTCGGGCAAAACGCCAGTGCAGACAACTGGTGTGGCACCTGCCAGTCGCTCGACCACTCCTCGACAGCGTGCCCGATCAAGCAGAGCCGAAAACGAGCATGGCCAGGTGGGAGTGGCACAGTCGGTCAGAGGACACCCCGATCTGAAGTGTGCCTGAAGTACAATAAGTTCAACGGGGACTGCAAGTTCGGCAGGGAGTGTCGGTTCAGGCATGCATGCAGCAAGTGCGGCGATCCCCATCCAGCGTCAAGATGCAAGGCAGGAGACAAGTGCCAAAGAGGGGAAGACACCAGATGAAAGCATGGCCAAGGCAAACATTAAAATGCTATGGCAAGGACAAGAACTGCCAGTATACAGGGTGTTATATATGATGTGATATTGTTCTGCTCTGTACAAAAAAAAAAAAAAAAAAAAAAAAAAGGGAGACGATTAGTAAGCATAGGCTGCTGGAAAAGGGGGTGTTGGGGGCATCACCTGGGGCAGCGGTGATAGTGCATAGTCAGGCCGTGCATTACCTGATGAATTCTACAGGTCACTACTGCTATATCCAGCAACTACAGGGCCTGGATGCGTGTAGAAGTCACAAACGGCAGGCTCTACCACCGAGACTAGGCGCGGTCGCCACACCAATGATCCCTTCCAAATGGGCAGAAGAGTTGAGTTCCCATCCGGATCAAGACTTTGCCAAGTACATCCTGACGGGCATCAGAGAGGGATTCAGAATTGGCTTCAACCCAAGCCGTAGCATGTTGAAACCACGCCCACTCAACATGCCATCAGCGGACGAGCACCCTGAGGTGGTCCTGGCATATGTGCAGGAGGAGCTGGTGCACGGACGACTTGCGGCAATAACGGCAGTCGAGGCAACATCGCTGGGCATCCACACTAGCCCATTCGGGGTCATTCCAAAGAGGAATAGACCGAATAAGTGGAGGCTTATCCTGGACTTGTCGTCCCCGTACGGTCACAGCGTGAATGACGGCATTGAGAAAGAGTTGTCGTCTCTAAGCTATGTATCGGTGGACGAGGTGGTCGAGCAAGTACTGAAACTGGGTAAAGGCACTTTGATGGCAAAGATGGACATCAAACACGCCTACCGCAATGTCCCGGTTCATCCAGAGGACAGATACCTGCTGGGCATGAAGTGGGATGGAGCAGTATACATCGATACTACCTTGCCGTTTGGACTGCGGTCGGCCCCCCTGATTTTCTCGGCACTGGCGGATGCACTAACATGGGTCATGAGGAAGAATGGAGTCTCGTGGGTAGAACACTACATCGACGACTTCATTACAGTGGGGGCACCAGGGGGCCCAAGTTGCATCAAGAACTCAGAGGAAATGCATGAGATATGCCGGCAAGTGGGTCTACCTGTTGAGCCTGACAAAGACGAAGGACCTGCCACGTCAATTACATTTCTAGGCTTAGAGCTGGACTCCATCGCACAGGAAATCAGGTTACCCGAAGACAAGCTAACTAGCCTGAGAGCACTCCTCAAGAGCTGGAGAGGGCGGAAGGCATGCAGGAAGCGTGAGCTTCTTTCGCTTATCGGCTCACTCTCGCATGCAAGTCGAGCAATCAAGCCAGGGAGAAGCTATCTGCGTAGATTGATCGAGCTTTCAGCATCTACTAGACGCCTGGACCAATTCATACGACTGAACAAGCAGGCTAGGGCAGATATCGAGTGGTGGGCGTGCTTTGCCGGCTCATGGAACGGGACTGCGATGATGCTAACCAGCCCAAGTACAGGGCACCAGGTTGTCCTGACATCGGATGCATCAGGCAACTGGGGATGTGGGGCATTCTCAGGCAGCCAGTGGTTCATGCTCCCCTGGCTAGGGAATATTACCAAGGAGCACATCACAGTCAAGGAACTGGCCCCCATCGTAGTGGCGGCGGCAATCTGGGGCTCAAAGTGGAGAGGGAAGGTAGTGCTAGCACAATGCGACAATACAGCCGCAGTAGCATGCATCAACTCCGGCGCTTCTAGAAACGTGTATGCCATGCAGCTGAGGAGATGCCTGTCCTATCTTGCGGCCACAGGGCAATTCGCAATTTGGGCTACGCACATTCACGGGGTGAACAACCAGGCTGCGGATGCACTGTCCAGAAATAACCTGCCATTCTTCCGATTGTGTTGTCCACAGGCGCAGCTACAAGGCTCCCCAATACCAGCCGAGATCTTGGACACGCTACTATTGAAGGACCCAGATTGGACTGCACGGAGCTGGATGGAACAGTGGACTTCTACTGTAAAGAGGCAATAGCAAAGTCAACAAAGAAGTCATATGCATCAGCACAAAAACGTTACATGTTATTTTGTGTCACACACACTATCACCGCACTACCCACCACAGAACAGTCATTGTGTCGCTATGTAGCCTTTCTCGCTATGGAAAACCTATCACCCGCGACGATAAAATGTTACCTATCAGCAGTCCGCCACCTGCAAGTGGCAGAGGGCTATGGTGACCCCCACATTGGAAGCATGGCAAGACTGGAACTAGTCCTCAGGGGTGTCAAAAGAGTTCGAGGAAAGTCCGGCCAACCGAAACCACGCCTGCCCATCACCCCGGACCTGCTGGGGAAGCTTAGGGAAGCATGGCTGGACCAACCACGAGGCAAGGACGGGAGCATGCTATGGGCAGCCTCAGCCCTGTGTTTCTTTGGTTTCCTGAGGTCGGGGGAGGTGACAGTGCCCTCGGATACCTCGTTCGAGGAGTCCTCTCACTTGACATTTAGGGACATTGCAGTGGATGATCTCGCATCGCCCACGATGCTGAGAGTACACCTGAAGTCCTCGAAGACTGACCCCTTCCGGGTGGGAGTCGACGTTGTAGTGGGCAAGACTGGCAATGCACTGTGTCCAGTTGTGGCAGTCCTGAACTACCTCATAATCAGGGGCAGTGGCCCGGGCCCACTGTTTCGCTTCCAAGATGGGAAACCACTGACCAGAGCAAGACTGGTGGAACAGATACGAGAGGCACTGCAGAGGTCAGGAGTCGATGGCACCCCATACTCGGGGCACAGCTTCCGCAGCGGGGCGGCGACAACAGCGGCTAAGGTGGGGGTGGAGGACTCAACAATAAAGGTACTGGGAAGATGGCGAAGCAGTGCCTACCAGCTGTACATCAAGACGCCCCGCCACCAGCTAGCAGCAGTATCGAAACGGCTAGCGGCGCACCCTTGATGTGATACCACAAAGCAGCAAGTAGACACTGTCCGGACCACTGTCACCATGTGCATAAGTCTCGCTATATAATGTTATTAATTCATGCGATTGATTAAAAAAAAAAAAAAAAAGAAAGAAGTAGAAGAATGTTATCTGGGAAAGGAAAGGAAAAGGGAATGAAGGGGACATGGTTGGGTAGTTTGGAGGATGGTTGCACTCCATAGAGTGCAAAGTGGTGTTAAGTGGTGCGAATAAGTAGAACCACTTGACACCTATTTGTACTACCGCCATGTTTACCAAAAAATAACAATTAGCAGATTACACTATGGGCTGCCAGCCTTCCCCCGGTTCCTGCGGCCAATCCATAGGACAATGATCCATGTTAAATGAAGTTTAATGCACGGCATTAAACTAAGTTAGCATGGGAATTGGCCCGCTCGGGCGCGTCTATTAAAGGGGGCGCAGTAATTGGGAGAAGGCGGGCTAACCAAGCAACACGTGGCAGACTGTACCAAGGCACCAGCCACGAAAGTGAACTGTCCCCCACCCACCCACATCCTAATGACTAAGGGGAGGGAGAACACGGCACAGTAAGCTAGAGCGGAGAAAAAGCTCCACAGCTTCACTCACTGGAACAGGGAGAAGAGCCAGTGACTGAGACCTCCACTGAGGAAAACAGTGAAGAGTTCCCCAGTGTGACAAGGACCAGGGGTAGGCTGGAGGATGGTTGCACTCCATAGAGTGCAAAGTGGTGTTAAGTGGTGCGAATAAGTAGAACCACTTGACACCTATTTGTACTACCGCCATGTTTACCAAAAAATAACAATTAGCAGATTACACTATGGGCTGCCAGCCTTCCCCCGGTTCCTGCGGCCAATCCATAGGACAATGATCCATGTGAACTGGGTGAAATACGTAGTTCTTGTCTGCCTCCTCCTCCTCCCCCCCCCCACCCCCACCCACCCCCACCCCAACCCCCAAACCCCCCCCCCCCCCCCCCCCTTCAAGCCTTGAGGATATGTGATGATAGCCATTAGGAGTACCTGAGGTTCTGGTTAGCATTGAGTGTGAGAGTCTCTGCATGTTTACCTACTTCTCTTATGAAGACAACATTACATTTGATACCTGATTAAGAATAGCCAAATAAATCATTCTTCTTATGGCCTTAGAAATGATTTTGTAGTAGCTAGCTATAGTCTGTCCAAGTTGAGTTGGCCAGAAAAAACCTTGAATAACTTTTGAACGGAAGCAGCTACGTATCCGGAGTTGCACCCATTAGAAAGCTCGTGCCAAAGCAGTAAAAAATATTCCTCAGTATACTCCAAAACCAGAGAGAAATTGCCATTCCAAAACTCAAACAAAAGTCTATGGGAATAGAAAACAACAACAACAGGTTTCCTGCTCAAAACGTGCCCGCTTTTGTACAGCTCAATTGGTCACGTGGACTGTCTTCATTTAAGAATTTTGTAAACAATGAGCGATTTCTTCTCAGATAGCTGTGTTTCTAGCTTTGTATCATGATTAGCTTAGGTTGCGAGTGTGGAAACAGGATAGTCGGAGTGTCCTTTTGTCGCAGAGGGTACAGGACCACCTGATAGAATGTTGGTAAGATTATTTGTCTACCTGTTCAATAACAAATGCCGTATAGCCAATATTTTTCAGAGTGATATAGCTATCATTTAGCTAGCAACTTGTAAATAGCCACACTTAAGCTTTGTGCCGTTAAATTTAAATTGTGTGCTTATCAAAACTGTGTTTATTCCAATTTATTTTTCTTCACTACTAGATGCCGTTTATTGTAAGGATTAGGAACAATTCAGGCTGCACTCCACCTTAACTCAGATCACAACTATATTTTGTATAATATGTGTAGCTACTACTTAAATCTGTCATCTCATAAATTTTCATATATGTTATAAATACATGAAACAATTGATAATTTTATTTAACAAGAAAGTCGAATAACTTTAGCTACAAGTTAACAGTGCTGTAGCTACTGCTGAATCCTGTGAATATCAGAATATTTCTTGGGACACAGTAGGTAGAGTTGACTGCTTTTAATCTTGTCTCTTTAGAAGAATGCCTCACCAGTCTGTGTTTTCCATCTGCTGTACATTATCTGCGCATAAGAAACATAAATATAGTTGAAAACAGACGAGATGAGGTGTACAGCGCCCAAAAAAACTCCACAAACTTCACTAAATTTCTTTCTTACAATAGTTACAGAATTAATGCGCACTGTGCTACCGCCCTATTTTCACGGCAACGTTGACGTTTGTGCACTTAATTGACTTGGATTCACATGACTAAATTGCTTCTTGTTAAGTACTAAATGCATTCCTCATTTACCGCACTTGCGGTCGTGCCAACTCAACTTGGACAGACTATAGTGTAGAGTAGCGATGAGGGTTCACACCTTTGGTACTTCATTCATGTATAAGGTTTGCTCATTTTTATTTGTCACTATGCTCACTGTTAGTTATTGAATTACCATTTGTGATGTAGGGGTCTAATTCAGTGTAGATGTAAACAATGGATGTCACGTCTCATTCTGTTGTCATGTGCTTCTCCTATCGGGTAAGAAGCTACTTACTGGCTTTATGGATATGTATTTGTAGGGCAGGTCTTATGGGAGTAAAAGTTTTGGTGATGATGTTATTAGCTTGTGTAAGTGTTTTGGCATAGACTTTTCTATTCATAACGTTTACTTTATATTTTGTCGTTTCATGTAAAAGTGTAGAGATTGTGTGTTTGTGTAGCATACACAAGTCATCAGTATGTTTATCAAGTTCTATAGAATATTTTATCCAATGACCAATTTAGTTTTTAGTTAATTTATCCAAATTTTAATCCTAATGTCATTTTTCCTACTAGTTGTCATATTGCAGTCCTGGCGATTGTCCTTAATCTTTACCTGCTAACTATCATCTGTCTTAAACCTACTCTTTGTCTTATTTTCCTATACCTTAATCCTGGTGATTGTTTTCTATTTCTTGGTTAGTAAAGTATGTGTGATCTCTTGGTTGGTAAAGATGTGTGATCTCTAGGTTAGTAAAGATGTGTGATCTATTGGTTGGTAAAGATGTGTGATCTCTAGGTTAGTAAAGATGTGTGATCTATTGGTTAGTAAAGATGTGTGATCTCTTGGTTGGTAAAGATGTGTGATCTCTAGGTTGGTAAAGATGTGTGATCTCTTGGTTAGTAAAGATGTGTGATCTCTTGGTTGGTAAAGATTTATAATCTCTTGATTGGTAAAGTATGTGTGATCTCTTGGTTGGTAAAGTATGTGTGATCTCTAGGTTAGTAAAGATGTGTGATCTCTTGGTTGGTAAAGATTTATAATCTCTTGATTGGTAAAGTATGTGTGATCTCTTGGTTGGTAAAGTTGTGTGATCTCTTGATTGGTAAAGTATGTGCGATCTGATAGGGTGGTAAAGATGTGTGATCTCTAGGTTAGTAAAGATGTGTGATCTCTTGGTATGTAAAGATCTGGATCTGTGATCTCTTGGTATGTAAAGTATGTGTGATCTCTTGGTTGGTAAAGTATGTGCGATCTCTCGGTTGATAGGTTGGTAAAGATGTGTGATCTCTAGGTTAGTAAAGATGTGTGATCTCTTGGTTGGTAAAGATTTATAATCTCTTGATTGGTAAAGTATGTGTGATCTCTTGGTTGGTAAAGTATGTGTGATCTCTTGGTATGTAAAGATCTGGATCTGTGATCTCTTGGTATGTAAAGTATGTGTGATCTCTTGGTATGTAAAGTATGTGTGATCTCTTGGTTGGTAAAGTATGTGCGATCTCTCGGTTGGTAAAGATGTGTGATCTCTTGGTTGGTAAAGTATGTGCGATCTATTGGTTGGTAAAGTATGTGCGATCTCTTGATTGGTAAAGTATGTGCAATCTATTGGTTGGTAAAGTATGTGTGATCTCTTGATTGGTAAAGTATGTGTGATCTCTTGATTGGTAAAGTATCTGTGATCTCTTGGTTAATAAAGATCTGCGATCTATTGGTTGGTAAAGTATGTGTGATCTCTTGGTTGGTAAAAGTATGTGCGATCTCTTGGTTGGTAAATATGTGTGATCTCTTGGTTGGTAAAGATCTGTGATCTCTTGGTAGGCAAAGTATGTGTGATCTCTTAGTTTGTAAAGTATTTGTGATCTCTTGATTGGTAAAGTATGTGTGATCTCTTGGTATTTGAAGATCTGTGATCTCTTTGTTGGTAAAGATCTGTGATCTCTTGGTATGTAAAGATCTGTGATCTCTTGGTTAATAAAGATCTGTGATCTCTTGGTTGGTAAAGTATGTGCAATCTCTTGTTTAGTTTAATATAAACACTCTCTTTGTTGGTAAATCTGTGATTTCTTTGGTGGTAAAGATTTGTGATCTCTTGGTTTGTAAAGTATGTGTGATCTCTTGTTTGGTAAAGATGTGTGATCTCTTGGTTGGTAAAGTATGTGCGATCTCTTGGTTGGTAAAGTATGTGTGATCTCTTGGTTGGTAAAGTATGTGCGATCTCTTGGTTGGTAAAGTATGTGTGATCTCTTGGTTGGTAAAGTATGTGTGATCTCTTGATTGGTAAAGAATCTGTGATCTCTTGGTATTTAAAGATCTGTGATCTCTTGGTATGTAAAGTATGTGTGATCTCTTGGTTGGTAAAGTATGTGCGATCTCTTGGTTGGTAAAGTATGTGTGATCTCTTGATTGGTACAGTATGTGTGATCTCTTGATTGGTAAAGTATGTGTGATCTCTTGATTGGTACAGTATGTGTGATCTCTTGATTGGTACAGTATGTGTGATCTCTTGTTTGGTAAAGATGTGTGATCTCTTGATTGGTAAAGTATGTGCGATCTATTGGTTGGTAAAGTATGTGCGATCTCTTGGTTGGTAAAGTATGTGTGATCTCTTGGTTGGTAAAGTATGTGCGATCTCTTGGTTGGTAAAGTATGTGTGATCTCTTGGTTGGT
>WLWD01003950.1_pt1 | contig 45989 bp, 28 predicted proteins | sample 6712731 | NCBI WGS metagenome assembly WLWD01 (sample SAMN12718690, study PRJNA576275) | sponge metagenome | isolation source: marine sponge | host: Mycale hentscheli | place: New Zealand: South Island, Marlborough, Capsize Point | collected 2014-11-01 | reverse complement strand
CTTTAGGCTCAAGACATACATTTGTGCCCTTTAGGCTCAAGACATACATTTGTGCCCTTTAGGCTCAAGACATACATTTGTGCCCTTTAGGCTCAAGACATACATTTGTGCCCTTTAGGCTCAAGACATACATTTGTGCCCTTTAGGCTCAAGACATACATTTGTGCCCTTTAGGCTCAAGACATACATTTGTGCCCTTTAGGCTGGCAATGAGGTTAGCAGCTGTAGACTCACCTGATTGAGCTCGTGGTGGACTTTGTTGAATATGAGAGCCTTATCGTAGTCTGCAGTGTACTGCTTAACAATATTGTGAACTATATACATACACAAACATTTGGAACACACTCACCATGACCACACCCACTACATAGCAACACTCTCTGTATGACCACAACTACTTGGAGTTGTATTGAATGAGTTTCTCTTATTTACACCACAGGTACACAAGTGTACAATCAAACTCACACATTTGAACCACCATGACCATGACCACATCCACCCACACCCTCTATATGACCACACCTACTAGGAGCCTTATCTTATACTGAATGAGTTTCTCTATTACCTTTCTCTGGGTCCAGAATATTGACAACTTCTACACGATCAAAATATATCATGACACCTCCACTGGTACCACAAGGAACATTCTTCACTTCATCCGTCTGGAGGGTGGTCTACACACACACAAGCACACACATACACACAAGAACAACACACACATACATAGATTCAAGAATAAACATGCTGGTATTTAAATACATATGTATGTATGTACACTCGCATACCTAAATATATACTAGTGATGTGCTTGAGCACAAATGGCGAGCGAGCTCACCTGGTTTTGCCTCCCTTGTTATGGAGAATTCTCTGTAAGATTCTGTCAAACTTAAAAAATCATTCCTTGACATATAATTAGCTAATGGGTATGATTGATTAGTATTTATCATGCTTTCATCAATTTTACATCATTTATTTACTAATATGTCAATTTTTTTTATTAAGTACATTTAAACAAACTAAACCACACCCAATATTGTAGGTGTGGCAAATGTGACGGCCTGATTGGCCACTTTAAAATTGCTTTCTACACCCATGTATTGTTACATGGCTTAGTTCATGCAAAAAGTGAACAGTAGTTGACCATTAATATTTATACAGAATTACACTCTCACCTCAATTTCAGGAATAGTGTAGTATCCAAGAGTTATTTTTGTAATTTTAGCTAACAAATATGAAACTACGTACTTACCTCAGCTCCTCCCAAGTAATGGTGGCTCCCTTGGTTTTAATTTTTAGCCGCTCTGGCTACCAGTGGCACTTGACAACCAACGAGCAGCTTTTAGCAGCCCCCAAAAAAACGACGAGATTTTTCACATTACGTTTGGTAAAGGGTTCCAATGCCATAGTAACCGTTCGCAGTAACTTTTTGGGACTTGAAAAACAAGCGTTTCAAAGGAATTATCTCACAATTTGGAGCCCAAGTTTCAAGTTAGACTTGCTTAAGGCTGTAGTATCAGAAGAAAGTAGGGTCAAGCCTAAAAAGCCGTGTTTTAGGGAAAAAAACGGAACCCGCGCGCGCGTTTAAAGGGCATACATACCATCCATACATACATATATATAACATATACCCGATTTTGCATTGTCCACCCCTAATACTACATACAAAACTAGTGTTATGCTTAGCACATAATGACGAGTGAGCTTGCTTATCCATGTATTTTCATACAATAATAATTTACCAAATTTATTTTTAATTTCAAATTGTATTTGTATGTTCACGATTAGAAGAGAGTGCTCACTGTAAAGTGCCACCCTTACCATAACTTTATAGTTTTTCACTTCCGGTTTCTTGAAGCTGAAGTGTAGTTTTTGCATAGCTAGACACAGAAGTTGATGTGTTACCCTACATCGGGAAGCCGAACTGCATTCACCAGTGCAGCTGCATTCACCAGTGTAGTGTTTGAAGTAGCTATGCACTTGCCATTGAACCACACTAAAAAGAAGTTAAGTATGTAGCATATGTTTGAGTGACCCTTACCATCTGCTACGAATAGCTGAGCAGTTTGAAGCTGAAATGGTCAAACTATCACCCGTTTAACAGAAGTAAAGAGAATTAGCACCATCTTTCTCAGAGTCCACTATGGTTTCAAAGATATTGACAAAGCAAGCAAATTCAGCATTTTAGTCTGCCCCAAGGCATGTCTGCTGGTCAAAACCCAAAACTTAATACCGAATAACCGGCGAGTTCATAATTCCGTTCCTTCATAAAGATAGGTTGGTGTACCATACATACATAAAAAATCTCAATTGATTGAGTTACTCCAAAGAGTGTCACTTCAGAGAGTATCGCGCTGGCTTCGCCAAATACACCTTCACAACCACAAACATACATAAACACAAACATACAGTTTAGGCCACAAGAACTAATCATGCTGAACAAACACACATACATCCAAGCACGCTGAAATGCACAAACACACAATCAAGACACGTCTCACACCTGTACATACATACCCTTATTACCACAACAACTACCCTGATCACCACACCCACGCACATATCTCCATGACGATCCTGATCACCACACCCTCCTACATGACCATGATATGACCACCCACATCGCCATGATGACGACCCTGATCACCACACCCACCCACATCGCCATGATGACGACCCTGATCATCACACCCACCCACATCACCATGATGACCACCCTGATCACCACACCCACCCACATCACCATGATGACCACCCTGATCACCACGCCCACCCACATCACCATGATGACGACCCTGATCACCATGCCCACCCACATCACCATGACGATGACCGTGCACACGCCCCTCACCTGTACACTCTGGAATGTGGTAAGAACTGGCATCATGAGGTGGAAGCCCGGACCAGAAACGCCCCCTAACAACGCTCCTCCCTACATAGCAACAAAGAATAGTATGATGATCTTCATACTCCACTTTACAAAATCATGCTAATTAATTCAAAGATAAATAAGGCAATACAATTTCTTTTGATATTTCTTCCTAAACTATTCATCAATCTGAATGTTTCAATTCAACTTTGAGGGTATCTATGGCAACTCACCCTGTAGTACACGCCCACATGACCTGTATACATAAAGAGGAGAAAGGAATAGAAAATGTATCATATATCGTGAATAAAAAATACAATGAAAAGAATAATACAAGTGCAATATTTTGAAGTACAAAGAGTCCATCGCCTGACTTCTAACACTAAGACAAGTTCGCGGGCTAATATAAGAGGGTACTGTTTGCCATTGATGAGGCTAAATTCAACTGTATACATACAAAGCACTGGAAGCCAGTACTGGAAGCCAGTACTGCCATCACTTCACGTGTATAGTATGATCCAGTAAAGAGTCTCTACTCATTCATTCACTCCTACCCGGTCACAAACTTACCTAAACACCCTCCCCCAAAGAACCACTCACTTCATGAATACAATTATAATGCAACCATCATGTATCAAGACAGCAAGTATAGCACATGTAAATAGGAGTTTGTTTTGTAAAGTACTTTTAATTATCAGGAATCCAACCCAATAGATAAGGAGGAGGAGGAGGAGAGCTTCTTAGGAACCACAATGCTTGCATTCCTAGCTTCCATTTTTCACATGTGAATATGACAAGTTGGGGTTTGCAAGGTATCTCTTTACATCACCATGGGTACATGTACCTCATTTGAGTTAGGCAGCTAGCTCTCATAGAGAGTCTTACTCTTACATGAAACAGAACTAACCCTTCAGCAATACAAATAAGAAGGGGGCGGGGCTTACTTAAAATTCAGTCACTGTGTTTGTAAGTGGGTCCCCTATATCGCTACAACATTATTCTGGTAGTTGAGACCAGTTGTTCAGTTGAGAGTAACATCGCAACTACAACTACTTATAAAGCCTTCAACTTACCTTCATCGATTTTGTGAACGGACACAGCTATCAGACCTGCCGCCACAGCCACTATTGCCAAAGCAACAAGAGCTCCGTTCGCCATGAGCTTAAGATAGTAGATAGGATCACAGTCGTTGTTCGTCAAAAAGAAAAGTAAATTCACTGACCGCCCCCGCTTGAGTGGAGGAGCTCTCTAGCTTACGTGGATTAACGATTCGTACCTGTAAGAAAAATAAATTTTGAGTGGGTAAGGTGTGGTCGGAAAAGAAGGGACTCCAGTAGTGAGTTTCTTGTTTCTGAGTTGCTGCAGCTATGATGTCATCAGTAGATTCTGAAGGAAGTATTCAGTGAGTGAACAAAAGATAGTAGTGGTTCCCTAGCTGCATGCACACATCTTGAAACTGTAACTAAGCCTCACATTGGTCTTGGAATGCCAGTTTAGCAAGGACCAATCAAGTGGTGTGCAGCACACATAATTCCTGCAACTGATAATGAATTACTGTTGAAGGAGTAGTGATGTAAGGTTTAATTTATCAGGAGTCCTGCCAAACACATGAAGTCTGAAGACTCCGGTATTGAGCAGGATTGTGGCATTCATAAGCGTCAGAGCTATCTCTCCTGGGAGGATTATTTCATGGCCATCGCTTTTCTCTCGGCTCAGAGAAGCAAAGATCCTAATTCTCAGGTCAGCAAATGTGTGTTGACATCGTTAGCTATGTATAATATGTGCTATTTGGCATAACTTGTAGATACCTTAACACTATTCACAAACAAAATTGAAAATTAAATAGTTTTTTCATGGTTATCAAGCTGTGTGTGATGCAAATTAAAGTTAAATCAAACCAGATACCAAATAGTAATCATTGAGTGACTCTAAATATTTGGAGGAAAAAATTACAACAACCTAGAATGACATGTGAAATTGAATAGCTATAGGTTTCACTACTTGTACATAAATGGGGAAGAGTATTCATGTGAAATAACTTTGTACTGCTTAAATTTTGCATAGATAATTAGAGGGACCGGCTTGCCTGCCCTCACTGCAATATTGCACATTGACATTTTGGCTATTCCTTACTAAATGACATTTTGACTATTCCTTACCGAATTGACACTTTGACTATTCCTTACCAAATTGACATTTTGACTATTCCTTACCGAATTGACATTTTGACTATTCCTTACCAAATTGACGTTTTTGACTATTCCTTACCAAATTGTCATTTTGACTATTCCTTGCTGAATTGACATTTTGACTATTCCTTACCACATGACATTTTGACTATTCCTTACCAATTGACATGACTTGTGCTTATTGAGCGAGGTTTGTATATTGCATTATGTAAGGGAACTAAATGTGGGAGGGGTAAGCTTATCTCATGAAGATGTTGTTGCGAATGTCACTGTGGAGGTAATAAGAATTTTCAGGGGGGGAGGGCAAAATGCCTCCTAAACATAGAGAGCACCTACCTAATTTAGAACATAGCCACTGCGTTCCTAAAAATGTCATCAAGATGAGGCTGACGAATTTTGAACATACAACGCATACAGGAGGGACTCTACATAGAAGAAGCCCTGCCCCAAAGGCGGGGACATGACACTATCCTTCCCTGAAGATCAAAGGGATTTGAAGCTATGTTATATATATATAATATAATATATGTGTGTGTATATATATACGTATGTATATATATATATACATGTATATAATGTATCTACATGTATGTGTTTGTGTAGGTTGGAGCTTGTATAGTGAACAGTGAACACAAGATAGTAGGTATTGGTTATAACGGCATGCCCAACAAATGCAGTGATGATCAGTTGCCATGGAGCAGAACTAACCAAGATAGACTCAAGACTAAGTACCCTTATGGTGAGCTAAATATTTCTAAAGATAATTGCTGTTGTTGTTGTTGTTGTTGTTGTGAGTTGATTTCATGGGATAGCTTCCAGTGAAGTGGGTGGGTAACTCAGAAGAAGCAGCAACTAATTATCACTCCATTTTTTCTCCACTTTCCTCCAGACAGTCATATTTATGCAATTATTATCCTCTACAATGTGTCAACGAAGCAAGCCTCTCATTGTAGTTTCTTATCACCTATACAGTACAGGAGGTTCTATATAGAGAGGTTTGGGAAAGGGGGGGGAGCTGCTTTTTTTTTTCAACTCCCAGTTTTCTTTACGTTCCCCTAATATTCTGTGTGCTGTATGGTATTAAGACTGAACCCTATAATAATAGCATTAGCTCATACTCTTCCCTTCCCCCTCCCTAAGCAAGTTTTCTAGATAGGACTCTGTGAAGGAAGAATCATTACATTCCTTCTCCCCCTCAAGTGAAAATTCTTGTATGCTCCTCTGAGGTTGGTTGAAGCACCATTTATTATATGTACCACAGAGCCTACATAGTGGTTTAAAAAGTAAACACATAACAATACGTTTGCATGATAAATAGTTCGCCACTCGACCACTTTATTTAAAGCACCACTGTGCTTGTGTAAGTTTGGACGTTTCACTTGTCCAGCTTCAGCAGGTCTACATATGATTCAGTTATTCCTGGCTGAAAAACAGTAAAACCATAAAAGTACTACGGTTCAGTTAATAAGTTACAGCACTTTACTGTTACATGTATAACAGCCAATTAAGGGTTAATTAAGTTTTAAATATATATTGGTGGTGTACTTGAGCACTAAAGCGGAGTGAGCCTCCTGAGGTAGGCTACACGAAACTAAGAACTGTTGTATGATTAATTGTAACACTGCAGCCACTAAAAAATACAGTCTTTTTTTTTTTTTTTTTTTTTTTCTTTTTTTTTTTTTAATTATGGTGTACATGTATACGGTAAAAGAATTTCAGTGCCATAGTAACCACTCACCGCAACTGTTTGGCTTAAAAACTAAAACGAAAAAAGCAACAACAGGCATTTGCTAAGGAACAGACAGGTTTGAACCTATTAGGACATACTTACTACAACAGTGTTGAATAGGGTGTATAACTACGACAAATAGCACACTAACTTACCACTGCCACTAACTTACCACTGCCACTAACTCAAATAGAAAATAAACTCTAGTAAGTTTGTAAGTTTTAACTGCACCCGCAAAATAATTAAAAGTGGTAAACAATTCAATTTCTTTGGAGGATACGGGTAAAGATCGATAAACCAAAATATTCTGTCTAGTGGAGTATGGGACGAGGTCGACCCCTACCAAACACGAAAACGTGAGGGTCAAGTACAAAATAACATCCAAACATTTATATAAATTAACAAATATCCCCGATTTTAAATTGTTTTACCCCTGATAGTGTCTTGCTCACTAATTATATTCATTAATTGATATAATGAAGGAAACGAACACCGTTATTAAATGCTATTACAATTTAAATTGTATTTGTTTCATTGAATTTCTCTTTCCCAGTATGTCATGCAGAAATGAATGCCATATGCAACAAGAACTCGTTTGACGTGAAGGGCTGCATCATGTACGTGGCTCTGTTTCCATGCAACGAGTGCGCCAAACTCATCATCCAGTGCGGTATCGGCGAGGTGGTGTACGTCAGTGACAAGTACCACGATAAAGAGGAAATGGTGGCCTCCAGGAGGTTGCTAGACATGGCAGGAGTGAAGCATAGGTGAGATGATCAGTACCTACTACTGACGCGTACTATTCGGCATGACTTGCACGTGCTATAAGATCAGATCAGGGAGGTTTTTGTGTATAATTTACTCCCACAATCAGAGGTAAGGGGTAATCAATTCTTCCAAGGTCAAGCCTTCCCCCTCTCATAGTTTGTTTTATAATGCTAAAAAAAACAAAAACAAAAAAAAGAAACATTCAATTTTTTAGCAATGAGTTGAGGCAGAGAACTCTCTAAGAGCTTCAGGCTTTTAGTCGCAATAGCACACTGAAGTTGAAATTTACTTGTCTTATTATCGTCCTGAAGGAAAGTGGTGTTGTCTTTCAGAGTCTCTAATGTGATGTTGAGTGTTGATGAAGAGTTAAGCGAAAGTGTTCAAGGGTTGAGGTGTCAAAACTAGTTGTTGTTGTTGTTGTTGTTTTTTGTGTGTACACCCTTGATATGTCTTTCTTTTCTGCTCTTGCTCGCTCATTATTTTTTAAATTCTATAGGCAATACAAGCCGTCCAAGAGCTCAGTTACAATAAACTTCTCAGAAATTGACGGTGTTCCAACAAAGTAATAATATTTATTTTTGTTATTAAATATTCGTTTTATTTTAAATTCACAAACTTAACTTTTATTTATTCCTTCGATAATCATGAGTTTTAAAGGAAATAAAAATTTTATTATATACATAATGCGAAGCTGTTTTTGTGGGGGAGGGAGGGGGCGGGGCATTTGCTGAGGCTTTACTCCACCTTCCCTCCCCAAAATTCTTCAGTACTAGCAATTTGACTTTGCAGTAATATTGAAATCGGCATATTTTAGCACTGTATATAACAATAGAAATTGTTGTTGAATATTTTACTCTAATTCCTGCTCCTGTAATTATACCCATACTAATTAGTTTTCTGCATGCAGTCATGTAATTTACACGACTTTTGATGGCAAGTAACTCAAACTGCAACTTAATTTGCTATTTACTGTACATGAAACAATACTAGGAAATATTAAATTGATTTAATTCCCATGATACCTTTACTTTAAGCAAGCAGATAAAAACAACAACAACATGAAAATAAAAATTTTAAGATAATATCACACAAGATTATAATGGTGGTGGGGAGGAACAGAACAAAGTTAAATTTTTAAGCATTCGTTGAGGTAGCATAACCTCCTTGATTGGTTATGCGGCTTTTATTGTAGAGGAGAGGATCAGTCTCAGTATTTAAGTTGGTATACATTACTGATTGTGAAGGTCTCTTGCCAACTAGAGATTTTATGGCCTCTAAACTCCTGTAAAAAATAAGGTTATGGTTATATTATTATGCTGCTTGATTAATTAAAAAAAAAAATTTTTTTTGTTCAAAGTTTCTACTTTCAGTTTCATCATTATTGTTTATTGTCCCTGTGCAATGTAAAAGACCAACAAGATTATTAAAGGATGATGGCTTTTCAGGGATGGTCATTGATAATGGCTTTTTTTTTTTTTTTTTTTTTTTTTAACTTTTATTTTATTATAATATATAATATATATATACCGGTATTTGTCTCAACTTTACTATAAATGTGTCCAGTACTATTGGCGTTTGGTAGCTATGAACTTTGGATGAACAGATCTACTATTTCTCAGTAAGAGGCTCTTCACAAACATACGAGTATGTGTTCTTATAATAAACTAGTGGAGGTTAGTAAATAAAATGTTGAGGTAATTCCAGGAATGTAGCTATTTAGGGAATAGATGGTGTTGGTATAGATTACCAAACAGTTCCTAATGCAAGCTTCTTCCTTCTTTTTTTTTTTGTCACCAAACTAATTATGTACTACTACATATCACTCACTACTTGCCATATTTGGAGAAACTCTTTACCAGGTTGTGGTGTTATTATCAATTGATTAGCCAATACCCAGCAGTTGTAGATATCATAACAATCACCTCTACTGGACTAATTAGAGGGACTAACCCAATATTATATAGAAAGATGGCCGGGACCATTATCACCATTCCACCAATACTGAAGTAAGTCAGACTTCCTGCATGAGGGTGAACATGGAATATACTGCACTCGTCCAAGCTAAAGATACTCCAGAAGAGAGCACCCAATGGAGTCACTAAAGACTACACACACACGCACACACACAACTCAATAATCAGCACCCAATGGAGTCAGTAAAGACTACACACACAACGCAATAATATGAACCACGTGCCTAACTTGATTCTGACCCAAGGGTGTAGACAAAAATACAATTTTACCCAAGGGTATAGACAAAAATATAATTTTACCCAAGGGTGTAGACAAAAATACAAGTTTGGAAGGGTTCCTATAAAGTTTATACATATATTTATATGGAGAAGGTCAAAGCACCTCCAAGAACCCCATTGTCCACACCCGGGGACCCATATGTAAGTTATGCAAGTATGATAGCTATTATTATCTATAGATTGGCACTTGAATTAACAACATTTCACGCCAACTCGTTAATAGGCTGATTTCACGCCCGCCGTCATATGTGTCACCACATGGCAATCATTAGGACAACCTTAACAAAGCAACTGCTTTTACAGTGATTAGTTTAAACATATTCATAGCCTCACACCTGTTGGGGGTGGGTGGGTTCACTGACCTTTTCAATTCCTAATCACATTCCAGAAGAAGCCACCAACCTCAGTGGTTAGTGTGGAAGTGTACTGTGTGATCTGTGGTTGTGACCTGTTACTATGTATGTCGGGCTAGCCCTAGTCCTGTTACTATGTATGTCGGGTTCACTAAAAACCACCTCAGGGCACATGATCAACTTGTTCTTGGAACATGTGCTACCCACAACCTGAAGTCATTAGCCCATTTCTCGGCTAAATCTGATTTATCTTGAACCTAGACTTTAAAGCTTTAATCACATTTTTAATAAAGCCAGATTCTTCGTGTATATATATATATATAAGACTAAGCTGAAATTCTTTTTACTCTGTCTTAAACATAAGGCATGCAAGACAACAGGTACTAATTGTAATAAACAAACAATAAGTAAAATAAATAAATAAATACTTAAACCAGTAAGATCTTTGAATCTCATGCTAGAAAGAAAATGGATACGACTCATTGTCCTGTGAGCATACCTGCACAACTGCCAAGTAAGTTGCTCCCTCAGCATATCTCATGAGAAGACCTCCTCCAAGATACGATACCAGGTACATGACGATGAAGGAAGTGCCACTGAGTCCGGGCTGGGAGGAGCAACCTGCTCCACCGAAGAAACATTGCAGTGCAAATTTGTAGCTGCAGGAGAAAGGAGGTATATATAACCAAGCACCTCCATGTGATTTTAATTCAATGTACCAATGGATTAGATAATTGGCTACTTTTTTTGTTTTTTTTGTTTTGTTTACTGGCTTGTTTTGTTTTTCTTCCCTTGTGTTAAACCTTACTCACTTATTTCCAAACTCGGGCAAAGACTTTACAAATCCAAAACTTGGGATGATGTCGACCCAGAAGAGCAACCAGACAGTGAGCAACTGATACGCAGAAGTGACAAACAGCAAGAAGAACATATTGACTTTACGAGTGTCTTTTAGACTCTTCTCTTCAATCACATTCATGACAGCAGCTGGAATCTGGACAAACAAAGTTATAAAGATATTTTTATGGCATTATCTCAATAATGTTTATGTTCTTAATGTGAAAAGCCAATATTAGCACTGTAAAGTGTTTTTAAGCCTTTTAAGGGACATTTGGCCCTCCCCCCTAATAATGAATTTGTCCCTGACAATTATTGTGACCTTTACAGTGACATTTTCATCAATTTTATGGAAATTATAACCCCCCTGAAATTTCACAAAGGTTAATTTGACCCCTCTCGAGTTTGTTCTAAAACTATACCCTTATTAAAAGGTAATGAACAAAATAAATGAACTCACAAATCCGAACATGAAGCAGAGTGGCCAGACTATCTGGCTCACTCGGGACTGCTTCAGGTACAGTCTATTTCCTTCCTTTGAATCTTGATCCATGCCAGATATGACTGGAATCAGAGAGATGAGCAAGCCCAGCAGCACCACAATGGATGCTATAGACTTCACTATAGTCGGTTTCTTTCGGAGTAATACCAGTCTAAACATTGATGGTATATATGTATATATAGGTTACACTACAACATGGAGGTTGCCACAGGATATACACAGCCGAGGGCTGAAGGCTAAAAAAAGTGTAAATCCCATACCGACCAAATACATAGAGGGGTGCAACCGACTTGTATCATGGCTCTAGGCAACGCATAAAAACTAATTTTGATTGGACGATTTACTTATTCACGTCAAAGGAGGTGAGTGTGAAATATATTCACCTCAAATTGAGCGATCTTATTGGACAGTTTGAACGTACCATGGTACAGATTTTCATGTTCTATAGTGAGTCACACACAGCAACAGATGCTAGGTATGTAATTTGTAACCTTTTCAGTGGATTCTAGTACTTATCAGTTGGTTTTTGAATGATACAAAATATACATAATGATAAAGAAAGAGTGTAGGTATTGATACTTATGCAGGACTATTTCCTATACACTAAAATAGTCTGCACAATTGTTTAGGATAGGTTGCCTTCTTTAGCAGCAAATACTTATAACAAAGACTTGCCACAAAGCTCACATGACATTGTAGTGAAAACATACTCCTATGTCGTCACAAACGATACTTCAAAAAATGGAAGTTGTTGTTCCCAAAAATTTCATATAAAAACAAATCACTTTCTAGTAGTTATTGGGAGAAAATTAAATATTGAGGAAAAAATGGAGTCAAAATACTTACCTGAAAAATATGGTCAGTGGTATAATGAAATTTCCCAAAATAGCTTGCAGAAATGGGGCAGTACGGGCTGGAGAAGATGCGAAGACAACAAACACTCCATTCAACGCATCAAATACTCCTATCAAACACAACTGCCACTGAGGAAACTTCAAGTCATTCTCCACGCTGATCCAGTTCACTTTGCTGGTGTGAAAGTTATTTACAAAATACTGAACAATTGCAAGGACTGCTGTGATGGTTCCAAACACCACAACGAAAGACAGTGAAGCAAAGCTAAGAATAAAGAAAGGATCCATTTCTGGCTGGTACGTTGACCCATTGGTGGAGTTTTCTTCGTATTCAAAGTCCAAAGCGAACGAGTCATTGTCGTTGCTTTTCGAGCAGTTGGGCTGCCCGAGGGCTTGGGTAGCACCAGTCCAAAGCGGCAGAGATACATTCTGTCCCACCTGCCCCAAAACTGCAATCGCGGAAAAAAAAACGTTGATGATTACAGCAACGTATCCCGCTGATATCTTCAATCCCAGAAATGTGGACTGCTCCCTCCCCATGTCTTCTGCAGCTCGGTTCCTTAATTCTGACGCAACTCGGATCCAAATGGGCGTTTCTATACGGTTCAGTATGCGCAGACCGTCATGCCAAACTGTGCGCAGAACATCCGTAACGCAATACCATCACCAAGTTTCGTAAGAAACTTTATCCGTTAACCAGCAACAGGATGGAGATTTTTTAGGGGGCGGGGGTGATACAAAGCAAAATGGGCTCAAAGGGTAACTGTGGTGGAATTTTTATTAATGAAAAATACTCTCATATCTTCTAAACATGAGTGGTTCCTACACAATGGCACCATTCTTTACAGCTATTTTGCTACCTTAAAATTTAATTCCTGTTGTGGGCGGGAGCTCGTGATGACACGAAAGGGGCTTGAAGTACAGCATAAATAGTGTGACCAAGTGACGACAGTGACAAAGAGTGACCCTGGCAGCCACAACAGCAGTGATAGCTGTTCAAAAACCAAGATGCCCTTTTTTTAATCTGGAAGAACTTGTGATCAGCTATGTATGAACCAGTACGGACAAATAGCAACATATTTGTAGGAGATAGCTAGTGATAGGTGCTTCACCTAGGATTTTAGATTTCTGACTAGATTCTAACTGCTAGTCCATTTTGAGGTGTTGACTTGACAATTTGTGTAATAATGCTCACTGCAACAGAATGTACTTGCATGCAGAGATTTCTCAAACATCAGACGTCAGATACAACATCAGCAGAAGAAATCATGTGTAACATTATTCATCCGGTGTCAATGCATCTATTTGGAACCTTGGGTGCTCCAAGCACATAGTTCCAACTTAAATAAACAGTTGGTAGGGACATTTTCTTCACTTTTCTTTAGGTGCAGGCTTAAGGCATGATAGAGACATTGATAGAGACATTGTTGTACTTACAAATTTGAGTTTATATATAGATTGTCGTAGATTAAATGCATGTAATGTATATATATGTTATATTTGAATAACGCAACTAGAGCTGACCTATATTTTTACAGGAAACAGAACTTACAGGATTGTTTTAAAAAAAACAAAAAAACTAAAGATGTTTTGTTTGTAGTTCCAATAGTAATAGCAGTTTTTCTCTGTTTGAACAGTCAATATATTATATATATATATATATATATATATATATATATATATAGTGTACTTACTGCTCAACTTGACCTTTCGACAGGAATGACTTAATTACAATAATACAGTACAGCAACTATAGTAGCTGGCTAGAGATAATTCTAAGCTTAACTGGCAGTAATTATTCTTCTGGAGACTCACTATGATCGGACAAATCACCGTGACAGTTTTGCTGACTTAGCATTACACTAAAAGCTTAGTTCATCAGGACAAAAAGATTAGTTGGCATGCTCTGGGATGGATGCAAGAATATCATGTGAGTCCCAGCCAAACCAGGGCAGCTGCTTCCATCTTATTACAACTACAAACAACACTGTGGAGAGAATGAGCTATGAATTAGTAAGCTATAGATAGCAGCTAACTGCGTGGTTCAGTTTTTCAGCTCACCCTCTGGGACTGACAAATATTCCTGTTGTGTTGCCTTCTTGTGCTGTAGCAGAAATTAGAAGTACATTTTTATGTGCCACCGGGAATGTTCACCGAGACATTATGGCTGGCTGCTAACCAAAACTGCTCCGTTTATCAAGGACAAAAGTTTGGGTTTTTTTTTTATTTGTTTAGTACTGGCAGCAATCCATTACAACAACAACAGTGAAAAACAGCAATTGGTGATTAAAGCTGGTGAGAAATATATGGTGGTCAATACTCTACCTCAACGGATACATTGATGTCTGGGAAGTCTCTGCACAGGAGAAAAACTCTGTGCAGTTATAGTCCAGTCAGGGACTATACAGTGACAGCTTACCAATCCTAGGTGAAGCACCTTTATCAGAATCACTAGCTGTCTCCTACCAATAAGCTGCATTTGTCTGTACTCGTTCATACATAGCTAAACTTCATGATCATAAGTTCTTCCAGATTAAAAAATGGGTGATAGGTTTCTGAACTGTTATGGCTGCTGGAATTACTCCATTACTGCTAGTATGGCCGCCAGTGTCACTCTTTGTACTGTCAGAATTCATAGTTCAAGCCTAAAAAGCCCTGGGCGGTGCCCACAGTAGAAAGTACATTTTAATGGTGCCATTGTGAAGCAACCACTCATCAGTTTTGAGTTATATTTTCCACCACAGTTACCTGTAGAACGATTCATTAAAGCTGACTATTCACGATTGAGGGTGGCCAATTTAATTGGCAAGCGAGCGAAGCGAGCTAGACACTCTCATGGTAACACAATTGAAAATCGGGGATGTTTGTTGGCGAAGGAGCGGATTGAGAGAGACAGTATTTGGGGTGGATAATGCAAAAGCAGTTGATTCCTTAATTCTGACCCAACTCATGATCAGATACAATGGGGTGTTTCTAAACGGGTGTTTCTAAACGGTAAAGTGTGCGCAGACCGTCATGCCAAACTGTGCGCAGAACATCCATCGCGCAACACCACCGTCATGTTGCGTAAGAAACTTGATCCGTTAACTCCAACGGGATAGAGATTTTTAGGGGGTGATACAGAGCAAAATGGTGCTTAAGCAGCATAGTATATGATAGCGGTTTATGAGTCGGGCCTAGGTTGAATGATTCATTCACATGATCACGATTGAGGGTGCCCAATTTAATAGTATTGAGGGTGTAGCTCATCAGCACACAACATTAGCAACTTTCTCAGTTAATTTATTATTACCACCAATGTCCCAAGAAATGGCTCATTTTTTGTCTGTTAATCGCAATAGTGCGTCGTAAATTCCGCTCGCGCGCTCAATGGCACGTGCTCATTTTTATGATATGCATGCATTGTATAAAAATTACAGTAAGTTGCCTCTAGCTCACAAATTTGGCGGTGGCGAGTCACTCCATCTATACCTGCACTAAAGCTTAATAAGATTGGTAGAAATAAGGTAAGTTAGTAAGATTATTACTTTAATTATTGGTTAATTATGTACATAGCTACAACCTTGTGTGATGCTTATAAATTTCAGCATCATAGTTATTTGTTAGCTTGCTATCTGTCTTATTTGCTTGAAAGGCCTTAAAATAATAATGGCTTCAAATTATTTTCATATCATATTTATTGGTGTTTTTGAGTTATTTTTTTTGTATATGTTTTCTGTTGTTGTTGTCTTTTTGTTTTTGTTTTTTTTACTTGGCAAACTACTTAGCTATACACATAGCTTTAATTGCATGTAATTAGTTAATATAATTGATGTATCTATTGAACTTTTCTTGTGAGTGTTCCTTCTAATTTGATTTCCATTCATAAAATATATTATTTATGGCTCTGTGTTGCTATGAGAAGCTATAAACAAGATTTATGCATCTATGAATACACAATCTCAATACAGAAGTTTTACTGGTTAACAAAATTCATGGCATTTCTTTTAGTTCGAGCCTTGTGTAGCTGTAGCAACATATTATATTCATAGTTTTAAAAATTGTCATGGCTACAATGATTCAGTCATTTTTTGCTGAGATAATAAGCATTTTCCTCTGTTTTACTGCCAGTATAATAAAAATTAATGTATGTTTTGACTTCTTGTAAATGTCCAACTCAGGGTCAATGTGGTTGAAATATCTGTGTGCAATTTTATAAACAAAATGTAGCAAGTGTCTACACCACTTACCTCTTCCCATTTAATGTTTTCCAGCTAGGTTAATATGTACTTTTACATAAGTGAGTTCCCATAAGAAATGTATAGCTATAGTACAATCACACATAAATTTATTCTCCTTCGATATATTTAATGTATTTTTGCATTTCCCGCCTATAATGTTGCATGTTTTCTAATTCTTTGTAATAGACTTGGTAGAATAATTTTGACAAAGCAGCAATGGCAACTGAGCAAGATATAACTGAGTAAGTGTTTTCGATAATATTGCACTGTATATTGTATATAATTTTATAGTTAGTGCTTTAATCACGTTCACATTTTAAGACTATTGCCAATATAGAATGTTTCAGTGTCATATTTGCTGAGTTCAGTCAATTGCAGTGATATCTGACAAAGGATAGTCACCTTAGATACTTTCTTGGTATCTGGCAGAACAATATAATTTTGGTTAAGTAAAGTGAGACAACATCACAGGCATTCATATTAGTGATGTTGTCTCACTTTACTTAACGCCTAAGTCACTCGATATTATTATGAACATAACCATGTCATTCTGTACATCTACATGCAAAGCTATTAGAATAATCTTTCTCTAGTAAGGCACATTGTACAGCAAACGAGCATAGACAAGCAAAACTGATGCTCTAACAGCATGTGGCTTTAGGATTGCGAGGGTCGTTGTTGTGCTGGTTACACTAGTTCCTCACAAATTATTATAACTCAACTTAATTTTTTTTTCCAAATTGTTGAGTTGATTAAATAGCTATCATTATACTTCAATGTTCTTGATAAACTTTGATATAGGTTGAAATTTTTTTTTTGTTAGCCGTATGCTAGAATTATGATAACCCTGATGGCAAAATAGTATTTATTATGTCACATATAATGACATTAGTAATGTATGGTTAAAAAGGTGACATGTGCAGAGCTAGACTAACTTGTCTCCACCCATTCTGGGGCCCATTAATTTCTTGTCTGTGCCATGAATTTCCCCTTCATTGCAGATATCAACTACCATGCTACGATATGTTTCAACTTATTGCTTGCACTATGGGAACCTATGGCTTATCACTAGTATCCAGTTAATGAAGGGAGTCATATTTGATAAGTATTAAAAATTCTGATGGGGTTAGCTATTCTAATGCATATTCAAATGTGTTTTTTTTTCTTTTTTTGCTTGACTTCATATTTGCTTGAATAACACTAATTATAGAGAATAAGTAGCACAATTGCCATATGTGTACTGTGTATGAGAGTTTTTTTTTATGATACAAACCACCAGTGCAATAAATATCCATTGCATATTCTATTATGTAATTTTATTTTGCAGAAATGCAGAAAATTCAAGTTTGGCAACTTAAGTGAAAGATATAAAATTAAGTTTCTATGAGTAACCATTAATGAGTAGATTGCTCTTATTGCACAATGCAACCTAATTAACTAAATGTATTCAGTGTTATTAGACCATCTGGAAAGCGTGAAAACTATATAAAGAAAGAAGATTATTACATGGCTATAGCTAAGTTATCAGAAGAAAGGAGCAAAGATAAGGATACACAGGTAATGGTTGTGAATTACAGGCACTGAAATGGGTGAGTGGGAGAAATCAATTATAGATACACATTATACAAATCTAGATGACAATATGCTTGTCTGCAGTCAGTAGTGACAATGACGGCATGTGTATTTATGAATATTTCATGAGCTGAGCAGGGTTGGTAGAGCATCAACAGAATGGATGGGTAAACTCAGTCAGATAGCAATGAAAATTGCATGAATAAACCTGTGCCAGGTTGGAGAGGACAACGGTGAATGTATAATAGATGAGTAATGGCAAATACAGTGGTGAGAATAGTAAGTGAGAAAAAGGTGGACTGATGAAACTAAACCAAGTAAGAGGTGATTGCCTTATGCTACTCCATCCCTAATTTGGTATATTGAATACATCAAGCGCCTGTGTGGCGGGTACTTCCTGGTATTATATATGCAGTTTTAAACCATCCTTATTCCTATATTGCCATGGACCCCCTATTATCAATTGTCAGTTGACCACTAAAAAAATTGAATGACTTTTGAACGAAAGCAGTTATGCATTAGAACAACTGGAAAGCTATTGCAAAGTTGTTAATAATATTCCCTCATAAGGAGCTTGGTGAAAAAAATTTAAATACAGGCTAATAGGGTTATTTTTCAGTGTGGAGCTGGAGCTTGTGAACAGAAGAATTTTATAGGCAGAGTAGAACTAAGTTTTAGTTGATATAACAGGTCATTACTCACTTTCATCTTTCATAGAAAGAAAAATGAAACTCAAATTGGAACAGTAATACTTACACAACCTCATTAGTATCAGTTAGCTTAGAAGTATATATCTTGTTGCTATATTAGATGCTGGATACTCTAAACGTGCAATATAGGATAGGAATAATGGAATAACACAATCTGCAGTTCAATAGATACTGTGTTTGCAAGAAAAACTAGCTATAGTTTCTTTTGTTTTTTAAAGGAATGAACATAATGTATTTTCTGAGCTATTACTATCAGATAAAGGAAAAATAAATGAATACGTGAATAAATAAAGAACAAAATCAGTAGCCTGTGCTTCCTAGCACTGCTACACAGTTCCTTCGCTGGACAGCAACTGACAGATGCTGGATAAAAATTTATGTCGATCTAGGTTCTCCTTGTTAATTATTTTCTATTTTTTTCTGAATAATTCATCTAGATCATGAAATCATACCAGTGGTACAATATAATAAGCAAGAACAACAAGGTGTTGTCAATAGCTGTTACAGGTTGACAAAAATCAGTTATAAAAGGGACACCTGTGTAAACGGCTTGGATAAAAAATACTTGACTGAGTGGTATTTTTCAAATGCGCAATAAAAGCCCTGTAGCAAATAGTGCTGGTGTAGTAAGTGCAGTAGATATAAGATTAGTTATGACTGTTGTGTCTTGAGATTTGGAATCCCCTCTTTAATAAATCCTATAGACCACCAATAAAGGTTGTATTAACACTGAGATATTTATAATAGAATATAGGGCATATTCATTCTTGGATGGATAGACAGATAGATGGATGAATGGGTGGGTGGGCAGGCAGGTGAATGAATGATTTTCAAATAGTCATCATCTTCAATACAGTTCATGATTGCGTCGATTCACAACTAAAAAAAATCACTCATTAAACAAATACGGTTTTGAACAGCCAGTGATAGTGTGGTATGTGGAATTTTATAAGCTTAGCTAGCTAATAATATTGTAACGTTACTACTTTATTTAATTTATACTTAGGTGGGTGCCTGTGTAGTCAACACGGATGATAGAATTGTTGCCATAGGGTATAATGGCATGCCAAATAGATGTGATGATGATAGAATGCCATGGCGTAAAGAAGAGGGACTGAAAGACAAGCGTCTATATGGTGAGTAAAATGGGTCCTAGTATTTATCTTGTTTGTTGTCTCCTGTCCACCAAATTTGGCTATCTAGCCATTTCAGCAAAACATTGTCAGAGATAGTTAGTGAAAAAAATTGTGTATATGGTAAAAAAACAATTTGCACAAAAAGGCTTTTTTTGCAAATCAATTATCAGATTGTGCTTGTTTGGGTGGAAAATAGGTGGTCACAAAGATAGATTGCCTATATTTTCAGTATTTATAATTAAGTTATTTAAAAAGGTCAGCATGATTTTTAAATATATTTACCACCTATTTTGTATAATTGCAATCTGTTCAATAAATTTAAAAAAAAAAAATCTTTACAGCATTCTCAAAGCAAAATTAATGTACAATATTATGGCTACACTTAATTGTGAATACAAATTCCTGTTCATCGCTCCTTTAGTTCATTTTACTTTGTAAAAAATTACCATCTTTTTACTGACTTGTAGTAAGTATGTAATACCATTTTCTTAATAACTTAGTGTCCTTGGTCAGACTACACCTTCAAATATATTTCAGACTATATTTTCTCTGTCTGTGGTTTTGAAGAGGTTTGCAGACCTCAATACCAAACTTGATGAAGAGACAGATGACTAGGGGAACAAATGACAATTGACAGAGACAATATCATATAGGTAGACAACAAAAGTACTTTAAATTTCTTTGACTTCTGATGTTCAAAGTCGTAGATGCTGACAAAACAAAAGATGATCCAAATTTGATGAAGACAATAGGAAAAAGTATCCCTAATGACTGTATACAGCACAACTACTCAGAAATATCCTAAAGTGATGATCTAAATGGAGGATTTAGTTTAACTTAGAGCTCCACATAGTTGTACAATGATATATACATATAAGTTAAATGTCTGATATTTCTAAATGTCTAATGCATAAAAATTTTCAATTTTATTTCTTATGTTTGTAGTTTGTCATGCAGAGCTGAATGCAATTTGTAACAAGCACTCTACAAATGTTAGAGACTGCACCTTGTACGTGACATTGTTTCCTTGTAATGAGTGTAGCAAGGTCATTGTACAGTCTGGCATCAAGGAAGTGGTCTACTTAAGTGACAGAAAGTCTCAAAAAAATGAAGTTAAAGCATCCAAGTTCATATTGGCAAATGCTGGAATTAATGCTCGGTATGTTATGAATAACTTGTGACCTGAATATAATAATACTAGCAAGTACCCTGCCACAATATTTTTGGGACTAGGAGTGCAGTAGCAATAAGGTATTTTTATCCATGGTTTCTCTCTCCTGCTCTATTTATTTCTTATCCATCCCAGTTTTACTTATTCCTCTTTTCAACTCATAGCGTCCCTTCTTCTCTACTTTCTATCTCTCCTGCTCCTCAGAATATCTGTCATTTCTGTGTATTTTCTTTCACTTCCACTTTGAAGTAGTTGCATCAGTCAGCCTTTTCTCACAAGCTTCACTTATTCTTGACCCTTGCCTGCTTCTCTGCCTTCCTTATAGCTACGATTTGTGGTAAATTATAGTTAGCTACTGTAGGTGAACACCTATTCCTTACTCAGTTCAGTGAATGAATTATTCATGGCTACAGACACTGTAGAGCAGGTAAGGGACACGACAAGACTTAGGAGGAAAACAAGAATGAAGTGGATATACGATTAAGGCACTCCAGGATTTACCAACTAGTTAGTTCCGGACGGTTTAATAATAAGTGTGCTTGCCTGTGAAGTTGATGGTCACGTGTTCAAATCCGACATGGGGAGATACTAAGTTTTTCTCTCTCTTTGTTTCTTGTGAACTATAGAGTACTTATAACTTAAAACGTTTCCCATTCAGGTAATTGTGACACTTTACCAACTCTGCTCAGCTCATGAATCGTTCATAAATACATACACACACCGTAATCGTCAGTCATCGTCATCGTCGTTATTACTGACACACCAGCGTATTATTGTATTAGATTCTTTTTTTCAATACAATTATAGTTCCTAATAATTGTTGTATGAATTATAATTGTACTATAAAAAAAAAGTTTAAAATTAATACATTATTGTCTTAAGAATGTAGCAAATATGTCTCCCTAAAATTGTGACTTTAATATTTACATTTTAGTATGTGCTATTGAATAATTTAGTTGGACAGGAGTATTAGCTTGTATCAATGCAAACCCTCAAATTTCTATATCCTTCAGCTATCTCAAAATACATTCCTGCAATGATAGCAAACACGATTGTAGCTATAAGTCCTGTCTTTAACTGTGATGATAAAGCCTTTTTAACCCACTAATTATGGCTCCTCTCCGGAGGGGGAGGTGTTTCCAGTCGACATCGAAAAGGTGCTCTGACAGCACATAATTGATGGGTGGTCTGTTGAGTATGAGAATGCAGCAAGCAGTACTACTCAACAGTATAAAGGAAAAATGTGAAGGTCTTGTAAGTCGTGGGTTATCATAGCTCAGTGGCTAGAGCACTGGTAGCTAAAGGCAGGCGTCCTGGGTTTGATTAGATTACCCGATGACAACTGAGATTTTTTTTTTCATTTTGCCTAAGCGAGAAAGTTTTAATCTAAACACTATTGTATTTTATCTTTAAAAAATCAATTCAATTTTTGTACATATAACCATTACAGATTATTTTTTGCATTGTGGTTACTTTATTTCATGAAAATATTGCATAAAATTCTTACATTGTAATTTAGCCTTTAGTATCAGCTACTGAATGTTTATTTTGTGGAATAAGACTAAATTAAGCACATTAATACTATAGACATTAGCTTTAAAACTTCTATATTTAGCACTATAACCATTCAGTTATTATATTTACTGCTGTAACTAATGTGCTTTGCTAATGTTGTGATTGTTAGGAGATACAAACCACTGAAAGATGAAATACGAATATCACTGATTGCTGAAGACAGAGACACTGATTTTCAATAAAAAAAATTAATATCTAATAGCTACCTTTTCATTCTTTGTAGTGTTGCTGATTGTATTGTTGAACAGTTGTGCATATGAGTTTTAAAAGTTAAATGTTAGTCACTGGACACTAGTGTTGATTTGTACATTTTTTTGTTTAGTCATTGTTTTTTACTGAAAAAATATCTTTTTTAGTATAATTACAGACTTGATCATTGGAAGACTTAAATTGATCAAGTGTGTTTTGTTCTGGAAAGTTTTTATAGATTCTAATAATCTAGGTGTTCCTTAACACAATAGATTTGTATATTTTCCCTCCCCTCTTCCGATTAACATGCCTAATTAGCACTAAATACCCTCCTAAGTAGTAGCCTTTTAGAGTAAATTTGAATATCATTACTACAAATATGATTGCTTTGAATTTAAAATTTCATGAATATCATTGGTCCACTCCAATTTCACATAGTTTGTGTCTACGTGGATATAGTTGTTGCTATGAAACCACAAATTGAGAGTGAATTATGTAAGCAATATTATCAGGGGAATACATATAAGTGCTGTTTATAAACTGGGCGTATCCTCTACATTGGGAATCTAACGGAATCCAGCTTTTGTTTTGACTTGACTCCGTGGTTAGCTTGTCTTTGTAACTCGAGTGGACCGTCGATGACTAGGACGAAACCTCCTAAGAGAATTGGCCAAAATGGGTCGCCATCACGTAGACTGAGATCGACCGCAGCTAGAATATCACGAAATAAAGGAAACCAAAATAAAAAGTTAGTTGAGATCATGGCTGAATGAAGGTTCAAAATGAGCATAATATCATTTACTAGTGATGTGCTTCAGCACAAATGGCGAGCGAGCCTAAAGACTATACTATTGTTATATGAATGATTTTGACTTCTAACACTGAAGCTACTGAAAATAAGGTCCAGGTTTTAAATTTCGCATACACGGTAAAGGGATTTCAGTGCCATAGTAACAACTCTCTGCAACTGCTTGAATTGAAGGAAAAAAACAACAACAAAGCAATACAGTTATTTAAAAGTTTTCTTTGTGATATTCTTTAGCTAAGTAGTGGTTGTAACACACAATGCTTTGACACAACTGGACATGCACCTACACAGACTTACCTTCGCGGTAGTCTAGTGGATAATGTATTTTCAAGTAAATACTGTTGCGCACGGCTTATAACCATGACAAAGAGCGCATTGACTTACCACTGCCCCTAACTCGAATACAAATGGAAGTCCCTTAAGTTTTCAAGTTTTAACTGCACCCGCAAAAGAATTCATAACGGTAAAACAATTCAATTTCTAGTGTGATACGGGTACTGATCGATAAACCAGAGGATTCTGTTTAGTGCAATTTGGGACGGGGTCGTAACTAACACAAAAACGCGAGGGTCAAAGTACAAAATGACATACATACGTCCATACATATATACAAATAATAAATAAACTAGTGATGTGCTTGAGCACAAATGGCGAGCGAGCCTAAAGACTATACTATTTTTATATGAATGATTTTGACTTCTAACACTGAAGCTACTGAAAATAAGGTCCAGTTTATAAATTTAGCATACAGGGTAAAGGTATTTCAGTGCCATAGTAACAATTCTCTGCAACTGCTTGAATTGAAGGAAAAAAACAACAACAAAACCTAACACGTTATTTAAAAGTTTTCTTTGTGATATTCTTTAGCTAAGTAGTGGTTGTAACACACAATGCTTTGACACAACTGGACATGCACCTACACAGACTTACCTTCGCAGTAGTCTAGTGGACAATGTATTTTCAAGTAAATACTGTTGCGCACGGCTTATAACCATGACAAAGAGCGCATTGACTTACCACCGCCACTAACTCTAATAGAAAAACTGCACCCGCAAAAGAATTCAAACGGTAAACAATTCAATTTCTAGGGTGATACGGGTACTGATCGATAAACCAGAGGATTCTGTTTAGTGCAATTTGGAACGGGGTCGACCACATAACTAACACAAAAACGCGATGACATACGTACGTCCATATATATAAATAAACTAGTGATGTGCTTGAGCACAAAATGGCGAGCGAGCCTAAAGACTATACTATTTTTATATGAATGATTTGAATTCTAACACTGAAGCTACTGAAAATAAGGTCCAGTTTTTAAATTTCGCATACAAGGTAAAGGGATTTCAGTGCCATAGTTACAAACTCTCTGCAACTGCTTGAATTGAAGGAAAAAAACAACAACAAAACAATACACGTTATTTAAACGTTTTCTTTGTAATATTCTTTAGCTAAGTAGTGGTTGTAACACACAATATTTTGACACAACTGGACATGCACCTACACAGACTTACCTTAGCGGTAGTCTAGTGGACAATGTATTTTCAAGTAAATACTGTTGCGCACGGCTTATAACCATGACAAAGAGCGCATTGACTTACCACCACCACTAACTCGAATAACGGTAAACAATTCAATTTCTAGGGTGATACGGGTACTGATCGATAAACCAGAGGATTCTGTTTAGTGCAATTTGGGACGGGGTCGAACACATAACTGACACAAAAACGCGAGGGTCAAAGTACAAAATGACATACGTACGTCCAAACATATATACAAATAAATAAACATCCCCGATTTTTTCATTTTTACCCCTGTAAGTGTCTCGCTCGCTACGCTCGCTCGCCAATTAATGACTATAGTTGTAGCAATAATGCAGGGAGTAGCATTGCTGTAACGGCAGCAGTCAGACACTTACAGGGGTAAAAATGAAAAAATCGGGGATGTTTATTTATTTGTATATATGTTTGGACGTATGTATGTCATTTTGTACTTTGACCCTCGCGTTTTTGTGTTAGTTATTTGTTCGACCCCGTCCCAAATTGCACTAAACAGAATCCTCTGGTTTATCGATCAGTACCCGTATCACCCTAGAAATTGAATTGTTTACCGTTTTGAATTCTTTTGCGGGTGCAGTTAATACTTGACAACTTAAGGGACTTCCATTTCTATTCGAGTTAGTGGCGGTGGTAAGTCAATGCGCTCTTTGTCATAGTTATAAGCCGTGCCACAGTATTTACCTGAAAATACATTGTCCACTAGACTACTGCCAAGGAAGTCTGTGTAGGTGCATGTCCAGCTGTGTCAAAGCATTGTGTGTTACAACCACTACTTAGCTAAAGAATATCACAAAGAAAACTTTTAAATAACGCGTATTGTTTTGTTGTTGTTGTTTTTTCCTTCAATTCAAGCAGTTGCAGAGAGTTGTTACTATGGCACTGAAATCCCTTTACCCTGTATGCTAAATTTAAAAACTGGACCTTATTTTCAGTAGCTTCAGTGTTAGAATTCAATAAAAATAGTATAGTCTTTAGGCTCGCTCGCCATTTGTGCTCAAGCACACCACTAGTGTACTAGTTTATAATAAAAGTTCTACTGGTCTTACAATTCTAGACGTTAAATAAGGTAACGTTTTAATGCCTTTACTATAATAATAATGCTAATCTGTAGGGAATACAAATAGTCCTCTTTTTTTTCTTCTTTTTTTCTTTTTTTTTGCTAGGAGAGTACTAGTAGCTACTACTTATAAAAATAAATCAGAATCGAGATTTTTCAAGGAACATATCATATATTATTTAATTTTTACTAACGATTATAGCCATGAATACACGTAGCTTATTGATTTGAAATTGACAACCTTCATACTGACTTTTATGCCTGAAAGAGCGTGTTAGCTTTACACTTGAATTAATGCTAAATTGAGTTTAGTAGTACACTGAAACAGAGTAATTTTTTATTTCATGCTTTATTAGTTTCTCAAGCACCACCCGCTTCTATTTTTTTTAAAGTTGCATTTTGAATTTTATTAATTAAGAATCTTGTGGTTTGATAATTGTGTATTACTCAAGCGTAATAGGTGCACAAACTGTGTTTACAGGTGGAGAGCTGGACAGCTGCTGAAAGTGTTAGGCAGTGCTATGTTAGTGCTCAGTGTTGCAAATGGCTTCGTTAGTATCTTGCTGCAATCTTAACAAAACTAGTACAGAGTGGCGAATAGTAACCATACCAGTAACACCAGGCCTTTTGAGTACATCAGTGACAATGCAAGAAAAAAGAAAGAAAATAAAGAAAGCCACTTCGCACATGTTTTTTTCAGTGAAAATTGCCTGAGAAACTAATTAATAACTTTGCATGGCCTTATATTGCCCTTTAGAGTAAATAGCTACTAACATCATAATAATATATAAATATAATTGCTTGAATTAAAACTTCAAATATGAATATCATTAGTTTCCTCACATGTTCTAGTTGTGTTTGCATATAATTGATACTATAATACCATAATTTGAGACTGAGCAAATTGAAGCAAGATTCTGTCAAGAATGTGTACATGACATATCAAACACACACACATTTTTTTCTATGATATGTAAGTTACCTGTCTAGGTAATGTTTAGAGACAAGTTTGAACTGAGTTATATTACCTATAGCTAATACAGTTCCTTCTGTCAAGCACAAACTTAATACTTTTCTGTGATAGCTATCTATAGGAAAACATCAATTACTCACTCAATTCATTTGCAGTGAATCCCTGGCCAAACAAAGCTTATTACCAAATACACTAATATATCATATAATAGAATACATATTTTTCTTCTATGAGCAAGTCAAATTTTAGTTGTGTGAAACCACTAAATTATAGTAAAATGTTTTCAAAATTTTGCAGTTGTCTATAATATTATACTTACTAGAGTAGTTCAATTTAGCTTGAAATCATTAATAGAAAGAATGTTGACCTGGCCTTTAATAGCACATCACAACGCAGATCAAAATTAGCTAGAAGTCGGCTACTATGATTAATAAGTAATAGTTTATCAGACTTAAATCATGCCAATATCAAAATTTTGTGTCAATGTATGTTTTCAGTCAATATGAAGGACGAGAAGGTGTTATATCAAAATCTGAATTTTACATGGCAGTTGCACGTCTCGCAGAAAAGAGGAGCAAGGATCCTGTAAAACAGGTGCAAAATGACTAATATATCACAAAAGAGCAAAGTGAGACAGAATTTGAGATGTTGCAAGAAAAAAATGGATGTGGTCAACATTTTTAGCTCTGTACTGCAGATGAAAAGCTTTATGCATTCAATTAACATTAAGTTATAGCTTGGGACATTACTACTTCCAGTCACTCCATAAGGCTGCATTCATTTTCTATTTTGCTTATAACTACCAAATCTCATTATTATGAAAGTACAGTAGAACCTCAGTAATTCTAACACTAAGGGATTGAAGGGTTAGTGAACAGTTCTGATTATCGAGTATATACATTTTTTAAGTTAATGTTATAGAATTATTTGATGAATGTGATGGCAAAACTTAGTTTTATTACACAGGTTTGAAAAAAAAAAGTTTAAAGTTGCTTGAGCTTTGTTTTGAGAACAACATTGCTAATAGTACTGCATTGCCTTTTTAGAGTATATACATTTTAAAGGTAATGAACTGAAATATTTCATGAATTATTTAATAAGCACACATGACTGTAAAACAAAGTTTCATTACACAGTCTTAAAAATTAAGTCATTTCAATTAACTTTACCTTAATAGCTAGTATTAAAGTAATATAGTTGAGCTTTTATTTTGAGAGCAACATAGCTTATGGTACTGAATTACCTTACAGCTTCTGAGGGTGGGGGTGGGGGGGGGGGGGGGGGGGGATTAGTGAGTTCCAGATTTCTAAGGTTCTACTGTACCAGACCTAGTCATTAAATAAAGTTGAAGATAAAAAAAAATCCAGCAAATTCAAATTTGCTAACTTGCATCATCAATGATGTTGAAACAATCAAATGGAAGGATTTATGTACTCCTAGAAAATACCTTTTTTTTATAATAAGCACTATATATTTATGAACTAAAATACAGGTTGGGGCATGCATTGTGAATGAGCATGGAAGAATCATTAGTGTCGGATATAATGGCATGCCTAATGAATGTCCTGACAAGGAAATGTTTTGGGGGAAACACAAGAAGGGCAAGCCTAAATCCAAGGACAAACATTTATATGGTGAGTATAACACCAGCTAAACATTATTGTGCAACATAATGATTTGGCTTATTAACAATTGTTTTCCTACTCATTTTCTCTATGTACTATACTGTCCAGTGCACTCTGCTATGTTTCAGATAGCTATTACATGAAAATTACATACTACAGTTGATCTTGTTAAAACAGTGCACCTAAGGGTTTGTAACTGCCCTTTTTACCACTTATTAATTCATATTCTCATTGTAAACCTAATTATAAACCTTCAGCACATGCATGAGAGGGTTAATTATAGTACTCGGGTCTGTCAGTCAATCTGACTCATCAAAATCAGATATCAAAGATGATAGCTTCCCAAACATTGAAACCAGCACCTTTGTTTCAAAATTACAGATGAAATGTTCTTTGCATGTTTCACTCCTTTTATGGAGATAGCATTTACATTTACCGTTTTTATTGCAAGTGATACAGTGATACCTGATTAGGTCATACGCCAAATATCAATATTCATTTGGTCTGAGAAATGATTTGATAGCTAGCAAGTGGGCATATAGTAAAAGTATTCAAATATGATTGTACTTCTTTATTTTTTTTTGAAGCTATGTAACTCACGCATCCACAATAGTAAATTTTTCACTATTGTTGATTTTTCTTCTTCTTTTTTTTTTTAGTGTGCCATGCAGAGTTGAATGCAATTTGTAACAAATACGCACAGAGTTTGAATGGATGTACCATATATACAACATTGTTCCCTTGCAATGAATGTGCCAAACTTATTATACAGTCTGGGATTGTAAAAGTTATTTATTTGCAAGACACAAAATTTAGAAAAACTGGATATAAAGCATCCAGGTTTATGCTGAAGAAAGCTGAAGTGGAACTTGAGTAAGAAAAATATATGTAAATGAATACTACAATTTTATGAATTAATGTGGCTAATAACATGTTTTTATATTTTTGTTGTTGCTGTTGTCTTTTTGTCATGCTCGTTATAAGAAACACCCTCAAATATTCCAAGTTTACAGAATGGTTGGCAACTATGTGTTGACTTGACTATTACAGCTGTAACTTCATGAGGAGGATGGTAGCTTTATATATATATAGTTAAATTTTTAATAAAATACATAGTCAGACAAAACACACCCACCTAACAACTAGTTAATGAAGAGATATATCTACTTGCTAACAGCATACATTTAATTAAATGAGTGGACGTGTTAACATATTTACATATTTATGTACACCGTGCAATGTTCTTTAATGTCGCAGGAAATTTAATGCTGGTACGGAAAGTATTACTATTTCATGGAAAGACTGACTGGAAGCCAAGAATTTAGCCAAATGATAATACTTTTTTTTTTCTTTTTTTTTTGCCAGATATTTTTATATAGCTAGTCAATTTTTTAGTTACATTAAATAATATTTTTTGTTTAGTTCAATATATCAATAAACCTAATTCATATAGTAAATAATTACATATTCATAATGTAAAATGAAATTAGCAACATTCAGACCATAAAATTGGAGTGTCTAGGTACTCACTCTTAATCAACTGATTAAAGTAGTACTTATGCAATCGTGGTCTAACCGCTAAGGGTATGGAGACAACTTTCTGCTAGGTTTCAAAACAAATTGTATTGACTGTATAAACTGAGAAAACTGCTACCTATTTTTATCTTATCATAGTACTTAAATAAATTAGATGTATTCTCTCTCTTTCACAGGCTTTTTTTTTTTAACAATACAGAATTAAAAATATTTGGTCGCCAGCCGGCAAACAGACACTCCAACCCAGTATCTCTATACTGAAGGGGTACTGCTATACTATAGTTTCACTCTCAACAGACCAACGAAAATTTTCTTTTTTCAGAAATTCTTTTTATCCGTTGAATTTTTTTACTCCACCAAAATAATTATCACTTCACAATTTCTTTCTCAGCTTCTGTTGAGAGTGAAACTGTAGCATAGCAGCACCCCTTAACAGTATAAATTGGAGTGTTTGTTTGCTGGCTGGTTGTCAATTTGCTACACTTGGTTCAAAATAACACAAAAGTTCTTCATTATAACCGCTAAACATTACATACTATAATTATTTTTTTGACTCCATCAAAGCTTTTACAACATTCATTTATAAAAAATAGCAAAGTTTCTAGTTCTAACAGCCAATAATTATGTTAATTAAAATTTAACCCAACATTTCGACTTCTTGTCAAAGTTCGCTTCAGGAGTCAACTGAGGTCGAACCTTCCATGGTGATATAATAAACGCAAAATAAACAGCAAGATAACTCGAGGGTATGCTACTGTTTAATATATGATGAAAGGTGATCTGCACGTAGCATAAACAGCCAACATCCTGTAAGCTCTATGTCTCTGTTAAACTGCTACACATCAGGAAATGGAGAGATATTAATTTCTCCCCATGTTTAGGCAAAGCAAAATAATTATATGAATTATGTCCTTAAAGCCCCTCCCTCCCCCAAGCCTCCACCCCCCCTCCCCCCTATCTCATTGAACACACCTGACCTCCACATTCTCTACCAATGAGTCCAATTCTAATCTATGCTCACCAATTCAGTCTCGTGCTTAGTTTGCTAATATGACTAACCAGCCACCTTGCTATTGCATCCAACTCTCTCTGACCATTCTTTGTCCACTGTTCTCCCTATCCTCCATTTCTATAGTCCTATTAGCTGACTCACATTTCTTGCTCATCAATTACTGGCAGCTACATACATATACTCTTTTCTCACTTTTCCAGGTAATCAAAGCAAATTAATATGCTATCAAAAAATGTGATGTGTAAAAAATAATGAAGTTATCACATGAAAAGGGTTCATGTACAACACTTAGTAAATATTATTAGTGCAATAGATTTACATGATGGCTTATTGTAACAGGTTGGAGCATGCATCGTGAATAAAGAAAAAAGAATAATTAGTGTTGGCTACAATGGCATGCCTAACAAATGTCCTGATAAGGAGATGTTTTGGGATAAAAATGAAAAGGGTGCATCTCAATTCAAGGACAAACATTTATATGGTAAGTATGACCCAAATCAAAACAATAATATTGTGGAACTCAATAATATGCTAATTGAGTCTGCTTATAAAAGTACATAGAAATGCACATTAGGATATACAGGAAAATTACTATCTATATAATAACATTACCCTTGTGTGTCAGTAACAATAACAACAACGATGATGATGTGTGTATTCATGAATAGTTCAATAGCTGAGCAGGGTTGGTAAAGTATCACTACAAACTAATTGGGTAAATAGTCATCACTTTCAGTACAGCGTGAAATAACAGCATGAAATAACAGCATGAAATATCGTGAGATATTTCAAGGGTCATGTACCTAAAGATATCATTGTGAAGATATCTAGGGTGGAATATATCTATATATACTTTTTTTAGTATGCCATGCTGAGATGAATGCGATCTGTAGTAAACAATCGCAGAACCTGGAAGGATGTAAAATGTATGTGACACTCTTCCCTTGCAATGAATGTGCCAAACTCATCATACAGTCTGGCATCAAAAAAAAAAATGTATTTGAGTGATACAAAATCAAAAGAAACTGAATTTGTGGCATCCAAGTTTATGCTGGAAAAAAGCTGGAGTTAAATGCAAATAAGATTAATATTATATATGTAATGTATGAGTAATAGCACGGGTAACCCTGCTATTCTGGATTAAAATAGTACGAGGCGAAGCCGAGTGCTATTTTAATTGCTTTTACAAGTGCTATTGATCCCTAATAGCACAGGTTACCCGTGCTATCACTATTTCAGGATTAGCTTCCGCTGGAACTTTCTTTTCAACGTGCGGCTCTTCCTAATCTCTGTTGTAAAACATTCCGTCTAATACGGGTAGAGGTTCTGTGGTAAAGAAGGACAGTGTCTCCAACTAAAAACTACTCGAACTGTACGTTTCCAAGGTTAACACTGCACGCGTGCGCACTTACCCGTACTATTTCACTTACATAGCTACCGAGGTATTTCACTTAGTTTCCACTTAGTTACCGAGGTAATTTCAATTAGTTACGCGCTATTTCACTTTCCCCGTGCGATTTCAATTGAACAGCGATTTTTCCCATACATTTTTGAATGGGCAACTTACGCGCCGTACTATATATAATACTTATAGCACGAGTCAGAGTACAATATGGGAAAATATTTTACGAGCACGCAAAATATTTTCACGAGCCGGCCAAAGGCGAGTGAAAATGTGGCGTGAGAGTAAAATATCATTCCCATATTGTACGACGAGTGTGATAAGTGATTTATTGCTGCCTTGATATTTTTTCTCAACCGGTTACAATTCAATTTTCATTGATTTTACTCGCTACGCGCATGCGTAGTGTACCGTACAATATAAACCGTACAATATGGGAGAATACAGAACGCTCGCGTGATGCGGAAATATTCAAGAAAAAATATCAAAGCTGCAATAAATATGTAATAGTTATGCCATGGCCAACGAGGGGTTATGGAATATAACCCTCCGATCCTGAGGTCCAAGCCCAAGGGATAAGGAGATTCCATAACCCAGATGTTGCCATGGCATAACTGTTTTATACCATAGTTGCTGCTACTACAACTCTCTCATATCCACCTATATGGGACCAGCCCTACCACATATAACTCTCCTGCCGCTCTCATACCACAGGAATTTACTACAGCTAGCTGCTTTACTGCTTACTGCTGAGCAGCCCAGGTAGAGTTAGATCTGGAGATAACAGCTGGCAGCTACAATGCTAAAGCAAACTTGCTAAAGTAAACTTTCTGGCGTGCTTCAATTGAATTTTAATTGAATTTTAATTTTGGGCCGGAAACAGGAAGAATTCGCTTGACACCGGGAAAATATCATAGGGAAAATATCATAGCCCCAGGAAAAATCACCGGGAAAATATCACTTTTAATCCATGGGTGTTACCGCAGCAACCATGGTATAAGTATATATATATAATACTTATAGCACGAGTCTGAGTACAATATGGGAAAATATTTTATGAGCACGCAAAATATTTTCACGAGCCGAAGGCGAGTGAAAATATGGCGTGAGAGTAAAATATCATTCCCATATTGTACGACGAGTGTGATAAGTGATTTATTGCTTCTTTGAAATTTTTCTCAACCGGTTACAATACAATTTTCATTGATTTTACTCGCTACGCGCGCGCTCCAAGGAGCGTACAATATAAACCGTACAATATGGGAGAATACAGAACGCTCGCGTGATGCGGAAATATTCAAGTAAAAATATCAAAGCTGCAATAAATATATATATATATATATATATATATAATATATTATTACGGTAATTCTATTAATTAATGTGTGCTGAATAGTTAAAAATCTAAATATCAGATAAATTTTTCTTGTAATAATTTTCGTTTCAACTTAGGCTTATGGTTTTGTTGACTAAGTTAATCTAAATTCATGGAACAAAGTTATAACTAAACCAGGTATTAAAAAAAAACATCCAATTCTCTTTTATTTTTTTTATTTTTTTTGTTGCCATTCTTCCACTCTTCTTCTTATGCCAAGACAAAAAGCATTACCCCCACAAGTTCGCTGGAATATAGGCAATTATATTATGACCTGTCAATTGAACTTATACAGTTGTCGTATTCATGACTAGTAATAAAAGAGACCAGCCTGATTTAAGTGTTTAATTGATTAGACTGGATTTGTTTATAAAGAAAACTGTTGTACATTTCACAATAGCATGAACAAATGAGTAAACAATGCACAAATAACAACGATGCAATATGCTTTTATGTTGCAGGCAATTCGTAACAGATAAAAAATGCATTACTATAACTTTGGAAGGTGAGAAGATGAGAAGGAATTCTTTTTGAAGAATTGTATTGTCAAAAATGGCAATCCTTATATTTTATATTACCAGCTATTTTATTTGCTTAATTCTTTATAAATAGTCAAAGTACACTATATATTGCATGTGTTATGTTGTATTGAATTTCAATGAGTTTAATATTCAGTTTGTTCCGTTCAATATTAAAATGGTAGATTATCAAACACTTTTGAATACTTTATGTCAAATACACCTTTATATAGCACTCTATAGTATAAACAAAATGCTTATTAATGTTCATAATATGTAATGTTTCAAATTGAGGTGTAAATGTACTCACTGGACCACACCTCGCAACGGTATTATTAACTTATTGCCAGACATTTATTCTATATGTATGTTTGGATGTTGTTTGTGTATTAGTTTCAATAATTGTAGTAGCAGCTGAACTTTATCCTTTTTATGTTGCCTAGGTTACTTGTTACAATTTGTGTGAATGTTTATTCTCTCATTTGGTGATTGGTCAGTTTTACAGTCTATTTTCTTTTCTTGTGATCCCATTGGCAGTCTATAAAAGGCCTGACCATCCAGAGACAGCCATGGACTCTGACTCTGATTGAGACACTCTGACACTCTCTGTCCATTATCTTTATAATATATTTGGATTTATTAAAAATGATTTAAAAACTCGAACTGACAAGGGAATTAGTTTTGCATTGTTGAGTGGACCTAGCCATGAAGCAGAGGGGCCGATCCCATTGGCAGTCTACAAAAGACCTGACCATCCAGAGACAGCCATGGACTCTGACTCTGATTGAGACACTCTGACACTCTCTGTCCATTATCTTTCTATATTTGGATTTATTAAAAATGATTTAAAAACTCGAACTGACAAGGGAATTAGTTTTGCATTGTTGAGTGGACCTAGCCATGAAGCAGAGGGGCCGACAAACTATATAAATAAATAAATAAAATGCAATGCTTTATATACATCATCATTTCAAAATCACTAATGATCAAGCTCTAGCTGGTTTCATGAGTGAATGTTTTGATAGAATCATTTGTCTTTCCACCAACGACGTTCACAGTAAATCAATCACCTACAGTTTCGGCAATATACTTTTCTGACCACCAACAACCAATAAAAATTTAATAAATCCAAACAATCCTAGTCATACTATAATCCAAACCAACTTGTCAGTAAATTCAAACTGACCAGTCAATTCCACTGTTTTGTTTATGACCTAATCTGCTCATTTCTAACCATTCATTCACTCTAAATCTGCTCCTAAATTTGATACAGCAATATCATTAAGACTTTTGGTTACCAACAGATCTCCTAATTCATTTGAAAGTGGCAACAACAATCCCCAGTACTTCAGAAGCACATGTGTACACTAAACTACATTTAATGGGAAACTAAAAGTGTGATGCAACAAATGTCCTGCCCAGCAACCACTAATTACAATATTGGGAGAGGAAGACTACAAAGGCTTCATCCTCACTTACTTCTAGAGAATAATTGATTTCACTGGAAGAATAGTGGCTTCTGTTGTAGGATACTATGACCTGTAGTATGTCTCACATCTTTACAGAAAGCCATATATACTTACTTTATCATTCTCAAGCAGCAGATTCACACAAATAACGTATATCGTGAAGCTTTGTATCATGGCCACTATGGCAGCATTTCTCTCTGTAATTCTATGGAGTATATCAGGTATGATGATGTGGCACTTTAAGATATAGAGAATGTAATTAGCCTTTTACATAGTGATAGAACTAACTGCTTGTATTAAAAAATGACTTACCTGCTGTGAGGCCATTCTGGTCAAAAGCTTGATTCTTATTGTGTGAAATAATTGGACATTTATAAAGGATAATTTCTTTTGTTTGTTGTACACTCTGAGCCAATAGGGCTATTTTGAGCTATTACATACTGAATTGTTCAATCAAAAAGCTAAGAGGTAGATAAATGGAAGGATTGTAGTAATAAGGTGAACACTATCATCAGATGTTAAGATATACTATTTTAATTCTATTTTAATACGTAACTCTCATCTTAATATTATCAATAGCATGTGCAAGGGGCAGCTCATGCGGCATGGATGATCTACTATACTTTCCTAACATCACCGAGAACCAGCTTCAGGCATACTACATTCATAATAACAGCAATTATTTCGATACTGAAAACAGGAACAATCTTTTTCTATACAGCAGTCCCTATGATCAAGATGACAATATATGTCAAAATTATTTTTTCGTCATTCGATTTTGTGTGATAATATTAGAAGGAGCATTTAATAGAACTGTTCTAATCAGAGAAGCTCTTTTGAGAGAAGCTGAAGATTCCTTGGTCACAGTAAATTTTACTCGTACTCGAGTTGAATTTGCTGCCAAAGAACCCTGCATTCAACTTTCAACTTCACAAGACTTATGGCTCTGCTGCAATAATTTTACAATAAGTTATAATCAATGGATCACTAATCAAGATATATTGTATGGCATTAGTATTGCTGGACAAGTATTGACAATTAACAATAGTGAAAGTTATGATTTCAACCCACAAAGATGCAGCAACATAAACTTTAATCGAAACCCTGTCTTTCCTTTGACTCGGTGTGAAACAACTTCACTTCCTTTAATTAGATTCCATTCAATATATATAGGTAAGGCTAATACAAGTGTATGTAGGATGCAACACATTGACTAATATTGTAATACATCAAGAACAGTAAAATTTTACTAATATACAATGCCATAATGTAATTAAGATTTTTTTCTGTTGGTTCATTAAAGACATTTGGTTCTAGACACTTGTTGTGTTTGCTCTCCTAATTCCGCAACAGTTTCTAGACCACATTGAAAGTATTACATTTCCTTCCAGGTAGTAGTATGGTAGTAATTATCGAGATGGTTTATGCCACATTAGTTTCCAGCCTCAGTCGTGCAAGCAACATTGGAAAATTTCCCAGAGTTGGGCTTGAGCTCAGTACCTCAGGCCCTGAGCCAAAGACACAACCTCTACATCACACAGCCTCTACAACAACACACATAATATACATAATTTACACAGAAATACACATATACACAAATACACACAAATATGTATACACATGCACTCATGCTAGCCTTTGATTCACAATAACAGTGTGGTATGACAGAAGTACTAAAAATTGTACTCACATTTTTATTTTGTTATACCTTTACATTGTTACTTATTCTAATTTGCTACTTAATTACACACAAATTATTGCACTAATGAGCAGGTGGCTATATACATAACCTCCTTATAATTCCCTTCATACTTTTAGTCTCATACTTGCACTTCTATGCAGGAAATTCCTGGTGTAATTTAATTATCATTTTTTTTATTCTTATATCAATTTTCAGGAGCCAACAGGGAGCTAAATCTTGGAGGGATTTTGGGAGGCAGTTTAACTGCTGCACTTATTATTTCATTAGCAGTTGCAGTTCTGGTATTTCTGATATGTTGGGTGAAGTCAAAAAGAAAATCTCAAATTCTAAAACAAGAAAGACATGTTTCCTTTGCCATAAGTAAGTCATAATTTCATAATAATTTCAATAATTGTAACCAGAAGAAGCTATAATATACTCACATATGATTATTACACTATTCATTGCATTAGGTGCTGAGTATGCAGAAATAGGTCCAAGCACACCTGGCAATTTCTCGGATCACTCCTGCAAGGTATTTCTATACTGATAATAATTCTCACATAGTTTTATGAATCACACATGCAGCATGTGAGGTATGCTGAACAAGGTGCTGATTCCAGTTATGAGGTAAGAAAAAATTTAGTGAATCGAATAGAGTTAGATAAATGAGTACATTTTCTTGACCGTACAATTATCATTGTTATCGAAATTTTTTGTCAGTATGTCAGAGAGATATCTGAATGTATAGTATTCTTAGTTGTTTCATTTGAGGTATGAGCATTTCAATAGGGTCATGTAGTGTGTTTTAATTGAGACACAATCACTTTATAATAATGCCACTAAGAAATTGTTCAACAGAAAACTGTGCAATTGCTTTAGAAGCCTTTTAGTTTAATAAGTATGTTGCTACTGCAAAAGGTTTGTGTGGCAAAGAAGGACCTAAACTGCATTAGCTACAAATATTAAATTTTTAATGATAACTTAAAAGTGTAAACCACTTCCTGTGAGTTTCCTTGAAATGTTGAGTTAATTATAGTAGAGCATTTAATACAAAGGTCACTGAGTGCTAATGCTCTATATATCACAGCAATATGAATTTGAAGAGGATAACCCTTATATAGTTCCTCCCTTTGAAGAAGAATCTCTGTACGAACACGTTAAAAATGGCAAGATAAAACATTTATCCCGGGATTCCATCAAGTAAGACCTAACAAAATATATTAATGATATTATAATTACTAATTATAATTTAGATTGTGTGGTCTTCTGGGATCGGGAGAGTTTGGTGAGGTGTTTGAAGGCATTTTGAATGATCAGGATGGTAAAGAAAGTGTAGCAGTCAAGACACTGAAAACGGGCACTGAAAGTAAAGATAGAGTTAGGTTTCTGCAGGAGGCATTCATCATGTCCCAGTTTAAAGATCCCAATGTGGTAACCATGCATGGAGCAGTTACCGATGGTGAACCAGTAAGCAGTTAGGTGTAACTATTTTACTGAGTTACACACTAATACTGACAAGCTGACATTAGAGAGCAATCATACAGCTCTATCACTTCTAAACTCAGGCTCTTGTAAATTAGGGCTAAAAGTGAACACGCTTAATAAGACGAAGTACCTTCACGATTGATTGTAAGATAATAGTTCCCTCAGACTTTTATATGTGACCACTCCATCACTCCAATTCCTTTTGTTATGTTATGGCCAACCATAGCTGATTTTCTCAACATCATGACTATAAACCTTATTCCCATATTGTAGATTCCAATTTATCGGAGCATTATCAGTAAAGTGTTGAAAACTGAGTTGTTCTAATTTTATCAAAGATACAAGTATAAACAGAATCAATTGGTAAAGCAGTGTATAAATAGAATGTATCACTAGTAATGATTATAGCAATTAAATATAGTTTATACAAAACACATGACCACAACAATATGGCAAATGAGCTATTCCATCAAACAAATTATACACCATACATAAAAATTCAAGCACCAAGAATCATTTGTTTGTTTGTTTTAATTTAAGCATATCTTTTATACTATGTGTATGAATTTCCAGGTATTACTAGTACTGGAGCTGTTGCCAGGAGGAGACTTAAGGAATCACTTGGTAAAAATGCAATCCATCGACGATGTCAACAGTAGTACACTGGATGACCACACCCTCTTGAGTTATTGTCGACAAGTGGTGTCTGGTATGGTATATTTGTCATCAAAGCATTTTGTACACAGAGACTTAGCAGCAAGAAACATTCTTCTATCTGTAGATGGGATTTGCAAGGTGACAACCTTTACCAAATCCTCATATTCGACTAATATTCAATTCCCTATTATAGATTGCAGATTTTGGTATGTCACGTGATTTGCTCTATGAAAGCTATTATGTGTCACATGGTGGATTGATTCCAGTCAAATGGACGGCTCCTGAGGTACCTCTCATGCTATGCCACACTTGCTATTATTTGCTGGGTATGTATTGCAGGCTCTACATTACAAGAAGTACTCCACAGCCAGTGATGTGTGGAGCTATGGAGCTGTCATGTATGAGATATGGAGTGTGGGCTGTAAGCCATTTGAAAACCTTCCTAATAACAAGGTAAGAGAGACTTTCAAATTCATATGAGCTTTGAATAAGGCAATAGTACAAGTCATTTAACATGACAACTTGAGCTAGAGTTCAAATTCAGTTATCAAGGACTTATTGTAATGTTCTGAGACATGCATAGCAACATGGTAACACTTCTTTTGACAATAATATAAAGCATAATATTAGCAAGTGGTACAGAGTGAAATGATTATCAGGAAAGTGGTTTAACACAATAACAACTCTAGGATATTGTTTTTGACTGTTATTTTAGCTAATAAAATAATATCGAATTACATTCTTAACTCAATTTTCCCAAGTAGGGAAAGCAGGGGCGTAACTGGACCAGAAAGTGATAGAGGGGCATGCCTACATGTATTCTACATTTTTAGCATGGAGTAATAAATAGGTTGTTTCAACCTTATAATTAGGCTGATAGGTTGCATTGTCTGCCTAACTCTATCATGAACAGCTGTTCAAACTATTTTTCACATTTTATCTTTTGAACTTATCCACAATCTTAGCTATCTACATACATGTTCAACTCAATGAGACTCCTTTGAAAGACTTCTACGTTGAACATTAGAAATATTGCGAAGTTGGGAATGAATATAGTGCTAGATGGCTCGCTAACCATTTGTGCCAAAGCACATCACTCTACATATGCATTAATTATCTGACATTAATCTGATGTCTCTATATATAACAGTGAACAACTTCAGCCTCAACACAAACACTTAGCTATAGGCTAAAACTATGATTATTCTATACGTGTTTTACTTGATACAGGTTCTGTCTCTGTTGGAGTCAGGATACAGACTACCTCCTCCTCCAGGATGTCCCAGAATGATCTACAAAATAATGATAGATTGCTGGTAAGTGGCTTTGTGCTAGAATAATTTCTATACCTTTACCATTAAAATGCAGAGGCTTATGTATAGCATGTATTGTACAAAATAACAATAGAAATATTTTCCCACAATATGTACTGACTAACTATAGCTACCAATTGAAAAAAAATAAGAGCATTAGCTAAATCTAACAATAAATAGTAAGTATAACCATGGCTGTTTTAATAGCAAAATAGCAATAATTACAAAAGGTCTAATAATGCACTTTTTTAATGACACAGGAAGTGTCATTGTGGGATAGTTTTGAAATGCATATAAAATAGCTAATTAAATAAACAGCTATTCACCATTATAAGTTAATGGATATGAATACTAAATAATTAAAGAAATATGAAAGAAATTTTTTGTGTTGTTAAATTTAATATCATTATACCCCTAGGAATTCCGAACCATCCAAAAGACCGTCATTTCTTGATCTTCGTGGAACTCTGTCACTACCAGATTCCAAATTACTGAAGTGGAGTGGAGGTGGAGGAAATGCTATCATACCTTCAGAAGTTACAAGTTTAGGAGCACCATTGTCATATGGAAACGAATTGTATACAGACCTTCAGACCACTTACAAAAAAATCTAAGAAATCATATTATTTTCCTGCATAATTATCTATTATTTAATTTTATGTTTCATTATATGTTCAGGGTGGGAATGTTGCTGACTTATTTGATGAAATATCCAGCTGATCTCACATTACTGGATTTAATGAAATGTCTGTTTCCTATAAATCATGCAGAATGTGAAAAAACAACAACCAAAGCTATACCAGTTGCTATTTTCCTAGCAGATTTTATTTTACTTATTTACGTAATTGGAATCATTATTAGAGGGTTGAATTTTAAGGAAGCTGCTACTATAATGTAATTTATCCCTTATTTATTGTACTTGTTATCTCATCATTGTGTTATGGCTCGTTTATCGATGTCTAAACGGGTAATTCTAAAGCTTCCCGCCCACAATTGATATAAACTTAACCGCTTGGTTCTTCCCCCATATAGCAGCTTGTTTTTTTTGTTCCTCAGTAACAGTGTAGCTTAGTTGAATCAGTACTTTGTTCTTCTTGTACACCACTAGATCTGTGGCTAGCAGTGCCCCACAGTATCTCCAAGTTATGACAGGTAAATAAGTACTTACACTAATGACTGCTTATTTTAATATTTTTTTTTATTCTTGTAGAATACGACAGATAATAACTGATATGTGATTGATTTATATGATACTAATGACTGATATAGCTAAACTGAATAATGTATAAATTTAGGGGGGAAAATGAAGATATTGAGTATGCAAACATTCTAAATAAATGATGCACTAATGTATAAGCATATTCAAACAATGAATGTATAATCCAGTTGGCAATAAGTTGTTTACCTTAGGATGCCAAAAAAGAACACTATTATACAATCACTATAAATAAAAGTTGGCTACAAAAATAATCTCTGCTATATTGCCTCGTCTTCAAACTCTCAGGGGACCAAATATACTAGCGGATTCAGTCACCCCCCCACCCCCGACCAAAAGCGCTAGCAGATTTGGTCCACCATATGTAGATATGTCTGTCCTAGAGTTTAGTTTTCAGCCAAGGGAATATTCTTTAGGATTATGTAACGTGCATATTTAAGCTTAACTACTAATTTAAAGCTAAACTCTGGATGGTGGTCAAACTATTGAATAATAATGTACTCAGAGTTACAACTAATTTGATTAGAAAGTGCTGTACACTACTTAAAGATACAATAATAATAAATATACCTACTATGTTTACAAAAACTGATAATAATATAATAACCTGAATACCTAATGAACGTAGGCTTCTGTAGTTTAATTGTGTCTGTATCTTGCAACCCTTTCTAGGTTGTTACAGTGTCTCCGAATTTCTCTATACAGACATCCATGCTTGTAATGCCTATTACTATTTTATGGTGGCTTAAGTTTCTAGAAGTCTTTTACTGTCTTGTTGCTCAATGTCACAAATGTATACATAACTACATTGTCATAGCATTTCCTCTGGTCATTTGTAGGAGCATGTGGGTTATATCCTACCCAGCAAACATGTTTGTCATTAGCTTATTGTGACATGCTTTGTAAACATTTATACATTATTGAACTAACAATTTTTGTTCCGTTCTATGCCCTTGGCTACATGTTTGCAATTAAACTCTATCGTTCTTACTGTCTCATTCAACTACAAAGTTGCATAAGCCTTAGTAGTTTCACCAGCTATAGCTTAGTGAAGTGATATAAGCCTAACCTTAGCTTTGAGCAGATAATTGTAAGTTGATCAGGCTCAACACTAGTGAAAGTTACCAACCTTGCCTTTGTACCATCACAAAGGTTATATAGTAGTTGATGTGTACAGTAGCCAGTAATTTTTTACAATGTAGAACAGACAGTCATTTCAACAGTTCATTGATACAAGTATATGACTGCCTCTATCATAATTGCAGTGGAGATTCCTCTATGTGGACCATAATGACCCAAAGTCCATTATCTTGCAATATCTATAGACACAAACCTTCCGCAACTTCGCACAAAAAAAAAAAAGGATTTGTGTCCATGTAATACAAGAAAGAACATTAAACTGGAGACATTATTTTTATGATATGAAATTTTCATTGAATCACTAATTGATTTTGCAAGATAAAAGCAAGGGAAATTTTATATTTCTGTCTACATTACTCTCATGCCATACAATAAATTTACAGTCCTAGAACGTCTTTCTAATGTGTAATACTTCAAGCAAAAAATTCCACATCCACAAATGGAAATATTTCCCATACAATTTTCATTGGTAGCCTATTTTTGTTGTTGTTTTTTGTGCCACAGATAATATCTGGGTCGTAAAAATGACCTGCTATAGTGCAACAACAATATTTTGAGACCAAATCCGCAGTGACACCGGCGCACTGCCAGCAAATGAATACAATCAACTGGAGATCTAAGAGGAAGCTTTTGAAGACAACCAGCTAATGAGGCAGACTATGAGAAACAGCTCGCCAGTGGCGGTATCGTCGGAGGAGTTATAGTTTCATCCAAAAACCGCCGAGGAATTTTAATGATATTCACGTACATGGGCGCGGTCGGGTCACGCCCACTAGGGGGAAAGTTTCTAAGGCTTCATTTCCAAAACTTCAATAGATAACCCTTCGAAATCTCTATTTTACAATCAAAAAAAATTCCCAAAGTTCCAGCATTAGAATGGGTTAGATTTAATGAAGATGTCGCCAGAAAAGCCTATATTTCTGCTGTTGGCAATAAGCATAGTTCTTTTGAAGTCAACCCTACTGGCTTGCATCTGCATATAGATCATCCATACCTTGGTGCATCTGCAGATGGTTTAGTCATTTGTTCTTGCTGTGGACCAGGATTGCTTGAAATAAAAAAATGTCCTTACAGTAAACAAGATGTAGACCCAACTCTTGTAGTTGACTCGAAGTTCTACTTGAAGCAAACCAGTACTGGAACAAAGTTGTGTCCTCAGCATGATTATTATATGCAGGTACAGGGTCAGCTCTATATATGTAACCGCAGTTATTGTGATTTCGTATGTTGGACTCCTAAAGGGATACACATAGAAAGAATCAATAAAGATCCATCCATTTTTTTGGAAATAGAACCTAAACTTAAATTATTTTTTTTGAATTGCATTCTTCCACAAGTCCTATGTGTAAAGGAAAAGGCAGATGTATACTGTTTTTGTCGAAAAGGTGAATTTGGTCAGATGATAGCATGTGACAACTCATCTTGTCCTTATAAATGGTTTCACTTTTCATGTGTTGACATCGCTGATGAACCTGGTTTTGTTTGCAAGTAGCTAGCTGGACAATGATGACATTTAAAGTTCAGTTATATCTATACTCCTGAAATCATTTTCATAAAATGTTATAAAGATGAATATGTATTGTGTGTTTGTGTGTCTGTCTGTGTTTGCATTGGTATGTTTGTAGCTAGAATATGGAAAGCTTTCCATTCTACAATATCTTAGCTAAACAAAGCAAATGGCAACTGATAAAAAAGAAATTTAGAATTTAATGTAACTATGATCGACTCCAAAACAGGACATTAAATTTGGATTTATAACAATTGATATGGTACACAAACATGGAGTAATTGTAGAATCAAAGTGATGCTTATGTGATTAATATAATAGTACAGTTAAGTAATCAGTGGTGGCGGAAGCATTTTTTCATTGGTCAGGCAAATTCATACCTTCAATTTTCATAGCTCATTTTGTATTAAAGGAACAATGTTATTAAAATTTGAATTTGAAATAATAAAAGAAAATTAATGATTAGCTCAAGTTAAAATGATCCAAAAATTCTTCCTGCTCTCACTTCCACTAATAAATTCATGTTTGCAACTTAACTGACTTCTCTGGACAGTACTGCTCCAGTACGCTACCGCTGGAGTCGCCACAGGATGCCATACCAGTTCAGGTCGAATTCAACTGGTAAGTATCGTTATATACAGTTCTATTCTATAAATATCACTGCGCATGCACATGAAATATAAAGAACAAGAGCCGACGTAGAGCGGTTAAGTATATAGTCTCGCTGGCG
>WLWD01002180.1_pt1 | contig 45991 bp, 21 predicted proteins | sample 6712731 | NCBI WGS metagenome assembly WLWD01 (sample SAMN12718690, study PRJNA576275) | sponge metagenome | isolation source: marine sponge | host: Mycale hentscheli | place: New Zealand: South Island, Marlborough, Capsize Point | collected 2014-11-01 | reverse complement strand
CCGAACGAGGAAGGTTTGCATTCGCTTAAAGTTGTATGTGAGTCAAACCTTGCAGAAGAGACCTTCGCCAATGAGGCACCAGAGTATGCTGTAGTGAACAAGTCAAATACAACAGAAGTTTTATCTGTCAATTTTCAAAATGAAGGAAAAGTCAGAGCATCGACGCCTCCGTATGATGTACTAAATGAGAAAAAGGGTTCCCATAAAATAATTCATAAATTGCCCAGTGACAACAAAAATTCAAATTTCGCTGTGGCTTCAAAAGGTGATGTTCAAGGAAAAAATGCACTTAATAAATGCAAATATTATGGGAAACTATTAGCATATGGGGCAGTAGCTATTATCTTTATGATCACTTTTATATTTATATTGTTAGTGTATAAGGAAATATTAGCACTAAAAGAGAAGCAAGATACTGCAATTGGTAGCAATACATTCAACTCAAATGATGATATGGATTCAACATTGTATTTACATTTGGTAAAGATACTAAACATTAGCTCAACTACACGTCCTATCAGTGTAGATGTCAACGTTTCAAGTATTGAGAGTGTCATAAAGACATATCTGGACAATATTATTCAGAATAATTCGTGCACACTGAAATGTTCTAATGGCGTAGCAACCCAATGTAGTTCAGTGCATTCGAATATTTCTAATGGGAAATGGATGAAGATTGCCGATATTGACACAAGAGTTAACATAACGTGTCCATCTCCTAATTTTAAACTAACCACGGTCAGTGGATTTAATACTTGTAAAAGTTCGGATCCTGCTGCAGGCTGTTATTCTGCTTTCTTTAATACATCTGGTATGACATACACAAAAGTGTATGGAAGAGTCAGAGCATATCAATACAAAAAGACTAATTCATTTCAAGAATATGCAGGTGGCCAGCGAGGCAATAGTACTATTGATGAACCTTATGTTGATGGAGTTAGCCTTACTTATGGGGACCCACGACAACACATATGGACATTTGCTTCAGATTTGAATCAATCCTCATCATTTTGTCCATGTGGAACCTCACGAAATATTACCATTCCAGATTTTGTAGGAGATGATTATTTCTGTGACAGTGGAATACAAAGAAATGAAAATTATACTGCAGCTTTCAGTAATCCATTATGGGATGGAGCAGGATGCTGTCCTGACTATGGCTGTTGCAGTCATAATTGTCCTCCATGGTTCTACAAAGAGTTGGATGAGTGCACTTCAGATCCTATTGAATTTAGAGTTTGTAGAGACCAACTTAACAGTAATGAAGATATTCTGATAGAAGCCATTGATATTTTCATCAACTAATTACAGCTTTTTGATAATTTGAAGTTATTTTTATGGACTTAACTCATTGAGCATTGTATTATTTTATGTTTTTATCCATTCCTTCAGGAAATATAATTAGTTAGCTACCCCTAACCTACATTTGCTGAGCTGTGCCAGCACTTTAGCATGGCAAAGTGATGTTTTATCAGTAACTGGAATATTTGCTGAAAACAATCAAAGCTTGGTTGAAATGTCTGACTAGATCTTATGGCAGAACACATGGATCAAAGTCAGATGTATCGTTTCATGCCACTAGAGATAAAGGTTGACAATAAAAGATGGGCCAAAACCAAACTGTTTGGGCTCCAGCTCTCCACAAGACGAGTTCTTCAAAGCATAACTCATTTAACTAGCTACACGCACTTCATAGAACTTCTAGACAGTCCTGCAAGCAAACTATAGACACATTGGTAGCACCTAGAACCTTTAGCTAATGTGTACAGCTCATGTGTGACTCGTTTAGATTATAAATAGTACCAGTAAAATGAACATACCAAAATATGAGTAACAAAAGCTTAAAATAATAGATGGTTGTCAGGATATCAAACTTGGCTTTTATGGTCAGCTTGAGATAAATCCAATTAAGAGATAGAGTAGTAATTGCATAACCAAAAAAGTTCAATATAATAATGATATGTACGATGCTCTTTAAACAATGCAATGAACAGCAGTAGTTGTGAGGCAATATTGTTTTTGTTTTTTTGCACTATTTGCCATTTTGATGAGACAATTACTTAAGACAGACTCATTGCAAAGGTCTTTCCTATGGTCCAACTTGCCGCAATGATTCTAAAAGGGTCCCAACTTACACACTCAAGTATTTACTGCTGTAGCAGATCCTTGTCAAGAGAAGCTACAAGAATTATGAAAATCAAATTTTCTAATGAGAAGAAATTGAATTTTAAAGTGTCAATGAGCCGTATAAAAAACAACTTATTTATACAATAATCCCATAGCTTACACATTGTAGCTTCATTAGAGCATATCAAGTGCATCTGATATCAAGCCAACTGCCAGCACAAACCCTTGAAAAAGCATTCCATAAGCAAATGGCAAATGGAGAAACAATAATAAAAAGAATTAAGGCATGGATGCAGTGTAACAGAGGGAAGCAGCACAGCTGATCTTTATACTAGCTATAGCTCAGGACAGCTGGATCAACTTTCTACCATGGGAGGGTTTTTGCTGGTCTTAAGGGAAGTGCTTTTCAGAGTTCATCGCCATTCACCATGCTACTGAACTGTGCAAGATTTTGGAAACCGAAAACCACCATCTGTGGAAGAATCCCATCCTATTGCTCTACACAGATGGTGGTCCAGTCCATCGCAGTAACTACCCTTCTGTTCAAATTGCATTGATCTGCTTGTTCCTTCATTAGGATTTGGATTTTTTTTGTGCTATCAGAACTCCACCTTACAATAGCTGGAAAAATTAAGCCGAGCGAATTATGTCTCTTCTTAATCTGGCACTACAGGGAGCTGGCGTGGCTAGAAGAGCAACAACATGTGGCAAACGCCCCCCAGCCAAACGAACACGACAGTTTAAACCAAAGGACTAAAAAACAACTGTCATATATACCATTTTTTCTTTTCCCAGACACATCTGGTTGTGATTTCACTTGTTCCAAATCCAGCCAGTTGCTAATTTCTCAATCAAATGGTCAGCATCAGCAAGAATTTACAAATAGCAGTCAGATGTAGAAAGGATCAATACAATGGACATATGAATTGAAACCATTGACATTTATGTCAGGTGTGAATAATTTAAAAATGCGCCTATAGCAGTTATTTTTTAATATTATATACATTGCGCTGTATGTTTCATCTCATTTCCATTATAAGTTACTCTTAGCTTACACTTTGTTGATTGTACCAGTTGTCTATTATTTATGATATTTACAGTCACAGCAGAGTTTAATGATATTCATAGTCATTACTGGATGTTAACTTGGAATAGCATATATCTGGACAGGGCATATAGCTAATTATGTATTTTTTTTTTTTTTGCTCCAACCATGTGAAGTATAAAATTTTTATGTCATGATGTGAATGTATTTTTCCCCACATGCTTGGCTGCTTATTTCGATTTTTGACAGTTTTATTAAAACACAGATTATAAATGTGTTATTGAACATTAACTGAACAAGATTCACTTAGTGTTCCAACGATGCTGTCAGCAATGGATTTATAAGATTTTTACATGACTTTTTCTATTATTAATTAGTTCTAACTCATGCCTATTGAATTTATAATAATATAGAGTATTCGACACACAGACATATAGCAATTATTTGTCTATACTATAGACAATATTGAAATAATTAATGTAGTTGGGAGTTAAGTTTATTATTCCAAGTTTGCTCAAAACATTCAGAGTTTATCTAAACAGCTCATGAATGGACAACATGCTGCTATTATAAAATCAGAAAATTCATTTTCTTTAGCTTCACTTTAACAGCCCAGTAAGAATTTTACAAGCATGAGTGATATTTCTACGTATGAGATTTGTAAAGATGAATCATTGACTAATCACAACTATGAAGATTTGAAGCATGGTGAAGACTTTTCCCAAGTTAACGTGATCATCAACAAGATCAAAAAGAATTATCGTTTATTTCCACTTGTGTTTATTACCGCAATTCTAGTCTGTAATGCAATAGTCATGCTTTCTAGCATTGTAGTGCTGTCCCAAACAAATACGGCTACTGCGCAGACTAATAGTGATGATGCTTGTGCATGCTGCAACTCTACAAGTAAGCCTCATCCTTCTACGATGTTGGAACCACTAGTATAGAGATAGACATGAAGGACCATGCTAGCAAATGCCCCCCTAGTATGAGTCTAAACTTAACAGCCGGGCTACGGACTTGCATATTTCACGGCTATAGTGGATGTTCATTCATTTTATTCCCAGTAAGTCATGAATACACAAAAATCACAGGAAAAATAATAGCTTACCAATATGGCGTCACCAATTCTTTTCAAATGTTCAGACGAGGGAATCATACTATAGATGAACCATATGTTGATGGTATTAGTCTTACTTATGGCCGACCGAGGCAGCACATTTGGACATTTGCAGCTGATTTGAACGAGAACAGATCCTTTTGTCCATGTTATAGCAGAAATGGAGTTAAAATGGAAACTCCCGAATATGTGGGAAAAGATTATTTCTGTGATACAGGAGAAGCTCAAGCAGAAACCTTGTCTACTAGTCCATTGTGGGATGGTAGAGGATGTGATGAAAGCTATAGTTGCTGTGGTTACAACAGTCCACCCTGGTTCTACAAGCAGCTGCCTCATCCCACCCTTGAACCCATTGAACTTAGAGTTTGTACAGATCAGAATAAACTCAATGAAAACATTGCGATTGAAGTCATCGCTATTTATGTCTTTAATTAAATAGAAGAATACTAAGACTTCTTTAAATAGAAGAATACTAGACTTCATTCATTTTGTATATTTTTTCATCAGTTTTATGTGATGTAGTTATCAAAAGTTCATGCCATAGCTATACTAGAGTCTTACATAAGATTTACTTCCATAATTATAATAATATGCTGAAATTAAACTAGCTATGTCTACAAATCCATGTCTCATTTGTTAGGTTCAAGATTTCAGTATAGAATGTAGACAAATTGAGATATCTGCCCACCATGCATTAAAAGTGTAATCACCATTAAGCATTTACTAATTTTGAAAACATAATAACTATGTCAGATATTGACATTATTTTAATTAATTCCAATCATTTCATTTAAACTACAGTTAACAAAGTTTCAATGTTAATCACTTTCAAGACAGTAGAAGACATCACTCCTAGTTCAATATAATTAATGTGGTAAAGAGCAAGGTCTTCTACAAAATACAGCTCAGTAACAAAGAGGTCACAGATTACTCTGTTCAAAATGATCGAGAATTATTGACGTGACAACACATTCAGACATAAATTAAAAGTGTAAATTCAAATGTTACTGTTAGCAATAATAGAAAAAAATGATAAAGTTTAGTGATGTTTCTAGCAATCAATTAATTGGAATAAAAGTAAATCACCAAAACAGTTTGTATAATATTATACCACTAACGACAATTCTTTCTGGATGCAGTGTATTTCATTAAAATCAATTTTATTAAAATGATTATTACTATAAACAACTAATTTTAGTTGTTGTGGTATAACGTCTTCAGGTTGGGGTAGGAAATGAGGGAGAGAAAGACAAGCAATCTATTTTCCCAACATCTAATGTTATTTTCAATATTCCTATTATTGTTTGTGTATTATTAATAAACAATATTTTGCTGTAAACATGTTTTTAGACTAGAAATATTGGGAAAATTACAGACTATAAATATAGCTGCTATAGTTTACAAATTGTCAGCTAAAGCTTGTAGCTAATTTGCATTGATTATAGTCCAGTCTTTTTTTTTGTCCAAATGGAATCAATCTTGAACTAATTGCAACTAAAGATTTCTCAAGTGTATCTCATCTATACAAACTTATGTCCTCCATAACATACTTAAAGTCCTGAGAATTTTTAATGAGGGGAGGGTGTGAATATTACACAACGGTCTATTAAAAAAGCAAAAAAAATATTGAAATATTTTTACTTTATGAAACACAATGTTGTTCAGATGTTTCCTACCTAGATAGTGTGCTCTAAGCAACATACATGAATTTCAGTTGAAGGCCAGAGAAGGATCAGAAAAATGTCTTACTGGGTCTAATTTGTTCTCAAAATTTGGTTTCATCAGTGCTAGTGTAAACAAGACTCTTAAGCTATTAGAATCCCACTTCATGCCATGACGTGACATCCTCACCATGCATACGAAATCAGCATAGTTGTATCTTCAAGAAATGGCAGGAGAGGATCAGGATCCTGACAGCTATCTATCAAATTTCATGAAGTGATGTTCACAAAAGTTTGTCTGCTGTTCAGATCTTATTATTGAACAAGTTCTCACAAGAAGTCTAGTAAAAGTAAGTGAGATCTGACCAGAGAGTGACGTATGATTGAGCAGCAGCCTTGTCTATGCCATTTTGAGCTGAAGTCAACAAGACAATGAGGGAATTAATTAAAGGCAACCTGACACAAGATTTGACCCAAGTGTGTGCAAATTAATCACAAACTTGTCAAATACTATGTAAAGTTGAATAGCTACGTTGTAAATTTATTAAATCTTTACTAAAGCAAAAACAAGACATTAACAGAGACCATTCACTGTTTCATAAAGTCTCTATGTTATTCTGTGGTAGAATTAAAGCTTATGACACATAACTATAGCAAAATTTTGTTTGGTAAAGTATCCATCATTGTATTTTTAGATCTGTTCACTAAAATAAATATAGCTAACACTAACATGCTTCGCCTAAATACCAGTACTTTAAATTCTTGTTTGGCATTATTTAATTTGCACACGATTGCTTCAATAATATAATTTATGAATGCTCAGCATTGTACAATATCTATCATTTAGCTCATTGCTATATTCTACCAGTTACCACAAACTTATTGTTTACCGATTCTTTCAATTGGATAAGTTACACAAAATGTTTATATAAAAATAATCTACATGTACAAAAATGTAAAAAAAATTTTAACAGAAAGTAAGGTAGTAATTGAGCGATATGCATTATGTGAAAGTATCACACTTGTATGAAAATGTCAATGGCTTCTATCAGAATATCTTCATTATCATTCAACTGATCTCTACAAACTCTAAGTTCAATAGGATCTGAAGTGCACTCATCCAACTCTTTGTAGAACCATGGAGGGCATTTATGACTGCAGCAGCCATAGTCATGACTGCATCCTTCTCCATCCCATAATGGATTGCTGAAAGCTGCAGTATAATTTTCATCACTTAGTATCCCACTGTCACAGAAATAATCATCTCCTACAAAATCTGGAATGGCAGTGTCTCGTGAGGTTCCACATGGACAAAATGACGAGGATTGACTCCTATCTGAAGCAAATGTCCATATGTGCCGTCGTGGGTTCCCATAAGTAAGGCTAACTCCATCAACATAAGGTTCATCAATAGTACTGTTGCCTCGTGAATATTGTTGAAATGAATTAGTGTTATTGTATTGATAAGCTTTCACTCTTCCATGCACTTTTGTATATGTCATATTAAGTGAAAGAAAGAATATTGAATAGCAACCCTTATTTCGATCGATACTTCTGCAAGTACTAAATCCACTTATATTGCTCATTGTAAAATTTGGTGATGGGCAGTGGCTTGTATTTATAGTCATATCTATTCCCGCAACTCTTATCCATTTCCTGTCAAAAATATTTATGTTGTTGGCATCAGGGAAATTGCCTTTTGAAATAGTATAGTTTGAACAGGAGCAGTGTTGGAATAAATTTTTCTCTTTCAAATACTGAATTAAAACAGCTGAAACATTAATGCCTTCTGTTTCCATCTCTTTAAGAAGTAGTTCTAGTTTTTCTGAGGAATTCATAATCGTATTGTTAATATTTTTCAATTCCACACTTGTATGGCGTGAGCGTGCTTGATAAATGATTACTGAAAGAGCAATAATTGCAGCAATAGTCATTGCAATGGTCACTAAATAAACGAAGCACATGGGCATGTTTAGGAATCCTTTTGTAATCACACGATTTTTTGCAGAAGGTTTTGTATCCATTGGTAGTTCAAGAGTCTCTTTTGAAGGACTAGCAGTCATCAAGTCTGCCATTGGCACATTATTATCTTTGTTCTGGCTATTGGACTCATACTGGTCTATGAAATCACCAACATTTAGACTGTTAATCTGTGGTAAAGCGTCAGGCTTTTTCTTTAGGAGGCTTTCAAAAGGATTAGGGTTTTGATAGTGCTTATCTACTTCCGAATCCTCTCCAGATAACTGTATTTTCTGACCTACTATACTGTAGCCATCACCTTTGTTATCATCTCCGCTTTCTTCATGCTTACCAGGTGAAGGCTCATCTCCCTCCACAGTCCAGTACTTTGGATCAGTTGTTTTATCTTGATTCATGGTGTCCTGGTTAGTCAGACTAAACTCCAACTTTCACCAATCTAACCTTTTATAACTCATGATTTATTTGGTGTTAGTAAAGAATGTGTTTACAAGGATTTAAATTAAATAACAGGTAGGAAACAGCACACAACAAAATCGTGTGTGTTGTTCAAGGCGTACACCTTGTATTCCAAATACACTTTTTGTTAAAGTTGTAAGCTCAAAAGGACAACATTAGAAGTTATTATCATGAGAAAATATATGCAAAAGTGTGATTTTTAAATGTATATTTTAAGTTTTCTAAATTGTGGGACTATTGAACTTGAACCCAAAAACACAAGTCATGATAATAACCAAGGTTGCAAATTTATACAAATGTTCATTTTAATGTATAATATAAAATACATGTATTGTAGGGCTGCCTTATGCGAGGGAACAAGAAAGTATACTGGCATCTCCACAACACACATAGCTAGCAATTTGTCTTGGAAAGAAGAGAAAGATATATAATCTTCCCTCACCTCCTGCCAATACAGCCAAGGATGGGTTGATTCTGAAGATTAGAAGAAACCCGATTAATACAAATAAATAGAACATTCAAGGCTAAATGAACAGATTGCATGGGTTGATAGTGAAAATATTACAGATAGATCATGTCTCACTATAGTTTATTGTAAGAAATTCAAATTAGTTTAGAATATTTGTCCAACTTTTTTCTGAAATGGCTAATTATAGTGATCTTTCTAATACGCCACTTAGCTATCTGGTGAGCTACTCATCTACATTTATTGCATGAAATATAGCTATATCATGTATATGTAATATTATATATATATATATATATGATAGACAATAAAATTTGAACATACAGACAAATAGAACTTGTAATGATAATGACACAGCAGACACTCATATCGTACATGAAAAAAATTTATAACCATTTCATTCAATATGTTGTTTTTTTTGTCAACCAGTAATGATGAGGACCTTTAAATTTTAAGTTTTATTTTCAGGATTACCAAAAGCTATACTATTTTGATTGTGTTGCTAAAGATATCAGATTATATTAGTTGGAAAGGGAAATTGCTTGAATGCAGGCAATGGACAGAAGGCATAATACTAGTACTGTATGACTAGAAGAGTAGTGAAGCTACTCGTAACTTGTAAAAATCTACTTTATAACTATAAAGTCACACGGTTGCTGTTGTTGTTGTTTTTTGTTTTGATAGCTAGTTATCAGGTTTTGCAGTAAAAGTATCCGCTATATTATTAAAAAAAATTGTTGGTTCAATTAAAAAACTCATTACAGTCGAACCTCCGAACAACAGCCATGCATGGGGACGAACCCTTTGGCCTTTGTATAGAGTTTGACCTTATTTCGGAGTTTTTTGGATTAGATGAAGATCTTGTGGACCCAGAATGAAAAGTGACGTGATTAAATACATTAAATGAATCAGACGGATTCTTAAGACATTTAACAAAAAATAATAGGTCTAGTAATTGTAGGTAGTACATTAGTGGTAAAATATTGAGATGAATAAGTCTTAATTTGTAAGAAATATTATTATAATTTAAAATGTATTTAGTTGCACGCTGTTGAACTCTTTCCAATAAGATAATGTCTTGTATTTAGTTGGGAAACCATAGCTGGGAACAGTAGGTCAGCTGAGATCTTACAAGTGATGGATAGAGAGACTTCTTAATGTTAATGGGTGATGTGCAGGGAATTGTTCGCCTAATTAAATACAGAGACCGATAAGCTTTGCTGCATATTTCTTTGATGTGGACAGACCAAGATAAACTATATATCAGAGATTAAAATACCTATATCTTTCTGTTGAGTCACTGTTTTAATTGTATCATTACCGATTGTGTAATTGTTGTTAGTAGATGATGATAGGGAGACGTTCATGTATGCACATTTAGAAGTATTTAAAGAAAGTTTTCAAGATTGACACCATGACAATAAATTGTCAAGATCCTTTTGAAGAGCTAAATTCTCACTTGCAGAGTTTAGAGAGGCAATAAGTTTGGCATCATCAGCAAATAAATACACAGACGAAAAAGAGCAGAGAGATGGTATGTCGTTACCATAAATAAGAAAAAGCAGAGGTCCAAGTATACTACCTTGAGGTAAACCCGATTTGACAGGAAGTAAGTCAGATTTACACCCTTCAACCTCAACAAAATGCTTTCTATTTTGTTAGTAATCTTTGAATAGTAACCAAAGAGGACCAGTAATGCCAGTTAGCCAAAGTTTATACAGAAGTTCATTGTGGGGGACTGAATCAAAGGCTTTGGCAAAATCAAGAAACACAATTTCTGTGTGTCGCTTTGACTCCACAGAATTTAAAACTGAAGTATAGCTATGATAGAAGAAGTTGTTGAAGAGTGGATTTATTTCTGATAAAACCAAATTGTGTCTTTGAAATTTTTGGATATATAAAATCTATTATCTTAGAGTAGACTATTAATTCTAGTACTTTATGAAGAATGTTTAGGAGAGAAATAGGCCTGTAGTTGCTAACTTCAGATACACTTCCTTTCTTGTGGAGAGGAAATAATTTGTGTACCTTCCAGTCAGCTGGAATGGAATGAGATTCCATAATGACAATAAAGAGAAGAGAAACTATATGTGCAAGTGAAGATGCGCAGAATTTGTAAATATATGGGAACGTAAGTTTAGCTTAGTGATATACGATATTGATGAATGTCTTCAAGGCACTTCACATCAGGTTAGGTTATACAGTGATCAAAAGCAAGTGATATCAGTATTATCTTCACTCATGCCATGATATCTCTAAGCTTTCTGTTAGAGATTGCATGAGAATGGGTAAATATAGCCCCTCTCATGTAAGGCCTCGACCTCTACTTGTGAAGTTGTTGAGAACAACTGAAGTGTCTGTAATCCTATCCAACCAAAGTAAATTGACCAAATCAAAGGTGTATATAAAACCTTGTATGACCCCTTCAAAGAGACACTCTGAGAGTATTCTCTTAAAGGAGAGAAAATCTTTGATTTCCTCTGGGGCAAACCCAAAGGACATTAAAGGTAAAAGCAACAAGCTTCTTTTAAATGGATCTGTCCATGGATCAGTCCAGGGCTCCTCTTTTTCACTCAATGTCCATAATTCAATTCAAGTTTCCTCTGATTCGCATGTTGACGTGGATCCAGTAGATAGCACACGCTGTGGTCCAAGGAGAGAGAGTGAACAAAGGCGCCGGTTATGGCCTGGAAGTGCCCTGTATCTACCGCGTGTTCGGCCCATCTGTTTATGTCTGCCGAATGAGAGAACTAGTTAATAGAGGGACATCTGTAATGAATGTAAAATTAGTATTAGCATTCATTTAGTATTATGTCTTTTATTAAATTGAAAGGCACACAAGTCATAAATTAGTTAGGCGTGGCAAGCTAAAATTGAAAGGCTAAGCAAAATGGAGGCATCAATAAGTTGGGTGTGGCTAACTGGCCGTCCAAGAAGTAAATTTTGTACAAGACATTACATTTTGGGGCACACAACTTGGCCGTTGTCCGGAGTAGAGAGTCAACCGTTACTTGGAGTCAAAAAATCCATTACATACATGCAGAAAATACTCCGTTCCCAATGGTCTGACCGTTGTTGAGAGTCTGACCGCTTCTCGGAGTCCCGTTGTAGGGAGGTTCGACTGTATTCACTATTCGAAAACTGTTATCTAAATCCATATCCGGCCATCAGCACCTATTGACAAAGTATCTGTAAGGATGGTGAGAGTGCTGGTAGAAAACATCATCATTACTACAAGTTTGGAAAAAGTTGTGAAAGGAAAATTTTGAGCAAAAAAAATTTGAATGAGTACAGAAAGTATAGCAACCTATCTGGGTGCAAAAACACTATCTAGACAGAAATAGTATATAACAACAACTAACACTTCAGTTATTGAGACTCATGCATGATTATAAATTTTTAACCCTCATCGCGCATGCGCAAGAGGGTTATAGTAGTCGTCCTGTCTGTCTGTTGTCTGTCTGTCTGTTGTCTATCTGTCATGCTCTGGTTTAAAACCAATTACTGTTGATTTAGGTATGAAGTTCCTCAGAGCGATTATTGTGCTACTTTTTCGAATTTCGGGCTAATTTTTGAGAAAATGCAAGCTGTCAGCTCCCCGTGGATTCAAACTTGTGTAGGTAACGCCCCCTACCACGCATTCGCGTGAGAAAATTGAGAAAATGCAAGCTGTCAGCTCCGCGTGGATTCAAGCTTATGTAGGTAACGCCCCCTACCACGCATTCCCGTGAGAAAATAATTTCTTTTTCTGCCTGTGAGAGTCTCCTGTATGTTTAGCTACTTCTTTTAGACAGCAATTACATGCATCTATCGTTCTCATAACTTGAGCCTGATACCTGATTAGGAATAGACATTATTTTTCGGTTGGAGAATTGATTTTATTATAGCTAACTAGTGTATAGTAGTGCTGAGGGTTAGCACCTTTTCTTTTTCAGTAATCAACACTAAAACTATTATTTCACCAACACAATGGACAACATGTATAATATGAAGCTATAATCTGCACTAAAATAATTTATACAGTTATTCATATTTTGATTTCACCCAATGTAACCATTCTCTGTGATGCTGACTACAGATAACACATAATCCATTCTAGTTACAAGAGTCTTCCCACGTACAGACTTAATATTATTAATTGACATGTATCCACATTTAAGTTATTTTAATGATTCATTAGCTATAACTAGTTTATAACCACAAAAAATAACTACTTTGGTTTTTGATTTAATCTAATTTCTAAGATTAACAGTATTAGCTAGCACCTAGTCACATATAAACTATAAACTTTGAAAATAATAAAGACACCAACTGTAACTTTTCTTAGAGAAACATCCACACAGAATTGAGATTTTTAGAATATTTTTTCCAATAATTATTGGCATATACAATAATTTTATTTAACCAATAAAGTGGGTGTGTCTTGGGGGTGCGGTAAAAAAAAGAACCCCCCCCTTTTTGTACACCCAGATTGGAACTTAAATTCGTTATAAGAAGAAAGTGGACCAACTTTCCTGTCTGACCACAATATTTTTAACTTCATTTTATTTTTTGTTTATGATGTAGGAATTTCAAGACCTCCATAGGGATACTCAAAAAGAAGATTTTCTTCATTCATACACTGAAACATCTGTTTTTGTAACACTCTTCCCACAATTAATGCATTTTAACGGCTGGTATAACGATAGGTAACCCAGAACGGGTTCGCTCTTTTATCAAGTCACAACATTTTGTTTCAATTTTTTCTCAACCTTCTATTATTCATTAATTGATATATTCTTTCTCTTACAGTGGCGAGTGCTTGGGCATTAGATAAGCATGTGGTCCTGGGTTCGAACCCTGGAGACAGCCAAACATTTTAAAATTCAATATTATAAATTATAAAAAAAACCTTTGAAAGAGAGAGAGAATACATCTATCTTTTTTGTTGTTGAAGCTATAACAAAGTTTTTCTTTTCAATGAATATATTCTAGAATTAGCAGCATTGTGAGCTGAGCCAATTTCAAATTAGCTACTAAAATTGAGAGGTTAGAGCAAGTCACCTGGAGGGAAGACGCTGTTCCGAACTGAAGCGACCACATACTCAGTGCTCCGAGAACTTCTAACACGAAAGTGAGGGAAGCCCCCAGACTACTGCTCACATTCGCTATTCCTTTATATATACACGTAGCGAATTAAAAGTAAGAAAACAAGAAAAAAACTGCTATTTCTTTTCCTCTACATCAGCCTAAAAAACTTAATATTGTGTGCGTGTCGTATTTTTACGTTTTGCAAAGGGCCCATTTCAGAGTTGCGCATGTGCAACAAGGATTATAAGAACCAAATTTAATTACACACAGTACCAAGTAAAACATGATGCTTTTCAGAGTTGTCACTTTGACTGTGTCAATTCTGTGTGTGTCTAGTATAAGAAAGATACCTCTGCGTTTGGATACTATTACACTGTCCAAGTGCAACTCTAAACTTGAACAAACAGATACTGTGCTGTATGAACTACTAAATGTATATCAGTTAGAGAAAGATAAACTTTCTCCTTGTCCATGTCTCAACTCTACACACTGGATGAATGCAGCCTACCTTAATATGACACACCCCTCCCAGCAATGTCCGTCCAATTGGTCAATTAACACGGAACAAGTTAGAGGCTATTCTAAAATGACACCAGGAGCGGGTTGTGATTCAGTTCATTACAGTACTGAAGGATTGCGGTAGAATTATTGGATACCAGAAGGGATCCACAGATGCTTTTAACTTTTTACAATATAGTCAGGCGAGAAGTATACAGGAAGCGTATGTAGATGGAGCTTCTCTGACTCACGGTGCAGCAGGCTCTCGCCAACATATTTGGACTTTCGCTGCTGGACTTTCAGAGCTGGAAAGTCAAGTAGATGTTACGTGTGACTGCAGCAATATCAATTTGGAATGGCCTTACCGATTACCGGCATATGTGGGGATAATTATTTCTGTGAGACTGGAAATACTGGTCTTTCTCACAATTTCGGCAACGAAAATTCAAATGATCCTCTTTGGGATGGAGAAGGTTGTGGATCTACTAGCACATGTTGCCAGAAAAACAACCCTCCATGGTTCTGTGCAACATTGCCTCAGATGACAGCTGATGATTTGGAAATAAGGCTGTGCAGGGATTCAGATAGTACTGATGAAGACATAATTATTTCTTTGATAGAAATCTATGTAGCCATTTGAAAGTGCCAAAAAAAGTTGATAGCTGAACATTGGCTTATTTTAAAAAAAAAATGCTTACACTATTTCAGTATTATTTTTGTTAAATTTTAGTTTGCGCTAAATGTGACACTGAGTATGTAGTATCTTTTAACAATTAATTTGTAATGCAACTTATGAATGTCATGATAGCAATAAAAGGTCAAATATTATGTGTATAATTATAGCTAATTACATTATAGACAAATTGTAAAATTATTGAAACTTCAAATGATAAAATGTAAGCGGCACAAAACCAAAAAGAAACCAAAGCGTTCCTATTTGTTATTCATACAAGGTTATGCTAAGTATTATTCTTTAAATGAGAAGTTTATAAAAAGTGTGAGGGTGGGGTGGGGGGGTGGGGGTGGGGAACATAGTTGTTGGGATTGCGTTCACCTTAGAACACAACATTAAAATACTTACTGAAAAAGAGCATCATTAATATAACTAGTTAAATAATGGAGATCACACTAGATATTGTTACAATAACAAATGCAAGCATATAGGTCACTGCTAACATGATTATAATATTGATATTATATGTCTAGCCTGTTTGGAATCTGTGGATGGCTCTCTACATGTAGAACCTTTGATCTCCAAAATTAATTTCTACTCAGCACACAACCAAATAGAATACAGTATATATTTGCTAACCATAAAAGACAAGGCTTTGTGTATTTTCAAAATTGCCAATTTAATGTAACTTAATTAAAAATTACTGGCATTTAATATTGAGCATTGAGTGAAGAGAACAGTGAAGAGTGGGTAAGGGATGAAGCAGGGGACCGTCACGAGTCTAGCTAGGTAGCTGAAAGTAAAGAATTAACTAGAAATAACTTGAAAATTGAGTATAATTGACAAAATATCTTACTGTTCAGTGAGATAAATAATTAATTTGATTTGTTATAGCTATTTGTAAATTTTCCTTTTGATATAGTCTTTTCATGTATGAATCATGCCAGGAAAAGAGTATATCCATATTATTGCTTTCAATCTTGTATATTAATTATTGAGCGGTGAATTTGTCTTTAACTTGTGACTAACTCTAGCAGTGGCATTCTCTGCTGATTTGAACTGCAAACGTGGCTTTGATATGCATACATTTCTACAGAGGTACTAAAGTGGGTGGTTAGAGTAGAGACCTAGATGAGTGATGTGTACTACTACTTGTAGTATAACTTCTACAGTGCAGAAACTGAAGATATTTCCTCTGTGACCAAAATGAAAACTAACTATCCGTAAGGTGCAGTGATAAATGCGTACTTTTCGTTTAAAATATTACATTCTTGTAAGTAACAGAACGAAATAAACTTGTTTACAATAATTTGTCGGCCAGCGATTCAAAATCAGATGTACACAAATTCTACAAATATTACTCAAGCCAAACATGAAATATTGTGCAGAGAGTGTGCCATATCAGCAATCACAGACTATAAATAGAGTATATTATTAATAATGTATCAAGTTCCATTTCAAACACATTGATCTTCTGCTCTACGTTGATTTGTTTGGATAACAGTTTATATTGATGGTATTAAAAAAATAACTTTTGAAATGACTAGAAAATGTCATTTAATGAGAGCCACCAAGTCATATTGATCATTTTGAACGTTCACTAAAGTAATAGCAATGGATAAAGAAATTGATCCTGTGTATTACACTCTTGACAATGTAAAAGACTCAGTGACCCAAAAAGGAGGACATAAGAAATTGACTAATAATAATGTTAAACTTGAAATACCGAACGAGGAAGGTTTGCATTCGCTTAAAGTTGTATGTGAGTCAAACCTTGCAGAAGAGACCTTCGCCAATGAGGCACCAGAGTATGCTGTAGTGAACAAGTCAAATACAACAGAAGTTTTATCTGTCAATTTTCAAAATGAAGGAAAAGTCAGAACATCTACGCCTCCGAATGATGTACTAAATGAGACAAAAGGTTCCCATAAAAGTATTCATAAATTGCCCAGTGACAACAAAAATTTAAATTTTGCTGTGGCTTCAAAAGGTGATGTTCAAGCAAAAAATGCAATTAATAAATGCAAATATTATGGGAAACTATTAACATATGGGGCAGTAGCTATTATCTTTATGATCACTTTGATATTTATATTGTTAGTGTATAAGGAAATATTAGCACTAAAAGAGAAGCAAGAAACTGCAATTGGTAGCAATACATTCAACTCAAATGATGATATGGATTCAACATTGTATTTACATTTGGTAAAGATACTAAACATTAGCTCAACTACACGTCCTATCAGTGTAGATGTCAACGTTTCAAGTATTGAGAGTGTCATAAAGACATATCTGGACAATATTATTCAGAATAATTCGTGCACACTGAAATGTTCTAATGGCGTAGCAACCCAATGTAGTTCAGTGCATTCTGTAAATATTTCTAATGGGAAATGGATGAAGATTGCTGATATTGACACAAGAGTGAACATAACGTGTCCATCTCCTAATTTTGAACTAACCACTGTCAGTGGATTTAATACTTGTAAAAGTTTGGATCCTCATTCAGGCTGTTATTCTGCTTTCTTTAATACATCTGGTATGACATACACAAAAGTGTATGGAAGAGTCAGAGCATATCAGTACAAAAGGACTAATTCATTTCAATACTATGCAGGTGGCCAGCGAGGCAATAGGACTATTGATGAAGCTTATGTTGATGGAGTTAGCCTTACTTATGGGAACCCACGACGACACATATGGACATTTGCTTCAGATTTGAATCAATCCTCATCATTTTGTCCATGTGGAACCTCACGAAATATTACCATTCCAGATTTTGTAGGAGATGATTATTTCTGTGACAGTGGAATACAAAGAAATAAAAATTATACTGCAGCTTTCAGTAATCCATTATGGGATGGACTAGGATGCTGTCCTGACTATGGCTGTTGCAGTCATAATTGTCCTCCATGGTTCTACAAAGAATTGGATGAGTGCACTTCAGATCCTATTGAATTTAGAGTTTGTAGAGACCAAATTAACAGTAATGAAGATATTCTGATAGAAGCCATTGATATTTTCATCAACTAATTACAGCTTTTGATAATTTGAAGTAATTTTTATGGACATAACTCATTGAGCATTGTATTATTTTATGTTTTTATCCATTCCTTCAGGAAATATTTAGTTAGCTACCCCTAACCTACATTTGCTTAGCTGTGCCAGCACTTTAGCATGGCAAAGTGACGTTTTATCAGTAACTGGAATATTTGCTGAAAACAATCAAAGCTTGGTTGAAATGTCTGACTAGATCTTATGGCAGAACACATGGATCAAAGTCGGATGTATCGTTTCATGCAATTTGAGATAAAGATTGGTAATAAAAGATGGGCCAAAGCCAAAATGTTTGGGCTCCAGCTCTCCACAAGACGAGTTCTTCAGAGCATAACTCATTTAACTAGCTACACGCTCTTCATAGAACTTCTAGACAGTCCTGCAAGCAAACTATAGACACATTGGTAGCACCTAGAACCTTTAGCTAATGTGTACAGCTCATGTGTGACTCGTTTAGATTATAAATAGTACAAGTAAAATGAACATACCAAAATATGAGTAACAAAAGCTTAAAATAATAGATGGTTGTCAGGATATCAAACTTGGCTTTTATGGTCAGCTTGAGATAAATCCAATTAAGAGATAGAGTAGTAATTGCATAACAAAAAAGTTCAATATAATAATGATATGTACGATGCTCTTTAAACAATGCAATGAACAGCAGTAGTTGTGAGGCAATATTGTTTTTGTTTTTTTGCACTATTTGTCATTTTGATGAGACAATTACTTAAGACAGACTCATTGCAAAGGTCTTTCCTATGGTCCAACTTGCCGCAATGATTCTAAAAGGGTCCCAACTTACACACTCAAGTATTTACTGATCCTTGTCAAAAGAAGCTACAAGAATTATGAAAATCAAATTTTCTAATGAGAAGAAATTGAATTTTAAAGTGTCAATGAGCCGTATAAAAAACAACTTATTTATACAATAATCCCATAGCTTACACATTGTAGCTTCATTAGAGCATATCAAGTGCATCTGATATCAAGCCAACTGCCAGCACAAACCCTTGAAAAAGCATTCCATAAGCAAATGGCAAATGGAGAAACAATAATAAAAAGAATTAAGGCCCTATCAAAATAATTTCTTGTTTATCATCCCCTCCCTCTCCAATTTTTGACTCAAGAGAAGAAATGTACTTAATTTACTGCGCATGTGTAAGGTGTGCTCTAATAAGAATATTGGTGTGCACCAATTAGAAAAGAATGCTGTTTGTCATAGTTCAGATCAGAAATGGTGCCCAGATTCTGAAACCCAGGTATGGATGCAGTGTAACAGAGGGAAGCAGCACAGCTGATCTTTATACTAGCTATAGCTCAGGACAGCTGGATCAACTTTCTACCATGGGAGGGTTTTTGCTGGTCTTAAGGGAAGTGCTTTACAGAGTTCATCGCCATTCGCCATGCTACTGAACTGTGCAAGATTTTGGAAACCGAAAACCACCATCTGTGGAAGAATCCCATCCTATTGCTCTACACAGATGGTGGTCCAGACCATCGCAGTAACTCTTCTGTTCAAACTGCATTGATCTGCTTGTTCCTTCATTAGGATTTGGATTTTCTTTGTGCTATCAGAACTCCACCTTACAATAGCTGGAAAAATTAAGCCGAGCGAATTATGTCTCTTCTTAATCTGGCACTACAGGGAGCTGGCGTGGCTAGAAGAGCAACAACATGTGGCAAACGCCCCCCAGCCAAACGAACACGACAGTTTAAACCAAAGGACTAAAAAACAACTGTCATATATACCATTTTTTCTTTTCCCAGACACATCTGGTTGTGATTTCACTTGTTCCAAATCCAGCCAGTTGCTAATTTCTCAATCAAATGGTCAGCATCAGCAAGAATTTACAAATAGCAGTCAGATGTAGAAAGGATCAATACAATAAACATATTATGAATTGAAACCATTGACATTTATGTCAGGTGTGAATAATTTAAAAATGCGCCTATAACAGTTATTTTTAATATTATATACATTGCGCTGTATGTTTCATCTCATTTCCATTATAAGTTACTCTTAGCTTACACTTTGTTGATTGTACCAGTTGTCTATTATTTATGATATTTACAGTCACAGCAGAGTTTAATGATATTCATAGTCATTACTGGATGTTAACTTGGAATAGCATATATCTGGACAGGGCATATAGCTAATTATGTATTTTTTTTTTTTTTGCTCCAACCATGTGAAGTATAAAATTTTTATGTCATGATGTGAATGTATTTTTCCCCACATGCTTGGCTGCTTATTTCGATTTTTGACAGTTTTACTAAAACACAGATTATAAATGTGTTATTGAACATTAACTGAACAAGATTCACTTAGTGTTCCAACGATGCTGTCAGCAATGGATTTATAAGATTTTTACATGACTTTTTCTATTATTAATTAGTTCTAACTCATGCCTATTGAATTTATAATAATATAGAGTATTCGACACACAGACATATAGCAATTATTTGTCTATACTATAGACAATATTGAAATAATTAATGTAGTTGGGAGTTAAGTTTATTATTCCAAGTTTGCTCAAAACATTCAGAGTTTATCTAAACAGCTCATGAATGGACAACATGCTGCTATTATAAAATCAGAAAATTCATTTTCTTTAGCTTCACTTTAACAGCCCAGTAAGAATTTTACAAGCATGAGTGATATTTCTACGTATGAGATTTGTAAAGATGAATCATTGACTAATCACAACTATGAAGATTTGAAGCATGGTGAAGACTTTTCCCAAGTTAACGTGATCATCAACAAGATCAAAAAGAATTATCGTTTATTTCCACTTGTGTTTATTACCACAATTCTAGTCTGTAATGCAATAGTCATGCTTTCTAACATTGTAGTGCTGTCCCAAACAAATACGGCTACTGCGCAGACTAATAGTGATGATGCTTGTGCATGCTGCAACTCTACAAGTAAGCCTCATCCTTCTACAATGTTGGAACCACTAGTAGAGATAGACATGAAGGACCATGCTAGCAAATGCCCCCCTAGTATGAGTCTAAACTTAACAGCCGGGCTACGGACTTGCATATTTCACGGCTATAGTGGATGTTCATTCATTTTATTCCCAGTAAGTCATGAATACACAAAAATCACAGGAAAAATAATAGCTTACCAATATGGCGTCACCAATTCTTTTCAAATGTTCAGACGAGGGAATCATACTATAGATGAACCATATGTTGATGGTATTAGTCTTACTTATGGCCGACCGAGGCAGCACATTTGGACATTTGCAGCTGATTTGAACGAGAACAGATCCTTTTGTCCATGTTATAGCAGAAATGGAGTTAAAATGGAAACTCCCGAATATGTGGGAAAAGATTATTTCTGTGATACAGGAGAAGCTCAAGCAGAAACCTTGTCTACTAGTCCATTGTGGGATGGTAGAGGATGTGATGAAAGCTATAGTTGCTGTGGTTACAACAGTCCACCCTGGTTCTACAAGCAGCTGCCTCATCCCACCCTTGAACCCATTGAACTTAGAGTTTGTACAGATCAGAATAAACTCAATGAAAACATTGCGATTGAAGTCATCGCTATTTATGTCTTTAATTAAATAGAAGAATACTAAGACTTCTTTAAATAGAAGAATACTAGACTTCATTCATTTTGTATATTTTTTCATCAGTTTTATGTGATGTAGTTATCAAAAGTTCATGCCATAGCTATACTAGAGTCTTACATAAGATTTACTTCCATAATTATAATAATATGCTGAAATTAAACTAGCTATGTCTACAAATCCATGTCTCATTTGTTAGGTTCAAGATTTCAGTATAGAATGTAGACAAATTGAGATATCTGCCCACCATGCATTAAAAGTGTAATCACCATTAAGCATTTACTAATTTTGAAAACATAATAACTATGTCAGATATTGACATTATTTTAATTAATTCCAATCATTTCATTTAAACTACAGTTAACAAAGTTTCAATGTTAATCACTTTCAAGACAGTAGAAGACATCACTCCTAGTTCAATATAATTAATGTGGTAAAGAGCAAGGTCTTCTACAAAATACAGCTCAGTAACAAAGAGGTCACAGATTACTCTGTTCAAAATGATCGAGAATTATTGACGTGACAACACATTCAGACATAAATTAAAAGTGTAAATTCAAATGTTACTGTTAGCAATAATAGAAAAAAATGATGAAGTTTAGTGATGTTTCTAGCAATCAATTAATTGGAATAAAAGTAAATCACCAAAACAGTTTGTATAATTTTATACCACTAACGACAATTCTTTCTGGATGCAGTGTATTTCATTAAAATCAATTTATATTAAAATGATTATTACTATAAACAACTAATTTTAGTTGTGGTGGTATAACGTCTTCAGGTTGGGGTAGGAAATGAGGGAGAGAAAGACAAGCAATCTATTTTCCCAACATCTAATGTTATTTTCAATATTCCTATTATTGTTTGTGTATTATTAATAAACAACATTTTGCTGTAAACATGTTTTTAGACTAGAAATATTGGGAAAATTACAGACTATAAATAATTGTTGCTATAGTTTACAAATTGTCAGCTAAAGCTTGTAATTTTGCATTGATTATAGTCCAGTCTTTTTTTTTGTCCAAATGGAATCAATCTTGAACTAATTGCAACTAACGATTTCTCAAGTGTATCTCATCTATACAAACTTACGTCCTCCATAACATACTTAAAGTCCTAAGATTTTTTAATGAGGGGAGGGTGTGAATATTACACAACGGTCTATTAAAAAAGCAAAAAAAAATATTGAAATAATTTTACTTTATGAAACACAATGTTGTTCAGATGTTTCCTACCTAGAAAGTGTGCTCTAAGCAACATACATGAATTTCAGTTGAAGGCCAGAGAAGGATCAGAAAAATGTTTTACTGGGTCTAATTTGTTCTCAAAATTTGGTTTCATCAGTGCTAGTGTAGACAAGACTCTTAAGCTATTAGAATCCCACTTCATGCCATGACGTGACATCCTCACCATGCATACGAAATCGGCATAGTTGTATCTTCAAGAAATGGCAGGAGAGGATCAGGATCCTGACAGCTATCTATCAAATTTCATGAAGTGATGTTCACAAAAGTTTGTCTGCTGTTCAGATCTTATTATTGAACAAGTTCTCACAAGAAGTCTAGTAAAAGTAAGTGAGATCTGACCAGAAAGTGACGTATGATTGAGCAGCAGCCTTGTCTATCCCATTTTGAGCTGAAGTCAACAAGACAATTAGGGAATTAATTAAAGGCAACCTGACACAAGATTTGACCCAAGTGAGACAGGCTCTGGATTAGTAAGAGAACACGCAGCATGTTTCTAAACTACCTTCAGGATTACAATAATTTTTTCACTTTTGGTATATGCCTAAGGAATATATCAACTGGTGCATACATGCACAGTAGATGTGTGGAGCAGAGAAAAAAATTGAAGTTTACTTGTGCAAATTAATCACAAACTTGTCAAATACTATGTAAAGTTGAATAGCTACGTTGTAAATTTATTAAATCTTTACTAAAGCAAAAACAAGACATTAACAGAGACCATTCACTGTTTCATAAAGTCTCTATGTTATTCTGTGGTAGAATTAAAGCTTATGACACATAACTATCGCAAAATTTTGTTTGGTAAAGTATCCATCATTGTATTTTTAGATCTGTTCACTAAAATAAATATAGCTAACACTAACATGCTTCGCCTAAATACCAGTATTTTAAATTCTTGTTTGGCATTATTTAATTTGCACATGATTTCTTCAATAATATAATTTATGAATGCACAGCATTGTACAATATCTATCATTTAGCTCATTGCTATATTCTACCAGTTACCACAAACTTATTGTTTACCGATTCTTTCAATTGGATAAGTTACACAAAATGTTTATATAAAAATAATCTACATGTACAAAAATGTAAAAAAAAAATTTAACAGAAAGTAAGGTAGTAATTGAGCGATATGCATTATGTGAAAGTATCACACTTGTATGAAAATGTCACTGGCTTCTATCAGAATATCTTCATTATCATTCAACTGATCTCTACAAACTCTAAGTTCAATAGGATCTGAAGTGCACTCATCCAACTCTTTGTAGAACCATGGAGGGCATTTATGACTGCAGCAGCCATAGTCAGGACTGCATCCTTCTCCATCCCATAATGGATTGCTGAAAGCTGCAGTATAATTTTCATCACTTAGTATCCCACTGTCACAGAAATAATCATCTCCTACAAAATCTGGAATGGCAGTGTCTCGTGAGGTTCCACATGGACAAAATGACGAGGATTGACTCCTATCTGAAGCAAATGTCCATATGTGCCGTCGTGGGTTCCCATAAGTAAGGCTAACTCCATCAACATAAGGTTCATCAATAGTACTGTTGCCTCGTGAATATTGTTGAAATGAATTAGTGTTATTGTATTGATAAGCTTTCACTCTTCCATGCACTTTTGTATATGTCATATTGAGTGAAAGAAAGAATATTGAATAGCAACCCTTATTTCGATCGATACTTCTGCAAGTACTAAATCCACTTATATTGCTCATTGTAAAATTTGGTGATGGGCAGTGGCTTGTATTTATAGTCATATCTATTCCCGCAACTCTTATCCATTTCCTGTCAAAAATATTTATGTTGTTGGCATCAGGGAAATTGCCTTTTGAAATAGTATAGTTTGAACAGGAGCAGTGTTGGAATAAATTTTTCTCTTTCAAATACTGAATTAAAACAGCTGAAACATTAATGCCTTCTGTTTCCATCTCTTTAAGAAGTAGTTCTAGTTTTTCTGAGGAATTCATAATCGTATTGTTAACATTTTTCAATTCCACACTTGTATGGCGTGAGCGTGCTTGATAAATGATTACTGAAAGAGCAATAATTGCAGCAATAGTCATTGCAATGGTCACTAAATAAACGAAGCACATGGGCATGTTTAGGAATCCTTTTGTAATCACACGATTTTTTGCAGAAGGTTTTGTATCCATTGGTAGTTCAAGAGTCTCTTTTGAAGGACTAGCAGTCATCAAGTCTGCCATTGGCACATTATTATCTTTGTTCTGGCTATTGGACTCATACTGGTCTATGAAATCACCAACATTCAGACTGTTAATCTGTGGTAAAGCGTCAGGCTTTTTCTTTAGGAGGCTTTCAAAAGGATTAGGGTTTTGATAGTGCTTATCTACTTCCGAATCCTCTCCAGATAACTGTATTTTCTGACCTACTATACTGTAGCCATCACCTTTGTTATCATCTCCGCTTTCTTCATGCTTACCAGGTGAAGGCTCATCTCCCTCCACAGTCCAGTACTTTGGATCAGTTGTTTTATCTTGATTCATGGTGTCCTGGTTAGTCAGACTAAACTCCAACTTTCACCAATCTAACCTTTTATAACTCATGATTTATTTGGTGTTAGTAAAGAATGTGTTTACAAGGATTTAAATTAAATAACAGGTAGGAAACAGCACACAACAAAATCGTGTGTGTTGTTCAAGGCGTACACCTTGTATTCCAAATACACTCTTTGTTAAAGTTGTAAGCTCAAAAGGACAACATTAGAAGTTATTATCATGAGAAAATATATGCAAAAGTGTGATTTTTAAATGTATATTTTAAGTTTTCTAAATTGTGGGACTATTGAACTTGAACCCAAAAACACAAGTCATGATAATAACCAAGGTTGCAAATTTATACAAATGTTCATTTTAATGTATAATATAAAATACATGTATTGTAGGGCTGCCTTATGCGAGGGAACAAGAAAGTATACTGGCATCTCCACAACACACATAGCTAGCAATTTGTCTTGGAAAGAAGAGAAAGATATATAATCTTCCCTCACCTCCTGCCAATACAACCAAGGATGGGTTGATTCTGAAGATGAGAAGAAACCCGATTGATACAAATAAATAGAACATTCAAGGCTAAATGAACAGATTGCATGGGTTGATAGTGAAAATATTACAGATAGATCATGTCTCACTATAGTTTATTGTAAGAAACTCCAATTAGTTTATTGTCTATAGAAGAATATTTGTCCAACTTTTTTCTGAAATGGCTAATTATAGTGATCTTTCTAATACGCCACTTAGCTATCTGGTGAGCTACTCATCTACATTTATTGCATGAAATATATATCATGTATATATAATATTATATATATATATATGTTATAACCTGATACGCACGCCGTTAATAGTTACTTGCTAATTATATCAAAGTCTTTAATCAGGTATAACCATAATATTAAATACAAAAGGTGATAGCACAAATGAAAATGACTGACAATGACTAACTGGTAAAATGAGATAGAACCTAGGTTTTTAAGTGCACAAAGGAATTCTGTAGTAAACCACAATACCACAAACCACAGACATGTAATTACACACAGTACAATTCATTGCACAAGTCACAACACTTCCCCCTTCTTAGTTTATTTCTTCTCAAATCCATAACGATCTGGGGGTGAACGCACTCGAGCTGATCTTCGGGAAGAGATGCTCTGATTTCCCGCTGATGCACTTGGCTCGATAGTTGGTTCAATACTTGCGGGTAACACTTCAGATGACCTTTCTGAGTTAGAGTTCTTATTAACTGATGAGGTCATGCCCACATCTGCTGGTAGGGACTGAGTTGACTCTGGAGGTGGAGTTGAGGTTGTACTCTCAGGTTGAGTAGGATTGAATGAAACCACACTAAACTCGTTATCTGTAGACAAGTTCTGCTCTGTTGCACCATCAATAACAATTCCAGCTTCCTCAACTGATGTAGAGGTTTGAGAGATAGCACTATCTCGACTCCTAACATTGTCCACATGACGTCTAATAACTCGATCGTCTTCTAAGCGAATCTTGTAAGATACTGGTCCGGTCACTTCCTGTACCACACCAGAAATCCACCTCTCACTCTTGCTCACAAAATCCTCTGCATACACTTTCTGACCAGTTTGGAACTCCCTGACTGGCTTCTTCTTATCATGACACTGCTTCTGCTTCCACTGTTTCTTTTCCACGGACATTTGTAAATCAGGCAACCATAAATCAAATCTTGTTCTCAGCTTGCGTCCCATAAGCAACTCCGCTGGAGCTACTCCAGTTGTTGAATGTGGCGTTATTCTATAATTTAACAAAAACCTTGCTAGCTTGTCTTCCACAGACTCTCCCTCCATCTGGCGCAATGCTTGCTTAAAAGTCTGAACCGCTCATTCGGCTAGACCATTAGTGGAAGGATGGTAAGGTGCAGATGTGATATGTCTTACACCATTTGCATGCATAAATTTCTTGAATTCATCACTTGTAAAGGTTGGACCATTGTCTGAGACAATTTTCTGTGGAATACCATGTGTAGAAAATAACATTTTTAATGTCTTGATTGTTTCACTAGCAGTTATTGATTTCATTACTTGCACATCAAGCCATTTGGACATTGCATCAACTATCACAATAAACATCTTGCCCATGAAGGGACCTGCAAAGTCTATGTGTAGCCTGCACCATGGTTTGCTAGGCCACTCCCAAGGATGCAACTGGGCTACCACTGGAGCAGATCTAGTAGATTGACATCTCCCACAGCTTTTCACCAAGGATGCAATGTCATCATCCAATCCAGGCCACCACACATAACTTCTGGCTAAAGCTTTCATTTTACTGACACCTGGATGTGTATCGTGCAACTCTTCTAAAACTTTCTGTCTCCCCTGTATTGGCACTATAACCCGAGCTCCCCATAACACACAACCTTGCAAAAGACTCAGTTCATGTCTTCGATTAAAATAAGGTTTCATATCTTGATTGTTACTAGTGGAAGGCCACCCATCTTGTGTTAATTTACGAACTTGGGATAAAATGGGGTCTCTGTCTGTCCATATTTTAATATTGCCTGCAGTGGTTGCCGTTGATGACAAATGGTTAACAAGTTGTACCAAATCTGCAGGGCTTGGACATTCGGTCGTTTGGGACCTCGGTAGACGACTGAGGGCATCTGCATTACTCAAACTTTTCCCTGCTTTATATCGAATTGAATAAGTGTAGGTACTCAGTGTTAAAGCCCACCTCTGAATTCGTGCAGAGGCTAAAACTGGAATTTGTTTCTTCTCATTAAAGAGATGTGACAAAGGCTGATGGTCAGATTCAATGATAAACTTTTGACCATAGAGATAGTGGTGAAATTTCTTCACACCATACACAACTGCCAGACCCTCTTTCTCTAATTGGGAATAATTTTTCTCTGCAGCTGATAATGTCCTGGAAGCATATGCAATAGGTTTTTCTGACCCATCACTCATAACATGCGACAATACAGCACCTAAGCCATAAGAAGAGGCGTCACAGGCCAGAATCAAAGGCTTTGAACTATCAAAATGCACCAATAATGAGTCGGCTTGTAATGCATTTTTAGCTGATTGAAAAGCTGACTCTTGAGCTTTGTTCCATTTCCATGTAGTATTCTTTTGGAGTAGCTCATGCAATGGCGCTAACTGTGACGATAAATTTGGCAAAAACTTGCCATAATAGTTTATAATACCAAGAAATGCTCTCAACTCAGTGATATTGGTAGGTGTTGGGGCCTCTTTTATTGCTTGAATCTTTTTTCTGTTGGGTGTAACCCATGTTCATCAATTACATAACCCAAATATTCCACTTGTGACCTCAAAAATTGGCATTTATCATAATTTAATCTGACATTAGCTTCATCCAAAATACTTAATACTTTTCCGAGTGTTTTTAAATGCTCTTCTTGAGTTGGGCCAGTGATTAAAATATCATCAATATAAATTGCAACATTCTTACACCCTCGAAGCAAATTTTCCATGCACCTTTGGAAAATAGCTGGTGCCGATGACACACCAAAAGGTAATCGGTTAAACTGAAACAACCCTTGATGGGTATTAATGGTAACAAATTGTTTTGATTCTTCCTCCAATTCAATTTGTAAATAAGCCTGAGACAAATCCAATTTAGTGAATTGTTTACCCCCTGACATTGCAGCAAATAACTCCTCAACTCGTGGAAGAGGATATGATTCAATTTCTGTTACTTGATTAATAGTCACTTTAAAATCACCACAGATACGAACAGAACCATTCTGCTTCAATACTGGGACAATAGGTGCAGCCCACTGTGAACTTTGAACTGGGGAAATTATCTTTTCAATAACCAATCTGTTTAATTCTGTTTCAACCAAACTCTTCATTGTAAAAGGAACCGATCGAGATTTAAAAAATTTCGGTTGGGCATCAGGTTTTACATTAAACTTTGCTTTGATACCTTTGATAGTTCCAAGATCTTTCTCAAATACATTTTTATAAGTGGAAACAATTTCCTTAACTCGACCATGCCCATCTTCTGTTACACTAAAAACCCCTGGCACGTTTGCCTTCAACTCCTTAATCCAATTCCTGCCCATTAAACTTGGACCAGAACCATCCACAACATACAAGGGTAATACTAATTTCTGCCCCTTACTCTCGACATTTACATTCCATACCCCCAAAATGATGATATGCTCACCAGTGTAGGTCTTGAGGCACACAGTCGTCTCCTTCAGAGGTTCCCCTTGAACCTTGCTCGCTTTGCAAATACTGTGATATGTACCACTGCTAATCAACGACAACGCTGCCCCTGTATCGACCTCCATCTTGAGCAGGTAGGAGTTGATGAGGACCTCTTCTTTGATCACATCCTCCGCTTCGTTCTGTACATTGAACAGGACATAAGGGTTTCCATCGTCATGATGATCTTCGTCTACTGAGACTGCATATGTCGATCTTGCTTTATTCTTGAACTTGCACATTTTCTCGATGTGTCCTAACTTGTGACAGTATCCACATTTAGATGTTTTAAACTTGCAAACTGGAGCCAAATGCTCTCCCCCACAGCGATAACAAACGATTTTCGACTTCTCTGCCTTCTGATGATAGTCCTTCGAGTCGCCTTTGGGCTTGCTCTGGTAGTTTCCTCGAGGTGAATGTAGTTGCTGCGAGTATCGACGGCTTTCAGCGCGACCATGGCCACTTCCTTGCCAGTTCACTGTCGAAGATGAACCTGTTGCTTGACTGTTTTTAATATCTCGGCTTCCCTTCTCCGCCGCTTCAATCGAGTTAGCCAGTTCCAGCGCCTTTGCATAGGATAAGTCCTTTTCAGCTAACAGACGCTGCTGAATTTTGTCATGGTTGATTCCGCACACGATTCTGTCTCTTAGCATGTCGTTTAAACTAGCTCCATAGCTGCAGTGTTCTGCTAGAGCCCTCAACGCTGCCACATACACTGCTATACTCTCGCCCTGAGCTCTTGCTCGGCTGTTAAACTTGTACCTTTGAACAATGATGGACGGTTTCGGGTCGAAATGAGTTTTAAGTACCTCTACCAGCTCTTCATATGATTTTGAAGCGAGGTCACCCGAATCTACTAAGCTCCTTAGTAACTTGTAGGTCGCTGGTCCGACTGCCGACAACAGTATCGAACGCTTCTGTGCTCCGTCATCAACTTTATTTGCAGCAAAATAGTGAGTCATACGTTCTGCATACGAAGTCCATTCTTCCTTGTGCTGATCGAATTCGGAAACTTTGCCGTGAATAGCCATAGTAAATCCAATTAATCCTCGTCGCCAGTTGTTATAACCTGATACGCACGCCGTTAATAGTTACTTGCTAATTATATCAAAGTCTTTAATCAGGTATAACCTATTATTAATAAAAATAAAAGAATTTTTTTTAATGAAATGAAATAACCAGATTCTGCAGTATTATTGTCAAAGTGCGTACTCATAACCATATAAGCATAAATTATGTTATACTTGAAGTGCATCCTCTCCCTTTCCCCAATATCACTACTGCTGTATAATAGGTAGATTGTTTGCAGTAAAATGCATCCAATTTTTTCTTTATAAAGACCTTTGTTGATGATCTGTTAGAGTTTGTGATTTGACGTTTTAGTTGCAGATAGTGAAAAATGATAATAATAACAATTAATAGAGATGTGAAAGTGCAAGTCAAGAGCAGAAAAGTTTGTCAGCTTATGTATGCAATGTGCATGTGACATGCGTATGTGTGTGCTAAAATGATATGAATTGCTTCAATTAGTGGAGGCATATTGTTCATAACAAACAAATTACAACTGATCCTTTATATGTAAAAATTGTTCGTGTATTATGCATTATTCAGACTCTGTTTTAGCAAGAAATGCTTGGCAGATTATGGTACTATCAGCTCATGCTGATATTGCAGTGAGTCATGTTTACATAATAACATCATAACATAAACAATGGCAACAAGAAACAAAAATTTAAATAAATTGCAATGCTAAATTCAGATGTTTACTCACAACAACAGTAGATTTTGTGGACCTTTCTCCAAAAATGCATTTTAATTGCATTGCACCTTCAAATGTATATAATTTGATTTTCTCAATACGATATTCCAAAATTTGTGCATCAAATCAACTTAAATTTCTATTTGAAATGCTGGAAAAGGCCATAGTGAAAAAGAAACAGTTTAACAGTAAAGTTTACTTTTGTTTGGTATGATATCTGGAAACTATAAATTGTCGCTGAGGTTTACAACAACATAGGAATGAAGGTACTGTAATAAAATATTTTGCTTATCTAATCTTATATAATGAGTTTTGATTATTTTGTTAATATTGTCACCACATAGTCTATATCCAAAGCATTTTCCTGTTGGTCCAACCTCCCTAACTCATGCACTTTGGGTAGCTCTACAATAACTGTGTAACAATGTAAAGCTCCAGTACATTGTCATCATCATCAATTTCAATATACCTTGTCCTGAACTAAAAACTCCAATACCTAAAAATATTTTTGAGAAGTATTTTGAGAAATCAATGCTGCATCATCATCTACTGCTGTATGCCATTGTAACTTCTATTTCAGATATTATTTCCGAGTCTAATTCACTACTACTTATCATTTTGTGCTGAACTTTAGCTTTGATCTCACTAATAGGTTGATTAGGTTTAGGTCTTATTGGTTATTATGCATGAAAGTTAGCTGTACTTGGCATCTAATAATGTATCAAATAAAATTAAGATTGATAAATACTTCAATGTATACTTGGATTACTTTTTTCATGAGTATTATACATCCATGTCTACTCATCAGTTATTGTAGTAATGAAAAAAAAAAAGAGTATTAAATGCATTGATGTTTATGCATATATTCTCCTACAAATTACATCATGTATTTAAGAATTTACATGCACAACAATGTTTTTTAATTACACATGCTTTCAGATTCAGAATATATGATTTTTGACATGCAACGACAGATTCATTGAATTTACCCTCTGCTTCAGAATACACTTAATGTTGCGTGAAGGAAAGCTGTCTGTATTATGCTGCTTCTGTTCATGGTAAATATTAATTCCTGTCCTGCATCTTTTTAATAAAACACACATTATATTTGTTGTGACTTGTGCAATGAATTGTACTGTGTGTAATTACATGTCTGTGGTTTGTGGTATTGTGGTTTACTACAGAATTCCTTTGTGCACTTAAAAACCTAGGTTCTATCTCATTTTACCAGTTAGTCATTGTCAGTCATTTTCATTTGTGCTATCACCTTTTGTATTTAAGCAGTTGCATAAGTACTGAGGTATTTGAGAATACCTTTCCTCAAAAAGTAAATAATTTAAAATATTGAATTAGTTTGAAGTAATAATTTTTATAAAATGCACAGCTAAATACTTAATTTATGTATGTGATTTATTATAGACATATTATCAGATAAAGTATTTGAAGTTAATTAAGATTAATAATTTTTGGCTATATAAAGTGTTTATATAAAATCAAAGGCATTCATTGTGTGTACTTGTATTAACATAATGTAAGTCTTCTTTTTCTTTATTCCATTATTATCAACCCAAAAAATTGATCTTTGGTAAATTACTACTAACAATAAATACAATACTTTTGAATTATAACTTGTATAATAATTACTACATAGAAAGTAGCTTTAAATCTATATAAATGACATTTGAAATTTTCATAAAATAGATATCTTAAAATAGCTTACCAAATAAATATTACATTGCTATTTTTATTTAGGAGCATGGTCTTCTCCCTTGATTACTGAAAATAGACCTTCTCCTAGAGGTGGTTTTACAGTCACCTGCATTAGTCCTACACATGCAGTCTTGTTTGGTGGATGGAATGGTATTAATGAACTCAATGACACTTACCTCGTAGACTTGGCACAGATGGTAAGAATTTGTTGTAATCACTCCATCATTGTAATTATATTAATACTATGAAGTTAGTCAAGATATACATCTATAGAAATTATGCAGTATAATAAAATGATAGCATTCACCACCCAGTAAATATGTACAATGTAAACTATACTATTATAGTAAAATAAATACATTCGAAATTGATTAGCACATGGCTGTAAATGTAAAGACTGTAAATGTCCTGTGCTGCAGACTCAGTGTTTATATGAATTGCATACTGAGAGAGGACTAGAAAAATTTATCTATTTAGGATACACAATATCTTAGTTCAGACTGAAGATAGTTGCAGCACAGGTAGTCAAAAGTATTTTTATTCCTTTAGTGAAAGTTTCTATCTAGTGAGTTAGTTACAATGGAGGATTTCATGGAACATTGGAACTAAACCAAATCAGCCACTTATTAAAAAAAAACAAGTAATTTAGTGGAGTCAGTGTTTATATGAATTGCATACTGAGAGAGGACTAGAAAAATTTATCTATTTGTGGAACTAAATAAAATAAGCAAATATTTTTTTTTATAATTCTGTGTATTAATTCTCATTGACCTGGAGGAGTTCTCATTGAAGAGACTAGTAAGTTGCAACTGGCCAGTGCTAAGCAGCAAAAACATTTAAAACAACAATGTGAAAGTAAACTGTATAAAGTATAAGTCTCTAGGCTGCTGCACTTGCAGGGGATATTTGTTGTACTTGAGTTCAAACAATTCTTTTTAACTTATGCTGCTTACATGGGGTAAGTAGATTTATGTATATGTAGGAAAGCGGTATGAAATACTTGAGAAAAAACAATTAGTGCATGTTGTTGTGCATTATATCTAATATAGTACTTATTACATGAGTCAGAGTGTGATAAGGCAAAATATTTCATGACCTGGCTAATTTATTTTCAAGAACCAGAGGAGAGTGAAAATATAGTCAGGGAATGAAATATATTGTATCACTCCGATGAGTGTAATAAGTGGTTTATTCCACACGAGATATCTTCACTACTGTAGTTAGTATAGTTAGTGCTAGAGGACAAGTAACTCACAAAGTATAAAGTTGGATGTAGGTGCTCCCCACCCCCCACGCTGATATTTTATCAACTGCTCTAACCTGGGTTGAGTATCTACACAAGAGGAAGGTAGCCAAATCAATAAAAGTGACAAGAACAGCCAGTTGCTATGACAACAAAGGTAATGAGCCTGCTCATACAGCCACAGCATGAAATATTATCTTGAGTTCTCACAGGTCATGTACTTAAACATATCATTGTGAAGATATCTAGGGTGGAATAATAATTATTACTTTTTTAAATTTATTAATGGACCACTACAATGATCTTATTGAGACACAAGGTTACATGACTCAAATTATGTTTGATGTTTTAAAGTGATTACTAATGTTTGTGTTCAATTTTATACTCTGAAAATATTTTATGCTTACAATTATAGCAAATATGTATATGATGCATGTTGTCAGGAAACTATCCTGACAGCAACATACACCAGTCGCCATGAAACTAGGATCATGTAATATGATAATTGTTCATTTTGTTGTATTTTATATCATTGCATGTTCTTATCATAATTACTGCACATTGTTTTTATTCTATTCAGGCAGACCAATGCAAGCATAGACTGCTTGATTACTTTAGTTAGTAATACTAAGAGAAATAAAAATATCCTCAAGCACTGTATATAGTGTGATTGGACTTACTCAGGTGGCAGCAAAACACAGTACATGTTACTAACATAATTGATAGGCTTTTAAAATGCAGCTGATACTTTTGGATATTGTTATTATATTTAATTAGGCATGAAGAAATGTTTCAGTTCATCTAATAATAATATTGTAAAGTATTTGTTTGATTGTACATTATATTTTCATATTAATAGTGTTTTACAAAACTTGAACGTGGAGCACCACAACCATCTCCAAGAAGTTATCATGCCGCTGTTTGTCTTGATTATAACAACAATCCACAGTTGTTAATAGCTGGTGGATTTTATGGCAAGGTTTTACATGATGTTTGGTTTCTTGATGTACTAGCACAGAGTTGGCAACAGGTAAGATCATATCATTATAGTTTAGCTAAAATAATAATAGCTATGTAGAAACAAAAAAAACTTAAATGGTACACATAAGGAATAATATTCAAAAGAAAAAATAATGTTTATTGTTTAAACTAAAATTACTTTACTAGTTCTTAATAATTACTATTATTGGATCATGTACGATTCCCTGATAATTGGTGGTTAAAAGTTCACCTGTCAAGAACTTTGAGTATTTCATCAATTCTATTTCTAGAACTAATTAAATAGTTTAAGTTAAGTTATACTTTTCATAGATCTAATTAAGTATATAAAATAGTTTGTCTAATCACTTTATAATTAATACACAATTTCACGTATGAAATCAAATTATTGCATTCAGTCCACAATCCAGTAGTTCAAATACAATACATTTAGTGAACATGCAGGAAGTACTGCATGAGATAGATAGACACCAGTTAGCTCTAGCTTATGACGCAGTTGTAAGCTCTGGCGATCTCTAGAACTAATGCTATGAGGCTAGAAACACTAGCCGGTTGGACTAGTGTATGGAGCATTGCTAAGAGATAATTGGCGGGTTTTTCGCGGGAAAAAAACTAATTCACTTACTATTTACATAATCCAAGTACTGACGCAATTCTCGCCATTATAGTTTCTCCAGGAGCCTAGCATTAAGCCTTTCCGACTTCTTTCAATCCGCCTGTAACGGGTTTAGTCCGTAGTGTCCCGGAGACAAGCGGTAATAGTATACGGATACAAGGCACACCCCCAGACCTTAGCAACGTCTTTACACGGCGTTTTTTCGAAATCAGCAATAATAAGTTTAGCAAAAAGTATTGTAGTGCGTAGGGCAAAGACGGCTTGTGCTACAGCTTCCCAATTAGGAGAATGGCATTCCAAGACCCCGTGCAACCTACTGGTCGAATAAAATAGAAAACTTTAGATGCCACATTTAGGCCGATTTTCACAGAACCGGTCACAATTATTATACATGAATATAATAAGCAAAGAGTGAGTCACAGAAGTTGCTCACATGTAAGATTGAACTCAGTCATTGAATTGTGTTCTTACAGTGAACACTTGCACCTTTAAAATATTGGAAAATATAGAAATCGTCTTCAGCTTCATTGAAGATTGATTACAATTGATGTGTAATAATAAACTGTAATTCATTAGTGCTGCAATGCTCTGATGCTATTTTTATTGTAAGAAATTATAACTACATCAGTTCCTACCATGTTAGGAAAATTTGATGTGTTGTTTATTTTAGAACACCATCTAATTTCACATATAGTTGTAAATCTGTAGTCTCATTAGTAAATGATTAATCTTAATCATCGTACAATAAATATTGAAGTGATTTTTAACCATACTGAACAACTAAGTTCAAACATTTACTAATCATTGATTTGTTCAATATTTGCCACTTCAGATAGCCAAATTGCCACAGCCTAGAAATAGACACTGTGCAGCTGCTTTTGTTATTTCTTCTGAACTCACTGAAGTAGTGCCATTTGGAGGATATGATCAGAGTTATCGTAAACTCTCAGAAACTTCAATATTAAGAATTGGTGAGTTAACTAATTTTATAACATAAATTACTATTAGCGGCGGTATAATTGATTTGTAGTTCCATTTAATAAATATTGCCTCATTTAAATTTAGCTATTGTTGTTATTCAGCAGATTATTGTTTATACTAATACAGACATATTAGTCTATACATAAAGAAAATATAATTTTATTCTCATGTTTCAATACCTTCCTTATACATAATATTTTTGATGAGTTCTGTTACCACAATAGAATAATATCTGATATTACATAATTGGGTAGTAGCATTAAATGCAAATTTTGTCCAAGCATATTTAATATTGACAGTTTCTCAAGAAACGGCAATCCATTAATATTCTTTACAATTTAAGATCACAACTGTTTGTGTTTCCCACTCACAAAACCTTCCAAATAACAAACAAGTGTTTTTTTATAGTTTTTACAGACATCAAGTAAGGTACTGTCAATCATCAAAACAAAATACCATCTACAAATACATGATTATTTAATTAACATTTTCATACGATAGTCTGATGGCATGTGTGTTATTTTATTCACTGAATCAATTCAATGCACGAGAAAATAATTCACATAATTTCCTTTTGTTACTTTATTTATTATTCCCCACAGTTGAATAATTTCTTGCCTAATACATGATTTTACTGCTGTTAATGTGAAAAGCTTAAACTGTGACAAATTTTATGATTGCCTTTTCAATGTAACAAGTAATGTTTAGATTTAAATTATTTAATGAATCGTTTGAATGTTCTTTTGAGTTTTACATTGTTACTTTGAATTTTTTATTACTTTGGAATGTGGTAATAGACTTTATAGTGCTATAGAGAAGTGATAGTTTTTGCCTAGCATTCATTATTAAATTTGTAGAATAAAATTTAACTAAGGCATAATTACATTTTATATAATATAGAAAAAGTATCCTCCTCCACTAAATGGAAAGTATCTGAAATTATACATTCTTCAGAGTTGAGAAATAAAGATAGACTAATAGCAAAGAAACTACTAAAAGGTAATACAATAATTACAAGTTGTTAACATGATTTAGTGTATTAGGTACTATAAAGATGTGAGTGGAATAATACATATATAACTATGCATTTTATCTCAGTTTGATCTTTGAAACATAACGAAATGTTTTGATTCTGAGTAATGTCATTAGTACACTGGTGAAGCAAGCGAGTTATCATTGATAGATAGCTAACGATATTATGTGAATATATGAATTAATGATACTTAAATTTTTAAGAAACTGTCAAATTAGTTCATGTAGTGTCTAAAAATACAAATTAATAGGGTCTAGGGTGACGTGCAGATGCCTTTATTAATCAATAGATTATTTGATGTTTGCTTTTTTCCACTTAAACTACAGTAAAAATGTTACCACACTATATTAAAGTATTTCTGCTGGAATAAGCTAAGTGCTCTATAATTATCATCTTTCATTGACTTTTTATTATATTTTTTATTATATTTGCCTTTGCCAAATAAATGTAGCATTTTTTACTTGATCATCTTAATTATAGTATTGTAGTAAACAGTTGAGGTTATTTGAGTTTTATCACCAAAATTTTCTTTGTTATAATTGAATCAGATGCATATCTAGTTCATTATCCTTCTTTTCTAACTCTTTGGTTGTTTTTTGCCAAAAAACAAAACTTTAAAGTCTTTAGTAATTAACACATGCGAACTTTACGTATTACAATGTGTTATACAGTGCAATTATTATATCACAAACAACAGAATAATAAAAACATGCAACAATAAAAGCAATTATGAGTGTTAATCTTTTCACTGTATTGAGGATATTAGATTTTAATTTAGCATATTATGTAATAGAGCATAATCGCATTGTTACATTGCTACGGGCTTGCGTGCACTAAATTTACAAGTAGCTGTGCACATGCTCTAACCATTTTAGATCCCGTTTACGCAACTTTGTTTACCAGCATTTTCGCAGAGATGGCAGTGTCAAGCAAACTATTTCAGTGAGAATATTGTGGATATTGCTCAGGAAACTGAAGGTTGTGATCGTCCTTCACCAGTTAATGAAGTACATGACTCTAGTTTAAGTCATTTTGAAGGTGATAAGGTATGTACATACTGCTGGGCCCCCAAAACTGACTTATCTTAGCTCTGAACAAGAAATAAAAATGCTATCTCTAAAGAATGTTCCTAAGAATACTAAATGAGTTGTCATACTTGGATGGAAGTCACAACTTGCATCCTAGCAAAAGTGTAGGAAATATTTTAGATCATCCAATTCCAGAAACAATTTAATCATTGGCTTAAAATATTCACAGAGGAAGTGAGAAAAGTAAATGGAGAACAATATGATCCATAAATAAAACACAACAAGAACAGGAAAAACTCATAAACAATTGTATTTCATTGTAGCTGTAGCCAACATCTTTATTATAGCTGTAAACACCATCATATTATTTACAGCAAGATAAGATATACTTTAAAACTGAACTAAAAAGTAGCTATACCCTCAGTCAAATAGTATGCACATTATTTTATGCCTAAAAGCAAAAAAATAAATAGTGCAAACTTACCAAGTTAGTACACCAAGTTACAATATAGCGATGGGATCTAATGAATAGATAATGTACAGGATATTATAAATATTATAATTTGTAATCTTTGTAGTTACAGAAAAAGAAATTGAAAATGCCTGCAAAGAAGCCATAAAGCATCAAGCTTGTGTAGATATTTTTGTAGGATGCTTAAATTTTGTTGGCTTACCTCGTTAGGAAAAAGTTCCACTCTATGTCGACTACTTGGAGAATTCATTAACTTTATTGAAGCTAAAATGGACCATGAACTACCAAGTACTGGAATAGCAGACAGAAAACAACTTTTCATTCAGAGCATTAAAAAATCTGTTGGATTTGTGAACCAAGGACAATGGAATGAGAAAAATCTGGTGGGGGAGACTACTTTTCTCAATGGTATAATATATCAATGTATAAATGGTAAGGTCAGATATGCATAAGTCATACTTGGATATGATATACTTCTGTTGCTAAATTTAACATTTATGGGTCTAAATAATAATTGTTAATTTGGCAGAATTTATAAACAATTACTACAGTTGTATTTTCACAGTAAACAACCAATACAATTTACAATGATAGTAATTATTTTAATTAACTGCATAAATAGAACATTTAGTTCTGACAACAGACGAGTTTTTTAATTGTATTAATATTATTGTTACAGATATAACATCCTCTTTAGAAGTTGAATCATTCCAGTCATCAGAGAATAAAGATCCAAGTATTGATAAATTAACTTTGAAGAATGTACATGCCTCAAGTAACCTTGTTGTGAAAGAAACTTCATCAAATAATGCTGAAAGTTTGCAAGATATTACAGAAACAGTAGAAATGAAAGAAGACACCACTTTTACAAGTATTGCTGAAGTTTATCCTACATATGAACAAGCAACAGCCATTGAAGATTCAGAAAAGGTACAATGCTTACTTGAAGATGTCATATATTTGATTACTACTGACCATGGAGGTCAGACTGAGTTTTTAGATCTAATGTCTCGATTCATGATGGGGCCATCATTAAACCTTATTGTTAGCAGGCTGACAGATCCCTTAGATAAGGAGTACAAAATATATACCACCAATAAAGAAGGAGTGTCTACCAACAAAGAAAATTCCATAGTAACTTTAGAAGAAGTTATATTTCAAACATTGGCTAGCATAGCTTGTATGGAAGCTACAAGTGAGGAAATATATCAGCTGTACAAAGCTCTCATTTAAATCACAATAGTGATAATTGTTGTTCTTCTAAAGCTATGTTTGTGGGAACATTTAAAGATAAAGTTTCAGAAAGACAATATGTACAAAGAGACAAACTGCTCCGTAAAAAAATCGAGCAGACTGAATTTTTTCGCAAACGTATAATCGAATATGCTAATGAAGGTTATATAACTTTACCAGTAGACAACAGGAGCGGTACTAAAGAAGAAATCAATACCACAAAAACCAAGTTTGAAAACTGTATTAAGAAACACTTTGGTAAAGTACACATTCCTTGCACATGGTTGATATTTAACATTGTGTTGCGATCCAAAAATAAACGTACAATAGCAATGGATGAATGCAAAGTAATTGCTGGAAATCTAGGAATTAGTGACACAGATTTGCATAAGGTTCTGTGGTTTCTTCATTATCGGGTTGGTTCATTACTCTACTATCCCAAAGTGAAAGGATTTGAAAACATAATCATTTGTGACATTAAGGTGAGTAATATTGTCAGGGATGTCAAAATGGGTGCAGTCGAGAGGCCATGGCCACACCAAAATTTTAACAAAAAGGTCGCGTGCCAATTAATTTGTTTACTTTTTACCTGATCTCATGGTAGTTGTTGTAGCACACTTGGGCAGTTGAAATTGAGCGGTTGAAATTGAGGGGTCGAAATTGAGCAGTTGAATGAATTCCACCAGGATTAAATAGCTAATAATGAGCCTTTTGGGAGATTTTTTTAGGAAAGTTTGAACCAGTCTGATCTTTCATTTATTATTCCAATGAGATCTTCTGGAAAAACAAATGTGGTTCGGAGATCTTTGCATTGTTGGTTTACAAAATGGCCATTTTTGCATGTACTACTAGTAATTTTCCCATTTAGTTATTTGATACACATACTTGAAGAAAATAAAAGGCCGGCATTTGTAAGTTCTAGCTAATTATGTTAAAGTGTTGTTTTTTGTCAAACAATATTCTTCATATGTTCAAGTAGCTATATTAACTATATTATAAAGTTACACTCCACGTAACAGCTATAATTATAATTTAACATTATATTAATTTGACATGAACAATGATTATTTATAAAAAAATATTTGCTTTTAATATAATAAAAAAGGCTTGTTCTGAATTATTTGGTGTGATTACAGTGGTATTGGAATACACAGAAGATAAACAAAAAATTTCTTCATTTGATAAAAAGAAACCACTGTATTGTCTTTTTATTATCTAACCCATTACTTGAACAAATGAGTAGGTGTGGCTAAGTGGGTATGGTTATAGTGCCTGCACCAATACTATCGGATTCCTATATCCCTGATTGTTCCACAAGCATTCTATGTAACACAGCATAATGCAGATATACTATTGTTTCTACATCAGCATCTTATATTTTGTCACTTACATAATCACAAGGAACAGAGGAGAGTAGGAAGCCAGATCGAATTGGTGCAGCCATTATAACTACACGCACTTAACAATTCCCACTCACTTATCCAAGTAATGAGTATGATGAATCAAAATGACTATATAAACGTGTTTTGTTTATCAAGAGATTCAAAGATTTTTAGTTTATGCTCTGAGTATCCAGTAATTCAAATGCCACTGTAATCACACCAAACAATTCAGTACAAGCCATTTTAAAGCAAAGAAAATGATTTTTATAAACAATAAGTAGGTTCATGTCAAAAAAATAATCTGTTATTAATTATATTATGTAGAGTGTATATACTGTATAGCAAATACAACTACTTGGACGTAAAAAAAAGCAAACAACTCAGTGACAAAAAATAACTTTTAAAAACTGAATCCACCATAATTAAAACTTTAAAATGCCTGCCTTTTGTGGCGGGCATAGCTTAATTTTCATCAAAGATTTTCAAGTATGTGTAGCAAATAACTAAATGGGAAGACTCCTCGTAGTGCAAAAAAATGTCATTTTGGAAGTTAACAATGCTGGAAAGACTCCTGCACTATGTTAGTCTTCCCAAAAGATCACTTTGAAATAGTAAGTAAAGGTGCAGGCTTGTTAGGAGCTTCCTAAAATCATAATATGCTCAGAAGATAATTCAAAGCTATGTGTTTTATATGCCATTTACTTATAATGTTATGTTGTAGGAGGTTTTTTATGCTGCAACATATTTGGTACAAAACACATTCACATTAATAAAGTAGGACCATTTGCTGCAGATAACTTTAAGAAATATGCCCAATTCACTATATCTGATTTAAAGAAGGCCACTGAAAACAAACTTGATGATTTAATTTCTATGGAAATGATAGTAACACTTTTTGAGCACCACAATATCTTAGCTCCTCTTCCAGTAACAAAAGATAGAGAAGAAATTACTTACTTTATGCCTAGTATTCTGAGAAGTGCTACAAAAGATGAGCTCCAAAGGGTTCTTATTTCTGCAGATGTGGCTCCTCTCGTGTATCGATACAAGTGTGGTTACTTACCATTAGGAGTCTTCTCTTCTCTTATTATAGGCCTGGTTTCAAACACAAAACTAAATTGGACTATCAAAGAAAACAGTCCTTGTCGTAACAAGATTGAATTTCTTGTAGGAAAGGACATGGACACAGTCACCATCATTAGCTATGCCACATATATTAAAGTGGTACTCTACAGAGAATCTCATCCAAGAACACCCGCTTCTGTAGTCTGTGCACAGATCAGAAATACTATCACTTCTATGTTAACACAAGTCAATCATAATCTCAAGTACCACAATGCAAGACTTCAATATGGATTCGAATGTACAGACCATCCATCAGAAAAACAAACATTTTGGGAATATTTATTCGGTGTTTCTGAAAAAGCTCCACTCCATTTATGTATACTGGAAGACGAAACCTCTCATAAAATGAAGTGTCTGAAGGATCCAAATATTACTAAAATAATTCCACTTATAGATTCAAGACAGACAGTTTGGTTTGATGAGGTATGTCATTACTTTAGTCAACTCAGTGTTACAAATAATGTACTATATACGTTAGGAAAAATATGATGCAGTGACTACAGACACCACTTCTAAAGGTATTTGTGTTGTAAAAATGTGACTAACCTATTTAGTATTACCTACTCAACACACTTCAGTTTACAAATAGTTCTTATTACATTTTTGTATTCTATGTATGTTGGGTAGTTTAAATATAATTTAAATATTAAAATACATTTTTTGCAAGTGTTATGAGAGTTAATGCATAACTTTTGCAAATACTTGATGTTCTAATAGCTATGTGTAGTTGCTGTTAAAACTATGTATTGGTCTGAAAAATGCTAAGGTGGTGTTCTCTGACAAAGTGTATTGAATTTTTGTCATACTTAACTTATTATTCTACAGCATTTAAAGTGGAAGAAGACTGTACAAAGATCAATGCTGCAGAACAGCAATGGTCAAGTGGTAAAGGTAATCTGATATTCGAAATTAATTCTTTAATTTGCTAAGACTCTAAATGACAAAAAATCTGAGAAATGCTACAAATCGGACAACCATAGTCTGAAAGAGAAGGCATAAATGAAGTTATGAGCATTGTAAATAATACACAATATATAAGAGAGCACTATTGCCATTACAAAATGGTACTTGTCTTACCTGAAATTTTAACCAAATACGTAATTACTTACTAAACAGTAGCCAAGAACTAAGCTAAAGGGTATCTGTCCCTGAGCTGCAGAACATCTATTTGTATGATATAAAATAAATGAATTGTTCCCATGCCTAAACTGAAGCTTGAACAGTAATGCCACTATTTTTACTTCCAATGTAATTTAGATTATCCCTTTACTATGAGCAATCTTGTTCTTCTAAAGTGGACTGACTCTAATAACAAGAAGCAAAAAATCCCAATAATCTCAGAACTTAGTCACAAATGGAGTGACATCAGTTATCGACTTGGATTCAGTCCTGCTCTCACCCAACAAATAGAACTCAACTACCACAGAGTACAAGATAGTTGCAAAGAAGTCATGCGTTTATGGCTCAGCAGTGAAGAAGGAGCATATCGTTATTCCACCACATGGGAAGGTCTTATTGAACTATTAGAGGATATTGAATTATCATGTTTAGCTTCAGACATCCAAGAGGTAGTGTGCCAAACTACAGTATAAAGTAAACAATTAGAATCACATTTTGTGATAAAGTTGTGTTAAATGTGCACTAGTTGCAAAGTATACATTTTATTGATGTTTTTGTATTGTGTTGACTTATTTAGCTGGACATTTTTACACCAGTTATGTATTCCTCACCTGTTTGATTGGATTGTGAATTATATTTTGATACTATTATAATCCAATGTTTGCTGTAACTATTATATGAAAAGAGATATATGGTGCATCCTTAGGAAACACTGTAAGTCAGACATGATAGGGAATAAATTATGTCAACACAATCATTGCTCATCTCATTAAAGAACACTATTTATTGACCATTGCACCCATGTACCTCAGGCATCATTGTGTGTAGGAAACTTATCTGGTTGCTTTGTACCTACTGTTGACATTCTTCCAGCTGATAAAGGTAGAGCCACAGTCCTCATGAATAAGGAAGAATACCTTTCCAAGCTCACCCAGTTAATACAATCAGGCACTTACAGACTTTCCAACTAAGACTCAGGAAACTAAAATAGGTTGAAAGGAAAGGTAAAATTCCTACATGTTGTACAACAGGTTAATACCCACTGGATGTAGACAACCTCTTCTTTAGTCTCCCTAAGATACATGAGTTAGGAATCCCACTCTCTGCATTGGATCACCATCTTACAATTTATCAAAGTTCATTTCTAACATGATGATATCTCCATTGTTTGGTAAGACATAATCATACAGAAAGAATTCCACATACATTTTATGCAAACAGGTAATAGTGAATGCTTGAGGAGATGATGGTGAGTTTAGATGTGTCTTCCCTGTTCACCAAATGTTTCAATAGACGAGGCAGTATCTGTGATCAGAGATAACTCCAGAATGATGAAAGTCTAGGTCGACTTACTTTAGGTACAATGGGTAACAAATAGATGGAGAAGCCATGAGTTCTCCTATTTCTGCAGTTGTGGCCAACTTGTACATGGAATTCTTTGAACAAGAAGCTTTAAACTCAGTTCCTGTTAAACCTGTATTACGGAAGAGATAATAATGTAGATGACACCTTTTGCATAGTTAAGAAGGGTAGTGAAATTGTTTTTGGTTGGACCAGTTAAACTCCGTAAGACCTTCCATAAAATTCACAATG
>WLWD01004104.1_pt1 | contig 46018 bp, 38 predicted proteins | sample 6712731 | NCBI WGS metagenome assembly WLWD01 (sample SAMN12718690, study PRJNA576275) | sponge metagenome | isolation source: marine sponge | host: Mycale hentscheli | place: New Zealand: South Island, Marlborough, Capsize Point | collected 2014-11-01 | reverse complement strand
GCCAATTAAGCCGATGTTTGAGAATTGTTTATGCCTATTTTTGAATTTCTAAATTTTGACTAATACATTTTAAACTCCTCCCTGTCTTCATGGCGGAATCTGTCCCAGATTACCTTATTGTGGAATGATTTACATTGTGTTTGTGTTCTAGGATACCCTTTACCGAAGTTGTATGCTAAGCTCTACTACTGTGTGAGTTGCGCCATCCATTCCAAGATCGTGCGGAACAGATCCCGGGAGCAGCGCAAGGACCGCACCCCTCCCCCCAGGTTCAGGAACAAGCAGCAGTCTGATCGCCCCAACCGGGTAAGCAGAATAAAGTGGCGAAATAAGTGTAATAAAACTTGCAGTTATCCGAATACAGTAGGGGCCAAAAAAAAGTTCCCATTGAGTTGGTTTAAGGACTTTCTAAAGTCTGTATGGAAGACTTTTAACACGATTTTTTTGAGCAACTTTTAGCCGACTTTTTTGGCAATTTTTTTTTTTTTTTTGTACCGACTTTTTTGACCTTTCTGAGTCTGACTTTTTTAAGGTTAGGGGCAGAACCCTTCTAGAGCACTTCAGTTATTGTGGTTAAACAAGTACAGGCAGCACCTGCTTGATGTGTAGCAGCTGCAAAATCAGATTAAAACTAGGCTGCAAACCATTTTTTAAAAGAATAAACAACAGTTTCAGCAGCTGGTGACTTGTGTAGTCGTTAAAAAGTCTCCTTACCCTAGAGACTATTTTTCTGTTAGTCGCTAAAAAGTCTGGTCGCTATGGGAACTTTTTTTTGACCTCTACTGTATGTCACCTTGCTATACATCCGAAATCTAAAAGTACTACATGCAGACTATAATAATAGCAAATTTCTCTTCTTCGAACAGCCAATAATGTTAATTACAACTTAACTTGATGTTTCGAATTCTTGCCGAAGTCAAACTGGCCACGCCTCTTCAATGGTCCTTTGTAACAATTTTCTATAGTGTTCAGTTATCTGAATGTTTCATGTTATGACACGCCCTCTTAATCTCAATGTATTCGGATAACTGAAGTTCTATTGAAATTAATTATAATTTATGGTATGCCTATTTTATTAATTCTTGCGTGTGTATAGTGTTTGCGTGCATGTGTGTGCTATCTTGCACAGGTAGACAACATCCTTTCTTAATAATAATAACACATTTTCTTGTTCTAACAACCATTATTATGTTAATTAAAACTTTTCACGATGGTTTGACTTCTTGCCTAAGTCCTCTTCAGGGGTCAGAGGACTTTGGCAAGAAGCTGAAATGTCAGGTTAAGTTTGATTAACATAATTGGCGAGCGTAGCGAGCGAGACACTTACAGGGGTAACACAATTGAAAATCGGGGATATGAGTTTGTTTATATATATGTGTGGACGTACGTATGACATATTTTGTGTTCGACCCTGTCCCAAACTTCACTAAACAGAATCCTCCGGTTTAGCGATCATTACCCGTATTATCTAAGAAATTGAATTGTTTACTGCTTTGAATAGTTTTGCGGGTGCAGTTTAAACTAAAAAACTTATGGGAGCTCCATTTCTATTCGAGTTAGTGGCGGTGGTAAGTTAATACGCTATTTGTCATAGTTATAAGCCCTACTCAGCAGTATTTACTTGAATTCATTGTCCACTAGACGAACCACGAAGGCAAGTCTTGCTAGGTATGTTCAGTTGTGTGAAAGTATTGTGCATTACAACTACTATTAAGAATATCACATAAGGTTGCTTCTTTTTCAATTCAAACAGTTGCGGGGAGCGGTTACTATGGGCATTGAATCTCCTTTACCATATACGTAATTTAAAAACTCGACTTTATTTTAGTAGCTTGAGTGTTAGTTGTTAAAATCAATTGTTTAACAATAGTCTAGGTTAAGGCTCGCTCGCCATTTGTGCTCAAGCACACTATTAGTAAATTTGCTTCTTCTTTTTTTCAGCCGAGAATGACAGAATCAACATCCTTTCTTGTCAATGCCTGACCTGTATTGTGCCAATAACCATGTATATCGTGTGTGTGTAAATTAGCTCATTAGAGAAATAATTGTGGAAGTGAACAATGAGACTACAAATGATATTTGTTTATTGTTTCACAGCAGGAAGGTGACGGCCAGAAAGGAGGTCCTGGAGGAAGTGGGGGAGGAGGAGGAGGAGGTGGAGGAGGTACTGGACCTGTCAAGACCAATTGAGGAAACTGCCACAACTTTATATAAAGTCATGTTGTTGTTTCTGCATTCTTCCTATTTCTTTGAATACTTTCATTTGGAGTGACATAAAAAATTTGGTTGATTGTTCAAGGCAGGGACTCTTCGTGTACAACAGACTGCATGTGTGCGCATGCTCCTTGCGTGAGACATCGGTGTGACCTGCGTGGCCGTTTTGGGGGGGGGGGGGGCTACTGCGGGGAGTTGTCACCAGAGTGTTGGTAAGGTATCGTCAAAAGTGTACGACTTGGGGTTGGGTTTGAGGGCGTGGTGCAGTAGGTGGCTTCAAGATTTACCGGTGGAGAGGGGGGAAACTGCCGCTCAAACTATTATTGTAGCAATGTTATTGAATAGAAGTGAGAAAAGATAGTCGGTCTCCGTACTTTAATCATTTGTAGCTTCTGTTGCTAGTCGTCATTCTCTGCCTGGTTTTGTCGTTGGTGAGTTTATTTTACTGAGTGTAACCATCCGTAGTAGTCCTATTGTTTTCTTTTTTCCCGGTAAGGACGCACGTTCTAGTAAACTGTAGTATGTTTCCATTATTGTATTGAGGCATTCCATTCATGATTTTGGAAATCATTGGATTGAGTTACGATTGCCTGCTTATATTCGAAATAGTGTCCGTTTAGACAGGTACGAAAAAAAAAAGCCCCTTGTTAATTTTGTTCAAGAACAAGTGCCTCCATAAAAGATAAGAATTTGTTTGACTAGCGTAATTTTGAAGGTTAACCTAGCTGGGGTGATTATATGAAGGAGTTGATAGTTTTTTATATCCTCAATGTTTGGTAAACATTCCTCATTTAAAGGTTGCTTGTTATCAATACTGTGATGTCTTAAATTAATGTGGGGTACATTGAGCTACAGTTTATGAAACTGTCCAGATGTGGCATAAATACAGAGCAGGATGGAGACAATTGAACCCTATTAGAGTTGCAGCAGTTTTTTTTGTTTTTGGTTTTGTGCTAGAATGTTGTGTGGTACGGTACATTGTTAAAAGGTTATGAAAAGGGTATAGCTTAGCCCTGTGTGTAAGTTGTGTGTGTTTTAGTTACAGCATTTGTTCCACGAAATTGTTTCAGACTAGACAAAATTTGAGTAATTGCAAAGAACAAACAACGACAACAACAACAAAGAACAAAATCAAACTTTAAACATATACCTGGCTCAATAGATTTTGCTAGGAGTATTTACTTGACTTATATCCTACCAGTTTCCTTCATTGAAAAACACAAACAATTTCAATGTGTTATTTCAAGAGCAATGGATTACTACGTATTATAGTAGAGGGTATTACATAATTTTTGTTGGCATTTTGAATCTGATATTTAAGTTGCGCATTAGTTTATAATATTTCCATCTTTCCTGTTCCAACACTTTCAAACTTGCTACAGATGTAATCTGCAGAAATACTGTTATTATTTTAAGGTGCCGGAATATCTAAATAAAGCCACTTTTGGCCTATTTATGCTGTCATATTTTCCTATTTCCATTATTGTTGTAATAGCCAAGGTTCATTCTAGTAGGAAAGCTTCTTTCTTTCCTGAACTTGCCATCTTCCCCTTCCCCAAACTTCCTCCTCCAAACTTCCCCACTGCCTCCTCCCCAGAACTTTCCAGCTTCCCTCTCCCCAAACTTCTCAACTTTCCTCCTAAGATTTGCATGATGTGCGCAGTATGTCATTAGGCTGAACCCCCCCAAATAATTATGGTGTTTAGATCATAATAACGTCACTAATTAATCTTGATTATTAAAGTAATATCCTTTGGCCTTTTAACTTACATGGTGAAATAAGAAGATAGGAGGATTTGCTTATTAGATAGAGCCCAGAGCTAATTGATGCTATATTGATGACTGCGTTAATATCCACAGTTCTAACTGATTCTCTAGTAGAACCGTAAAAGTGCGTATTCACAATAATTGACACATCCTTCATCCTGAGTAGGGGAAGTGATAATTTAGTATGCGACCTCGTTCTGTAGCTTAGAATAATTGGAAAGTTGTTTTGTCTGCTACGTAGTTAGTAAAATAGTAGACGGGATGAAATGTTGTTCATGCCGTGGTTGCCGTGCCACTTTTTCGCGGAGGGTAACTTTAAGTTGTCTTTGTAGTAAATTGTGTGTATTGTAAGTACTTAGCATATTTTGAAGCCGTATTACAACACGAGTAGTATTGTGCACTTGAAATGTATTGTGCTCAGGATAAAAATAGAGTGGCTTGATATAGATGCACAGTGGCTAAGTGTATTTAGTTTGAAACTGAATTTCTACATGAATAGACTTTCAATCATTCAGTTATTCTTGGCTGAAATAATTATAGCAATAGCAAATTTTCTCGTTTTAACAGGCTAATATTGTTAATTAAAAATTAAAACTTAACTCGAAGAGGACTTCGGCAAGAAGTCAAAACTTCGGGTTAAGTTTTAATTAACAATATTGGCTGTTGAAACGAGAAAATTTGATATTATTATAATTATTATAATAACTACGCCTAAATAAATCGCTACAGGGTAGCTGTCCAGCTGTTGTTTTGTGTTGTTGCTAGTACAACCAAACAGTATCCCAACTTTGTGCACCACTCAATCTTAGAGAACATGATTGGTCATACAACACTCGTGCCTTCCTTCATCCAGCACACTTCGTATCTTACTCCACTATGTTTATTTATTGAGAGAGACTTCAGCTAATAGCAAAGCTGTACATAGCTGAGGTACTGTCCAGAGGTTAATCATCGTGCACACGGCATGACTTGTCACATACTCCTATCACATCTGGACTGCAGGGGATGAGAAGTGGTCAAAAGAATAGAATTTTGTTTTTGTTGTTTGTATTAGTGTTTGTCATACTATTTTTATGGTAGCGTTACTTATGTAGACTCCATTCTCATAGTGGTTTTTTTCCTTTTTTTCCTTTTTTTTTTGTTTTTTTTTGTTTGTTTGTTTATTTGTTTGATTATTTGCTGAAGAGTATCTATGGCAGTTATTGTACTCTAGTCTATTGTATCAAGTCCAGCTGACTACTTATGGGCCAGTAGATACATTGTTGTGCATGAAATATCTTGCTTTCTTCCGTGTTCAGACCACTTACCAGAGCAACAATAGAAGCCAGGTGTAGTAGCGTATACCCTATTCCCTCAAAATTGGGACTTATAGTTCTACTTAATCTTATTCATCAAAGACTTGCAAGTCAACCTGACTAAACTGCTATTGGTGTGCGTGTGTGTGTATGCGTACAGGTATGTGTAAGTATGTGTGTACATGTGTGATGGGGAGAAGGGGTGTGGAGAGTGAACAATGTACAAACAGTCTGTCAAACGGAGACACGTGTACCTTTGAACTATCTTCCAATGTTTGTAGCTCCTTTATATTATTATTTTAAGTCATAGTCTTTATAAAGATGACACAAAGAAGTAAGTGTACTGGGCTGTCTGCCTTCTGTCTAGTCCACCATACGTACACGTATGTGCATGCATGTGGAGGGAGAACATGTGTGCCAACATACATGTGCGTGGCTGGTGATTGGTATTTGTTGGTAAACATCGTGGGTGTGATGACTTTGGAGTGCTAGTCGTGGAAGACATCTCTAACTGTGGGATGCCAGCTGTCTCTGTTCGTGTGGTTGTGGCAGGAAAGAGAGATATACATTCATACGTACTGTGTACGCGTGTGTGTATGCGTGTGTGTATGCGTGTGTGTATGCGTGTGTGTGTGTATGTATAGGTGTGTGTGATTAAAAGTTGCTTTAATTTATCACTTTTATTTAATAATTGGAAGAAAATTGAAGTAAAGAAAATTACTTTTAAGGGTGCCCGCACACCGCCTACGCAATTTTTTGTTGATGGTTGCTATGCACGATTACTACTATTTGTATACTTACAGGGGCTTCTCCACTACAACACAAGGACAAAGTACCTGCCGAAGGAGCCGCTCACTAATTTTAGAGCGAATCTGGAAGAAATATCGCGGCCTGGTTATAAAACTTTGGGACACTTTTTTGGAGCGGTGCGGTAAGTTGGAGCTCCGCAATTTGGTGCACTACTAGCCGAGCCGATACTCTACTGCAAGACAGAGAGTTCTTATCCATTTCAATATTACTTTATGATATATTCGCAATTTTTTCTATTTATAAGATATTGAAAAATTCTCGCTGTAGTGCAGTTCATTTTTTTTTGGTTTACCCGTGTATAAAATTTTTGTGTCGTTCTCATTATTAGATTCCAAGAAAAACTGACCCAAAATTTGAACTTTAATTCCACTCGCAATTCTTAAGAAATAGCCCCACCCCCATATCTCGTACTATGAGTACGCGAGCAATTTTTTTTCAATTAGTTTGTATTGTTTCTAAAAAGAGCCCGCCTATATCAAGAGTAAACAAACATCAATACAACAATAACAAGAGAGAGTCTGAAATGAGAGCAGTTTATTGGAGATAGCCAAAGGTGAAGTTATTACATTTGCCAGCTTGGGAAGTCTTCGCTCCGCAGAAATCGAGCCTGGTGGATCCATCCACTTGAGCTCAGGTGCGCATAGTCCGGAGAACGGCTACTGGTGGAGAGGCAGCCTGGTGCAACTTGCTGCGCGAGCTCAGACGACGTATGGAGAGTTGCTGTAAACGAATATGAGACAACAAGAAGCTAAACTAAAACACCACAACTTCGCAAAGTATACTTCTGTTACTACTGCGCGATTGTTTCTGCTCGCGTATTATCCAATGGTGGGGTATTGGCGGGGAATAAATTAATGTCCGGATCTACAGGCGGTGCGCGTTGCTATGTGCGGGCACCCTTAATGCATTCTTTGAAGAAAAAAAAAGGACCAGTCTTAGTGATACTGCGCCATTACGCTCAACGTTTTCTATTTTCATCATAGTTAGTGTAAGATTGTATGTATGTAGTGATACACAAATAGCCCTGGATCCAGAGTGTATGTATAGGCCACATTGCCTTTTTTTTTTGTTCGTTTGTTTGTTGATTTCATATATGTTTTGGCGTCCATCTTCCATAGTCTCTGAATCAGGGAGTATTGTTTTTAAGGAAATGCACGTCATAAGATATTGTTTATGTAATGTATTCAGTTTCAAGGTAATTAACTCATTGTTTGTGGTATTGTCTGAAATATGAGTAAATTTGTGTAAAATTGGTGTGTGTATGTGTGTTTGTGTGTTTCTACAAACTGAGGAACTTTATTTCTGTCCTTACTGTAACTATTAGAGAGTATTTGTTATTCGTTATTGCTTGAAATAGTCACATACACAACATTGTATTATTACTCCTTTTAAAATTTAAATTAAAGACTGAAGGAAGGTTAGCAGTCATGGTTTATTCACTGTATGTGTCCGGGTTTATAAATTTCACTAGAGGTGGAAGCCATCAGCGTTAGGGCATGGCGTGGGGCTATAATTAGGAGCAGCAATTTACGAATAGATTAGCCATAAGAGCAAATTATCTCGTGTGCTGTGTGTTTACCATGTGATGTATGTGAATGAGCTTTGAGTTTGTAGATCCACTGCTGGTACATATGAATATTTAGATAGTATTGGTCAGCAATACCAGAGCATTCAATTGCAACTGTAGAAAGTATTTTCTTGTCAACCATTCATTTCAGTACATCAAATTACATCTTATGTATAGTATTAAAGTAGGAGAATTATATACGTGTATGTATGAGGCTTCATTTGTGGGCGGGGAAACATTTTGTTTGTGTGGGGAGGGGGAGGGGTGGAGGGGGAGGGGGGCAATTCTGTTTACAGGGAATAACTCAGCGTTGTGGGGAAAGTCCCAATGTGTCCAAACCACCCCCTCCCCACCACTCTCCCAACGCTGCATGAAACACTGTGTATCTTTGTGTGTGATTGATTTCCTTATCAGTATGACTCTTCAAAGTGACTGCTTTCGTCTAAATAGACATTTTTTGAAACAATTAAAAACAACAACAAAACCGGACACACAAAAGGCATGACAATTCAACAGTAAGTAACAAGTTCAATAGTAAGAGAGTTCTTACAAAGTTTAAACAACTCTCACTTTAGTTAGTTGAGTCGTTGCTTTAGTACATTGTGCTATACACTGGTGTCTCTGTGTTATTTCAGCTGACCCGTTTACTGTGATATTCGTAATAGCCACTTGGACTTTTCATCTACCTCATCTACACACACACACACACACACACACTCACACACACACACTCGTTGGTAGAATGCAGTTTTAAATATTGAGACCAAGTTAACCTCTTCCGATGGTTTGCGTACATAGTTTCAGTTGTCATAGTTACCTTTTGACTGATGTAGTATGATTTTCAAGTTTATCATCCTTCATTTGCGCATGTGTTTGCTTGTGTTGTGTTTGTTTGCTTGCAATACATGTAATAAGAAGGAAAGCTAAGTGAAACCACTAGTATTGTACTCTACACCTTTCTGCCTGGGGCTACTTGTACTGTATATACATGCATGAGGTTTTGTTTTGACTCTCTGGTAATTATCCGTTACGGGTATGTGTAGGTTTAGGCGACACATCATAGCCACTTGACAGGCTTAGTCACTGCCTCTATGTGTTGTACTGTACATGCATCATTTCTTATGCTTCTTTATTTACTCTTTGAGAGTGTTCTGTATCTAATAATAGAAGAAAAGGCTGAGTGACGATAATGTTGAGTTTAATTTCTGATTTTGTTTTGTTAAGCGTTTTATGGAAATTCATTAGTAAGATCCGTATGTCACTATTATTTGGGAACCTCGCACCCGCCAGCAGTAGGTATTTTGTTGCGTCTGTAATGCAGAGTGTATAGCTGGGTCATCCGTGCCGGTGGAGACATGGTGTGTCTTGAGTGTGTCACCACTGATGTTATTGGACCAGCCGCGAGCATGTGGTGCTGGCGTGGGGGCGTGGCCCGCCGTTCGGCGCCCATAGCAGACCCCCCAGGAAACTCCCCCACCGGACCCCCAACCACCCCAACCCCCCATCCTCCCTAAGGGGTATCATCTCTTATCCTATGTTGTATTTACTAAAGGATCCCTTTCTTTGTTTTGTTTGTCTCCGCCACCCTCTACCGCCACACCCTTCTCTTCCATCTACCGTGTTGCCTAACAATACTTAACTTGTTCCCGTGGTCAATTTTGGAAATGCTGTAACTGCACTGGTGGGGCCCTTTCCTGCGACATTGCTTTGCCATGGCAACGCAAGTGGATGTGGTCGGGGAATGTGGATTGCATCTTGCCTGGTGAAGTTTGGCATTCCCAGGAGTCACTGTTGCTCTGGCTGGGTGTGTCTCACTCCACAGTCTGCCCAATCACAGCAGAGTTATGTAAGACTTTAAGATATGCTGAATCACACCACGAAAGTTATAAGTACTTTTAACTGCAATACATATATTATCAAATGTTGGTACTGTATAAATTCGCTGGTATGATTTACTTCTTATTCAATTCAGCACAAACGTTTGCCTTTTAATTGAAGTCCTCTGATGCTACACATTAACAAATGGTAACAAACCATCCCTTTGGTTATACAATTCGATTAGGTTAGGTGCCATATTTGTATCAGCTGTGCTCAATGATGTGTTAAATCTCAGTTATACATATATGACCTCACTATCTACGGGAAAATCGGGAAGAATGCCAGCGCTATCAAATTTTTTGCAATTACATGTTCATCCAGACATTGAGCTCTTCTTGGTCTCACCTATTTTGAGCAACACTCCAGTGCGACCTAGTTTTATTGCATTTAACAGTACAAATTTTTGAGAAAGTAAATTGAAATTTTGCTGACATTTACAATGTGCACCATGTTGTACTGTTGCCCGGTAGGAATTGCAAAATTTGCTGAGGGCAGTATCTCCCCTTGCCTCTTGTGTACTTGGTTATTATGTACGTTGGGTTATTACGTCCCCCCAGGTTGTGGCACTATCCATTGCGCTTTCTACACAATAATTTTATTATAATAGCAGAGGACTTACGCAAGAAGTCGGGGTTAGGTTTTAATTACAATATGGGCAGTTAAAACGAGAAAATTTGCTATTATTATAATTATTTCAGCCGAGAATGACTGAATCATTGAAGGAATAAATTCAACGGATAAAAACAGATTGGAGTGTTTGTTTGCTGGTTGGTTGTCGTAGCTCAGTGGCAGAGCGCTTTTGTGTTAAGCAAGCGGTCCTGGGTCCGATTCCCAGTGGTGACCAAATATTTTTAATTCTGTATTGTTTAAAAAAAAGCCTGTGAAAGAGAGAGAATACATCTAATGAGTAAAAGAAGGCTGAGAAAGAAATTGTGAAGAATAATTTTATAATTCATTTGATACAGGACTGATAGTCCAATGCTCATGCCTGCAATACTTGTGTTTACTGAGCCAACAGACTCATGATATAATGATATACACATATTTGGGAGGTGTGAGAATGTGTGATGGCTGAATGATCAGATAACTTGTTAATTATCACTAGCATTCCTACACCACGTCTTGAGGTAGCAGTGCTGTGTAGACAAGCTGTCACTTCTCCGATCCATTGAACATGACAGGCATAGAGACAGAACTAGGATCGTATCAGATAATTTTTTATTTTAATAGTGGCACGCTACATTTTGGCTTCTATTTTGGAGGTCACAGTGCATATATCCTAATATGCTCCACCTACTGTATTTATGTGGGTGTGTCTAATAATGTATATTGTCCCCTATCATCAAAGGGGGGTGGGGGGCAAAGCTCTCCATTATTGGATGTACCAGTTATGTGACTTCACACGGAAGAAGGCTGGTGTGACTCTTCAACCACTAGTAGGGCTTCCCTGCTGTAAAATTTCAAAAAGCTTTATTGAGTATTTGAGATGGTCTTTATTTAGATTAAGTTGTAGTGTGGTAAGAATAAATTTGTTTTGTTTCTTTATCTTGCGCTTTATTTTCAGAGTATACAGTATACTGTATGTGTAGCTATGTGTGTTTGTGTGTTTATGATTCAGTGCTTGCATTTGTCTCCGTGAACTTCATACATTTGAATACATTCTAGCTCTTGGGAAAATACTGAAATTGATTCAGTTATTCTTGGTTGAAATAATTATAATAGTAGCACATTTTCTCATTCTAACAGCCAACATTATGTTAATAACTTAACCTGACGTTTCGACTTCTTGTTGATCCCTGAAGAGGACTTCGGCAAAAAGTCGAAACGTCGGGTTAAGTTTAATTAACATAATATTGGCTGTTAGAACGAGAAAATGTGCTATTAATACTGAAATTATAATTCGTATTTACAAACAGAGTATCACCCGGACAGCCTATTATCTAGCAATTATATTTGTTTGTTCATGCAGGTGTGAGAAGGTGTGAGAGATGTCAGGTGTGGAGGAGTGTGAGGGATTCATCTGCCCCTATTGTCTGGTCAGCTTCTCCCAGCAGCACCAGTTGCAGCAGCACTTTGTGGAGATGCACTCTGGACTGGGTGTGGTCGAACAGGACGACTACGACGTCGTAGAGTATGTGGAGGATGAGGTAGGATGTTGTGAGATGTATAATATACAAAAATGCTTGAATCTCTTCGGAATTTATTTTTGAGACAGTATCGTAAATTGTGTACTAATTAAGTTTTTGATATTTGAGAGGATCAATTGCACTATAATTGATTGTAGTTAGCTATCACTCCAGATATGTAGAGGGTTGTGTTATGGAGTAGGTAGTCCTTAAACCTAAACGGTCAGTTAACGTTTCGTTTAGTATTGATACCTGCTGAGCGTGCAAACTGCTGCGTATGGGTGTGGTTTGTGTGTGTGCATATTTTGTGTGTATGCAAGTGTGTGAGTTCGCTTTGCTTGAGTGTGAAAGTAAGCATGCATTCCTTGATCTGGATAATTGTATGTGTACTGCTGAGTGAACAGTGAGTGTACCACACACACACACACAAAATGTGAATTCTCTTGCTGCTGCCAGTGGTCCAGCATGCACCTGGCAGAGCTAGGATGCCTGTGCACTAAGCACATGTGAGCCGTGCAAGCAAAGCTCCTTGAGCTGGGCTAGGAACTTGCAGGAGAACAGGCCTTTCCTCACAGCAAGTGGTGTGGGCACCCCCCTAGTCCCACCTCCTGGACCATTGCTGTTTCATGAGAAAAGGCCTTGAAGTTGCACCCCAGCAAATGCCAGGTACCTAATCACAGCTGGGTGGACTTGTGGGGCTCTGGTGGGAGGCAGATAGAAATCTAGATGGAAAATTACCTGAGTGAGGCTTTGACTCTGGGACCTCAGGCCCTGAGCCAAGGACACAACCACTACACCACACAGCCACCACAGACACACACACACACACACACACACACACACACACACACACACACACACACACACACACACACACACACACACACACACACACCTAAACCTAACTAGTGTTTGGTTTCCATGTATGAGCACTCAGATTTACAAGTGGCTCATGTAGTTTATCTAGAAGTGTCTGTACAGCCAGGGTTTGTAGATCCTCTACACAGCCATCTGATTAAAATCCTATAATTCTGACTTTCACAATCATGTAGTCCATCCCATAATGTGAGACTAGTGGAATTAGTTGGTGTCATTGCACGTGCTTTTTCAGGAAAAAACAAAGCAGCAAAACAGAACAAGCTACGTGTGTATGTGCACGTATGTCTATTAGACTCCTCCCCCCTGCACTCTTCATGAACTACTTGTTATTAGGCTCTCTCTCTTCCCTTTCTTTGCAATTTTTATTATTTATTTACTTATTTTTTTATTTTTTTTATTTGCTTATTTTATTTATTGGTTAATAAATGTATGGATCAACATACACACATATGTGTACATGCTGTAGTTGATAACAAGTAACCATTGGTTACCTGCTTACACATGTTGGTTCTATGATACATGTTGGATTGATTGAGCCTTTCTCTTTTAAGTACATCATCAGTGGAGCAATATTAACTGTTCTGTTGGAACAACACACACTTTGCATTACCTTGTTCATTTACATGCATATAATGGCTGGCACTAGCACTACAGAGTTTGCACCTTAGCTCATAGCCCATACTGCCCTTGCTAACTAACTGCCCTTGCTACTGACTAGCTGTGGTTGCTATGGTAGCTGTAAGGGAATGTACAGAGCAGCAGCAGCTGCTATGTCTGTGATACCAGGTACTGTCCCGACACTTGCAGTGCATGGAATATGTATATGTGCATGTAAGTGACCTCTCCTTGTCAAGATGCCCAATACAGCACAGTTACACCAAGCTCTGGGAGTTGGTTAATTTTTACAGTAGTACATACACAAATATCTTGGTTTCAGTAGGAAACTGTTAGATTTGAGAATGCTTTATTACTATTGAATTGAAGTGCATAAGAGATTCAGTGTGTAACTGTAACTTATGTTTAAGGGCCCATTATAGGAGACCTTAATTTTTCTTAATTTTCCTTTTTTTTCTTCCTTTTTTTTAACCATATTTTCTGACCATGGATGGATTTAAACAATGTAGGCATGATCTGGCATTAGGTGACACAAGGCACCCCACCCACCTAGTGTGTCTGGTAATATCCTATTGTTAACTACCTATCATAGCTAAGCTACTGCAATGTCTCATTCATGTTTCATAACAAGTAATCATGCACAGGAAAATCACGTGCTAGTTGAAAAAAAATTGATTTACTTTCCAAAAATGTATTAAAGAAGCCTGTATTATGAAATGGTTAGATTGAGTATGTCAGGAATGATGGAAGGAACCATGCACTATAAGATTAGAGAGCTCAATGCTTGGATGCTGACAAATATGTATGTGTTAAAGATTAAATAGAGTCCATGTTGTGCACAATTATCCCATAGACGGTCATATATGTAATATTGATACCAATTCGGTAATGGTCATCAAAAGGCCTGTGAACCCTGTCCTGCAAGGTCTATTCAAAGGCATGGAATTATTGTTAGTGTATCGCTTCTGTTGTTCAACTGCAAGGTTATCTTGAGTTCTGATTGGGTAGTGTTAAAAGGTAAAGTGGTGACATAGTGACAGGTCCAATCGCATAAGGCATATACAAACATGCTTCTGTTTTCTTAGCACATTTTACGAGCCACTCCTCCTTTTTGCTTCAACAGTGGCTGACCTCTGGTATGATTTGATTGATCATTTCTAGTCTTTTTTTATTTTTATTATTATGTATTTGTGAGTTGCATGCAAGTATGTGTGTTAGTTTGCAAGGTTGATTGTGCCTAGACGTCCGTCTCTGTTTGTGTGTTTGTGTGTATGTTTGCACACACTCTGCATTCGTAAGCAATCCAACCGTATAATCTAGTCCAGGCCGTGGGCGGGGCTTCACTAACATGATGCAATCAAAGGCAAGGCTACACCCACTGCTACTGTTGAGAGAGATTTATTATACGTTGCCAAGTGCCTTGAATGTAATAAGAATGTTGGGGTGAGAGAAACCTGAAATATTTTAAGTGGGAAACTTATCTAGTCTATTTATACTGTTCAAGTTACAGGGAATACGTATATGTATGTGTAAATGTATATTTGGAGTTGTCAAGATAAAACATTATACATGCACATGTAAATTCAGACCAAATGTAAGGGTAGATATACTGGGTCCCTTTCCTGTGTGTAAAATGGAATACGAAATGAGAAAAAAATGAACAATAAAAAAACAAACAAACAAGGCAAAGCAATAACATAGAAACAGTGACAACCAGAAATACTGTAATGACTGAGTACTGATGCTAAATCTATGGAACAGAATCGTTTTTTAACATTACAAAAAAATTCTTGGGGGAATGAGAAAATTGTATGTGTACACACACAAACAGAACTTAGTATGTATATATGCGTGTATGTATGTATAGGAGAGGTTATAGTAGCGTGCTAATAATACCGTATATTGGTTTCTTATTCTGTCAGAGCCAGCATTCCTCTCCTATGTCCGTCGGCCACTCGTTCAAGACTGCTCCGGTGTCCCGCCCACGCGGCTGTGATGTGTGTTCGGAGATCGTCTGGCAGGAGAGTCTCGTGTGCACGCTCTGTCAATTCACCATACACACGGACATCTGCGAGGAGAAGGTCACTGAACCTTGCCCCGGCAATTCAAACGCCTCCAACAACGATGCTGAGGTGAGACCTTCTGTAGCGGTCAATGTAGTGGGCGGAGCTTGGAGAAGGTGGGAGAAGAATTTCTCCCCCTGAACTACCCAGTCACCCCCCCCCCCCCCCCCCCCCCCCGATTCATAGCTTCCCACCTAATTCTTCAGTCTTCAAATTCTTAACTTCCCCCTACTCACACACGCACACACACACACACACGCACACACACACACACACACGGCATAGCTCAATAATGTGATACTAGTATTACTCTCATTTTTTATTTTTTTATTTTTTTGCCATGTAACGTAGTATATATAGAGGTCAATGAAGTGATAGATTGTGTGGTGGTCACTTATCACTAGACGTGCACGTGAGACTGGGCAGTGTCATGTGTGCGAGACGTGTAGCTTTGCATGTAGTCTTACTTCACACATAAGTTGCTTACATTCTTAATAATTGTAGAACATGCAAGTGATTGAATGAGTAATGGTAGTTTAATTATCATGAAATGACAGGAGCATTGCCAATTGGAATAAGGATTATACAGACCTTCATACAGGAACTCCCATTTGTGGAATAATTGATACATATATACTTGCATGCATTGAAGTGGTGGCTAATTCAGTTGTAATTGCCAGAAGTTTTTAACACCTAAAATACTTGACCTTTGTGTAATTGCTGCACTTAGCAAGCGTCTGTTCCCGTGGCCTAAATATGACATGTCTCAGCGTAGGGTTCTCCAGGAGTGGGCCGCTTGCCAAGTTTATTGCTGAGAGATGCTGATGTCCCTATAGAGTGGATGCTTTCATTTATTATTATTATTATTATTATTAATTATTATTATTATTATTAATTATTATTATTATTATTATTACTATTACTATTACTATTACTATTTATTATTTATTATTTATTATTTATTAGTATTAGTATTAGTATTATTAGTACTTCGCCGGGCACCAGAGAAAATATACGCTCATACAAACATCAAAATTGGTAAAGTGGTACGTAGTTACATAAATAAGAAAGAAGAAGTGAAATATTGCGATGGTTTTGGATTACGTATGTAAGTATGGAGTGCGTATGTCCAAATATTGAAATGTGAGATTAATGGTAAGGTGAAGTCATAAACAAAAGTTCTACTGGCAGCTGATTGACCTTTTCACTTCCACAGGTGTCCGGTCCCAACTAGAATCCACTGTGACTGTCTGGTCAGACCCAAGACATATTATTACTATTATTATTATTATTATTATTATTATTATTATTATTATTATTATTATTATTAGCAAGTATCCCTCCACTAGTGCTGCTTGATGTACTAACTTGTGCTACATAATTAGGAAAGCAATAGCATGAGGTATTTTGTATTCAATCTTATATCCTCTACCGCTTGGATTAGTTGCATCATTTTCCCTCTCCTGCTCTCTTTCTTCATGAGCCTTTCCTATTTTCTTCTTGAGTTATGGATTCCCTTCTCCTCCTTCGTCTATCTCTTCTGCTTTTCAGTCCTTCTATCCCATGATCGTGGACTTGGGCTTGGTGCAACTGTTTCGAACGCCTTATCAACTCTTTCCGTCCTCACCTACACTACAATACTCATTTCCCTCTTAATCCTACTACTGTGATGATGCTTTACCTATTCAATTGCGGCACCACTTTACTAACCCCTCCCAGCTAATGAATTATTCATAAATACACAGCATGGTCATTGCTGATAAACAAGTGTATTATTATATTATGGTTATTATTTCTGTTACTACTACTGTACTATCCGATAGAGAAAAAAGGTACAATAGCTTCACGAAATCTTTACCATTTTGGACAGTAATGGTTTTGTTATAAACAATTTTTATTTAACTTTCTAGCTGCTGTAACAGTTGGTAATGATCCAAAATGGCAAACATTTTTTTATACATTTAATGTAATTACAAAAAGATAACAACATTTTTAGGGAGTACGACACCATCAAGTGTGTTCAAATTCTAGCTTTTATAGCACGTAATGTACGTACATGTAAACTTTGTGTGTGTGTGTGTGTAGATGCTGCCAACTGAAATTGAGCGGAAGTCGTCCATGTCCCAGCTGGGCATTAATAAGGGACTACTTAACATAGTGAAAACTCAAGTATCGAAGTAAGTTAGACTACCAAGACTAATACATTTTAAATACCTTTTACCATTTTCGTATCATAATTGTTTTGTGGGAAAATGCTAATACTGTATGTATTTGCATGTACGTACGTATGTGTTTACTTAATCCCGTCGCCTTGAAGTTGAGTTTACTACAAGGTACGGTATGCACACAACTTTGACTTGCATGCTTAATAATTTAACAATTTTTTCTCTTATGTGATATGAGTGAGTTATTATGTATAGAAGCTGAAAACATTTCTTTTCTGTTGATCTTTTTTATGTGTTTGTGTGTGTGTGTGTGTGTGTGTGTGTGTACAGGGGAAGGAATCGGTACCAGAATGAAGAATTTGATTTGGATTTGACGTACATCACTGAGAGAATCATAGGTACATACGTATGTACTCATAAGCACACACACATGCACACACATATGCACACACATATGCACACACATAAGCACACACATATGCACATATCTGACAGTACCAACCATGTTACATACAATTTTTTTAAAATTATTATTAAGTGCACTTTACACACCTTTAAAAAAAACAACAACTTCCACACAGAATTTTTTTGGGGGGATTTGTTCGCTTTTTAAAAATTTAAATTTATAGTGAAAATTCCACTAGAACGCAGCTGTTTTGTGTCTATATACTGTAATAGCTAGGCTCTGCCTTAGAGAAACCCGTTCACAACTGCTACATATCACCTAACTAATTTAAAGTGTAGTAACTGTTCCTAACAACGCAATTGGATGGAATATATCCATTAAAATCCTCGGTTGCAATACCATAACAACACCTGCTGGCAGGCAACACTTACATACTCGTTAAAAAACAAAACAAAACAAAAAAAACATAACCTTTTCAGGCTAGTAGTTTGGTGTATAAATATTGTTAACTGACTATGAATAATATTGCACTCTGACACCTAGTTTATTATTATGGTCATATAACAGGTTGGTGGTTCTTATAAGCTGTAATGCATTAGCTAATGAATGTGGGGTATACTAATGTCTTTGGGTGTACGTATGGTACTCGTCTCGTATGGTGACTGACTCAATCGTCTTGTTTGAGGAGTGGTACTTAACGAGAACAGTCGCAGTTTGGTGTAATAAGTTTACATACGTACGTATCATATCGTGTTTATTGTATTGTAGTTTTTAATATATACCAGAAATACTTCATGTGAAGTACAATGACCAAAATCAGCACTGTTTTGTATTGTAACTGCTTTGCTTCAAGTTGAAGTTTCGTCTACATCTATATAATAATACGCTTGTGTGTCAGTAACGACGACGACAACGACTGACGGTGTGTGTATTCATGAATAATTCATAAGCTTTGAGACGGATTGGTAAGGCATCACCATCTCGCGGTAGGTAAAGTGTTGTCAAATTCAGCTGGTTAATTCTAAAAAGCGGGTGCATAGGCGATGGAAGGCGGTGTAGGTTTCAAAAAGGAGGCGAAAGTACGAAAGAGAAGGTAAAAGGCGACTAATCATAACTAAAAAAGCAGGTGGAATCAACAAGTAAAGGCAGGGGTTTGTTTCCAAAAAGAAGGCAAAGTACGAAATAGAAGAGAAAAGTTTCTCAAAGTAGGACAGAAATTCAGAAGCAGGAGAGATAGGAAAAGGGGACTCCGTGACTCAGAAGAAGAGCTGAAGAAAGGAGAGATGGGGTATAAGAAAAGCTCAGATACTTAAGAAAAAAGAGAGCAGGAGAGGGAAACTCATGTAACCTTAACCAATGGTAGAGAATGGTAACTGAGCAAGATCACTTGTGCTACTGCATTCTTACTTTGCAATACGTCAAGCGTCACTATGTGGCAGGGGACTTGCTAGTATAATTATAATACAGTTGAGAGCACAGAAAAGTGCAAAGGACGCAATGTAGTAATTACAAAGAATGAGTGGTCTGTTCCAGCTTTGCTAACTGTGACAACCTCAGTACACTAATTAAATAGATTTAGGAATTCCAATTTTAAAGATTCCATGTTTAGTAAGATCAGGAATACAAGTCAAAGATGATATTATATACTTTAAGTAAGTACATATATACAGTACATGTAATTTGATTTTCTTTCATGTTTTTTTTTTCTTTCTTTCTTCCGCTAAGAGAAATGTCAATGTTCTGAACTCTTACAGCCATGTCCTTCCCAGCTACGAGTGTGGTGGAGTCAGCTTATCGGAACAATCTCAAAGATGTGGCCAAGATGCTCAAGACTAAACACCAAGACAACTATATGGTAAGGTGTGGTTAAACTCACAGATAGGATAAAATGAACATGGCTCCACAAGTTTGTTTGTAAGATGGTACATGCACATATGAATGTGTAGCTTTTTATTGTGTGTGTGTGTGTGATGTGCAGGTGTTTAACTTGTCGGAGAGGAGTTACGATATTTCTCGTTTCAACAACCAAGTACTGGACTTTGGATGGCCGGACCACTTAGCACCTTCACTGGAGAGACTGTCCAGGTATGTATGATACACACACACATGTGCATACATACATGCACATATATTGGTTTCATCCAGACCCTTTACCCAACCATTAGCTGGGAAAGGGTGTGGCCCCGCTAGACTAGGTTTCATCATGCTGGCTAATTTGACCATGCATGTAATACTTATGCCTTATTGACATTCCAACATTCATTATTTCACCTGCCTCGGTTGGATTGGCTTTACTAATAGATACTAGTGCAGTATGAAGAAGTGGATTAATCAACGACCAGTGAGCATTAATAAGAATCAGTATTTACAGTAATACTATTGTTTTCAAGGCAATTTCCTCAATCTAACTATGTACGTACGTAGATAAATATGTTACGATTTATGTGGTTGTTATTTTTTGTAGTGTCTGCAAGTCCATCAAGTCGTGGTTGGACTCTGACCCCCAACACGTTGCCGTGGTCCACTGCAAAGGGGGAAAAGGTCGTACAGGCTGTGTGATAGCTGCGTTCATGCACTACTCGGAGATATGTCACAGGTACAAGACTACGTATTCATACAGCATGGGAGGAGCACTTGCCATTTGAACTGATAGAATGATGACATGCTGATTTGGTATTTGTTGGTTTGTCACACTTCATACCAATACTGTGCACAGGATTTTTTTTAAACATAATGTTGTGTCTCCATACACAGTATGTAGTTAGATTCCCTGCATGCACAATGCAGGCAGCGTATGCAAGGCAGCTGGATGTGTGCATTCTGATTGAAGGACTCGTGTTTATTTTGTTTGTTTGTGTTTGCTGTTGTTTGTAAGACGTGTACATATATGCATCTACATATCACTTAAAGGATTGAAGTTCTTTTCTTCTGAGCATGTCTTTTGCTTGTGTGTCACACCATGTGTGTGTGTGTGTGTGTGTGTGTCAGACCATGTGTGTGTGTGTGTGTGTGTCACGTGGTGGCTGTGTGGTGTAGTGGTTGTGTCCTGGGCTCAGGGCCCGCAGTCCTGAGTTCAAGCCCAACTCAGGCAATTTTTCCATCTGATTTTCCATCTGCCTCCCACCAGCCCCACCAGTCCACCCAGCTGTGATTGGGTACCTGGCATTTGCTGGGGTGCAAATTCAAGGCCTTTTCTCATGAAACAGCAATGGTCCAGGTGGGACTTAGGGTGCCCACACCACTTGCTGTGAGGAAAGGCCTGTTCTCCTGCGAGTTCCTAGCCAGGCTCCAGGAGCTTTGCTTGCACGGCTCACAGTGCCTGCTTAGTGCACAGGCATCCTGGCTCTGCCAGGTGCGCGTGACCGCCTAGCGGCAGCAAGAAAATTTGCAATTTTGCATTTTTTGTGTGTGTCACACCATTTGTGTGTGTCGTCTTTTTCTTGCAGTGCTGCTGCAGCATTGGATAGGTTTGCTATGAAGCGTTTCTATGACAACAAGTGTGGGGGCGTGACCCAGCCGTCTCAGAGGAAATATGTTCATCATTTCGCGGACCTTCTTGCTGGCAAGATTGACTTGATGTCTCCGTGAGTCTATTGCTAGCACTTGCCATACGTGTACATGTATATACATCGTGTATACATAGTGGCGTTCTTAGTCCTTAGTGTACCCCTATTTCCCACCCCTCCCTCTCTCTCCCTCCCTCTCTCTCTCTCTCTCTCTCGTTTTGTTAAGAATAGTTTTAGTGTATCTATTTTGTGGGTGCCTATTATCTTCCAATATTGTATATAGTGTATGAGAAATAATTAATGTCCATACACATGTGCTCATTAAGTGAAGTTTGGTTTGTGCATGTGTGTATATTAATTGAATTTTAAAACTCTTGTAGCCATTACGATAAAGTGGAAAAAAAATCCCTTAAATAGGAAATACAATGAAAGTTATGGTGGGGTGGGATGAGGGTTATGGTAAGGTGACGAAACCCTTAAAAACAAGTAGCTTGGGTATGGGTGGGTTGGGGGGAGAAGAAAGGATAATTTTTTTTATGCGTGAGGGGAGGAAAGTTGACAACATTTAAGCCCGGGATTAAATTTCCTCTTGTTACAGTACATAAAACTTCTTATGGTGTATAAATGGTGTACATGTGTTCCCTACAGGCCTGTGGTCCTTCACCACGTCCTGCTGCACGGCATTCCTAATTTCGATGGTAAAGGAGGTTGCCGGGTCTTCATCAAAATCTATGAGAACATGTCACTCGTTTACACCTCAGGACTCTTGTGAGTTGCTAAATTTATAGTCGTAGCCACTGGATTAAAATATGTACAGTAGCATTCTGTTTATGTTTACTTTGGCGATCACAAATTACGTCTTAACGATGAAAATATCACACTGTATAAAATGAATTACCAGTCTGATTTAGTACATAAACTATTGGATTATTGTTTAACTAATGATGTATGTATTACACATTCATGTACATATATGTTAATTTAGCACCTACACTTCTGATAGTGATCGTATCAAGATCTCCATTTACGAAGGTCTGAAGCTGCAGGGAGAAGTTCTGGTGAGTGGGCATGTGTGTCTAGTGGGAGTCTGTGACACTGTTGTGTGACTTACGGGAGTATGGCAGTACATGCATATGTAATGTACTCTACTGATGCACTTTGGGTCCTGAGGGGGTGCCCATATCTCAGAAATACCCGTTACTCAGGGAGAGACATAGTTTTCTCCAACTATGTGTTGAACCAACCCTTTTCAATAAGTTTCAGACTTTCTTAACCTCAGTCCTTTCAATTGCAACCCTCAGTAAGCATCTCTGCAACTCTCTGAAACTTGAAAGAACCGGTTTGCGCTGGTGTGATTGGTAATGGTTGTCAAACAAACAAACTCGCGAGGTAATTGATTAATTGAGTGGCTAAATTGTGCCTGGTATAGAGATAGAGGCATCCGGATAAGAGGGATTGAGTGTGCATATCTGATTTGCTGCAAGACTTAATGCTCTGGTTTTCGGTACAGCTACAAAGACTAAACACTGAGTTCAGTGTTCTGGTTTGCTAATGTGGAGAGCCTGTCATTTGCAAGAGGAGTTATTGTTAGCTTGCAGAGGTTCATCTGATTTATAGACATTGTCATGCATACCTGTGTTGCTAGGTCCATCCACGGAGTGTGAGTTGGTGTGACGTAGAAACTGTACTACGTGTAATTGTCTCCAACAGTTTGTATGCGTGTGATATATGTAAAGTGCATGCCCTTAAAAAGGCACAAAGAAAATGTACGCCATTGTGGTACCACCGGAAGCAAGATCAAGGCTTGAGTACAATATAGATAGTAGGACAGACACACACAGTCGGTGTCACTAACTGGGACCTTTTTGACACTTTTCTTTCTCTTGAAGAGTTTCTGTGAATTGTCAGTTAAAGTTCATTTTCCTTCTGAGTGGGTTTGACTGGGTGCCAATATGGCTGACCATCTGGATTATCAAAATGACGAGGAAATTCACAGGAATTATCCACAGTATCACCATCAGCATTACAGGCCACCTGCTTCTAAGCCAGTAAGGACGTGTCTGGTAATCTCTGGTAGTGTAAATGTGTGAACATACTGAAGAACGTAAAGTTTGGACAGACAGTAGTAGCAAGTAATTTAGTTATTTTGACCTATTGGGGAGTTTTCCTGTTTTTTTTTTCTGAATTTTTATTCGTTGGTTGTATTTGTGAAATTTTATAGAATGGTAAAGTATGTTTTTGACCTCTTAAAGTTGTAAGCTATTTTATGTACATATATTGAATCGGCCTATTGAGTGCCTTTACGTAGAAAATGTATTGAATTGGAAAGTATCGTATGCCCGCAATATTCCGCGGTAAAGGGGAAGTCCGGAGTTATTGTGTTGGGTTATTGTGTCCCCTTAAGCTTCATTTTTACGCTTATTGCGTTCCTGAGGGTCTGCTATTTCTATAATACCATTCTGTGCCAACTACATTAATTTGGTTATATAAATAGCTTCATATGAATGCAGAGACTTTTAATGACTAGCTATGAGAGTGCTCGGTTCATACAGACTACCGCTTGGACTCCGTGAGAGAAGTCTGTCAAATTCTTTGGGTGGAATATTCTCAATTCATTTATCCCTTTGCACAAATGATAGCTACCACGTTCTCAAGTCGGGTAATGTTTTATTTTGAGTATTACAGTTTTTCTGCTCTTCTAAAAACTTCCGTAATTCCTCATCGTCAAGCCTAACTGATTGTTCGCTCTCAATGCTACACGAATGCGGTACTTCTTGTCTTTCACATTCCCTTTCTCCTCCATCTCGAATATTAGAGAAAAGACTTTCAAAGACTTCATCGGAATAAAAAATCGATGGACTTCTTGGCAGCATCCATTACATTAGCCACTCGGTTTCTATGCCATTCGCGCATGACCAGTGTACACAATAGATTGATTAATCATTGGATACCGCGGGAATATCACTCGTCTGTCGGTGGCATTTACATCGTGCCTATGGCACTCGTGTAAATGCTAGCCAACAGACTCGTGATATTCTGCAGTATTCAATGATTAATCTACATATATATGTAATTATTGGAGGGTATGAGGTACATTGACATATTGCATGGATATGCTTACAGTATGTATACCGTATGGATATATGTACGTAATACTGCGGCATATACTGTATGGATGAGTAGTGTTAGTTGGTGGTGTACGCTGGGTAGCACTTGATTGTCAAGCAGTGGATCTAAAGTACATGTACAATAATTAGATTCAAACAACAACATCAATCAACTGACCAAGCATAATTATACGCCAGTTTGGTTCAAATCATATTTTCTAGAGGGAGCAAACCCCTCACCCCAGCTCAAACCCCTCCTTCCAGCTCAAACCCCTCCCCCCAGCTTAAACCCCTCCCCCCAGCTTAAACCGAGTTATCTTTTCTTCAGACTTTCAGATTGAATTCCAATGACCTGGAAGAAAGAAGAGTGTGGTACAATGTTCATAAACCACGCCCATTTTGACACCTTTGTAAATATATATTAATTACATTTATATAATTACTATACAGCCAATACTATCTTTGTACTTAACACTGCTGGAATTGGAGTATGTATTATAGTGCATGTATCGTGTGTGTGTGTGTGTGTGTGTGTGTGTGTGTGTTTAGTTGAAGTGCTTCCACAAGAAGGTCCACACTGGCATGGACCCAGTGTTTCGCTGCCAGTTTCCCACTGCTATAGTGAAGGATGATTTGAGACTCGTCTATAGCAAGTCTGACTTGGACGATGCTTACAAAGACAAGCGCTTCCCCACAATCAAGGTTGAGCTCCTCTTCAGGGAGGCTGAGGGCGGAACTAAAGGTAGGTGTAGAATGGGTGTGGTTTGGGCTACTTCTGTGTACGGTATGTAGTTTAGTGGGTGACTTGCAGGCAGTAGCAGTTTAGCTTGTTCGTATACATATGTAAAAGTTAGGAAGGTTGGTAGGGTTGTTAGTGTCGGGTAAGGGGTTACACCAAATTAATAATAATAATATAGTAATAGTATTAAACTGCATACATACTTCACACAACTCTCTCTCTCTCTCTTTTTTTTTTTTTTTTTGGGGGGGGGGGGGAGTAAGCAAAAATTTTACCCCTTACCTGAAATGTTGTGTGCCTTCATATTTTCAGACGGTGATATTGCGGACATACGGACATCCCTCCTTGATATAAAGCAATCCCATGGCAACGGCTCCACAGATCTCACTCACGACAAACTGGCCCAGAGAGACTCGTACGCAGCGTTTGGAAATACCGGAGATAGCGACGAGGGTGCAGATGAAGTGGATAGCGTGCCCGACCTCATGGGGTATGTATGTGTGTATGTATGTATGGAGGGAAATGTGTGAATCAGTGTAATTGGCAGTAACGGTTCACATACACACACACGCACGCACGTACATTTGCATGTCACAGGTACTAGTTAAGTATGTGTGTACATGTGCTTACTGTATGTCAGTTTGATTTGTGTGTACAATATTTTAATACAATTTTTATTTTAATTATTGCTTATAGGCGAGTTTAAGTGTGGAAGTAGTTGATAATGTTAGAGTTAATGTTAAGGTTTGTAGAATCATCAGCATAGGAAGTTGTGTGTGTGTGTGTGTGTGTGTGTGTGTGTGTGCATGCGTACATGGGAAGAATGTTGAGGTTCGTTGTGTGTACATTCATACACAGTTTGTGTGCAAACTTGTACAGTGACATTGTGTGTCCAAGAAGTGTACATATTCCTGTAGTGGACCAATACATGTACTTTAATTGCCATTACATGAGTACATATGTATGTCTCAGGATGCACTTCAGCTTAGCAAATGGTCTTATCCTCGTGATAGACATTTTTTCTTTCTAATTCATTTAAAATAGCCAATGATAATACAGTTTCCTACTACTTGCTACAGTAGACCCTCAGTTATCCGAACTCTCGCTAATCCGAACACCATTATTTGGGAATTATAATGATATTCATTGGAATTTTGCTGTGCATTAAATAGGTATGAGATTAAGACTCCATTCAAAATGACTTATTTAGAATATCCGAACCTTTCAAATATCTGAACAACCCTCAGTCCTGAGGTGTTCGGATAACTGAGGGTCTACTGTATTGTGCAGCGAACACATGGTAAATGTGCATACATACCTTAGTCCATTCCTGGGATATAGTCTCGTGTAGCCAGACCCTTTACCAATCGCTGCGTGAGAAAAGGGTCTGTTAGAGTGACATTCAGCAGTTTGTTCCGTTCCACTTCATTAATTGGGGAGACCACAAACAATAGGTGATGTGATATCCTGTGACGTAAGACTGCTCAAACTTTTGTGCGTGTATATCTAGTCTCCAACAGCCATGTCGAAGGTCTCCCTTTAGATGATGCCTTTCTTAATGCTAAGCAGCAACTTGGACTAGTTGCATAGCAACGTATCCCCATGGCAATACAGAACCAGCTCCGCCTACTAATCTGAGCAATTCACCCGCCTTAAAATATTTAATGATTACACCCACACCAACTGAACCGCAATTAACTACTTGCTGACTCAGTAAGAACAAACTGCTCAATGTCTGTCTACCAGACAATTTTCCCCGCGTAGCAATTAGTAAAGGGTCTGGCTACGCGAGAGCTCCCGGGACATGGCATATCTGTGTCATTTGTCCCAATTATGTGGTTACTGGTACATGCACATGTAATCCCAATATACTGTAGGTGGTTCACATGTTGGGATTCTCTCCAGAGTTCAAACTTCAAAGTGGTTCAGTCAATCACTAACCTCTCTGATGTAAAATTCCATTAGCAAATTATCTTTCACTAATTAATTGTATCTTTACATTTGCATGCAGTCTGTGGTCTTGTAGAGTTACAACTTGGAGCATGCTCACTGTGTGGAGTAGTACTCTTGTGGTTGCTGAAGTTATGTACATATATGAGCGTGAGTGTGTGCTTGACTTTTGTGTCTTCATTTGGAAGAGGGCATTTTTAGGAGTTGAAGAAGTTGTAGATTGTTTCATAAGGAACTAGTGCGGACTATATGTGTGAACTTCTCCTTGGAGATGATGGATTGTCTGCTAGTGGAGTCAATAGTCACTTTCTAAAGCTTGCTAGCTAGTTCTTCTTTCTCTTGGTGTAACCTCTAAAGTTACTTTCAAACTAGCTAGCTAGCTATAGTTATAGTCTTTGTACCCTGTTGTAGCAGTTATGGATCCTCAACTGTAAGTTTGTGTGGATGTGTGTGAAGTAGAGAAGCAGTAAATAGAACAGCTTTAACTGGCATTGTCACTTGACCCCTTATACAGTAGAACCTCTCTACAGAGGGTTTCTGGATAACAACATGACTATCAACTATAGCCAATATGAATGTATCTTCCACACTCTGAAAGAAGCCAAACTCTATTAGGGTCAAAAGGTTTGCCTCCATGGGTGGCCTTTGTAGAGAGGTTTCACTGTATATGTGTGTGCCAGTGAATAAAAGTTATTCTTTTTTCTGTTTGGTCATAGTGGACTTATAACATTATATATGATAGTAAGCATGTCCTACTTGATCTGTGCATACATAGAGTACAGCTTTATGAACTCATTTGCTCATTTTGAGTTTCATTTCTTACTAGGCACTACTTTTTTTGGTTAATGTGTTAACGGTGCCAAGACTCCAGGTGCGCTACAGTTTTGTTGTTGTTTTAACAAGTTTGGAAGTGGGTGGGATGAAATATTAGAAAGTTTAATATTTCTTCCTCAAGTCGAGGTGAAAGGTGATATTTATTTGCAGCATGCACGTGTGCTCGTGATTCCAATGGTATTTTAAAGTACATACATACTAGAAGCGTACAATATTCCATGATTGATTGGTTTCTTACACATTTCTCAGTGAGAATTATATCCAAAATTATATCCAAATAAGCCAACACTTCACAAGAGGTTCTGTGTGAGCTCACATGACATACAACGTATCCATTTCATGTGTGCTGCTGCACGTTTTAATGATCTTTCCTCTCCGTGCTCTGTTCATGTAGCCATGAATCTCCAGTGAACCCCATGCAGAGAGACCGTACGGATACCACTGGCAGTTTCAAGATGGATCCGAATGACTTGGAGAGAGTGACTCACCAGGATGAAGTCTACACTGTGGTCAGCAAGCAGTTCAAACAGAATCACAGAGAAGGGGACAAGGTCAAGCAGAAGTCGGCCAACAATTTGTCTCAAGATTTCGTCAAGCCGCGCCCGAACCTACGACCAAGCAAGTCCACTGATATGATAGATGGGAGTGGGCCACCGCAGGGCAAGCCTGTTAGGCCGGCCATTCCTCCGCACAGGAATCGAGGCAACTATCAAGGTGCTGGGACATACGGGGGAGGCCATTCCGCTGCAGCCGGCAGCCAGTACGCTCAAGTGATTGCTGGGATACCTTCGCACCTCCCTCCACCCCAGATTATCAGGAAACAGCAAAGCACAGACCTCCCGCTAGTAACCCAGGCACCGGCAGTGGCTCCCCGCCCACCCAGTGCTCCACTCTTAGACACGAAGTGCGACTTGGATTACGAGGAGATAGACGAAGGTGAATCCCCTCCGATTCCTGAAGGGAATTCCCCCAGGTTGAGCCCTATTCCACCAAGCAAAGGTGCGAGTCAGCATGTGGTCTCCAAGCAGCTGCAGCAAATGAAGAAGCCCTCCTTGGAGCACGGGTATCCAGAAGTCGCTAAAAAGCCAGCTCCTCTGCGCCCTAAACCAGTCCCAGCGGCAAAACCACCCGTGGATGCCCTGAGGGAAAACAAGAAACAGGAGCTCCACATGAAGTACAAGAGAATACAGGATGAAATGATCAGAAAACAGGAGGTTAATGATCCGCAAAATCCTAGGGGGCGTGGAAGGGGCGTTGGCAACTCTAAACTGGCACCGAAAGCCATTGAGCAACACGAAGTAACTCAGCGGGACAAACCACCGAGCATCCAGAAGGTGAAGCACCGACCATCTTACGCTGAAGTGGACCCGGAGCAGGAGATTACGGTGGAGGAATTTGAAGGAGAAGGGGAGGAGGCGGCTCTGTGGGGACTGGTGAGATATCCCGGTATGAAGAAGCATGATAGCAAGTCGCCATCTGGTGCAACGGCCATGGCCAACGGAGCCAACGTGGCAGCTGCAGTGGCTGCTCTGTCTAATCAACATCATTACTTGAAGCAGCAGGAACCTCAGCAACGCAGCGAAGACAGCCTCAAGCGATCTTCCAGCTCAAGTGATATCATGACTTCAGACTTCTATTCCAATCTGACGGATTTGGAACTGAATCCCGAAGACCAGTTAAGTGAGAGCAAGGCGGACTCTCTCTCTAAGAAAAGCCACTCCTTCTCCGAGGGTCTGGACAAAATAGTCATATCTGCCACCAACGGGAGTAGGTAAGGGGTTTCAACAACATGTGTTTCACAAAGGAAATCTTTTTTTTTTTTTCTTCCCCTAGGCACAATGGGATGCACAGGCTCCCCCCTCCCACATTATTTTAAGTTAAATCGTGCAATACAGCTAATGTAGCTAAAGTTGGATTCTATGAGTAGTAGGATTATAAAATCATGCATGTGACCATGAACACTGATCAGTGTGAAGTATATATTCTCATATAGGCATGTTCATCAAAGTAGTATGGGTTTAAAAAATGGGTGTGGCTAAGCAGTTGCCTCCAGTGAACAATCCTGTAAGACACCTTGATGCTGTAGTTAAAATGCATTCAGAAATTTATAAATGTGTGTATGTGTGTGTGTGTGTGTGTGTGTGTGTGTGTGTGTGTGTGGTTAATCAGTGACTCCATCATCAACATCAATGGCACTCCAGAATTCCCTGGCACCAGTCCCAGCACAGACGACGGAAACTTTGAGAACCCTGATTACAAAAACCTCCAGTATGACGAAGACGGAACCTTGGACCTTGGCCGGGATTCCGAGCTCCCGGCTCACTCGTTCTCCGATCAGATCAAGATGATGGGCGTGGCACCTGCCAATGTGCCGCCTGCTCACAGCTACGAGAATACAGCCTTGAAGGATACGGGGGCGAATGTTCAGGGGTGGGAGGGTCCCGGCGAGGATTACGTGAATGACAGTGCTTTAGAGGATGTCCATAATTATACTAATCATGACGACCTTCTGTTACAAGTGAGAAAGATCCCATAATATATTGAACCTACTACATGTGTGTATTGCATAATTTAACCATGCACTTCTTTGTACAATATATAGTTGTGTGTGTGTGTGTGTGTGTGTGTGTGTGTGTGTGTGTGTGTGTGTGTGTGTGTGTGTTTGTTTGTTTGGCTATGTATCTTTCCTTGAACTCCATCATTGTTTGTTAAGGCTTACTTTCATAATTGAGTGATAGTATACCATCCCATTACCAAAATGAACTATTTTTTACACTTGTTTTGTTCTGTGCAATTAGTTATGGTGAACTAATAACGGGTTAATGTATGTAAGTACAGGGATATTTTTGGCCTTTTTAGTGGGGCAATTTAACCCCTCCCCCCCCCCCCCCCCCCCCCCCCGATATTAAAAAAAAAATTATTTAACCCCTCTCAAATTTATTTCTAAAAAAAAAATACCCTGTATGTATATACAAGTATTAATTATTGGGTTACTTTTTATTTAATTTGAATTTAAAAAAAAAAAAAAATTTTTTTAATTTTTTTATTTGAATTTTTTTTTTTTATAAATTTTTTTTTTTCCCCCACAGCTTCAAGCTGAGAACATCCCCCAACCTGAGGAGATAGAGCGTGCACTAGAGAGCTCTCAGAGGATGAGACTAAGCTCCGGGGCATCCATCTTCAAACTCCTGAAGACAACCATCCTCAAACCCAAGCAGCCGACAGAGATCCACTCCTCCAGCATGGTAGACAGTGGCATGGGAACCTTGGCTCCTTTCACACTCTCCGGGATCAACGTAGGACGTGTGAACAAAGATTACGAAGCCTTCAAGGGAAGTGCCTGGGTCGATTATTCTGAGTCACCTTCAACTGCTGCGTCCACGGAGAGTAGTAATAGTAGTAGTAGCGGCGGCGGCGGTCAGAGGAAGCCGTTTGACAATCGCGGAGGTGAGCTGCTGTTGCGGCCGGGTAAGGAGGAAGAGCGGAATAGAAGACCACTCCCCCCTACGTCGCAGGCACCTATTAGCAAGCATCGAACCAAAACTGACGCCACTGCAATGGGAGGCGGAGTCAGTGATGTGGACAGGCCACGCCCAATGCATCCTAGTCCACAGTCGCATCGAAAATCCGGAGTGCCACTCCCCCCGCCCCCGAATGGCAAGAGACCTCCCATAATGACCCCCACTACTGCTGCCGGAGGGCCACCAACAGCCGGGCTAGCATCCGGAAGTTCTGTTTTCCATCGTCCAATGCCTGAGGTACCTAAATAGAAATATCATTAATACCAAACATGCATCACAAGCTTTAGACTTTTATAAGTGTATGTGAATACACACATACAATAAGCATGCATGCACGTTATGTAAGCAACTAGTTATATGTACAGCTAACTGTCTGACTCAGTTTTGGTTGAACTGTTTTTTTTTTTGTTTTTTTTTAGTAATTAGAGAAAAATTTTTTATCGAAGGCAAGCATTTTAGCAAAATTTTCATGCTTTGAAAATACTTTTAACTCAATTTGCCAAAGAGTGTCGAATAATTCTTTTCCCATTTCATTTCTCAAAATTTTAACGGAAATTGAAGTTGTATGTACTTACATGTACTAAAGTTATACTGACCTTTTGAAATTGTGTATTTGTCCTTTAGCGCCCCTCCCCCCAAAATCGTCCACTGCCTGCCAGTCCCAAACAGAACGCTTCTTTCTTCTCGTCTTCACCACCTCCCCCTCTCCCGCCCACTTCACACAGTCATCACTTGCCACGCCCACACACCAAGCTTCAGCCCAGTCACTCCGATAGTCCTGTTCTACCTAAACCGAGAATCAAAGGTCAGTTGTAGTGAACAATTAGGAAGCCAACGTTATTGTAATTACTGTTTACTTGTTCTTGTTGTTGTTGTTTGTGTATGTACATATGTTCAGATTCAGATCGTGCCCAATCTTCAGAACCCCATTCTGCTAGGAGTAGAAAGCCAGGACCACCAAAGCCTCCTCTTCCATTCCACCAATCACACACTGCAGGTGAGAAACACCACTGCACATGTGCAGAATTAATCCCACCCCACCCACCCCTTACCTTCATCGAGCTCTACTCCAAACAATTTTTTTGCATTTACACTTTTGTTTCATTTGTCACATGAATTAGTAAATATTCAGAGCTGGGTATAAAGCCTACAGTTAATAGACTTTAAATTAGGTAATATGTGAGAACAAATTTCAGGGAGGTCAAATCAATAAATTTGAAATTCCATGCGTTGATGAAAGTTTGGGGGCAAATGTTTCTATGAAAGTCATAGTAATTTCAGGCGGGGGTGGGGGGGCGTAACCAAAATACCCCCATAAAAAGCCAAAAAAAAATCCTCATTTAAAACGTTACATGTTTTTACCATGTATGTGTACAGATAGTGCCCACGTGTTGGAGACACAGGTGAGGATGTTGATGCAGCACTGGTATCGCCCCAAGATCTCGAGGGAGGAAGCTATCAGTAATGTCCTGCCTCTGACAGCTGGCTCCTTCATCGTGAGGGACAGCTCCACAGTGAAGGGAGGGTACGCTCTTACACTGAAGATCACTGAAATCATGGTCAGACACAGGAAGAAGATGACACCAGGTGAGGCGGGGCCTAAGGAAAACATGACTTTGGAAAGTCAAAGGAGGTGGTTATTACAGACAGCAAAAGCAATACAAATTGATTTTTAATGAACCCCAAAATTGGATGGCTATGATTATCTCTCTTCAGACCTTTTTTTTTTCTTTCTTTTTTTCTCCTTTAAATATTTTAATCATAATAGAAATAATAATAATTAGCGCACAAGGTGATTGACTTGCCTACAAACAGAAGAATTATTTCTAAACACTTCATGTAGTAAAGGCATAAGGGATAAGTTGAGTATTGCACTCTTGATGTACTTGGAAGAGGAGAGATTATCAATCTTCTAGTCTCTCTCTAGGATTTAGTAACTGTTGGGACGCATTACATTTGTTTTTTGAGAGAGAAAGTGAGTGTTCAGCTTTGTGACGTCTGAAAGTGTCTTCAGATCGTTTGGCTCAACTTTTAGTAAACCTACCATAGTAATTGTAAGAATACTATTATAATGGAAATTTTTCTCTTTTTAACAGCCAATATTTTTAATTATAACTTAACCCGACGTTTCGACTTCTTGCCGAAGTCATTATTACTGACTATTAATAGTAATAATAATAATAATAATAATAGTAGTAGTAGTAGTAGTAGTAGTAGTAGTAGTAGTAGTATGGGAAATGATTCAAGGAACTTTTTATACTATATGGTGAGTTTCACTGGGCTCTTTTTAGCGTTGAGTTGAGAAAAACGGCCCCCACTTCAGTGTGTTTGTGTGTTTGTATGTATACAGAGGACAGTGTCACAGAAGACATGCTCGTGACTCACTTCCTCATCCAGCCTGACCCTCAAGGTGTGAAGCTACAAGGATGGAGTGAGAAGCCATTCAGTAAGTCTGCGAGCATGTCTGTATGTGAAATACAACAACTGAACACTTCCTGTTTGGATGTTCATGGAAATGTCTTTGATAATAGTACTTAAACTTCAGATTGTGAAATTGTCCATTGATGATCAGATAAGGGTCTTAGAAAAATGTTCTATCTGGGATGTGGTGATATCTATAGGCTTTAAATGCGTTAAGAATACAGCCTCTGAATCACCGTACCATTCAGCGAGGACTCTGGTGGCTGTTCCGTACCTACAGGTCCTAACACCTGTTCTGCTGGTTTATCACACCTTTTATAATTTGTGAGTGGGTCTAGGAAAAGGAACCTTATGGTGCAAACCAAAAAAATTGAGTTTTTTATGCTCATAAAAAACTACAATTTATCTCAACTTAGTGCTAACATACTGGAGGGTAAAACCTTCGACGCGCAGAGAAACTGGCAGTTGAACTGGGTTGTATTCAGCAAAGCAATTGAACTAGAAATCGAGAAAACATAAATTGAATTTCCACTTCCGGTATAATTAGCGTTTCCGTATACTTAACGGCGTACTCCTCATACACAATTAAATCGTGCACCCGCTTTTTAATGGCAACTAATGAAGTTTAGCGTAGAGTTCATTTTAGCTTTCAGAGCGTCTCAAAGCCAGTCTTGTCGAAATCCTTGGCTACTCTACTCGATGTAGTCGTAAACTTTCAGCCAGAGGTAAGCTGTAGAGTGCATGCAATAGTCTCAAAGCTATGCTGTTTTTGTTTTTTTAGCTGCTTGTTTGAAACTCCGCCCATTCCCTGTTTATTGTATTTCGAGGACGAGAGAGAAAAAAAGTAGCTTGTCTTTTCCTGGCACGCTTGGGGTCTTTAAAGTTGTTTTGACATTTGAAATTTGGCATAGACTTAGAGTAAGGGTCACTAAGACTAATTCTGCAAAAAACAAAAATAGGAGAAAGAAAGAATTTTTCCGATGACTTACTTCTTGAGCCTATATCTCAATTTCCATTTTTGCGCCGTAAGGTCCCTTTTCCCAGACCCTCTCACATTTGATAATTATAACTGGTGGCCAATCAAAAATTGTATATAGTTCAGTGTTGAACCGCAGAAGATAGTTGGTGCATGTATTTTTTTAATGGCTATGGAAATGGTCAAGCTCTCTACCTAAAGCCCTTACTGTAATACCACTTTTAATCTGTACTTATATACATTTATAGGATACATGTAATGAGGTGGATTATCAAGCACAATTGTACTATTTATATATGCATTTGAGATATCTTTCTAACCCTGCTCAGAGTAGAGCATGTAAGCAGAAATTATTGAAATATAAATAGTATTTGAGAATACCGAAATTCATCGTGCATCATCAATATTAATAATTTTTTTCTCTTTTTAACAGCCAATAATATTGTTAATTATGACTTATAGGGATAAGTTATAATTAACAATATTGGCTGTTAAAAAGAGAAAAAATTGCTATTATTATAATTAATTCAGCCGAGAATGACTGAATCATCATCAATATTTGGTAGAATACATATGCAGCCAAGTGGTAACTTTTTTTGTTGTATTTGTTGTTATCAGTGTTATCGTTATTGTTGTTGTTGTTTACAGAGAGTTTGCCGGCATTCATAGCCAGTCACGTGCAGGAGAAGTTGTGCCTGCCGTGTAAGCTGGTGTTGCCTAATCCGACCGCAGCCTCTGGCTCCTCCCAGGGCATGCGCAGACAGCCTTCTGTCGTATCCAAGGCTCTGCAGAGTGGAGCATGTAAGTGGGAGGTGGTCAAGTGAAGGCGTGGCAGGGTTGGTTTCAAAATGGGGCTTTAGGAAGTTCAATTGACTTCTTCAGTAAGCTTAATGTGGGAGAAATGTTTAAATGTGTACTTAATTTTAGAATATTCCCAAAACCCTATAAAATCCCTAAAATGTTTCTTTGTGTATTTTTGGACAGAATTTAATCAGAACAATGATTGAAGAAGACCTTTCATTGTGCTACTTTTTTTCTTTTTTTTTTTCTTTTTTCTTTTTTTTTTTTTAATATTTGGGCTGATTTTTGAGAAAAGACATTAAAAAAAATTATATAAGTTTTTTGTTTTATTTTGCCTGTGGGTATTTTTTTTTTTAAAGGAAGTTTACCCACTCTATATGTGACCATTAGTTAGCAAGTGTTCTTGTTCGGGGAGCGTAAATTCCCGAGCTCGATTGTGGGTGTGGCACAAGTAGCACCACAGGGCGAAGGACCAGGAGATCAGAGCCTAATGGCGCGGGATGTCGAAACTACTACTCGCCTTGCGGCTACTTTCGCTAGGTCCCAAAAGCGCGCACTCTACCCCTTCACAACAGTGGCAGTTTAGGTTATCTGATCACATTAATAATTGAGCAGCACAACATATGTGACCGTCTACGGGAAAACCGGGCACAACGCGGCGTGCGTACATATCTAAAAAGATTGATCGATTTCTTTAAAATGTATTGTTTCCAGCCGATGGAAGGGAACGGTTAGGTCTATTATAGCGGGGACGACTTAAGCTACGACGATAAAACTTGGAGAGCTCAATATCTGGACGCCGACAACTCCGTAAGTGCAACAAAAAAAAATTTCGAAGGGTGCCTGGTTTTCCTATAGACGGTCACATATATAGGCAAGAGATGACATAGCACTCAATGGTTAAGGTCTGTGAATATGATTAAGGATTAATGTAGGTAAAGGGGTGTGTTGAATGGGTGAGAATTGTTCGATGTACTTCTGACTTGTTCAGTCTTCATGCTGACGGACCTGAACAGTTCTCATTCTAATAATGTCTCAACTTTGACATAAATGTGCAGAGGAAATGCCACATTTTATGACACGAAGATTTATTAAATTTTGCACATTCAAAATCCTTAGTGAGACCTGGTAATCCTGTGTATGTTCACAACTGCAGGATGATGATGACCTTGAATTCATCCTTCTCTAAATCTTATTAATATATTATTTTCCCCTCTGTACTGCTCTATTTTGAATACAATTTGGGCTGGTTAACTTAAAAGAGATGTGAACATTTAGAATAGCTAAGCTAAATTTTAAGAAGCTATATTATAGGGAGGTAATTTTTTGGAAACTAAATGATTGGGTAGCTAATTTTTTTCTTCATTATATTAAATTTTAGCTGTTTTGTTACGTAAAAGTGGAGTAATATTTCGTGTGTATGTGTGTGTGTAGCTTGTGAACTGATCTACCTGGGTAGTGTTGATGTCCCAACTTCTGGTAGTGACGTGCTACTGGCCAAGACAGTGCAACAGTTGCAAGGACTGGATCTATCCACAATGAACATAGTCACTATCACAGTGTCCAGGGAAGGAGTCACTCTGCAGGAAGACTTCAATGGGTCAGTTGATATGTCTATCTATCATTCAGTCACTCACAACTTGCCTTACCAACTAGTGTTAACTCTTAGTCATAACTAGTGTTAACTCTTGGTCTCATAACTAGTGTTAACTCTAAGTCTCATAACTAGTGTTAACTCTTGGTCTCATAACTAGTGTTAACTCTTAGTCTCATAACTAGTGTTAACTCTTGGTCTCATAACTAGTGTTAACTCTTGGTCTCATAACTAGTGTTAACTCTTGGTCTCATAACTGGTGTTAACTCTTGGTCTCATAACTGGTGTTAACTCTTAGTGTCATAACTGGTGTTAACTCTTGGTCTCATAACTGGTGTTAACTCTTGGTCTCATATCTGGTGTTAACTCTTGGTCTCATAACTGGTGTTAACTCTTGGTCTCATAACTGGTGTTAACTCTTGGTCTCATAACTGGTGTTAACTCTTGGTCTCATAACTGGTGTTAACTCTTGGTCTCAGAACTGGTGTTAACTCTTGGTCTCACAACTGGTGTTAACTCTTGGTCTCACAACTGGTGTTATGATAACTCTTGGTCTCACAAACAACTGGTGTTAACTCTTGTTAACTCTTGGTCTCACAACTGGTGTTAACTCTTGGTCTCACAACTGGTGTTAACTCTTGGTCTCACAACTGGTGTTAACTCTTGGTCTCATAACTAGTGTTAACTCTTGGTCTCATAACTGGTGTTAACTCTTGGTCTCATAACTGGTGTTAACTCTTAGTGTCATAACTGGTGTTAACTCTTGGTCTCATAACTGGTGTTAACTCTTGGTCTCATATCTGGTGTTAACTCTTGGTCTCATAACTGGTGTTAACTCTTGGTCTCATAACTGGTGTTAACTCTTGGTCTCATAACTGGTGTTAACTCTTGGTCTCATAACTGGTGTTAACTCTTGGTCTCAGAACTGGTGTTAACTCTTGGTCTCAGAACTGGTGTTAACTCTTGGTCTCACAACTGGTGTTAACTCTTGGTCTCACAACTGGTGTTATGATAACTCTTGGTCTCACAACTGGTGTTAACTCTTGGTCTCACAACTGGTGTTAACTCTTGGTCTCACAACTGGTGTTAACTCTTGGTCTCACAACTGGTGTTAACTCTTGGTCTCACAACTGGTGTTAACTCTTGGTCTCACAACTGGTGTTAACTCTTGGTCTCACAACTGGTGTTAACTCTTGGTCTCACAACTGGTGTTAACTCTTGGTCTCACAACTGGTGTTAACTCTTGGTCTCACAACTGGTGTTAACTCTTGGTCTCACAACTAGTGTTAACTCTTGGTCTCACAACTAGTGTTAACTCTTGGTCTCACAACTAGTGTTAACTCTTGGTCTCACAACTAGTGTTAACTCTTGGTCTCACAACTAGTGTTAACTAGTGTTAACTCTTGGTCTCATAACTAGTGTTAACTCTTGGTCTCATAACTAGTGTTAACTCTTGGTCTCATAACTAGTGTTAACTCTTAGTCTCATAACTAGTGTTAACTCTTAGTCTCATAACTAGTGTTAACTCTTAGTCTCCCAACTAATACTAACATGGCCAGTTATGTACATGACATTAATGTTATCTCTTGAGGTTTCTTTGAAGTAGCCAGTGGTAGAACTTTTCACACAAAAGATCAGTAAGCAGTAGTCAGTGTTCACCAAGTACACAAGCATGTGTTCACCAAGTACACGAGTATATTCACCAAGTACATGAGCATGTGTTCACCAACCAAACCAAACTTCCTCCCCACACAGGCCATCCATCCAGTCACTTCAATCAGCCCTGAAACTTCTCAAGGCAGAAACCTCACTAAAGTTTAAAACACCTGTATTTATATAACCTGTATTTATATAGCCTGTATTTATATAACCTGTATTTTAAAGTTTTCCTAAAGATTTGTAATTGTGTCACTAAGAGATAAAGTAGTATACAGTACTATTGTTTGTTGTGATAATGTAGTATTTAATGTTTATGTCAAGTGCCCAGATTTAGAACGCTTACAAAGTCATGGTTTCCCTTATTTTTATTTCTGCTTTAGTAAGGTGAGCTCTTCCAATTTATAGAGCATTTTACTGAATTTATATGTGCTTTCATGAAATGTAAATTAATTCCTTTACATGTACTTGCTTTCGTCACCGTTACTGATGTAGCCATATTTCAGTGACTACTAAAGCTGTTGACCCTTTACCAAAGTAATTTAAAGGGTTTTTTTTTTTTTTTTTTTTTTTTTTTTTTTTTTTTTTTTTGTTCTTTCCAGGAATGTGGATTTTCACCAACTAACCGTTGTATTTTATAACTCACCCATTGCATCATGTGCTGTGTATTTTTTCATGAGCTATTCGACTACGTTTATGTGAGCATGTAAATATGAATAATTGATTGTGTTTTTTTCCTACTTTGTAGGTCTTTGCTCAAGAGACAGTATCCATTCAACCTCATCACCTATTGTGGGCTGGACTCCAGTACAAGGTAAGACTGAGGACTTTAATAATAATAATTGTGAGTGGGTCTAGGAAAAGGGACCTTATGGAGCAAATCAAAAAAATTGAGTTTTTTATGCTAATAAAAAGCTACAATTTATCTCAACCTAGTGCTAAAATACTGGAGGGTAAAACCTTCGACGTGCAGAGAAACTGGCAGTTGAACTGGGCTGTATTCAGCAAAGCAATTGAACTAGAAATCGAGAAAACATAAATTGAATTTCCACTTCCGGTATAATTAACGTTTCCGTATACTTAACGGCGTACTCCGCATACGCAATTAAATCGTACAGCCGCTTTTTAACGGCGACTAACAAAGTTTGCGTAGAGTTCTTTTTAGCTTTCAAAGCGTCTCACGGCCTGTCTTGTCGGAATCCTTGGCGACTCTATACGCTGTAGCGGTAAATTTTCAGTCAGAGGTAAGCTGTAGAGTGCATGCAATAGTCTCAAAGCTATGCCGTATTTTTAGCTGCTTCTTTGAAACTCCGCCCATCCCCCGTTTATTGTAAATCGAGAACGAGAGAGAATAAAAAGTAGCTTGTCTTTCCACGGCACGCTTGGGGTCTTTTAAGTTGTTTTGACATTTGAAATTTGGCATAGACTTAGGGTAAGGGTCACTAAGACTAATTCTGCAAAAAAACAAAAATAGGAGAAAGAAAGAATTTTTCCGATGACTTACTTCCGGAGCCTATATCTCAATTTCAATTTTTGCGCCATAAGGTCCCTTTTCCCAGACCCGCTCACAATTACTGTTGTTACTAATATTTGTCTTGATGTGTGTTATTTAGATGGAACTTTCCTAATCTCCATCATAAAGGAGATACTGTGACTCTCACAGACAAAATGTAAGTTCCCGATAAGATTATTTTAATGTCAGGATTTGGTAAGGATTAGTACATGCTATGTGGCTCATACGTCCTATCTGATACCTGAACACGCACCATAGCTATATTTGTGATCGACTTATTTCCTAATGATGCAGCATTCATGACTTCAATATCTACCTAGTATATATTTGTGAGAGTTGCTGCCACCAAAAATAGAGCACACCGTAGTCGTCACATTATATTACGACCCAATGAGAAGATAATTGTTATGATTGTTAGTACCGTTAATGTTTCTCTTGCAGATGTTTTGGTATCATCCATCGTCCTCATAATATGTTTGGGTTTTCGTGTATGGTATTTGCGGAGTACAGTTCCAATCAGCCTGTTTCATCAGTCGTCAACTTCATACAAAAAATGATGAGAGAATACAGACAATCAAACAAGTTCAGAAGTTAGCCTTGCAATGGAAATATTTCACTCAGTTTTTTTCCCTTTTTCTTTCCTTCTATCATGCTTATGCTATGAAACTGGTGGTTATGTATTTTTTTAATTCTTTTTTTTTTTTAATTAATATTTTTCCTGTTAATTATTCACTTTATGGCTACGTGTTCTGATATTGAGTGAATTTCTTTTTGTCTTCACCAACATTGTATGGTTCAAATGGAATGAATAAATCATCTAATATTTTGGAAATGATCTCTCGTGCCTCGGATTAGCCAATCGTCCTTCACTACATAGCAGTTGGTAATGGGTCTTGTTGCGTGAGTATTTGCGTTGAGTGTTGCTAACTTAGTAAAAATTATTGCTTACTGGACATCTTCTATCTCTAACTATTTTAAGCCATGTCTGAGAATTAAGTTATTGACATGGTGGATAGTTTATATTTTCCACATTAACACTTGCACAAACACACACTCTCACACCACACACACACACACACACACATACCAGGGTCTGCACTAACAACATGGAATGAAGGCCCCAAAAATATATATTCTGGAAAATAATGAATACAAGACCTCTCTCAACCGCCATTATCTATTCACATTGAGGTGTAGCTATGTCTTTTCACACAGTGAGATTGTGCTTCATCATTCATTTCAGAATCAGCTGCAGCTATTTTCTGAGTATGGTTATAGCATCTACTCTATATATGACATTTACAATAGAATGTGCATGGGAGATGTTCTTTATGGCAACTGCATGAAATGGTACTGCACTTTCCTCCCTTCTGCCCTGCACTGAGATATAAGCACATCAACAAGTTCAGGCAGTGCTGAGTCTCCAGTGGCCATGACAGAAAGAGGAATGTCATTCTTGACTTCCCACCCAAGCCAGCGATGGTGGCTGGGACTTATGCTGGTCTGCTGATTTCCATAGCACGATTTGAAGATGGGAATGCAGTGCATGCTGCAAGAGGTTAGCAGGTGTTGGGGGTGGAGCCATTACCTCAGACCTCTCAGCAACCATTATCTATTTACAGTGAGGTGTATGTCATTTCACAGTGAGATTATTGACTATACAGTGAGATATTTGTAATTGAGAAAGCCACATATGAAGTATATAATTATTAGAAATGAATCACTTTTTGAGTGCCAGATGTGAGACAATTTTATAGAAAAATAATAAATTAATTACATGTTCACTTCTTTATGTGTTCTAAGTTTTAATGTTGAGTAGACTTTCTAGTATTATTCTTGTCGATCAATGATAAAATGCGTTCCTCTTCCAGCATTGGAATGAAGAATTGTTAGAACTACCTCCCGACCCATGTGATTACACTTCTATTTCTTATCGCATACTTACACAATGACATAAACAGATATCATGCCAAACATTAATATGTATTTAAATTAACATTGCCCATAAACCTAAGAGGATCCCCTTTGGCGATTGTAATGAATGTGAATTCCTTCAGCTACTCTGGATTAAATTAGGTGGGGTATTGACAGGGCAAAACTTGAATTTCCTGTAGTCATGTAGTTAGGAAATTTCATATTTCTCAAAAAAAAGTTGGTAGAGGATTGGGCTAAGTCCTATAGTGCAGGGCATTTAGCCCTACTCTCCACATGACAGGTGGTTAAAATATGAAATTTCCTAACTACATGACTACAGGAAATTGAAGTTTTTGCCCTATAATGTGGCAGCACCTGCCAACTTAGTCTTCTTCACTGGTTAATTCATTTTAAATGAACAGGAGGATAAATCCCAGAGTCCTGGCTAGAATCTCTCTTTACTAACAAGAAGGGGCCAGCTGGTTAAACTAAATCCCAGTGAAATGTAGTGTGTGGTAAAAAGCTAGCAAACTTTTGTAGCTGAGTTTACATTGGTAATGTAAACTGCCTTATTCAGACTGACCAGGTTTAATTAACCATGCAATTCCACTAGGTGGAACAGTGGTCAGTAGATAGTGGCTAGGTGTTATTCTTAGCAGTAGTTGTAACACACACACACACACACCCACCCACCCACACACACACACACACACACTTGTTGACTGGACTACCAACACAAGACTTATTTTCGTGGTTAGACTATTGGACAAAGGTTTTTCAAGTAGAGTTGATGACCTGATTCACCGTGAGATTTGTGTATGTGACAGTGAGACCTATTGACATTAACAAAGAAAGCCTTGAGTCTCAATGTGAAGTAAAAGTTGAGAGGTCTGTGAATATAATAGCCCTGTTGATTATTAAGGATTCTTTCAAAGTTCATGCTAGAGATTGGGTAAGGTGTATCTATGTGAATAAACCAAGCACACAACAAAAAGTGAAATTTCCTGCTGTCACGTATTTAGGGAAATTCTTATTTTCATTACCTTTCATGTAGAGGATAGGGCTAATATCCTAATGTCCTGGTGTTAGCCTTATCCTGTTGGTGAAAGTATAACTTCCTAAATACATTAACTATAGGAATTTTACATTTTGCCCTGTGAAGGTTAATGGCATATTGCATATAGCTATTAGTTGACTCATCACCAGCAGAAAGGCTCTCATAATCGGAAATCATTGGCTCAATACTATATGGACCAGTGTCTCTGGTAAACTCGTTTCCACTATCTGAGTCTGTGTCACTTTCCATTCCACCATGCTAATCACTGCCAGCTTCAGTTACCAAAGTGGTGCAAGTAACCCTCAAGGTAATTCTGATAGCTTGGGGTTAACACAAGTTGTGAAAATTGATTTGAGGCTCAAGCTAAGATTTTTCAGAAAATTAAATAAAAATAATTCTCAAAAGAATGTTGCTTATCCTTTAAAAGTTAATTTCATCACAGTATTTGGTAACCAACAGCCATGTTTTACAGCCTCGAGAAGCTTCACTATGTATGGGAAACCAAAGAAGCCTTTTTGCTCTCAGATGACCATTCGAAGTTTATCAATAATTTGTTTCAAGAATTCGACTTGTGTAAGAGTGGATGACATACAAATATGCTGTTTTCATCCCACCTCCTGTGACATCTTTTCTAGAGGAACTTGCCACAGCGTTCATAACTCTGTACACACAATCAACAATAATGAATGAAGCATGCTATATTAATAACTCAAATATCTATATCTGAATAGTTAGAGTAAATTATTTAAACCCATACCACACGTGATATGCACATAATAAAAGGACAATTGAATGTATTGTGCGAATACACACATGATATCTAAAAGTTAACACACACACACAAATATAAATCTAATTGTACAAGCAAACACACATGATATGTATGTGGGGGGGAAGCTACAGAGGCTCGGGTGGTCCTGGGTCTTCCTGTTGGTAGAGTGTACTGCCACCAGAGTCAGTCCAGCAAGTTTCCTTCACAACTTGTTAGAGTTTTAAATCTAACTTTAATTAATGAAGTGTCAAGTGCTGTGTGTGAATGACTGAAGGTGAATGAAATGTTCTGAGCTTAAGTAAGCTCCAGTGAAACAATACAAGTACAACACAATAGGGCCCAGCTCTGGCTGGCCAAAACCAAGAGGTGACGTAAAAACCAAGTGATAACTATAAAACCTAACCACAAAGAGAATACTGCAAGTGAGTGATAACACAAAACCAGTACGAGATCATAATATGTAAGAAAAATGACAAAGGTTCATGTGTAACAAAAGTAATTGTTCATGTGTAACAAAAGTAATTGTTCATGTGGGAGAAGTTGAGGTGGGGCTTCTCCCACATATGAGAATACATATATATACAAGATGCATGCAAGTATAAAATACACAGTATGTATATACATTATAGGTGTAGTACTTACTACTTTCAGACCTCACAGCTTTTTTTAGCCTTCTCTAGTTTTAATTCGTGTTTTCTTACATATCTGGCATCTTTCTATGTACAAAACATAAACAGATAAAGGAATAAAGTAATTCATTTAAATAAGAAATTTAACATGGTGTCTAAAATGTAGCTTTTAGATTCCTATATCACACACATCTAATCTACTAAGAGTTGGTTGTTCTCACACAGCAGTATTTATGTTGTTCTCATAAACCAAACTCAGCTCGCTACTTGGCATGAACTGATTAAACAGGAGGCTCGAACAATACCCTAGGTATTTGTGATTTCATATATATTTAAAAATTTTAATCTCCATAAAATGATTTTCTTAGTCAAACACTAAAATGAAGAATCAAGGACACGAACCATCAATTGTACTATACACTAGCTAGTGATTACAAATACGAAAAGAATAATTTACTTGGCATAGTATATGTCGATATGTAGTTCATACAAGTTGATACGTAGCTGTACAAGTTGCCCAACTCTGTGCAATGAAATGATAGATGTCAGTTCTGTCTCCTGAGGGAAGCTAAAGTGCAAGAAAGAAAGAAAGGTGGAACTTAATTGCAGAGTGCATAATTATTTACTTCATCACAGCATTCCCAGTAGGTTCTCAAATCCACCAAGAATTCTGTCAATGACAACACCCCGGAGCTCCCGTCAGGGTGGAGGCCGCGTCCTGTGACACCGGGAAGGTTGGCAACTATGCAATCTGACAGAATCAATTTTCCACTAACAGCTAACAGGGAACTTTGTAGCTTCACTAGGCATCGGTGATTTTCCTTTGGTAGGCTTCCGGTTAACTTGCCCGTCTTCCCAGTTCCCACGTTATAAGTAGAGCTCTGCAACGTACGACCTTGAAGTTACGATCCTGGGCAACAGTCAATTAACTCTTATTAGGTTTGCTTGGGTGCCCTGAGGAATATAGACATGTCTCCTAAAAGAATCTTTTCAAAATTATTCGGTTATTCTCAGAAGACCATGCTTCGGAGAATACTTGCACTATTGCTGCTGTCTGCTTTCGGTCATTTAGTTCAATACTACAGGTCTAACTGTCCCGTAATTGATTACGAGAAACCTGTGAAGTCCAACGCGGCACTTTCAGGCTATTGCAAACAGCCAATGGAGGCGGTGGTAATGAGTTTAGATTATTGGGAGCAGTCTGGTAGTGCTCTAGCTAGTTTATACAATCTTCAATGCTGGG